>ERZ808240.806-NODE-806-length-40221-cov-4.293034_pt1 | contig 40221 bp, 34 predicted proteins | sample MGYA00521084_ERZ808240 | MGnify/ENA primary metagenome ERZ808240 (study PRJEB31516, sample SAMN03275571) | gut metagenome | biome: mammalia-associated habitat; material: feces | host: Papio cynocephalus | place: Kenya | collected 2012-08-06 ... | reverse complement strand
ATTTTTATGATATCATAATCTACTCTTTTCACCACTACACTAACAAACCTGCGTTTTCGCGCTCTTTCGACCTGCTTCGCAGCCGATTCCTTTTCTTTGCACTCGTTACATTATCCCCGATATATTACAACAACATCTCCATCCATAATAAATGTATCACCAACTGGTATTATATTCTCATCGCCACGTTTTACAAGTGCAACAATAAGATTCTCAGGAAGTCTTAGTTCACGTATTGTTTTATTGCACCATGAATCGTCTGCTGTAATAATTCTTTCTTCCAGTGAATCACTATCTGAACTTTCATATGAGGGAACGCTAAGTATAAGATTATCTCCTCCAAGTATCCTGGTGTTTCCCCTTGTTATTATTGATTCCCTTCCCCTTTTTATCATAAGTGCTATAGCACCTGTTGGCATGTGCACCTCACTTATAAGCTTATTCTCCCAGTTATGTCCTTTAGGTATATACATCCTCATAAGCGTGATAGCCGATTCCTCCTGATAGTCATTAAATGTCTTTCTTACATCACTTGCTTCATCTATCATACCAAGTTTTCCTGAAACTGCTGGAAGGAGGGTTCCCTGGATTGCAACTGACATAAGCGATATCATAAAGACTATATTAAACAAATCCTTAGATATAGCATTTCCACTTGCCATAACCGATATCGAAAAAACTATAGAGGATGCACCACGCAGTCCTGCCCATGACACTAACAGACACTGTTTTACTGAGCACCTGAATGGACGAAGAATAGCAAACACAGCCACTGGGCGGGCCACCAATGTAAGAAACAATGCAATAACAACTGATGTTAATATAATAGAAGGAAACATATGCGGATATGATAATAATCCAAGCATAAAGAATATGACTATCTGTGCAAGTGTTGTAACACCATCAAAGAATGGCACTATATTTCCTTTATTCCTTATCCTGCTGTTACCTAACAATATTCCAAGCAGATATATACATAAAAAGCAGTTTCCACCAACATACTGTGATACTCCAAGTCCAAGAAGAACAACTGCAAGTATAAATATGGTGTCAAGACCATTAGCTATTATGTCAGTCCTTGTAAGTACATATATAGCTATTAAAGCAAGAACGACTCCTATAAGTGTGCCATAAACTAACTGCGCAAATATAGCATATGGAACGGAAGTAAGATTATCTCCATTAAGTATGGATATTCCAATAACTGTAAGCATATATGCAACAGGATCATTACTACCACTTTCTATCTCAAGAAGTGAAGCTACTCCATCTTTAAGATTAAGCTTCTTTCTTCTTAATATTGCAAACACACTAGCTGCATCCGTTGCTGATACAACCGCACCGACAAGAAAGCTCTCAGCAAAAGGAAATCTTAATACATAAAAGCAGAAAACCGCCGTAAATGCCGCAGTTAATAACACACCTCCTGTAGATAGCAATATAGCCTTGGCAGCAACTGGCTTCGCAGTTTTCCACTTGGTGTTAAAACCTCCATAAAACATGATGAATCCAAGTGCAATGTTACATATATACTCTGTTGCCTTAAAGTTATCAAACTCAATCCCAGCTATACCATCACAGCCAAAAAGCATGCCAATACCTATAAAAAGAATAAGTGCTGGCATGCCGAATTTACCTGAGAACTTATCTGCTGCAATACATAGGATAAGTACAATAGCCACTAATATTATCTCTAAAGTCATACAATCTCCCTTCCCTCAACAAAAAAACAACTAACATGTCATATTTCTTACATTGTTAGACAATTCTGCAATAAAGGTAGATTATAACATACAATTTAACATTTTTCTATATATAACCATAAAAATAGCATCTGGCATAAATCGCATTTAAAATATAAAAATGTGTTTAATACAATCAGAACAATATCAAAAAAATACCAAAGATATCTTAAAATGTACTGTCACTGTACAGCAGCATTCATTTATTAATGATATCTATGTATTCCTTAATAATATTAACCACTCCATCAACACCAGCTTTGGTTTCATCTATGCATAAGTCATAATATGCTGCATTCCCCCACTCCTGGTTTGAACAGTATTTATGAAACTCTCTTCTTCTGCTGTCCGTTTCATCAACAACAGACTTAGCCTTTTTCTCACTGAAATCATGTTTTACTGCGATATGACGTATTCTTTCAGACTTATCTCCACTTAAAAACACACTGACTTTATCCTTTCTGTCAGAAAATGCATAGTTGGCACATCTGCCAATAATCACACAATTCTCTTCTCCAATCAGCGGATACAAAGCTTTTTTTGATTCAGCAAGAAGAATATCACCATCATCATCACTTATTGTATGCATAAGTGCATTTACTGGAATCTCAGAAAAAAAATAAGGAAATTTCTCATATATACCCTTCTCTTTTGCCAGTTTTACTATGTGCTCCTTATTATAAAAAGAAAGTCCATAGCTTTCTGCTAATTTCTGTCCTATCTCATCACCCTGACAGCCACACTGTCTTGCTATTGTAATAATCATAATATTCTTCCTTTCTGTGTATTAACGGATATCTTCATATTCACCTACATCTTTACTTTACTATACTTATCGGAGCTTAAAGGAAGTTTGCAAATACACTTGCTCCAATAACGGTAAGAATACCTGCAACAGCTATTGAAAGACTACTCATTGCGCCTTCTATTTCACCCATTTCAATAGCTTTGGCAGTTCCAACAGCATGGGCAGATGTTCCAATAGCAACACCTTTAGCTATAGGCTCCGTTATTTTAAATATCTTGCATATAAATTCTGCCAGGATATTGCCTATAACTCCTGTAACAACTATAACAGCTACCGTGATAGTCACATAACCGCCCAGCTCCTCAGATACCCCCATACCAATAGCAGTTGTAATAGACTTTGGAAGCATCGTTACATATTGTTCATGTGTAAGTCCCATGATCATTGATAATACAAGAACCGTAGCAAGGCTTGTTACCACTCCTGATGCTATTCCAAGAATAATAGCTGCGAAATTACTCTTTAGAAGCTGAATCTGTTCATATAAAGGAATAGCCAGACATACTGTTGCCGGTGTTAAAAGCCAGCTTAAATATTTAGCTCCTGTATTATAGCTTTCATAATCCACCTTTCCAACTATAAGTACTACCATAGTAACTATAATAGATATAAGTAACGGATTAAATAATCCTATTTTAAACTTCTTTTTAAGGAATATTCCTGCCACATATGCAATAAGACTTATTGATACTCCTGCAAATGCTGAATCAAGAAAAAAACTGTTCATCTTAACATAATCTCCTTACCTGTTTAGTATTGTTCTTTCTTTTTACTGCGTTTAACTATAAACTGTGTTACATGACCGCTTACTAGCATTACAGTAAAAATGGTAACAACTGTAATAATACATACTGGAATAATTATTGGTTTAAGATTAAGCCATGATGACATAAGCCCTACACCTGCCGGTATAAACATAACGGGCATTATCTCTATAAGAAAATTACCAGCTTCCTTTACCGATTCCAGTTTTATCGCTCCTGATAAAAGTCCGATAAACAAAATCACCATTCCATAAATACTGGCCGGTACTGGTAAAGGAAGCAGTTTGTTTAGAATTTCTCCGATTAATGATATAACCAGAATAATTAAGAATTGTTTTAAATATTTCATAATGTATCTCCATTTCTGCTGTCTTATGCAAAACTGTCGTTCATTATATAACCAGTTACAAATATATATCAAGGTGTTTTTATGAAAATACATTAAAAATACAATTCAAAAATATATTGCAATATTATAAGAAGTTATTCATTAAAGTCAATAAACATTTTTAATTATTCATTTGCCCAGCAATAAATTCTGCATATTCAGGCGACATGCTTCTTAATCTTTCAACAACTTTTTTCAACTCATCAATCACGTAATCTGCATCCTCCTTTGTTATATCCTCACCTATTGTCATTCTGACAGAACTTCTTGCTATATCTTTTCCAACTCCTATTGCAAGAAGCACATGAGATGGATCAATAGAGCCGGAGGCACATGCTGAACCTGCAGATACACATATACCTTTCTGGTCTAACATTATAAGAAGCGGCTCTGCTGGCACACCTATAAAACTAAAATGCATATTACCTGGAAGCCTGTTTTTTCTGTCACCATTAAGAATGACATACGGAATCTCATCTTCTATTCTGTTTATAATATAATCTCTCATATCAGATACATACTTCATATCTTTTTCCATATTCATATCTGAAAGTCTGGCTGCTTCTGCCATTCCTATTATGCCTGGCACATTAAGTGTTCCTGCCCTGCGGCTTCTCTCCTGTGAACCTCCATGAATAAAAGAACCTATCTTTACCTTGTTACTCAAATATAAAAAGCCTACCCCTTTAGGTCCATGAAACTTATGTCCACTTGCACTAAGCATATCAATATTCATATCTTTAACATCTATAGGAATATGTGCAAATGCCTGTACTGCATCTGTATGGAAAACTACTCCCCTTGAATGTGCAATAGCTCCAAGTTCCTTTATAGGCTCTATTGTTCCTATTTCATTATTAGCAAACATAACACTTGCAATAATAGTTGTGTCCTTTATGGCTGCACTGAAATCTTTAGGATTAACTAATCCATTACTATCAACATCAAGATATGTCACCTCGTAACCATGCTTTTCAAGCCACTCACATGTATGAAGTATTGCATGATGCTCAATTCTGGTAGTTATTATATGATTACCCTTATCTTTAAAATGTTCAGCCGCAGCCTTAAGTGCCCAGTTATCCGATTCACTTCCACCTGCTGTAAAATATATTTCATTCGGTTTATCCGCACCTATCATCTTAGCAATTATTGTTCTTGCATCTTCTACTGCATTTTTTGTTTTCTGTGCAAAATTATATATACTTGATGGATTAGCATAATTATCTGTAAAATAAGGAAGCATAACATTCACAACCTCTGGTTTTACTGATGTCGTAGCTGCATTATCCATATATATCAATCTATCCATATTTAACCTGCTTTCTTTCTATGATTAAGAGATATCTGTATATTAAACCTTCAGGATTATAGTTATATTATCACGCCACCGCCAAGTACATACTCACCATCATACAACACAAGTGCCTGTCCTGGTGTTATCGCACGCTGCGGTTCATCAAATGTACATTCAAGCGTATTATCATCTATCATTCTTACTGTGCAATCTGCACCTGCATGACTATAGCGTATCTTTCCCTTTGCACGCTTAGAACCTTTTAGTTTATCTATTGACATAAAGTTAAGGTTATTAGCATATAATGTCTTAGAAAATACATCTTTATTCTCACCTATAACAACCTCATTAGTTTCAGGTCTTACCGCTACTACAAACACAGGATGTCCCATAGCAAGTCCAAGTCCCTTTCTTTGTCCTACCGTATAATGAATTATGCCTTTATGTTTTCCTATGACATTACCATCAACATCAACAAAGTTACCAGGTACAGACTTGTAATGTGTTGTCCTTTCTATATATCCTGCATAATCATTGTCTGGTACAAAACATATCTCCATGCTGTCTGGTTTGTGTGCAACCATGAGATTATTATCCTCAGCTATTTTACGCACCTGTTCTTTGGTATAATCACCTATTGGCATAATAGTGTGTGCAAGCTGACTCTGTGTAAGATTATACAACGCATATGTCTGATCTTTCTTAGCCGTTACCGAATTACGTATGGCATAACGGCCATTTTCAAGCTGGCATATTCTTGCATAATGTCCTGTAGCTATATAGTCAGCACCTATTTCAAGACTTCTTTTAAGCAGTGACTCCCATTTCACATATCTGTTACAAGCTATACAAGGATTAGGTGTTTTTCCTGCCTTATACTCTTTCACAAAATAATCTATAACATTATCTTTAAACTCATTCTTAAAATTCATGACATAATATGGTATATCAAGCTGACCTGCAACTCTTCTTGCATCATCAACAGCTGATATCCCACAGCAGCCATTCTCCGTTGTCTCAACAGCATCGTCCTGCCATATCTGCATGGTAACACCTATAACATCGTATCCTTGTTCTTTTAAAAGAAATGCTGCCACTGATGAATCGACGCCACCTGACATTCCTACTACTACTTTCTTCTTCATATATTAATCCTCATTTCTATGCACGTTTTTTATCATCATGCTTTAAGAAGTGTCTTATCTGCAAGCTGCGTGATTGCATCCCAGTCAAGAGCAGAATCTTCATCATATACGGCACATACTTTAAGTCCTGCCTCCTTAGCCGCCCTGACACCTCTTAATATATCCTCATAAACCCATGTTTCACCCACAGTCATACCAGCAAGCTCCATAACCTTAAGATAACTGTTTTTATCACTCTTTTTTAATCCAATATCATATACAGTATATATATCATAGAAACAGTCTCTTATCCCCAGCCTGTTAAGAAGAATTTCTACGCTGCTTTTTTCTGATGCTGTAAATATAACCAGTCTGCTTCCAGCTTCATATTCTCTTCTTACAAGGTCTGCCATACCTTCTTTGGCTGGAATATCCACTGCATAATGCTTATTCATAATCTCTACTGCGGCTTTACTTATCTGCTCAAGATCTGTATCTATTCCAAGTACATTTTTAAGGTATTCTGCATATTCCTTAAGATCCATAACTCCAGTAATCTCATCAAAGTTTTCAGGGAGCTTCGCACCTTTGTATACAGCATATTCCCTTGCACTGTTTCTCCAGAAAGGCATAGAATCAATAAGTGTTCCATCCATATCAAATATTATGTTTCTTTTCACTCCAAACAATTCCCTTGTTTTCACAAAAAGCTGTCTTGTTGCCTTACCACAATCATCACTTGCAAATATTGCCGAAACAACAGCAATACCATTCACACCTGTTTCCCGTAGATAATCGCAGTTATCATAATTAATTCCCCCAATAGCAACTACCGGAATATCATTCATCATATCCGTAAGCTCTATAAGTGTTTCCCTGCTCATATCTTTAGCATCTAATTTAGTGCTTGTATGAAATACAGCTCCCATTCCAACATAATCAGCACCCATTCTTACAGCATTTTCTGCCTGTTCTTTAGTCTTGACTGTCATACCTATAATCTTTCCTTCGCCAAGCACCTTTCTTGCTGTCATATAATCTACATCATTCTGTCCTATATGAACGCCATCAACATCTGCTTCCTTAGCAGCATATATATCATCATCTATAACAAATGGCACACCATATTTCTTTGCAATAGGCTTTATTGCCATTGCCTTTTTTACTATCTCTTCATGTGTCGCATTTTTTTCTCTCAATTGTAAAAAAGTAGCTCCATTGGCAAGAACACTCTCTACCACTGACAGGAAATCCCTTCCATTAAGCCATTGTGTATCTGTAACAGCATATAGCTGCATATCTTCTCCTGTAACTCTCACAACTGCCTCCTAAACATAATTTTAAAAAAGTCTTATCGTGCACGCACGAACATCTTTTCACCATTACACTATATTATAGCATAATTAAGCATTTATTTATCAGTATAAAATTCTTTGCATTTTTTCGCAACTGTATTTATAATGTACAGGAAATAAAATCGAAAGGGACTAAAAATTATGACTAAAGATTTAACTAAGGGAAAGATTATGCCTCTTCTTGTAGGATTCACTATTCCTCTTGTTCTTGGTAATCTTTTTCAGCTTACATATAATGCAGTAGACAGTATTATTGTTGGACAGTTTGTTGGCAAAGAGGCTCTTGCGGCAGTTGGTATATGTAATCCTGTTATGACACTTATGATTCTTTTCCTGAACGGATTATGTATGGGTGCCAGTATTCTTATGGGAACCCAGTATGGTGCTAAAGATTATGACAAGCTCCACAGACAGATTAGCACAACAATGCTTTCAGGTGTAGTATTTTCCATAATATTAAGCCTGATATGCATAATATTCTCAGTACCAATACTGCATATTCTTCAGGTTGACTCTTCTATTATGAAGCTTACAACATCATATATGCGTATTATATTCCTTGGTCTGGTATTCACATTCTTATATAACTTCTTTTCAAGCACTTTAAGAGCTTTAGGAGATAGCCAGACACCTCTGTACTTTCTTATAGCAAGCTCAGTACTCAATGTACTTGGTGATTTATTTTTTGTAATAGTACTTAAAATGGGCAGTAATGGATGTGCCATATCAACAGTTATAAGCGAAATGTTCTGCTGTATATTCTGTATAATATACATACAGAAAAAGGTTCCCATACTCTGCCTTGGTAAAAAATGGCTCGTATTCGACCATTCACTTCTTAAAAAAACGATAAGCTATGGATGGGTATCGGCCATGCAGCAGGCAACTGTACAGCTTGGAAAGATAGGTATACAGGCAATAGTTAACACAATGGGTGTATCTGTAGCTGCCGCATTCGCTGTTGTAAACAGAATCGATGATTTTGCATACACACCGGAACAAAATATTGGTCATGCCATGACTGCTCTTATGGCGCAAAACAAGGGTGCCAGAAAGCTAAACCGTATGAAAGAGGGTTTCAGATGTGGAATGATACTAGAATTCATATATGGAATTATTCTGTTTCTTATATGTTTTCTGCTTGCAAGACCTCTTATGCTTCTCTTTGTTAAAGATGAAGAAGTTATATTACATGGTGTAAGATACTTAAGACTTATATCGTTTATGTACATTCTCCCAGCGGCCACTAACGGAATACAAGGTTATTTCCGCGGTATTGGTGACCTTAAGATTACACTGCTTAGCAGTTTTATCAATATGGGAGTACGTGTTATAGCTGCTATACCACTTGTTCTTCTGCTTGGTATGGGAATTGAAGCTCTCCCTCTGTCATATCTTGCAGGATGGATTGGAATGCTTATAGCCGAGCTTCCACTGCTTATTAGAAATTACCATCAACTTGCAAAGCAATCTGAAATATAATGTTTTCTGTTTATACATATCTGTAAATAATTATTAAAATTTGCTTTTGACACATCTTTTAATATATTGTATAATCAATACATCTTTTTGCTGTATACAACAAAAGATTAATAGTGTTTCACATAACACTATAGTAACAATGACTTAATCAAAAGAAATCCGGTTTTTAATGTAGAATAATACTACACCGAAACCGGATTTCTTTTATATATATTATGCTCACTTTTTCTCACATCACACATATGCATAGTCTCTGCTATGTAATACCCACATAAATACAAATATTCATATTAATATGTATGTATCTCTTTCTAATCATGTATGTTTTAAAATCATAATATGGTCTATAATAATACATCTTCAAGCTTTAACTTAGGAACATGATGTACCTGGTTTTCATCCCTGTAATATTTAAGGTTATCACCTTCTGATGCATCATCTATAACCACAACTTCCTTTGGGTAACCAAGTGCAATAACCATTCTTGCACTCAGTTCAGAAGGAATCGCCAGATTTTTGTTTAGTTCCGGAATATTTACACTTGCAAACATACAGCCACCAAATCCCTTTTCGGTAGCCGAAAGAAGTATCGTCTGTGCTGCTATTCCCTCATCTCTTGGTGCTTTAACATCAACAGGACTGCATATTATAATATAACCTGCCGGCTTTTCACCTTCTTCAGGTCCATCCCAGTCTGTAAGTGCAGCTGCCCATTTTAATGTTGAGAACACCTTTTCATTGTTCTTATCATCGCATACAAGCTTATATCTTAATGGCTGTCTGTTAGCACCAGAAGCAACATTTCTTGCAATATCAACAAGTTCCTTAAGTTCATCTTCACTTATCTTCTTATCCTGATAGAATCTTCTATAGGATCTGTTTTTTAATACAATTTCTTTAAGAGACATATTCCAATCCTCTTTTCTTATATTTTCTTCAGATTATTTATTATACTGCTCTTTATCTGCTCTTTATGCCGCATAAATCTTTTCTGTTCTGATGGTATAAATCTATCTGACATAACAAATTCAAAGAATTCATCATAAGGAATATACTTATAATCCATAGTTTCTCCCGGCTGCAATGTAATATGTTCCTCTTTGTCACATAGATTAAGATAGCCATGATATATACAATGTTTATTATGATCTGTATATTCATAAAGAGAAATAAGTTCATCTGGTTTCCTTGATATTCCTGTTTCCTCGTACAGTTCCCTTGAAGCGCCTTCCCTTGAAGATTCTCCTGCTATGATAGAACCGCCAGTGACTTCCCATTTTAAAGGATATGTTTTATTTCGTGCCCTTTGGGTTGTTAATACCTTTCCACTCTTTGTTATCGTATAAACCATAACGACAACATGATACACACCATCTGGAAGAGATTTAGCCATACTCCTTCTAACCTCATATCCAAGTTTATTTTCCTGTGCATCGTAAGCATCCCACATTTCTTCATCTACCATTTCGATAAAGCTGTCGTAATACTGCTCTTTAAAATATATTATTTCTTCAAGCTGCTGCTTATTGTAAAGAATATTCTCCGGTGCAACAATCCACACCGTATTAGAGTCATCTCTCCTTCTTGCTACCGCAATAAGAACACCTGAATATTCATCAACTGCAACATCAACTCCGACAAGATATGCCCTTTGATTCCCATCATGCTGTGAAAGTTCAAGATCACTTTCACTTACAACGTACCCTGCATTAATAGGATACACCGCCGAGGGGTTGTCCTCATCTGTACTTCCTAAGGGGTGGTCTACTTTTACCGTAACTAATTCCTCTTTCACCTTTTACCTCTTTCTTAATCATGTCTGATACTTTAATATATCAGACCAGCATTTATATCAGTGGATGACTTATACTTTTTCATCACTCACACTGTCACCATCCATTATATATAAATTTCTAACTCTTGCAAGTCTGAATAAATTTTTATACAGTTTTATATATGAATTATATCATTTATATTCTGAGTTGCTTATGCCACAAATTACCCAGACCTTTTTCGCATACCCATGACAACCTTATAATAATGGAGATATCATATGAAGCATACAAGTTCCAAGCTTAAGAGGTCTTATAACATCCACAGCATAATCAGCCGTAACCTCACGTGATACATTAAAATCATTAAGCATATCTTCTTTTACCTTTGCTGCAAGTTCTTTATTATAAGTAAATACAGCATTCTCAAAATGAAGATAAAGGCTCCTGAAATCCATATTGATTGTACCAACAACACTTACTTCATCATCTGAAACCCACTGCTTTGCATGACAAAAGCCCGGTGTATATTCATATATACGTACACCAGCCGAGCACAGTGGTTCATAATATGACCTTGTTATCTTATATACCAGCTTTTTATCTGGTATTCCTGGCGTTACAATCCTTACATCAACACCTCGTTTTACTGCCAGTCTTAACTCTCTTTCCATCTCATCAGTTATAATAAGATATGGTGTTGTTATATATACATAATCTTTTGCATTCTTTAATATATTAAGATATACATCCTCACCTATCCTGTCATGTCCTAAAGGATTATCCGAATATGGCTGTACATAGCATTCCTTTGATACTGCAGCATAAGTACCATCAGTTGCATCAATGTATTTATCATAATCTTCCTGTGAATCTGTGTGGTCTATTGCATTCCACATAGTAAGAAAGCTTGCTGTAAGGCTCTTTACAGCATCTCCCTTTATCTTAACACCTGTATCTTTCCAATAGCCATATGGATGTGTTATGTTAAAATATTCATCTGCAAGATTGTAGCCACCAGTAAAACCAACTTTTCCATCTATAACTGTAATCTTTCTGTGATCCCTGTTATTCATAAACATATTAACTATAACTTTAAGTGGATTGAATACCCTGCACTGTATTCCCTCTTTTCTCATACGCTTAATAAACTCTTTATTAAGGAAAAATATACTTCCAAGGTCATCATAGAATATTCTAACCTCAACTCCGCTTTTAGCCTTATCTATAAGCACCTTCTTTAACTTGGCAAAACTTATTGCATCTTCTATGGCATGATATTCCATGAATATGAACTTTTCTGCCTTTGAAAGTTCCTCTAACTGTGCCTCAAAGCTTTCCAAAGCATTTGGATAATATTCCATATCCGTATTCTTATATACCGGATATTTGGCTGTGTTGCTTATATATCTGCACTGATTAGCTATACCGCGGTCTTTTTTATCAAGTTCATCTATAATCTTCTCATCCTGACTAAGCTTGTTCTCAAGTATATCAGCCTCTATTCCATTGAATCTTCTTCTCATCCCCTTTGTTACTATTGAGCGTCCAAACAACAGATAAATACATATCCCAAAGAATGGAACTGCTGTTATAACTATAAGCCATGGCATTCTCTGTGCTGAATTAACATGCGTTCCAAACACCTTAAGTGCTATAAGGACAGCTATACAAGTCAATGTAAGTGTTATAGCTGTTGAATATGTATTTAGTTTCGACATAAGAAATATCATCCACCCTGTCTGAATAAGAACAAGCAATGCTATGAGTATAAGTCTTGTTGCACTGTTCTTAATACTTGATTTCTTTTCTGTTCTCATATTATGATTCTTTTTCTGCATATATTATCACTCCTATGGCTCATAATCTTTTATTGGTTACTATATAGCATCGTAATATATGATTATATCACTAAGTAGCCTGTCCTGCAAACTGTGTCATATAAAGCTGGTAATATCTGCCTTTCTTCGCCAGAAGTTCTTCATGATTACCAGTTTCAACTATCCTTCCATCATCCATAACGACTATAAGATCAGCATCCTGTATGGTTGAAAGTCTGTGAGCTATTATCAGACTTGTCCTGTCTTTCATAAGGTTAACCATGGCATCCTGTATATGTTTTTCAGTTCTTGTATCAACACTTGATGTTGCTTCATCCAATATAAGAATCTTTGGCTGTGCAAGAAATGCCCTTGCAATAGAAAGAAGCTGTCTTTGTCCCTGTGATATATTCTCTCCCTCTGATGCAAGCTGTGTGTCATAACCATCTGGCATTTTTCTTATCATATTATCACAATTACTCATTCTGGCAGCCTCATACATCTGTTCATCGGTTGCCATGCTGTTTGAATACTTAAGATTATTCCGTATTGAATCTGCGAAAAGTACAGTGTCCTGAAGTACTATTGCCGTATTTTTTCTTAAGTTGCTGCAATCTATATCCTTTATATTAACATCATCTATCAGTATTTCACCGCTATCAATATCGTAAAACCTCATAAGAAGATTAACAACCGTTGTTTTCCCACTTCCTGTAGAACCGACAAGTGCAACCTTATGCCCTGCCTTTACTTCCAGATTAAAATCATATAGAACCTGTTTTTCATGTGTATAAGAGAAATTGACATTTTTAAACCTTATAACACCCTTAGAATCATCAATAGTCTTTTTTCCACTCTTATCCTCAAGTGGTTCATCCATAACAGCAAATACCCTTTCTGCGCCGGCTATAGCCGTCTGAATCTGTCCATATATCTGTGCAAGTTCATCTATAGGCCGTCCGAACTGCTTGGCATACACTATAAATGCGGATATAACACCTATTGATATTATATGATTGATTGCAAAATATCCGCCAAAAGCAGCTATTATAACAAATCCAATATTATTAATAACATTCATAACAGGTCCCATGGAACCACCAAGAATCTCAGCTATTATTCCAACCCTTGTAAGTTCATCGGAAACACTATCAAAATCACTGACTACCTGACCCTGTCTGTTATATGCAACCACAGTCCTGTATCCGGTTACCATCTCTTCCACATTACCATTAAGCTGTCCTAACAGCACCTGTCTTTTCCTGAAAAATATTCTCATAGCCTTTGATAAGAACTTAGTTGCAACTATAGTTAATATAACTGTCACACACGATAACACAGCAAGCTGTGGACACAAAACAACCATCATAATAACAGTTCCTATTATAGTAAGTATGCCCGAAAGCAGGGAACTCATTGACTGTGATACTGTTGTTGAAATATTCTCTATATCATTAGTCATACGGCTCATTATATCGCCATGACTGTTAGTATCCAAATATCGTATAGGCAGATTAACTATACTCTGGAATAAATCTCTTCTCATTTTACTGACAATATTCTGGCTTAGTACCGCACTTAACTTACTCTGTAAGTATGTGCATATACTATGAACCACATAAACAATAATCATAGTTATAAGTATGGGCGTAAGCAGCTTCCACTGTGCTGCTGTGATTGCATCTATGGCATTACTCTGAAGTCTTGGTGCATACACTGAACACATAACCACCACAACAACCGCGAGTATTAGCATAAGCATCATTTTCTTTTCTGATGCAAAATAACCAATAAGTCTTTTTAATGTTTTCCTTCCATTCTGTGGCTTTTCAACCGTCATATTTCTGTTACCTGGTCTTCTTCCAAAAGCCCTGTAATTATTCATCTGCGCCTGTCTGCTCTCTTCCTGTTTCATACGCAAGTCTCCTCATACAATACTTAAAATGTGTATTTTATATACACATATATATTTGAATTCCCATTAATATTAAGCATAAACCTATTTTTTTAACTGCGAATCATATATATCCTTATATATACTGCTTGTCTTCATAAGCTGTTCATGGCTTCCTGCATCAACAAGTTTTCCATTATCCATGACAACAATCCTGTCTGCATTTCTTACAGAGGCTATTCTCTGTGCTATTATTATCTTTGTAACATTCTTTTTATTCTTTGCAAGCTTACTATAAAGGTTTGCCTCTGTTTTAAGGTCAAGCGCACTTGTTGCATCATCAAATATAAGTATCTCAGCTGGCTTAATAACTGCCCTTGCAATAGCAACTCTTTGTCTTTGTCCACCTGACAGACTATGTCCTCCCTGACTTACAAGAGTCTTAATCCCATCTGGTCTGCTTTGTATGAATTCTGTTGCCTGCGCAGTATCCGCTGCTTCATCTATCTTATTTTGCGTGGCTTCCTGCCATCCCCATGATATGTTATCAGCTATAGTTGATGTAAACACTTCTGATTTCTGTAATGCAATTGATATTTTACCTCTTAACGTCTCTAATCTGTAATCTCTTACATCCACGTCATCAACAAGTACCTCACCTTCAGTAACATCATAGAATCGTGGAATAAGATTTATAAGACTTGTCTTACCACACCCTGTAGCACCAAGTATACCTATAGTCTCACCCGGAGATATAACAAGACTGAAGTCCTCTATGACTTTTGATCCATTATTTCCCGGATATGCAAATGATACATTCTTAAACTCAACCTTTCCTTTAACTATTGTTTCCCCATCAAATAAACCATCCTTTATAGCAGGGTCGCAGTTTAATACTTCCATAATTCTTTTCTTAGATGCAACTCCTCTTGATGCCGTCTGGAATATCATAGTCATACGCATAACTGCATTCAACACCTGTGAACAGTATGTAATAGCAGCCATAACATTACCTGGTGTTGCATTACCTGCTGCAACCTGTATTCCTCCCACTTTAATTACAGCAACCACTGATAAGTTGAGTATTATATTCATAATTGGTGTCATATAAGATAACAATAACAGCACATCAAGCTGTGTTCCTACAAGTTCATCATTTGCCCTGTTAAACCTATCTGTTTCATAGTCCTCCTTGACATATGCCTTTACAACACGTGAACCTGACACATTTTCCTGCATGACATTATTCAGTTTATCCAGCTTCTTCTGTAGTATAGTAAACTTTGGATTAGACTTTGCTATAAAATAAACAACACATACAACTATGAAAGGAAGCGCACACGCTATTACCAGTCCGAATTCCATATTAAGTCCTATCATGCACACAATACCACCTATAAACAGCATACTTGTCCGCACAAATCCTCTCATACACTGCATCACGAAATTCTGTAGCTGAGTTATGTCATTAGTAACTCTTGTTATGAGAGATCCCGTTGAAAACTTATCTGTCTGTTCAAATGAAAACGACATAATTCTTTTAAATGTATCTTTTCTTATATCATTGCCAAACTGCTGTGCAGAAAGGTTGGCAAACACTCCTGACATAACACCACATAATCCACCTATAGCCACTAAAAGTATCATTCTTATTCCCGTATTAAGTACTATATTAAGACTTCCGGCACCACCACTATTAACCCCAAGCACTCCTTCATCTATTATGCGGCTCATAAGCCTGGGCTGGATAAGATCCATACTGACCTCCCCAATCATAAAAAGAGGTGCAAGTATTGTAAATATCCAGTATTTTTTTAAGTATTTAAGCATATGTACTCTCCTGTTCTTTATATTAATATATTAAGATGCCAGCATCAAAAATCCAGGCTCATAATAAGCTTTTCTCATTCTGCCCCTGTGTCATATTAATTATGAATAATGTCCTGTTTAATGCCGTACTGTTATAATATATATTCACATTATAATTCATGATATGTATATGTATATGTATAGAATTATATAGATTTAACTGCTAATATTATATAATAAAAAAGCACTGATTGGAAGATTCTTCTTTCCTTCAGTGCTTTCTTATTATTCTCTTGCCTTTTTATATTTCTTCTTCTGGATATACATATTGGTGTCTGCTTTTTTCACAATATCTTCAATATTTCTTCCTTCGCCATATGCTTTACCAACCGATGCTGATATCTCTATGCCATCATATCGATTCTCATTTTTCTTATCAACAATACTATGATATCTTGCTATGATATCCTCAACCTTATCATCATCATTACTTTCAAGGATTGCAACGAATTCATCCCCGCCTATTCTATATATCATACCTGCATTATCTACAGCTCTTATTATCGAGGATGCTATCCCTTTTATGAGGACATCACCACTTTCATGTCCAAGCTTATCATTTGTATGCTTAAGACCATTAACATCCCAGAATATAACAGAAATCTCTGGCACATGTGGGTAATAATCTCTTATCATATCAAGATATTTATTCCTGTTATATACATCCGTCATATCATCAATCTCAGAAAGATATTTAAGATGTTCCTCATTCACAGCCTTACTTGCTATAGTATCAGATATGTGTACTACCATAAGTACTACAGCCAAAAGCAACATTGCCCTCGGTATAATAAAATATAAAAATAGTTTGAGTGCTGGATTACTATTAACAGGGGCTGCATTAAACATAGTTCCACCTGCATCAACGTATTCTTTTATTGTTCCTCTTGTAAGTACAACCATGTTGGCATCACACAGGCCATCATAGTATCCGATATACACAGATATGGCAAGTCCTATTACACTTAGAATATATGTATAATAAACCATTTTTCTTTGTCCATATTGCAATGAATATATAACTGGTAATACAATAAGAAGATACATATGATAAGTAAGCAGTGAAGACTGTACAAATATGGCAATAACAATTCCCGCCATCGCAAAATACTTAGTAAGCCTGTTATCCATACCAAGTACCGTACATATAATAACAGTAAGCACTGTTACAATAAAGGATAACAAAAGGCTCATAAACATAAGCCTTCCTTCTACTGTAAATATCCCTGCACAATTCAGAATCCATGTAATGAACGGAAATATCATTGTGAGAAACTGACATTTTATAGAATATCTGTTAGCATCCGCTTCATATGCATTAACTATATATTTTTCATTCCCCTCAACACTATTTATATTCATATCTATATCTCCAAATATACTTATTTAACCATCCGTTTATTCAAACAACAAAACAATTTCCAATAGTAAATAATAAATATCTGTCATTCCAGCTGACTTAATCTATCAGTCTTCAAACACCTGCTTTATACTATCATAATGTAGGAACTCCCCCCTGGCAGCTATTTTTTCTATATCCTCTTTAGTAACGAATCTATATCCAAGAGCCTCTTCTGTCTGCACATGTACATCTTCATCCTTAACATCCTTGATGAACTTGTATACATCTACAAAATAATTATCCCCCTCACCAGGATTCTCTCTTTTATATGTAAATACATATCCGCCCTCAGCATCTGATACATCTATGCCGGTCTCTTCAAGAACTTCTCTTCTTACAGCTTCCACTGACTCTTCACCAGCCTGTGCTGCACCTCCTGATACTTCCCACCAGCCAGGCGCCCATGCCTTTGTCATAACTCTCTGTGTTATAAGGAACTTTCCATCTGGTCTTTTAATAACACCAAGCACAGTAAGATGATATTCTCCATCCTTAAGGCACCAATCATTTCTTTTCATAAGTCTGCCTGTTTTCTTCTTATTGGCATCATATATATCCCACATTTCCATGATAATAATCTCCATTCTGTTTCTAATACTACGACGGCCTGCATATCCTGACAGACTGCAAACTATCATATATTTATTCAATCATCTCTCACGATACTCTATAGCTTTTTAATATGATACTAACAGTCTTATCACACAGACACTAATAACTTTCTAGGCTTTTGACCATTGCATCATAGAATAAAAATGTACTTTATTACTATACTATAATAAAGCATACTTTTCCATTAAATTATTGTTTTTTTATCTGAACATAATTATTTCTGATGAATCTTAACCATATGTGCATATTCACCGTCAAGCTGCATAAGTTCCTTATGCGTGCCTCTTTCCTTAATACCTTCTTCGGTTAACATGAGTATCTCTTCGGCATTCTCTATAGTAGTAAGCCTGTGTGCTATAACAAGAGTTGTCCTGTTTTTCGCAAGCTTCTCTAAAGATTCCTGGACTATCTGCTCGCTTTCATTATCAAGTGCCGAGGTTGCCTCATCAAATATAAGTATAGGTGGATTCTTAAGAAATACTCTCGCAATAGAAATTCTCTGTTTCTGTCCACCAGAAAGTTTAACACCTCTTTGACCGATATCTGTATCGTATCCATTCTCAAACGACTCTATGAAATCATGTGCATTGGCAAGCCTGGCTGCTGCTATAACCTCTTCATCAGTTGCATCTGGCCGCCCGTATCTGATATTCTCCTTTATGCTTCCCATAAAAAGATAAACATCCTGCTGTACAACACCTATATGATCTCTTAAACTTTTTAAGGTAACATCCTTTATATCTGTTCCATCTATTCTTATAGTTCCACCTGTTGCCTCATAGAATCTTGGTATAAGCGAGCATAATGTTGTCTTGCCAACACCAGATGGTCCGACAAGCGCAACATACTCGCCTGGTTTTATAGAAAGATTGATTCCTGATAATACTTCATCACTTCCATCCTTATACTTAAAGGATACATTATCAAACGTAATCGCACCTTTAACATTTGCAAGCTCTTTTGCATCTGGCTTTTCCTTGATATCCGGCTCAACCGATAATATCTCAAGAAATCTTTCATACCCTGAATATCCATTCTGGAACTGTTCTGTGAAATCAATAAGCACCTTGACAGGCTCAGTAAATATATTAATATACAACAAAAATGTCACGAAATCAGTAAGATTGACCCAGCCCTTAGCTATGCCGGCACCACCAACTGCAATGACTATAACATTGATCATAGTTGTAAATGCTGTAAGGCCAGCATTATAAGTTCCCATATAATGATAACTGTCTTTCTTTGCCTCAAGGAATGCATCATTACCCTTTTTAAACTTTTCACACTCTATATCTTCATTGGCAAAAGATTTAACAACTCTTATTCCAGAAAGATTATCTTCTATCTGTGCATTAATCTCACCAATACGCACTCTGTTTCTTTTAAATGCTCTCTTCATTCTTTTGTTAAGAAAATAAGCAAACACAAGCATAACAGGCACAAGAATAAATGCAGCAAGTGTAAGCCTTAAGTCTATTGAGCTTAAGATGCACAAAGCACCTATAATCTTTATAAGTGATATTGTTATATTCTCAGGTCCGTGATGTAATAATTCCGTTATATCAAAAAGGTCAGATGTTATTCTTGAAAGCAGCTGTCCTACCTTCTGGTCATCATAAAAAGAATATGAAAGCTTCTGATAGTGATTAAATATCTCTGCTCTCATATCATACTCAATCTTAGCTCCCATGACATGTCCATAGTTTGATATATAATAGTTACAGCCCCACTGTATAAGTACAAGAATAAAAAGTATTATAACTATAACAGTAATATTCTTTATTGCTTCATCCGCTGACATATATGCCACTCTGGATGTTATGAATCTTACTACAAGTGGAATCACAAGTGCCACTGCCGCTGACATCATGGCAAGTATCATATCTAATATAAATGTTCCAAGATATGGTTTATAATATCTGGCTAACTTTTTAAGATTTTGTTTCATTTATTTGCATCCTCTTTCTTTAAAGCTCTGCACATTATAACACAACTTTCGCATATCTGTAAAAAAAGACCTTTGTATTACTACAAAAGTCTTTTCATCTCACTTTTTTGCTCATATTGTGGCGATTCACCTGTTTCTAGTATGTTTTCCCCTGCTCATCACCAACATACTCATTTATCACATCTCCAAGATTACGACATTCCTCATAGTATTTTCCATTGTATGACAATGTGTCATCATAATATACAAAGAGCTGCATCATCAGTTGTATATTTTTTCCCATTATATTCTATTTTCCATGGAGAGATTACTATACGTTTTTCTTCCCCATCTTCCTGTTTATAAGAAATACTATAAACCCATCCACTATTTAATGTATCACCTTTTAATCTTGAAACAACCGAATATGCTTTTACTTTCATGCCATCAAGCTTACTGATAATCTTTTTATCATCATATACCTTCTGGACTGTACCATCCTTCCCTCTGGTAACAGAAAATTCTGTTATATCCTGATTAATACTAATTCGTCCTGGAAAACTGATATTTATTGCTATAATAATTATCACAACCGCTAAAATACATACTGATATAACTATGTATTTACGTGAAGCTTTGTTATTCTTTTTCCCCCCATACACGTTTCTCCTTTCTGCATACAGAACTTATCTTGCATGTTTCTTTTTCTTTAATTTATCATATTTTTTATACTATTGCAATATTTTTATCAAAAGCAACTTTTAGTAATTAACGCACAAATATATGTAAATTCTGTTTTATTCTAAAAATTTAAAAAATGCTCCCAATGCACATAAACTATGCATTAGGAGCATCACTGATTATTCTGTTTTGATATCATTCAATCATTTCTATAAACGATATTATAGAATCTGACATTAATGAATAGGTAAAACTGCAACATATTTAAACATCATAACAAAGTGGCATATACTTCCTGCCATAACAAATAAATGAAATATTTCATGGGAACCAAAATACTTATGATGTGCATTGAACACTTTAAGCTTAAGTGCATATATAACACCACCTATTGTATATATTATTCCACCTGCTAAAAGCCACATAAACGCTGCCCTTGGAAGTGCATTGATAATCTGTGTAAATGATAAAACACAAGCCCAGCCCATGACTATATATAATGCTGATGATATCCATCTTGGACATGTAACCCAGCACAGCTTAAATATAATTCCAACAACTGCGATTCCCCATACAAGTGCAAGAAGCGCATAACCTGTTGTATTATGAAGCACAACAAGACATACTGGAGTATATGAACCTGCTATCATAACTGATATCATACAATGGTCAAGTTTTTTTAAAATCTTATTGATTCTTGGTGTAGAATTAACCGTATGATAAGTTGTACTTGCTGCATATAAAAGAATCATAGTTCCTATAAATATAGAAAGTGATATAACATGTATGGTGTCTGGTGCTGACAACGCCTTTATAATAAGCGGGGTAGCTGCAAAAAGCGCCATAAGCATCGCTATAAAATGTGTGATAGCACTTCCGGGATCTTTTATTTTCATATGTGATACATTCTCTTTTAATTTTTCCATAATACTATTCCTCCAATCATTTCCAAAGCAAAATATCTTTAAGTTTAGTTTAAGGTTTGTTTTGCTTTGTTATATAGTTTTAATTACTACATGTCATTATAATAGCATTATACATAAAAGAATGCAATACCATATATTTATATTTTAAAACTTAATTTACAGCATTTCAATGATACTCCAAGCCTCAGTAAGTATCACTATGTTACATATAGTCAACACTAAGAATCTGCATTTATACCGAAATATGTAAAAATATATAGACATACAAAAAAACACAGGAAACACCTCATATTGTGAGGTTAATTCCTGTGTCCTTTTATATGTTATTATTATGATGTTTGAGTCAGAATAGAACCAAAAGTATTCTACATATTACTTAATATACTTCTGTATTCTTTCTGTCATCTGTTTTTCACCCATGATATGAACTATAGTCCAGAGGTCTGGTGTATTAGCACGGCCTGTTACCGCTATTCTTACAACCTCAGCTATATCAGATACATTACCCTTGTAGTTTTCTGGATTAGCCTTGTAAGCCTTCATATCAGATGCAAATCCATGCTCATCTGCTATTTCCTTAAGCTTATTAAACCATGCTGAATTATCATCATTATGATCATACTTTGAAAGATATGTCTTTAATATATCACTTACCATATCTTCATCAAGCCTGAACTCATCTCTTTCATCATTAGAAGTGCCATCAAAGAAATAAGCAATAAGTTCAAATATCTGCTTTGCATACATAAAATCTTTTCTTCTTCTCTTAGCACCAACACCCATATAAAGACGAAGAATCTGTAACATTTTTTCCTTATCTGCAAACCACATATCTACATTTTCTGGTGCATTTTCTTTAGCCCAGTCATATAGGAAATCATATAGTTCATCTTCTGAAAGCTTTGATAACTCATTCTTACATATATTGTGTAACTTATCTTTATCGAAAAGTGCTCCTGACTGGCTCATCTTGTCTACAGAGAATGGGAATTCGTTAATATCCTTATCAGGGAACTTCTCATGCCACTCCTCAAAATTAGAATTAAGAAGTGTAAGAAGATATACCTTCATAGTGTATGGATGATATCCATCTTTTCTATAGTAATCAAGTGAAAGTTCAGGATCCTTTCTCTTTGATAACTTTCTCTTACCACCTGTTTCCTCATCAAACTTCATAAGATGTGCTGTATGTGCATATGCTGGCATCTTAAAGCCAAGAAGATGGAATAATTCATAGTGTATAGGTGCTGATGCAAGCCACTCTCCACCACGTACAACAACTGTTGTCCTCATAAGATGGTCATCTATCGCATGTGCGAAATGATATGTCGGAATACCATCCTTCTTTAAAAGAACAATATCATGAATATTCTCTGGAAGCTTAATCTCTCCCTTTATTGCATCCACAAATGTAATCTCTTTATCAGGACTTCCCTGTGAACGAAGTCTAAGCACATAAGGCTTGCCTGCTTTAATATTAGCTTCTATCTCCTCATATGAAAGGTTACGGCAAGTTGCATATTCTCCATAATATCCTGTAAGAACCTTGTCTTCTTCCTGCTTTGCTCTTACCTTATCAAGCTCTTCCTCTGTACAGAAGCAAGGATAAGCAAGCCCCCTTTCTACAAGACTTTTCGCATATGTATGATATATTTCTACTCTCTGTCTCTGGAAATATGGACCATATGCATTCCTTGGATCAGAATCATCAAAGCCTGCACCCTCATCGAATTCAATATTGAAATATCTTAATACGTTGATTATAGTCTCAACAGCCCCATCAACTTTTCTTTTCTCATCTGTATCTTCTATTCTAAGATAGAATACACCACCATTTCTATGTGCAATTCTTTCATCTGCAAGTGCACTATACAGATTACCAAGATGTATAAATCCTGTTGGACTTGGTGCCATACGTGTAACTTCTGCTTTATTAGGAAGCTTTCTGTATGGGAACTTCTTCTCATAATACTCTGGTGTATTAACTACCTCTGGAAACAATAACTCTGCTAACTTCTGGTTATCCATGTTTATCCTCCACTTAAATTGTTCTTACTACTGTTATCTGTTTTATCGCCGTATACAATATATACAGCTCCTATTTTGCTATCATTATTCTATATATAATATTCTAAACATATTAATGTATATCTCTCCTAAAAATTATATAAGCATGCAGAAACAGCTTTTTATATTTATGACATACACATACTAATATATATTAAAATATGAACTAAAATAACACAGTGTTATATTTTACACATTTATCTATAATTAATCAACCTTTAGCTTAATTAATATACTTAATATGCTTTGACTAACATACTTTTAAACCCTTTCACATGGCAGATTACTTATAATACTTAGCAAGCTCATATACTCTGTCTCTTGTAAGTTCTGCTGCTTTAGTATTCTCAAGCATAGCCTGCATTGAACCACCTGCTGCTTCTTGTCCTGCTTCCTTTACCAGACTGTCTTTTTTCTTAAGCCAGTTACGTTCTTCTTCTTTAAGTGTTTTCATTGTACTGTTGTCCAATGTATCAGAAAGATAAGACCACATTGAATTAAGCTTATCATCCCAGAGCTTATAAACTTGCGCTGTCAGCTGGTTCATCTGATTCTGTGTAAGATTCTCGTTCTGTAATCTTGTATCTATAGCAGAAGCTTGTGCATCTATCTGTGCCAGTTCGCTCTGTATGTCTATACCAGCTTTGGTTGGCAATGTATCTGCTGTTGTTTTTTCTAAGAGTGTATTATTTTGTTTATCTGTGCTGCTTTTTAAGTTATCTGTCTTTGTGGAAGCATTTTTTCCAGCATCACTGCTTATTGATGAAGATGCCTGATTATTATCAGCCTGTGAAGAAGATTTATTATCTCCGCATCCCATCATCATGGCTGCTGCTATACTCATAACTGATATTAATGTTACTGTTAATAGTTTTTTCTTTTTCATAATTTTCCTTTTATTCACTTATTGTATTTTTAATATATTATATACAGCATATGCAAGTCCATCTTCGTCATTAGATAGTGTAACATAATCTGCTGCTTTCTTTAGTACATCACATGCATTACCCATAGCAATCCCTGCTCCTGCGAATTCTATCATATCACAATCGTTATCCGCATCACCAAATGCCGCTATATTATTTCTGTCAATACCAAGCCTGTCCGCTAAAAACTTAACTCCAGATTTCTTTCCAGCATCTTTATATGATATCTCAATAAGCTGCTTTACCGAACTTGTAATATATATGTCTGCATCCCTGCTATACAAGTCCTCTATTATTCTTTGCTTAAGTTCATCATCATCAAGAACTATATCTATACTGTCAAGCTCGTGGCTGTGTTCATATATAAATCCAACTATATCATCCTTTAGTGTTCTTGTACTTCTCACATATTCTATTGCCTTAGGCGTTGCACCAAACTTCACCGGGTCATCCATATACTCCTTTGATGCATATGCCTTTCCTCTTATAAATGCTTCATACGTGACTGGATATCCTATCGTATTCTGTATTATGCTGTCAACTGATGATTCTTTTAACACATATGAATTAAGGCACTTCTTATCCTTTATCTCATATACTGCTGCACCATTGCTTGTTATGGCATATTCTATTCCAGATATCGTAACTACCTCTGATGGAAGAGTGTCAAACGCCCTTCCACTTGCAATACATACATGTACACCTTTACTTATGGCATACTCTATTGCCTGCCTGTTAGCCTCTGACAGATGGCCATCTGATCTAAGCGTTGTCCTGTCAAGATCCAGTGCTATTAGTTTTATTGGTTCTTTGTATTTAATATTCATTAAACCACTGCTCCCTAAGTAAATGTTTTATTATTATAGCAGTTGTGTTATTTTATTTCAATTACATTTATGTGATTTTCATTCTTCTGTATATATTTAATTCTCATTACAAAGCAAATACAGCAGGCAATCCCAATATAAGATTGTCTGCCTTTACTCAATTTATTATATACTCAGCGTGTAAACACATCTAGTGTGTTAATTTGCTGGTACAATCGCATTTTTTACTTTTCACATTTACATCTTATTACACAGCTACGCCTTTTTACTCCAGAAATCAACCGGCTCATATTCCTGAAGCTTTGCAAGGAAACCAAGTCTTGCAAGCTCGTTCTGGATGATATCCAGTGTTTTTTCATCCTGTGCAGCTATAGTATGATAATGATATCCAGATGTAACGTTCATAAGAAGCGAGGAATTACCATTGTTTATCTCTTCCATATAATCCTTTATATCACGTCTTGAGTGAAGGTTAAGCTCTGCCTTAACTACTCCATATACTTTATGATATACGAAAACATCCTTAACCCATCCGCCCATATCTACTATGGCATTAAGCTCTGTTTCCACATCAGCATCAGAATGCTTAACCTTTACTATTCTTGTATGTTCCTTATCTCCTCTTATCACATAACCCCTGTTAGTTGAATATACATCATATGAGGCTGCCCTTATAAGCGCTATGTCCTGCACAATGACCTGACGGCTTACATTAAGCTGTTTTGCCAGTGCAACACCAGATACAGGCGTATCACTTTTGCTAAGAATATCTATTATTTTTTCCCGTCTTAACTGTCCATTCATGACCTGTTACCACCTCTGCATTAACTTTTACTTCTACTTAATTATTAATTTTACCACTTATCAATATGTGTAACAACCCTATGATTTGCACTATACCATACACTATGTCATATATAAAGCAGCTTTATTACATTATTAATATGATGTTGTGGGTCACAAGGTCATTCACCCACTTATGAGCAAGCTCTTATGGGTTTAGACCTTTTGACCCTGGTATCTTAATATTACATGATGTAAAGTCAAAATGCCTTTTTGTAAGCATAAATAACATTTAAACATATTATTCAACCGGATGAAGATTCTTAAGCGAAATATCCATTATTGGAGCTGAGTGTGTGAGTGCCCCGCTTGATACATAGTTAACTGCAAGTCCTGACAGCTTGGCAAGGTTTTCCTTGGTCATATTACCAGATACCTCAACCTCTGCCCTGCCATCTATTATCTTCATAGCCTCTGCCATAGTATCATGATCCATATTATCAAGCATGATTATATCCGCACCTGCCTCTAGCGCATCCTTAACCATGTCAAGCGTTTCAACCTCAACTTCTATCTTTCTTACAAATGGTGCATATTCTTTAGCCATCTTTATAGCCTCTTTTACTCCGCCTGCTGCACCTATATGATTATCCTTAAGAAGTACCCCATCTGTAAGGTTATATCTGTGATTATTACCTCCACCAACTTTAACAGCATATTTTTCAAAAATTCTGTTATTAGGTGTTGTCTTTCTTGTATCAAGAAGCTTGATTCCAGTTCCTTCAAGAAGAGCAGCAACTTCACTTGTATATGTAGCTATGCCACTCATTCTCTGAAGATAGTTGAGAGCTGTTCTCTCTCCACATAACAGCACTTTAATATCTCCTCTTACTATTGCAAGAAGCTGACCCTTTCTCACCTTATCTCCATCTGCTGCCTTAAACTCAACCTCTGTGTTCTCATCTAACAATGTAAATACTCTTTCAAATATCTGAAGTCCGCATATAACACCATCCTGCTTGCATATCAGATTAACCTCACCTCTTTTAGAAACTGGCATAACGCTGTTAGTTGAGACATCCTCGCTCGTAATATCTTCTCTTAATGCACTTAATATTAATGGGTCTGCATTTAACCTTAATGTAACCTGATCAAACATTTTATAATCTCCTGTTATATTTAATTCTTAGTTGTTTATTTTTATCATTTATTTCTTATATTATCCTGTTATATTTATATGTATTTATTTTTTATGAATTCCGATTTAATTAAAAATTATTACATATTCTATATGTATGTTATTCGGATTTTTCTTTCAGGATTAAATCATAAATTTTTACCACTGACTAATAATTGCACTGATAATTGTGCCCCTGTAGAATAAATGAAGGATTACGCTGTCTTCATAGCTGCATCTGCTTCATCAATTTTCTTTCTTACAAGCTCACCATAATACTTATTCAGCTTTTCTTCATCCTTATACTGGCTATTGTCGGTATTTTTTACATATTCATCGACAGAAGCATCTAATATATTGCGAAGTTCACATTCTGCCATATTATAAGCTGCTCTTTTAGCAAACACAAGACTTTCAAGCAGCGAATTACTTGCCAGCCTGTTTCTTCCATGAACACCATTACATGCTGTTTCACCAATTGCATATAACCTGTCCATAGATGTCTTACTTTCATAGTCAACCTTTATTCCACCCATAAAATAATGCTGCGCCGGAACTACTGGTATACACTCTTTAGTAACATCATATCCATGTTCATAACAATACTGCACTATATTAGGAAAATGGGTCTTTAATTCAGCCGCTGGAATTGTGCGAAGATCTTCCCATACATGATCAGTTCCATCCTTTTTCATCTGCTCATATATAGCCTGTGTAAGAAGATCTCTTGGTAGAAGTTCATTCACAAAACGCTTTCCATTCTTATCATAAAGCTTTGCTCCCTCTCCCCTTACTGACTCTGATATAAGAAAACTCCTGTCCTTATCATTCTTAGAATAAAATGTAGTAGGATGTATCTGAACATAATTAATATCCTTTACTGCAACATTATGTTTGATAGCTACTGCAACAGCATCACCTGTAAGGTGTCTGAAGTTTGTTGAATGGCGGTATAATCCACCTATTCCACCAGCAGCAAGCACGGTTGCATCTGCCTTTACATTCACTATACTTCCATCTTCACATCTTATAACGGCTCCAAGGCACTCGTTACCTCTTGATATTATATCTAACATACGTGTATTTTCCAGAAGAACAACATTAGGAAGTTCTCTTACCCTGTCAAGTAGATGGCTTGTTATTTCCTTACCAGTTACATCCTCATGAAAAATAATCCTGTTACTACTGTGTGCTCCTTCTCTTGTATATGCAAGATTACCATCTTCATCCTTCTTAAAGTCTGCTCCGGCAGCTATAAGGTCTTTCACAACATCCCTTGAAGAACGTATCATTATCTCAACCGACTTCTTATCATTCTCATAATGTCCAGCTTTCATAGTATCTTCAAAATAGCTGTCATAGTCAGACTCATCCTTTAGCATACACATGCCTCCCTGTGCAAGAAATGAATCACTGCTTTCTGCATCTGACTTGGTTATCATAAGTATTTTCTTATCTCTTGGAAGATTAAGGGCAAGATAAAGTCCTGAACATCCACATCCTATTATTAATACATCTGTTTTCATAGTTTCAATTTATTCTCCATTCTGCTAACCAATAATACTATTCCTGTTATGTAAAAATCTGTTTTATACTGATATTAATATTACATATTTTACTTTGCCGCAAGCTCAAGCATTCTGTTAAGCGGCTTCATAGCATAGTCTGCAAGTTCTTTATCAACAAACACTTCGTTAGTATCATTTTCAAGGACATCTAACACCTTATCAAGTGTTACCTTTTTCATATTTACACATATCTGGTCTGGCTTAACTGTGTAAAGCTTTTTATCCGGTGCTTTCTTTCTTATCTCATTAAACACACCGTCCACAGTTCCTATGATAAACTCGTCTGCATCTGTATCCACTACATAATCTATTATTCCTGATGTACTTCCAACATAATCCGCAAGCTCTAATACATCCTCCGTACACTCAGGATGTGCCGCGAACTTAGCATATGGATGTTCTGCCTTTGCTTTTTCTACCATATTTTTAGTTATAACTACATGTCTTGGGCAGCAGCCATTATTAAATATGAAATTCTTATCTGGACATTGTTTTGCTACAAAATGTCCTAAATTCCTGTCAGGAATAAAGAATATATTCTTATTAGGCAGATTCTTAACTATTTTAACCGCATTAGATGATGTAACACATACATCTGAATATTTTTTCAATTCTGCTGTTGAGTTGATATAGCAGACAACTGCCAGATCATCGAACTGTCCACGAAGCTTAAGTATTTCATCTTTATCCGCCATGTGTGCCATAGGACAGTCTGCATTCATATCAGGCATAAACACTCTTTTATCAGGATTAAGAATCTTGGCACTTTCACCCATGAACTCAACCCCTGCAAATATAATTCTATCCTGGCTCACCTTTGTTGCCACTTTGCTTAAATAAAATGAATCTCCTATATAATCAGCAACATCCTGAACATCCTCATCTACATAATAATGTGCAAGAATTACTGCATTTTTTTCTTTCTTTAACTTTTCAATATCACTTACTATAGACATGTGTATCTCCTTTTTTATTCAAATTTCATTTACAAATTTCACAAAGTATACTACATAACTTTACATGTGACAAGACAGTTGTAAATATTTTCTGTAAAAATACAATCAACAATACTTCAAATTAAAGGAAAGAAATATGCCAGAATATAATGTAGACATTTTAAGAGTAAATTTTAAAAAATACATATAAAAAAGAAGTTATGCCCATAAAACCGCGTTTTTACGAACATAACTTCTATTATAACTGACTCTGAAAATGCCAATATTTTCACTCAAAATGTCTACATTTTCATGTCAAGTTCTTTTATAATGATTATTTTTATTGGGATGTTTTTATTTTGCTTAATATAAAGCTACTTTTTCTAATAGCAAATGAAATGTCTTATCCCCACACTTTTTCAGCAATCTTTTTAACAAGTCTTAACTTAGCCCACTGTTCTTCTTCTGTAAGCTTATTTCCTATCTCACATGAAGCAAAACCACACTGTGGACTTAAGCATAATCTGTCAAGTGGTATATACTTTGCAGCCTCATGTACTCTGTCAATAACAGACTGCTCATCCTCTAACACTGGGGACTTGGTTGTTATAAGACCTAACACCACCTTCTTATCACCAGTAACATTCTTAAGTGGTTCAAAACCGCCTGAACGCTCATCATCATACTCAAGATAATATGCGTTAACATTCTCTTTAGCAAAAAGTGTAGCGGCAACACCTGTATACGCACCGCTGCTTGCATATGTAGAATGGAAGTTACCACGGCATACGTGGGTATTAATAACAAGATCTTTTGGCTTTCCCTCTATAGCCTTGTTATTGATGTCAAGAAGTGTATTCTTGATCTTCTCAAGTCCTGCTGGTGTTGTTCCGAAAAACTTGCATGCAGATGGATCAACAACCATTCCCCATGAGCAGTCATCAAACTGAAGATTGCGGCAGCCTGCTGCATATACATCCTTTATGAATTCTTTATATCCATTGGCTATATCCTCAGCTACCTGCTCAGGTGTTTCATAGAACTTCTTAGTATTACCCCATGCAAAAGGCATAATCATCTGCTCTAAGAACTGTGCAGGTGCAGGTATTGTAAGCTTTGCAACCGTATTGTCATCCTCAAACTGCTGTACGAACTTAAAATGTTCTATAAATGGATGTGTCTTATATACAACCTTCCCTGTAAGATATGTGTCATCTATCATGGCAGCTTCACCATGGAACGGAAGACCTGTTTCTGTCTTGGAATGTCCTACTCCATCAAAAGCCCACATAAAATCCAGATGCCATGTGGCTCTTCTGAACTCTCCATCTGTTATTGCGTGAAGTCCAACTTCCTTTTCCTTCTTTATAAGCTCTGTTATTGCCTTATCTTCAACACTTTTTAACTCTTCCTCTGTAATACTTCCAGCTTCATAATCTCTTCTTGCTTTCTTTAAGCTTTCAGGTCTTAAAAAGCTTCCTACATGATCAAATCTGAATGGTGTACTTATCATATTATCCAACTCCTGCCTTTCTTTAACTCATAATTGTGGTTCGTTTTTATCAATTACAACTTGATTACTATATGAACCAGCATTATTTTTATTTTTTCGTTGGACTTAATATAACATTTGATTTACATCATGTATAATACTTAAACTTTTATGTTTGTCATAGTTTAAAGCTATGGCACAATCTATATACTAATTATTTTTCTTTATATTATATGATATGAGTGTTCCGTGTAAAAAAGTCTTTTTCTGCATGCAAAACAACTGTTTATACTTTTGATACTTACATCATTACATATAAATATACCGCTTCAACGCTTCCACATATATCTCACCTAACCGGCTGAGTGAAACATTCTTATGTGTAATATAACCTATATGCATTCCCCCCTCTCCTTCAAGCGGAACTGCTATTATGTCTTTTCCATTTAGTTCTTCATCTATAACACCACTGCACACTGTAAATCCGTTCAGACCAATTAACAGATTAAAAAGTGTTGCCCTGTCACGGACTCTTATATTCTTTTTCTTCTCTTCAACAGAAAATATTTCCTCAGAATAGTAAAATGAGTTATGTTCTCCCTGTTCAAAAGAAAGATATGGATAATCCTGAAGCTCATTCATTGTAACCTTGTCCCTTTTAGCTAAAGGATGCCTTCTGCTTATGAATACATGTGGCTCTGCCTGCATAAGCTCATGAAATACAAGATTATGTGACCTAATCTCCTTTTCAAGTACAACTCTGTTGAAATCATTCATATAAAGTACACCTATCTCGCTCTTCATCATAGCCACATCCTCAATAATCTCATAGGTCTGCGTTTCACGGAAACTAAAATCATATTCATCGTGCCCGTACTTCTTTATAAGGTCAACAAATGCATTAACAGCAAATGAATAGTGCTGTGTAGACACACAAAATTCCTGCTTTCCACCATTACCACCTTTGTATCTGTCTTCTAAAAGTGCTGCCTGTTCTAACACCTGTCTTGCATATCCTAGGAAATCCTCTCCATCCTTTGAAATATGTATTCCTTTATTGGTTCTGTCGAATATTTTTATATTCATCTCTTTTTCAAGCTCATGAATTGCATTTGTGAGGCTTGGCTGTGATATAAACAATCTTGAAGCAGCCTCTGTTATCGTACCAGTTTCGGCCACCATAATTATGTATTTTAATTGTTGTAATGTCATATGAATCCCCATTTCTTCACGTATTAGATTTTAAACTCTTATTCCATGATATAATTGCAGTCTTTCCTGCCTCACAGTCACCCATCTACTACCATAGTAATATTACTTGGTTTACTTTTAAATCTCCTGATTGACAAGTACATCACATTTTACAGGAATACAGATTTCAGTTACGAATTTTTTGGGATCATTTGTGATACCATAATCAATCAGTGTTATCTCACGGGAAAATCCAACAATCTGCATCTGATGTTTTTTAATATAATCCAGTAATTTCTTATACTGTACTGGAGCTTCTGCATGGCTGCCACAAAAGCAGAGACGGACACATAATGACTCCATCACATGCATTGTTTCTCCATCATATATATCTTCGTCATCCAGAATTAAAAAGATGCCATCGTATTTTTGGTACTCTGCTGTCTGCAAATGTTCTAACGAAATACCAAGTCCAACTTTACCAAGAAATACAACTGCCTCTGCCTGTGACTGATCCAGCTTTCTGATAGGAGCTTCCATGTCTTGTGAACCTTCTATTTTCATAGAAGCATCCACCCACACCATCCTGACCTCTGGAAGCGTTTCTAATGTCACAGTATCCAACATCATGCTCTGTGCTTCTGATAAACCATTTAAACGGTGGTTTATTTTCTGTTCAATACGCTTTAATTCCTGCTGTTTTTTCAAAACAATCTTTTTTTGTTGCATCAGCTTTTCTTCTATGTTGCTTATGTCCTTGTTTTTTAGGAAATCCTCTATTTCAGCTAATGGCATATCTAACGCTCTTAAATATCTTATGGTATTAAGTACCTCAAACTGTTCTGTTCCATAATAACGGTACCCTGTATCTGTGGAAATATATTCTGGGTGAAGCAACCCAATATTCTCATAATGCCGCAGACTACTAACACTTATATGAAAAAGTTTTGATACTTCACCTATTGAAAACAATCCTTTTCTATTCACATCATCACACCCCCCTGCTTATTGATTCTTTATGATATATAACATAAAATGCAATAATGCATATTAATACTGACACCAAAGAACCTGTTGCTGTAGCCAGTCCCATCGGAAACAATGTTGTTTTAAATATCTTAGATGTAAAATATACTCCTGGAATACGAACAAGTACAATTGCCACAATATTATGCAGAAATGACAGCTGCGATTTTCCACAGGCACAAAAATAGCCGCTAAAACTAAAATGAATGCCAGCGAATATTGTATCAAAAATATAACCTCTTAAGTACTGGCTGCCAAGACGTATTACATCTGCTCCATCTGATGTACTTCCATCTGTAAATAAAGATACAACTGAACCAGCAGTAAATTGAATAGCAATAGTTACTAATATTCCAAATCCAACTGCAATCATAACGGCATATCGCAAGGTTGCAACTGCCCTTTCTGGTTTATGTGCTCCGATATTCTGTGCACCAAGTGCTGAAACAGTAGACAGCATAGACGATGGTACAAGAAAAAGAAAGCTAATAATCTTTTCTACAATCCCTACAGCTGCTGCATCATTTAATCCTCTCTGGTTTGCAATAATCGTTATTATGATAAAAGCAACCTGAATAAGACCATCCTGCACAGCTATTGGAATACCTATAGATAATATTTTGCCCATAACAGCCTTATAAGGCTTGAAATCCGTCTTAATAAGAACAATTTTCTTTCTTTTTGTAATAACAATTAAAGATACCAATACACTGACTGCCTGTGAAATAGTTGTTCCAAGTGCAGCCCCAGAAGAACCAAGCTTAAAGACCCCCATAAAAACATAATCAAGCACAATGTTTACGACACACGCAACCGCTATAAAATACATCGGGCTTTTACTATCTCCCATACCTCTGAAAATAGAACTGATTATGTTGTACGCCGTGATAAATGGAATACCAATAAAACATATTGTCAAATATGTGACAGTTCCGTTTACAGCCTCTGCAGGGGTAGACATTACTGATACTATCGGATGTACCAGCATAAGCAGCAACACCATTCCAACGATAGCAACTCCCATAAATAAAACTATGGTATTTCCTACCGCCTTAGATGCCTGTTTTTTATTATCAGCTCCTATTGCCTGTGCAATACTTACTGTTGTTCCCATAGCAAGACCTACTATCATAACAGTAATCATGTGCATAATCTGTGAACCGACAGATACCGCAGTAGTACTTGCCACTCCATCATATTGTCCAATGATAAACAAATCTGCCATTCCATAAAGGGTCTGTAAAAAATAGGAAAGCAGATATGGTAGTGAAAATAAAATTACATTTTTAAATACGCTTCCCGTCGTAAGATTTTTTTCCATAATAAATTCCTCTTTCTTAATATGATATAATCATATCATAAACTCTACAATTATTATAGAGTCAATGGTTTTTGTTAGAATTTATTTTAAATACGTTATAACATATAATTACCTTGCCTTTTATACCATTGATGAAGAAAAGCTGGCTGTAATCATAGTCCGATTCCTCTATCAGAAAAGTAACTGGACTTCTATTCTTCGACAGGGATTTCCCCTCATTTAAGAAATCTGTTTTATGCAGGCTCTTACAAGCCTTTCAAATACCCCATCAACCTCTTTCCACCCATCGCATCTTATAAATCTGCCATCAGGAAGTTCCTCATGTATGTTCCATGGACGATTAAACACTGCTACCTTGCAGTGTTCAAAACGCATAACATGCTCAAATGCTGCTGGCGAATCTTCTATTGCAAAATCAAACTTCATATCATATAACTGCTTAAGAGTCATATTGTATATAAAATCCTGCTTACATGTTTCACGTCCATATTTATCTACACAATATAGTGGTACTCTTTCAAGCTTATGTTCATCAAGCCATTTTCTTGATGGTTCATATGAATTAAATGGTCTCCCGGTAATGATGAATACATCATGTCCATTATCGACCCATTTATTAATAGTTTCTGATGCTCCTTGTGTTTCCTCATAATTCAACAGATTTTCTGGAAGATGCCCTGCATTCATCAAAGCATCATACTGTTCATCACTTAAGTCAAATGTTTTCTTAAGATTAAAAAACTGAACCTGTCTATATGGTACATCTTTTCCAAACATTTCTTTCGCAAGTACTGTGAAAGCTTTCGCAGTTTCACATAATACATCATCAAAATCTATATATATTCTCATAATTACATATTCTCCTGATAAAAAGTTACATCTTTTGGTTTTTATAACTTACTACAATAAAACATCTCTTATATAATGTTAAAATACCAGAGCATCACATACCAAAATGTCTATCATTAAACACAATATGTATGCATGCCCTGGTATCTTGTTTTATATCATTTTAACTTCAGGAATTACTTTTCAATAAGCTTAAATGCTCCTACAAGCTCCTTAAGTCTATCTGCCTGTGATGCAAGTTCTTCGCTGCTTGCTGAGCTTTCCTCAGCCATTGCTGTATTTTCTTCTACTACAGCAGCTATCTGGCTTGCAGCTTCTGATATCTGCTTAAGTGACTCTGACTGCTGCTCAGATGCGAGAGATATCTCACCTATATTCTCAACAAGCTCATTTGTTTTCTCAACAGATGCCATAAGCTTCTCAGCAGCCTTGTCAACCATCTGTTTTCCATCTTCTATGGCACTTAATGCCTGTAATATAAGTTCTCCGGAATTCTTTGCTGCCTCTGCACTCTGTGATGCGAGATTACCAACCTGTGTAGCAACAACAGCAAATCCTCTTCCTTCCTCTCCAGCTCTTGCCGCTTCTATTGAAGCATTGAGGGCAAGAAGGTTAGTACTTGAAGCTATATCATTAATTGTATTTATAATACTGCTTACCTGTTTAGAATTCTCACTGATTACATCCATAGCATGTACTATCTGCTGCATCTGTGTATTACTTTCAATGATTTCTTCTCCTACCTTCTTTGCCATATCATTAGCTTCGTTGGCATTATGGGCATTCTTATCAACCTGATCAGATACATTGGCAATAGTGCTCTGTAATTCCTGAACTGAACTTGCCTGGTCTGTTGCACCTTCTGTTATAGATTGTGCACCATCAGACAGCTGGCTTGCATTAGAGGCTACCATATCTGCAACACCATTAATCTCTGACAGTGTATCTGATAAGTCCTTTACTACCTTAGCAAGTGCATGCTCTATTTCCACAAAATCTCCCACATGCTCAACCTCAGATTTTATATTAAAATTACCTGCTGCCATTTCATTAAGCCCTCTGGTGATATCCTTGATAATATCATTAAGTCTTTGTGACATCTCTGAGAACTTATTAGAAAGCTGTCCTAACTCGTCATTATACTCAGAATGTGGTCTGGCTGAAAAATCACCCATAGCAAGCTTGTCTGCAACATCCACAACACCCTGTATTGGTTTTATATACTTTCTTACAAGCCTTGAACTTATGACAATAATCACTGCAAGTGTTGCTATCGCTATAACAGCCATAAGCACAACAAGAATTATAGTTTTACTTAAAAGATCCGTCTTATTAAGAGCACTTGCTGCCCACCATGTTTTTCCTGCTGCATTTATAGGTGAATAATATCTTACAACACTTGAGCCATTATCCTTCTTGGTTGTTACACTAAAGCTCTTTCCTGTATCTATTCCAGCCTGAATCTTTGAATACTCCTTTGATGGTAACAGACTATTCAGCTTCTTTCCAACATATTCATCTGATTCACTATCATATATAAATGTACTATCATCTGTCAGTACATCTACATACATCGTTTTGTAATCTGAATCTGTAGAGCGAAGGTTTTTAAATGTACTTATGTTAATATCTACAAGAATAACCCCCTGTGTCTTACCCTGATATACTATAGGGAAAGAGGCACTTACCATATTAATGCCCTGATCTGTATATGGATCAGTGAAACTATTCTGCTTTGAACTAGCCGCATTCTTATAATAAGCCTGTGAGCCATATTCTGTATATGCTCCATAACTCTGTACATTGCCAGTCTTAGCATCTGATTCGCTTACATATATTGTATAATCCTTAATAGAAGGATCAAACGCATCTGGCTCAAAAAATACACCAACACCCGCTATTCCTTCACTTGATGTTACTGTTGAGTCAGCTACACTTATCATAAAATCTTCCATTTCTTTATTCATCTGCTGCAGCTGTACATCATACACACGGCTCTTGGCTGTTGCTCCACTGTATCCTGTTTTATTGAATTCATCATACTTATCAGTTATGTAATTCTGAAGTGTAGTTGCCGTATTAGAGGCTGTATCAACGATTGCCTGTACTGTAAGTCCATTCTGCGTTGCTATCCCATCGAATTCTCCACTTATACTGTTACTTAAAAATCTTGCAGCTATGCTTGAACTTACTATTATCATCAGTGTAAGGCACACTGCTAGTAAAACTCCAACTGCAACTGATATCTTATATGTCAGCTTATGATTTCTGAACTTTTCAATTGCCTGTTGTTTATTATGTTCGCTAGATTTCTCTTGTTTTTTTCCCATCTTTTTTCCTCCTAATAGTTATAAATACAGACTTACATATCACGTTTTTCATCACAGAGCCCTCACTTACAGCTAAACAGAACATCCAGTTATCCAATACACGACATAAAAATCTATATATAAGGATAACACTAATAATCAATAAATTCAATGTTTTATAATAGTTTATAACAGGAATTCATAACAGGAACTTTGTAATATAAAACAATAATATAAAACAATAAAAAAGAACCCCATTGCGGGGTTCTTTAAACAATCTATTATGATCTATGATGTAATTCCTGAACGGTTCTGCTTATTTCTTCCCTGATTTTCTCATCTTCCTTAGGAATCTTGTTTAACTTTTCAAGTAAATCTGCTGTGTTATGTTCGCAACCAACTTTTCTTAAAGACTCACATGCTGCAAACACAACATCTTCATCATTATCATCTACAAGTCTTAACAGAAGATCAACACTGCTGTTATTGTCATTAGCACCAAGTGCTGTAGCAAGATCTATCTTTTCTTCCTTTGTACCATGCACATAATCTGCAAGTTCATAAAAATCATTTTTCTTTACAAGATGCTCTATCTTTTCATTAATTGTCTTTTTTTTAAATAACATAATTAATTCCTCGCTTTCCTGCCAAATGTTAATCCAATATAACTAATAGCGATATATAACAATTAGCCTTTTGTTTGATTGTTATTATATTATCAAAGAATTAATATGTAAAATGTATATTTCATATGGCACTTATATAATATTTACATATGTAATTGTTTTGTATATACTGTTTATTGTATGTTATTGTATTATGCATTTGTATTATTACATTACGCATCTGGTATTCACACTACTTTACAGCTTTATAAATGATAGACTAAATGTGATTAACACATACTCAGCTTAATACGAAAGGACACCACTATTTATGACACTTGATTACTATAGAATATTTTACTATGTAGCCAAATATAAAAGTTTTTCCAAAGCTGCACGGATTCTTGGAAACAACCAACCAAACATAACAAGATGCATGAACCTTTTAGAACATGAACTTGGATGCAACTTATGTATCAGAACCCACAAAGGAATATCCTTAACCCCGGAGGGACAATTATTATACGAACATGTTGAAGCTGCCATGTACCAGATTAAAAATGCACAGGATGCTCTTAAGAAAAATCAGAGCCTTGAGAGTGGTACTATAACTATCGGAGTAAGTGATACAGCACTCAGACTATATCTTTCAGGCAGGCTTGAAACATTTCTTTCACTATATCCTAATGTACGTATAAAACTCACGAATGATTTTACTACACAAGCCATAACTGCACTTGAAAAAGGACTTGTTGACTTCTGTGTCGTAACTACACCTTTTTCAATTGATAGAACATTCACGCAGAATACATTATATACATTTGATGAAATATTAATAGGTGGTAAAAAATATGCATATCTTGCTGATAAAATCCTTAACATTAATGATTTAAACTCATACCCTTATATATCACTAACTGAAGGCTCTGGTTCTTATTCACTATATTCTGAATATTTCTTTAATAATCATATATACTTTGAGCCTGAGATGCTCGTATATTCTACTGACCAGATCATGCCACTCATACGCTCCAATCTTGGACTTGCCTTCTACCCTGAAGAACTCGCCACCGATGAGCTTAATAAAGGTAACATATATCATATCAGATTAAATGAACCTGTACCACAAAGACAGGTGTGCCTTATACAGGACACTAAAAGAATCCAGAGCGTGGCTGTAAAAAAATTCATTGACATATTATTACAGCAATAATATTGTTGTTTAGTAAAATTACTGTTTAGCACACATTCGGTTAACATACGGACGACATCATATATGAGA
>ERZ808240.805-NODE-805-length-40255-cov-57.984627_pt1 | contig 40255 bp, 22 predicted proteins | sample MGYA00521084_ERZ808240 | MGnify/ENA primary metagenome ERZ808240 (study PRJEB31516, sample SAMN03275571) | gut metagenome | biome: mammalia-associated habitat; material: feces | host: Papio cynocephalus | place: Kenya | collected 2012-08-06 ... | reverse complement strand
ATTTGAAGACCTTATATTTCTCTTTTGCAAAACCTCTTATCCCGAACTGGGGTATGATATCATAAACTGAAGTGGGAAAGGCACTGAACGTGGCGACACCATGGGACATAGATTCAAGGAAAACAAAAAAGCACCATCCCATACACACGACAAGGTGAGTGCAAGGATGGTGCAGAAATGTCAGTTTGACTAACGCGCGTGACGCGCCAGTTAGCAATGATGGTGCGCGCAAGCACCCTGGTGGCTGTCGCGCAACAGGTCGTTGACAGTCTTGACCGGATTGAACGTGGCCAAAGGAACTTCCACAAAGATGGTGTTCCAATCACTCATGGCCCCGTTCCACAATCCAGGCAGCTCCAGGGCTTTCAGCTCTTTTCCATTCTTACTCTTTGAGCTGATAAATCCTGTCTGATGATCCACATATTGCGGAAGGTTGAAAGCGTGCCCCTTGTAGTCTCTTGTGGCACAGACCAAGTCGACCGGATTGAAGTGGGTGCCGCTGGTAAACATCTTCATGTATTCGGCGTTGTCCTTGTCTATTTGGCTGCTCTCAAGGATTTGCAAACTCACCGTTCCGTCTTGGTTGTAGGCCAAGAAGGGACCGCCACCAGGCTCTCCCACGTTCTTCACGACGCCGCAAACACGCATGGGACGGTTGAGCTTTTGCTTCAGATAGCACACCAGTTCGGCATCTTCGAGCTCCTTGATATCTGCCTTACGGCAGCAAAGATCTCGCTGAACGAAGCGGATAATCTCTTCGAGTTTCTCATGATTATATCGTCCGGAATCCAAGATTTCCAGGTAGTTAAACGCCTTACGTTGCATTTTCACCAAGACACCGGCAATGACTTGCTTCCAGAGCACGGTGGTCTCCTTCAAGTGGTCGGGCACCACGTTGTCTATGTTCTTTACGAAGATGATATCGGCATCAATATCATTGAGGTTCTCTATGAGCGCACCGTGACCTCCGGGACGGAAGAGCAGCGTGCCGTCCTCGTTGCGGAATGGTGTCCCGTCGGGATTGGCAGCTATGGTGTCGGTGCTCGGCTTTTGCTCGGAGAAGGAGATATGATACTTCACACCAAATTTCTTTTCGTAGTACGCCTTCTTTTCTTCCACCCGTTTCTCGAAAAGTTGTAGGTGGTCGTGGCTCACCGTGAAGTGGACATTGGCCTCACCATCACTGTTGGCGTAGAGTGCCGCCTCCACAAGATGCTCCTCCATGGGGGTACGCGGGCCGTCCTCATATTCGTGGAAGAGGAGCAGGCCCTTTGGCAGTTGGCCATAATTGAGGCCCTCGGCATTGAGCATGTTGGCAACCACCGCCTTATAGTTGCCCTCAGCGATTAGTTCTTTCACACTCTTGCCGTTGTTGGCGTGACACTTCTGACACAGGGCTTTGCGGAATGCAAACTTAGTGATATTGTCGAAGAAAGTCTTCTCAAAGTCGGTCTGCGGTGTGTCATAATCAGCGTTGAGAAAGGCAAACATGTTCTTGAACATGCGGCTGGCCGCACCCGAGGCGGGCACAAACTTGACCACCTTGTGCCCCTCACGTTTATAGTCTTCCCACAACTTCTCGGCTTCTTTTTGCTCGGTTTCATCGGGAGCGATGATACCCTTGCCTACTGCTGCAGCTGCCTCTATCTTCAGAAAGGGGAATCCTTCCCTATGTTGTACGAGCTGTCGCTCCACCTGTGCCACGGTCATGCCACGGCCTTCAATCTGTTTCTTGTCTGCTTCTGTGAACATATCGCAATTGAATATTTTGTGTTTCCGTTATGCAAATTTACCCTTTTCTCCTCTTAACTGTGCGAAAAATAGCGTTTTTTGACCTATCTTTCGATAATTTCACGTCCATTTAACGGTCAGCACCTTTTGTGTGGTCCCGCCAAGAATGGCTACCCGATTGTCGACGCGCCTTCCGACAAGCCAAACGACGTTTCCCGTGTTGTCAACCAAGACCCATTGGCGGCGCCTGTCAAGCGTGGGCACTTTTTGGTCTTTCAGGAAATCGGATACCAACTTTGACCCCTTCATGCCGAATGGCACAAAGCGGTCGCCACTTTGTACGGGGCGCAAAGTTAGCGGAAAGACGACCTTGTCGGCATCGAGCGTGGCCACATCGGCCGTGCGCGAAGGCTCACAGCAAAAGGGCTGTATCTGCACCGTAATTCGCCTCTCATCTTCACCTTGACGAACGATATAAGTACCGGCTTCAGGGATGCGCAGTGGTTTCATGCCACATTCCCAGTCATCGCGTCTCGCCACGCACAGGTGCTCACGCTCAATGAAAGCAATCCATCTATCGGTTGACCACATATTACCAACCGTTTGACTTTCAGCCATTTCACGCACTTGCGTTCGATGAAAGCCGTAAGGGCTCATCAGATGCCACAGCAAGTACTCGGGCGAAGGAAGACTGGATAGCTGGCGGAGGTTGACGGCAAGCGCCAAATGCTTCTCTGGCATTGTCTCGCAAACGCGTTTCTCCTGTTCTTCAAGCGTGTAGCGAATGACCTTGTCAGCCTGAGCCACATGACCTGCCATGCGTAAGATATGATCCTTGACAGCAGGGTTGACTTCCTCTAACAGTGGAATGATGTTCAACCGCAACTTATTGCGTTGCACTTCATCTTCCATGTTGGTGTGGTCAACCACAAAATCTTGGTCCAGCAGGTTCAGGTAGTCAATCACCTCCTGTCGCGACACCTCAAGCATGGGGCGAAGGATATTGCCATTACGCCATTTCATGCCCTGCAATCCACTCATGCCTGTGCCCCGAATGATGTTGAGCAAGATAGTCTCCACCTGGTCGTCACGATGATGGGCCACACAGGTGCCACGCGCATTGATATCCTTACAGAGAGAAGCGAAATAATGATAGCGCAACGTCCGTGCCGCCATCTCAATGGACACTTGATGCAAACTGGCGTAAGCCGTTGTGTCAAAGTGTATTTTGTGTAATTGGACATCCAACTTATTGCATAACCGTTCGCAAAAATGCTCATCGCGGTTGCTCTCCTCACCACGCAGATGGAAGTTGCAGTGAGCCGCATGAACCTTATAGCCCAAGGCCACAAGCACACGCAGCAACGCCACGCTGTCCGGTCCACCAGACAGGGCGACAACATAAAAGCCGTCACGACACAGCAGGTCGTGACGGCTTATGGCGTTTTCTATCTTTTGTTCGAAGCTTTCTGTCATGTCTTTATGGAATTTTTGGGGGCTGCGTTCCTGGTATTATTCCACATAGAGCACCAGTCCCTTCAGATACTCACCCTCGGGATGGTAGATATTGATGGGGTGGTCAGCCGGCTGATGGAGCTGGTGAAGGATGCGCACCTTGCGGCCAGACTGCGCCGCGGCCGTAAAGACAGCACTTCGGAACTGATCCTTGCTTACCGCCTGCGAGCAACTGAATGTGAACAGCAGTCCACCCTCCTTGACAAGACGGAGCCCCTTGGCGTTCAAGCGGATATATCCCTTGAGAGCGTTGTGGAGCGCGGCGCGATGCTTGGCAAAGGCTGGCGGGTCAAGCACCACGATGTCGTACTTGTCCGTCCGTCCTTCCAGGAAGCGAAACGCATCCTCGCAAAAAGCCTCATGGCGCATATCGCCAGGGAAGTTGAGAGCCACATTGCTGTTCGTAATCTCGATGGCCTTGGCACTGCTGTCAACAGAGTGGACACACTGGGCACCACCTCGCATGGCATAGACCGAGAAGCCGCCCGTGTAGCAGAACATGTTGAGCACCGACTTACCCTTTGAGTAATGTTCCAGCAGAGAGCGGTTCTCACGCTGGTCAACGAAGAACCCCGTCTTCTGCCCGCGCAACCAATCGACATGAAACTTCAGGCCGTTCTCCACAGCCACATTGTCATGTGTGCTACCCAAGATGAAACCATCCTCTTCCTCAAGATGAGCCTTGTAGGGCAAAGTGGTCTCACTCTTGTAGTAGACCTGCTGGATGCGGTCGCCCATCACATCGGCGAGCGCACGGCAGATATCCATTCGACAGCGGTGCATACCTACGCTATGAGCCTGCATGACAGCCGTCGGGCCATAGCAATCAATGACCAATCCCGGCAACCAGTCACCCTCGCCATGCACCAATCTGTAAGTATTGTTTTGCGGATTGTCAGCGATGCCGATGCGTTGCCGCATGGTCAGTGCGGCGGACAAACGCTCATGCCAATAAGACTGGTCGACGGTGATGTCGCTAAATGACAACACACGCACCGCGATGCTGCCCACCTGATAGTGTCCGACGGCAATGAAATCGCCCGCATGGGTGATGACGCGCACCGTGTCACCTTCCTCAATGCCTTCGTCGGCACGTTGGATGGCACCAGAGAAAACCCAAGGATGAAAGCGAAGCAATGACTCTTCCTTTCCTTTTTTCAGATAAACGTTCTTGTACATGGCGTTTTATAATTCTTCGTTAATCTTCGTGTCCATTTGCAAGGCACTCCTGTTCGCCATCGGCCTTGGGAGCGGGCAACTCGGGTTCAGGGACGAGTACCAGCTCATATTCCTTGGTCTCATGCAGACGGAGAATCTCCTCATAGAGCAAGATGCAACTCCAAGCATCAATTGCCGCATACTGGCGTTGCTTGTTGTCAAGAAGCGGCGCTTCCCAATTGGAAAGGCGCTGGCGCTTGGATATCTTCTGATGAAAAATGTTGGCGTATAGTTTTTGCAAGCTCATGTCTTCGATGCCCAGCTTCGGCACAATGTCCTGCAAGTCAATGAATAGCCCGGGCTTAAACTTCTCACGCTCTTCCAAGCCGCGAATGTCATCATGCCACGAGAGCCCTATTTTCTTGACGGTAGTGTCCTCAAGCAACTGCTTGATGGCGGGCGTGATGCCCGTTAGATTGAGACGGAAGAGAAAACAAGTGGTACGGTTGGACACTTGAAGCAAGGATACCTGATGGTGCTCGCCTTTGTGAAACACAGGTTTTGTCTCGGTGTCCACCCCGAGAATGTCACTGGACAGAAGATAGTCCACGGCCTTTTGCGTTTCACCTGGTGAAATGACAGAGATAATCCTTCCTGGAAACTTCACTTGTGGCAAGCCTGTGATTGCCTTCTTGTCGAACTTGTTGTAGAGCGTTTTCTTCATTTTCTCTTCGTATCAGCTTGCAAAAGTATAAAAAAAAAGTGAAACTTTCCCATGTTTTAGAGTTTTATTATAAACAAAGGTTGAAAAAACATATCTTGATGGATGACCTCTAAAATCAGCGCAGTTGAGCAACGGAAGTCACAAGCGACCTTGATGGTTCCTCATAAGAGCCGCAAATGATCATGACGTCAAAATAAGCATACCATGAAAATTATAGTGAAGCGAAAACTCCTTTTTTAACAAAACAATTGCCATGAAATCCTTTGGTTTTACGGTAAAATCTATTAATTTTGCAGCTAATAAAACTACAAACAAAATGGGAAAAAAGAAAACTGAGCGCAAGTCGAAGTCGTTCGGCTATGCAATCGGCTTACAAAATATACTGGAAAGCGAAACCACGGGCTTTTTCACAGGACTTTTGTTGCTTGCTTTGGCGGTGGTGACCATCATCGCCATGGTGTCTTATCTCGTCACCGGGCAAGTGGACCAGAGCACTTTGGAAAGCATGCGCCCGGGCGAATGGCTCAACCAGCACCATGAATTCGCCAACAGTTGCGGTTCCATCGGTGCCCTGGTGTCCTATTATCTGATTGCGGTCAACTTCGGCTTTCCCGCATTCCTCATACCTTTCTTCTTCGTGCTCGCAGCTCTGAAGATGATGCACGCCTACAGTGTCAACTTGCTCAAGTGGTTCTTGTGCTTGAGCATCATCATGCTCTGGAGCTCTGCCGCCCTGGCCACCTTTCTCTCTCCCTTTGCAGGCGACTTGGTGTTCAACCCCGGTGGCGCCCATGGCTTGCTGTGCAAGCAGTTCCTGGAGAACCTCATAGGTCCTCCCGGACTGACTGCCGTGCTGCTCGTGGTAGCCTTGGCCTTTCTCACCTACCTCACCTCAGAGACCATAAACGTGGTGAGGAAGGCACTCAACCCCGTGAAATACATTCGCAGTAAGGTGAAGTTTACCGTGACCGACAACACCGGCGACGACGCGATGGAGCAGGAACCCAGTTGGGAGAGCCACGAGCCAGCGAGCCCTGAGGTGGCCACCGCCACAACCGACCAGGATGACGACAAGCCACAAGTGGTGGACTTGACAGACACTACCCAAGGGCAGCAACCCACAGCCACGGAGGAAGGAGAAGCCACACTGCATGTCACAAACGCCAACGAGGTGAAGAACGACGAGGCCTCGCTGACCGTAGAGAAGATAAACATGGAAGACAAGGCGACGGGAAACACGGTGGGCGACGAAAACCAGCCGCAAGCTCCCATCAACCCCTGGGACCCCTATGCGCGATATAAGTTCCCCACACTGACGCTCCTTAAGAAGTATGACACCAACGCCAACATTGACATGGACGAGATCAAGGCCAACAATGCGCGCATCATCGAAGTGCTCAACAGCTTTGGTGTGCAGATCAGCAAAATCAACGCCACCGTCGGCCCCACTGTGACACTGTATGAGATCACACCTGCCGAGGGCGTGCGCATCAGCAAGATACGCGGTCTGGAAGCCGACATAGCACTCAGCCTCTCGGCGCTTGGCATACGCATCATCGCCCCTATTCCCGGAAAGGGCACGATCGGCATAGAGGTGCCCAACAAGAACCCGCAGATAGTGTCAATGGAGAGCGTGCTCAACTCGAAGAAGTTTCAGACCACCAAGATGGCACTGCCCATGGCGGTGGGCAAGACCATCACCAACGAGGTGTTCATGGTCGACCTGGCCAAGATACCCCATCTGCTGGTGGCCGGTGCCACGGGCATGGGCAAATCGGTGGGCCTAAACGCCATCATCACCTCCTTATTATATAAAAAGCATCCAAATGAGCTGAAGTTTGTGCTTGTCGACCCGAAGAAGGTGGAATTCAGTGTCTACAGCAAGATCACGCCCCACTACATGGCCGCCCTGCCCGAGAATGAGGACGAGCCCATCATCACGGATGTGCAGAAGGTGGTGCGCACGCTCAACTCACTCTGCAAACTGATGGACCACCGCTACGACCTGCTCAAGAAGGCGCAAGTGAAGAAGATCGACGAGTATAACGACAAGTTCATACACCATCGCCTCAACCTCTCGGATGGCCATGAGTACATGCCCTACATCGTGGTCATCATCGATGAGTTTGGAGATCTCATCATGACGGCAGGCAAAGAGATCGAACTTCCCATCGCCCGCATCGCCCAGCTGGCGCGTGCCGTGGGCATCCACATGATCATCGCCACACAGCGCCCGACAACCAAAATCATCACGGGTAACATCAAGGCCAACTTCCCCGGCCGCATGGCGTTCCGTGTGGCATCGCAAATCGACTCACGCACCATCCTCGACCGTACAGGCGCCGAACAGTTGGTGGGCCGCGGCGACATGTTGTTCCTCTCGGGCGGTGACCCCGTGCGTGTGCAGTGCGCTTTCATCGATACGCCCGAAATAGAAGCCATCAATGATCACATCGCCGAACAGCCCGGTCCGATGGACCCCATGGAACTACCGGAACCTGACGATCCACAAGCAGGTGCTGGGGGACCTGGCGGCGAGTCGAACCTCGGCAGTCTTGACACATTCTTCGACGAGGCGGCACGTGCCATCGTCATCACCCAGCAGGGCTCGACGAGCATGATCCAGCGTCGCTTCTCCATCGGATACAACCGTGCCGGACGACTCATGGACCAACTGGAGGCTGCCGGCATTGTGGGTGCGGCACAGGGATCGAAGCCCCGCGAGGTGCTCATCGCCGATGAGAACACGCTGAACGTGACGCTGGCGCAAGTACATGGAAACCGATGAAAGGCGTTAAAGCTTCTTAAAGTACGTAACATAATGAGTGCCCGCACGTTATTGTCTACAGAAACTAATGACAAATAAGAAATGAAAAAGACAATTATCCTGTTGCTCTTGGCAACGCTGCAGATGATAGGCGCCTATGCGCAAAACCCCACATTGGCGCGCAAGGTGCTCGACAAGACCGCATCCATCGTGGGCAACAGGAAAGGTGCCACAGCAAGGTTTACCGTGTCGGGAAGCAAGATAGGCTCCACATCGGGCGCCATAGCCATCAAGGGCAACATGTTTCATGCCAGCACACCAAAGGCCACCGTCTGGTATAATGGTAAGACGCAGTGGAGCTATCTGAAGTCGACCAATGAGGTCAACGTCTCCACGCCCTCCGCAGCGCAACGCATGCGGATGAATCCTTATGCCTTTATCACCCTATACAAACATGGTTACAACCTCGGTGTGACGACCAAGGGATCCAACTATGTGGTGCATATGACTGCGCAAAACAAGAAACAGGCCGTGCAGGAAATCTACCTGACGGTCAACAGCAGGTCACATGTGCCCAGCATGGTCAAGATGAAGGAAAACGGCTCGTGGACCACCATCTCCGTCACCGGATTTCAGGCCAAGAGCTTGTCCAACGGCATATTCACCTTCCGACAGAAGGATTTTCCATCCGCAGAAGTCATTGACCTGCGATAACCACAGATTACAATGAGATACAACGCCCTGAACCCACACCTCTCCTTCTTTCAGCTCTATCGCCTGCTGAAACGTCACCGCCAACTGGCAGAGCGCCGCAATCCCATGTTCTACGCCAACAGGGTGGCCCGGTGGATTATCGGCTTCTTCATGGTCTTGATGGTATTGTATCTCATCATGTTTGCCATTCTCCTGGCTTTAAGCGCCAATGACTCGCATAGCCACACTGCGGTGCAATTCATCTTTGGTGTGTTGCCATTCATCCTGACCCTCGATTTCGGTGTAAGGTTTATGGCCCAGCAGACACCTTCGCAGATCATCAAGCCTTATGTGCTGCTCCCCCTGCCCCGCTATGCATGCATTGACAGTTTCCTGCTTTCTTCTCTTCTGGGATGGGGCAACCTCACTTGGTTTGCCTTGTTGATTCCCTATTGCCTCATGTCTGTCGTCTTCAGCTATGGCTTCATGACCATGGTGTCTCTGCTGGTTCTCTACTATCTTCTCATTTTGGCCAATAGCCAGTGGTATTCCATCTGCCGCACCTTAGTGCTGGGCACTCCTTTGTGGTGGATCCTGCCAGCCTTGGTCTACCTGGGGGGGTACAGCGTTTGGATATTTTCAGATTTCGACACATTCTTCGACTGTTATGCTACCATCGGCACATGCCTGGAGCATGGCAGCGTGCTCCCCCATCTCGTCGCCATGCTTTTACTGTCGGGCCTGCTGCTGGTCAATCGCAAGCTGCAATACAACAACGTATGGCGGGAAATGGGAAAGCAGAAAATCGCCAAGATCAAGAACGTCAGCGACTTCTCATTGCTCAGCCAGTTTGGTGAGATAGGTGAATACTTGAAGATAGAAATCAAGTCGCTGATGCGCAACAAGAACCCACGCAAATCCTTTATCTCCACCACTGTGCTTGTGCTGATATTGAGTCTCGTGATCACTTTCACCGACATCTATGACAGCAAGACAATGGTCAATTTTTGGTGTTTCTACAACTTTGTGGTCTATGGCTCCATCCTGCTCATCCGTGTAATGTCGTATGAGGCCAATTACATCGATGCGCTGATGGTGCACAGGGAAAACATTCTCAAGTTGCTGCAGGCCAAGTATTACTTTTTCTGCGGTTTACTGGTGTTACCTTTTGTACTGATGTTGCCCATGGTCTTCATGGGTAAGTGGAGCTTATTGATGCTGCTGTCGTATGGCACGTTCACAGCAGGGTTCCAATATTGCATCCTGATGCAACTGGCCGTTTACAACAAGCAGAAGCTTCCGCTTAACGAGGCGTTCATCAGCAAGACGGGCGTAGAAAACAGTGCCTTGCAAGTGGTGGTCGAGATGGTAGCCTTCCTGGTTCCCATCGCGCTCATTTCCATCTTGGAGACCTTCCTCGCCGACTATGTGGCATGGTTGATTATCATGGCCGTCGGCATAACGTTCATCGCCTGCCACAGGTTGTGGCTGCGCAACATTTATCGACGAATGATGAAGCGCAGATACGAACATCTGATGGCTTTCCACGAATAAGTGAGTTATCTCAATTGCCATCAGGGATGTGGCTCACCTTGAAGAAAGCGGACAATGTATATAAAAAAACAGGCGTTATTTTCAACTTCGAAATATTTTGGCCGAAATACGCGATTTTTCGGCACTTTTCGTAATCAGCTGATAATTAGACGTTTACAAGATTACGGATTTTATTAAGGTCAAAAAGTAAATACTTTTCATCAAAGAATACCCTTTATCGCGTTGCGATATACCCTTTATCATGACGCGATTAACGCTTTATCGCATCGCGATAAAGGGTATATCGCAACATAAAACACCCTTTATCGCAAAATTACCCCATGCAAATCTCGGCGCGACCGACAAAAAACGCCATTTTCGCGTTCTATTTCAACTGAAATCCGTGACAAACTTTTGCACCAAAAATCATGACAATATAGCACGGCATGCATAAGAAACAGCCTGAAAAGGCAGGAATCGCTTCCTTCCTTTTCAGGCCATTTGCCTCTACGAAACCATGCAGCAAGCAACAGCCAAACGTCTGTTAAGCCATGCTAAGCGTCATCTGGTGACGGACCATCGGTTGCCAACCAATCCGCCAGAAGATTCTTATACGTCTCTGTTTGGTCAATGAAGGTCATGTGGCGCGCTCCGTCGAGCAGTTCCCAGCGTGAGTGAGGAATATGGTCATACATGGTCTTGGCGATCAGCGGGGTACACTCGTCGTTGGTCCCGCTGATGACGAGCGAGCGCTGCTTGATTTCACAGAGCCTGCTGGTATAGTCAAAGTCCTTGAGCGTGCCTGTCGGGGTGTACTCGTTGGGACCCCATGCCGTCACGTACGCCTCTGTGCCAAACCGTTTCTTGCGACGGAAGCACTCCGGTGTATCATCGGTTATCTCGTCAGCATGGAGTGCCGTGTAGTGCTCATTGGCCCTGAGATAGCCCGGCTCCTCAAAGTTTCCTGTTGCCACGGCATGCGCTATGGCCCGTTGCTCGTCGAGGGGCATGAACGAAATCAACCGCTGTTGCTCATGACTCCACAAAGCGCTCGACGACAAGGTGCTCGAGAGTATCACCGATTCAACGCCTTCCGGCTTACGGTCGATGAGGTAAGCGATGATGAGCATGCCACCCCACGACTGGCCGAGGAGGTGCACCCTGTCAAGGTGGAGATGCCGGCGGAGGGCATCCAGCTCGTCCTCCCAAGTCTGCAAGGTCCACAGTTCGGGACGACCTTCGACATAGCTCTCGCCACAGCCCAATTGGTCATAACTGATGACTTGGCGACCCGTAGTCAGAGCCAAATCATCGAGCACCTCAAAATAGTTGTGGGTGGAGCCGGGGCCTCCATGTATGAGTAGCAAGGGAGCCTTGTCGCTTTTGTCACCAACAATCCTGTAATATGTCTCAAACCCCATGAAAGGCATCCTGCCTTCCACCACGCGCAGTAGCTGATTGGGGTGAAGAGTCGCAGTATTACTCATGACCAGTAATTATCTGATGAAGTTCATCGGTGTCCAAGCCGCTTCCTTGTCAGGGCGCTCGCCCGTGGGCACACCGTGAAATTTCTTCAGGATCCACGACAGGTTGTGTGCCAAGGTTCTCATGGTCTGCATGCCCTCTATGTCTTGCGCCGTCTGTCCGGGCTCGCGGCCATAGGCTATGTTCCAATATTGTGAGGTAACGATAGGCATGTTCATCATCTCAAACATCATGTTGAGCGTTTGGTAGGCAGTGTCAGCGCCTCCCCTCCTGCACACGCACACATTGGCAACAGGCTTGTAGACAAAAGCCGCGCCATTGCTGTAGAGCAAGCGCTGGATGAGCGAGAGTGCACTGCCGTTGGGTTGCCCGTAATAGACGGGAGCACCAAAAACAAAGGCGTCCGCCTTCTCCGCCTTGGCGGAAATCTCATTGACCATGTCATCCTCGAAGGCGCAACGATGCTCGTCGGCGTGTTGCTTGCACCAGTTGCAGGCGATGCATCCCCTTACGGGCTTGGTGCCTATTTCCACCACTTCTGCCTCGATGCCGTCTTGCTCGAGGGTCTTGGCCACCTCACACAAGGCGGTGTAAGTGTTTCCTTTGCGCCGCGGACTGGCGCTTACTAATAATACTTTCATGACTTACTGTGTATGTATTTTTTTTCTAATGAACGACCGCCTCCCATCTTATTCCGTTGGGAAGCGGTCAGTAAAGGTTAAGGGTTATCCGTCAGTCTTTCAACGAATAAGTGACGGTAGTGACGACACGCACGCGCTTGATCCACGGCGTGTTCTCATCCCTGTTGTCGATAGAGAACTGCCCTTGGTCTGCGCTGACTATCTTGTTGAGTCTCGAATGGCTGTTCTTGGCAAACTGCTGGGCGGTCTGCTGTGCGTTCTCGATGGCCTCCGTCATCATCTTCGGTTTCATCTTCTTGAACGATTCGAGGTCATAGGTGATTTGGTTGTTGTAGTCTCCAGCGACGATGGCCACCCCTTGCTTCAGCAGTTCTCCCTGTCGGGCAATGATGCTTCGCACGCGATCGACATGTTTCGAGGTCACCGTAATCACCAGGGTGATGTTGTATCTGTAGGGTTTGTTATTGGCACTGTACTGGTCAGCAGAGAGGTCCACCACCTGTGGTGCGTTGACGGTTATCTCGCCCTGCGTGACGCCATTGGCCATCAGAAACCGCTTGATGGCCTGTTGCTTTTGCGCGATGCGGTCGTAGAGCTCAGGCAGGTCATTGCCAAGTTCCTTGGAGACAATGGGCCACGTGACCTTGTCAGCCTTCACTTCGCTCTCCGCCAGTCCCTTCACAGTCACCTTACGGTCTTTCTCCGTGAAATTGTCCATTCCGGCTTTCAAAAACAATCCCAACACCATGATGCCTATCGCTATGATGGCAGCACTGATCATCTTGTCTTTCTCCTTCATAGTTGCAAACCATTTTGTGTTATACATATGTTGGCCACAGACACAACCTGCGCCTGCCGTTGCTTTCAGCTTGCTCCTTCAGGGTTTTTGGCTTGTCTGCGTATTGCAAATATAGGAAATGAAAAGCTATCCAGCAATAGGGAATTCCCTATTTGTTTCGGAAAAAGCACTATTGCGCCCACACTCAGAAAAAGGTTCGCTCGATGCATGGTGTGGTATAGGCGTAGGGCAGATAGGTCAACGACGGAATGGGCCTTGTCAGGATAATGCCGGGGCGCGCGCCACGCCGTATGCTGCCGTGGGTGCCTGCCAGCCCCATGGCAGCAGCCCCGTTGATGGTTGTCGCATTGAGAGCCTCCGTCGGCAGCAGCCTCATCTTCATGCAAGCCAGCGACATGACAAACCGCATGTCGCCTGAGGGGGTGGAGCCGGGATTGTAGTCGCTGGCCAGGGCGACTGCCAGACCGCTGTCGATCATCATCCGTCCCTTTCCGTAAGGCATGTTGGAGAAAAACGAGGTGCCTGGCAAGAGGGTCGGCATCGTGTCACTGGCCTTCAGCAGCGGGATGTCCCTCTCGTCCATGTTCTCCAGGTGGTCGACCGACACGGCGTGGTGTCGCACACAGACAGGCAACCCGCCGCAAGACGCGAGCTCGTCCACATGAACCTTAGGGCGCAGGCCATACTTGGCCGCAGCTTCAAGCATGCGATCCGTCTCCTCAGGAGTGAAGAAGCCCTTGTCACAAAACACATCGACGAAATCGGCCAGTTTTTCCTTTGCCACCTCCGGCAACATCTCACGGATGACGAGATCCACGTATTCGGCCTGTCGCCCCACATAGTCGCGAGCTACTGCATGAGCCCCCAAGAAGGTGCTCACCACCCGGATGGGCACACTCTCACGGACGCGCCTGATGACACGCAGCATCTTCAGTTCATCGGCCGTGTTCAAGCCGTATCCGCTCTTGATCTCCACGCATCCTGTGCCCTTGTCCATGATTTCACGCATGCGTTCCATTGCCTGACGAAAGAGCTCCTCTTCCGGCGTTTGATGCAAGAGGTCGACCGAGTTGAGGATGCCTCCACCCCGCCGAGCCACCTCGGCATAGCTGAGGCCGCGTATCTTGTCCTCCCACTCGTGCTCCCGGCTGCCGGCATAGACCAGGTGGGTGTGGCTGTCACAAAAGGCAGGCAGCACCAGTCCTCCTCGGGCGTCGACAGTCTCATCGGCATGCCGGTCCTGCCGGATGGCGCTCATGGGTCCATAGTCCTCCACGACTCCATCTACGAGCGATAGCCAAGCGTCGTCGAGTGAATGGGCCACACCCATGTCCGCGCCAGAAAGGCGCAGGCATGAGGCGGGGTGCAGACCATACAAGGTCTTGATATGTGTAATCAGAATGCGCATGGGAGATTGGGGCGTTATTCCAAGGATTCTGTGCGAAGGAAGTCCACCGACTTGGCTATGAGCGGATACATCACCGTGTCCTTGTCGATGAACGGCACCGTCTTGCGGTAGTCCTTGAATATTTTCTCCACGATGGGCGATGACTTCAGCGGACGTCGGAACTCAAGGGCCTGTGCCGCGTTGAATAGCTCGATGGCCAGCACACGCTCCGTATTGAGGATCACCTTATAGAGTTTCGTTCCTGCATTGGCACCCATGCTCACATGGTCTTCCTGGCCCTGCGAGGTAGGTATGCTGTCCACCGACGACGGCATGCATAGCGTCTTGCTCTGGCTGACAATGCTTGCCGCTGTGTATTGGGTGATCATGAATCCGCTGTTCACACCCGGATTGGCCACCAGGAAACTGGGCAGTCCACGCGTACCCGACACCAGTTTGTAGATGCGGCGTTCGGAGATGTTGGCCAGTTCCGACATGGCAATGGCCAGGAAATCCATCGGCAGGGCAATGGGCTCACCATGGAAGTTGCCTGCCGAGATGACCATGTCGTCATCAGGCACCACGGTGGGATTGTCCGTCGTAGCGTTGATCTCCACATCAGTCACCTGCTGCACATAGCGCACGGTGTCTTTCACGGCCCCATGCACCTGCGGTATGCAACGGAAGGAATAGGGATCCTGCACGTGGTGTTTGGGCTGACGGATGAGCTCGCTGCCCTCCAGGATGTGCGCGATGTGGTCAGCCGTATCCATTTGTCCCTGGTGTGGGCGCACGGCATGCACAGCATGATAGAACGGCTCGATGCGGCCGTCATAGGCATCAAGCGACATGGCAGCGATATAGTCAGCCCAGTTGGACAGTTTGGTGGCTTGAATGATGCTCCAGCAGCAGAAAGCTCCCATGTTTTGCGTGCCATTGAGCAGCGCCAATCCCTCTTTCGAAGCCAGTTTGATGGGCTCCCATCCCATGGTCTGCAAGAGTTGTGCGCCACTCATGCGCTGTCCGTTGTATTCCACTTCTCCCAGTCCGACGAGTGGCAGGCAAAGGTGTGCCAAGGGCACAAGGTCGCCCGATGAGCCCACCGACCCCTGCATGTAGACTATTGGGAAGATGTCATGGTTGAAGAAATCGACGAGCCTCTCCACCGTGTCCACCTTACATCCCGAATAGCCATAGGAGAGCGACTGTATCTTCAGCAAGATCATCAGCTTGACAATCTCGTTGGGCACCCGTTCGCCGATGCCACAAGCGTGGCTCATCATCAGGTTGATTTGCAGTTGTGAGAGTTGGTCCTCACCGATGGATATGTTATAGAGAGAGCCGAACCCCGTGGTGACACCATAGATGGGTGTCTCTGATGAGGCAATCTTCTTGTCGAGATACTCTCGACAGCGCACGATGCGGTTACGGGCGTCTTCGCCGAGCTTCAGTTTGTAGTTGCCGCGTAATATCTCCCACACCTTGTCGAGCGTGAGATGACCGGCACTGATTTCATGAATGTTAGCCATCAGATGATATGGTTTAAGATTAAAAAATTCGGGTAATGACGTCCTCGTCCACCAGGTTCGGCATGGTCACCTGCAGGTTGGGTGTGTGCTCCATCTGTCGTTTGATGGCATCCATCGAACCCTTGTTTCTTGCCCATGACCGTCTTGAGATGCCGTTGTTCACATCCCAGAAGAGCATCTCCTGGATGTTGCGGTCACTCTCGGCTGAGCCGTCGATGACCATGCCAAAGCCGCCGTTGACCACTTCGCCCCAGCCTACTCCGCCGCCATTGTGCAGGCTGACCCATGTCGCTCCACGGAAGGCGTCGCCGATAACGTTCTGCACTGCCATGTCCGCACAATACTGCGACCCGTCGTAGATGTTGCTGGTCTCACGGAAAGGCGAGTCGGTACCACTCACGTCGTGGTGGTCGCGTCCCAGCACCACTGGTGCCTTCAGCCGGCCATCGCGCACCGCCTCATTGAAGGCCAGCGCTATCCTCGTGCGCCCCTCGCAGTCAGCATAGAGAATGCGGGCCTGCGAGCCTACGACGAGATGGTTCTTACCAGCCTCACGTATCCAGTGAATATTGTCATCCAGTTGGTGTTGTATGTCTTCCGGTGCGTGGCTGCGCTCTTCTTCCAGCACGTTGAGAGCCAGCTCGTCGGTCAGGGCCAGGTCAGAAGGGTCGCACGAGGTGCACACCCAACGGAAGGGTCCGAAGCCATAATCGAAGAACATCGGTCCCATGATGTCCTGCACATACGAGGGATACCGGAACGAGCCATCGGCCGTCAGGATGTCGGCTCCAGCCCTACTCGCCTGCAGAAGGAAGGCGTTGCCATAGTCGAAGAAGTACATGCCACGTGTGGCCAACTGGTTGATGGCAGCCACTTGGCGGCGCAATGACTCTTCCACCCGCTTCTTGAATTCCTCAGGGTCGGCCGCCATCATGCGCTTGCTCTCGTCGAGCGTCATGCCCACTGGATAGTAACCGCCCGCCCACGGGTTGTGGAGCGAAGTCTGGTCCGAGCCCAGGTTCACCTCGATATCCTCCTGGGCCAGTCGTTCCCACAGGTCGACCACATTGCCCACATAGGCCATCGACACCACACGCTTCTCGTCCAGCGCTTGCCTCACGGCTTGCATCAGTTCGTCCAGGCCGTAGTGCAGCTCGTCCACCCACCCTTGTTCGTAGCGTTTCTGCGCCGCCTTCGGGTTGATTTCCGCCACCACACTCACCACCTTGGCTATATTGCCAGCTTTCGGTTGGGCGCCGCTCATGCCTCCCAAGCCACTCGACACGAACAGGGGAATGGCGTTGGTGGTATGGCGCGCGGTGTCGCCCATCACCCTGCGTGCGGCATTGAGCACCGTGATGGTGGTGCCATGGACGATTCCTTGCGGTCCTATGTACATGTAAGAGCCAGCCGTCATCTGTCCGTATTGGCTGACCCCGAGCGCGTTCATGCGCTCCCAGTCATCGGGTTTCGAGTAGTTGGGGATGACCATTCCGTTGGTGACGACCACCCTCGGTGCCCGCTTGTGCGAGGGGAACAGTCCCAACGGATGCCCCGAATACATCACGAGCGTCTGCTCATCGGTCATCTCCGAAAGGTACTTCATCACCAATCGGTATTGTGCCCAGTTTTGGAAGATGGCGCCATTGCCCCCATAGATGATGAGTTCGTGTGGGTGCTGCGCCACCCTTGGGTCCAGGTTGTTCTGAATCATCAGCATGATGGCTGCCGCTTGTTCTGAGCGGTGGGGATATTCGCTGATGGGGCGCGCCTTCATCTCGTAGGTAGGGCGATAGCGATACATGTAGATGCGGCCATACCTGCGCAGCTCATCTGCAAACTCTGGTGCCAGCGCACTGTGCAGATGCCTGGGGAAATAGCGCAAGGCATTGCGCAAGGCAAGTTGCTTTTCCTCACGGGTCAGAATGTCTTTTCGCTTCGGTGCATGATTAATGGCGAAGTCGTACGCTTGCAGTTCAGGCAGGGTGTCGGGTATGCCGCCCCTGATGTCGGCTTGAAATTGTTCGATGGTCATAGTTAGCTTCTTAGTATTCCTGTGGTCAAAGTGTGTGGTATATAAAATAGGAGGGGGAAGTGTGACATTGAAATGATATACATGAGGTGTATGTACCCATGGTGTACCCCCTGCGCATCATTCCCCGATCTTGTCGTTTACGATAGCCATGATTTCCTCTTCCAGTCTCTCCGCCTTCTCTTCGTATGCTTGCGCCTCAGCGACGAGATCGTCAGCCACAGCCTTGTCAGACAGCGAAGCGGCGTTGATTCTCACATTCAAGGCGGCTCCCCTCACGGCGGCTCGCGCGGCCAGCGCTCCCACTCCAGCATCACTCACACTGGCCGGATTGCCCTCCTGTGCCATGGCGCGACAAAGGTCAAACACCTCAAACGAACGTCTCACCGTCTCCAATGGCACCTCGGCGGCATGGCGCGTGGCACGTTGGATGGCAGCAGTGCGTGCTGTCTTTTCCTCATCTGTCGCCTTGGGTAGGCCAAAGGCAGCCATGATTTGGTTGAAGGCATCTGTGTCCTCGTCGATGAGGTGCATGAGCTGTGCCACAAGCTTCTGCCCATGCTCGGCCATGCCACTGAACTCCTGCCACCTGTCATCCCATCCGCGCTTGTGCGCAGAGAGGTTGGCGACCATCGTTCCCAGAGCCGCTGCCAGGGCTCCCAGGGTGGCCGCGATGGTGCCTCCGCCAGGTGCCGGGCTTTCGCGTGACGTCTCATCCACAAACTCCTTGACCGTCATGTCCGCCAATCGTTTCTTCGGATTGGCATCTTCCAGCAAGTATTCAATGACCTTTTCGCGCGGATTGAAGGGGCGCAAGTCATCAAGGCTCATCGATTTGACCGCTATTTTGACCAGGTCTTCTTCGGGCACGCCCACCGATCGTTGTTGCATCTTGAGGTAGTGGGCTCCTGCCTCGATGAGCACACGCTTTGGAATCAGTCCTACGATTTCCGTTCCCGTGACGCGCAGTCCGCGTGCGGCAGCGGCGCGACACACCTCATCAAAAGCCATGTGGAGCGGCGTCTCATTGATGTTGGTGATGTTCATCGACACTTGTGCGATGCCATACTCGTCTATGAACCATCCGATGGCTTTCGTGCCTTTCAGCGTTCCCGGCTGCATGAGCGTCTTACCATCGGCATCTTTCAGGATCTTTCCAGTCAGTTTGCCTCCCTCACGCATAGGCCGTCCCTTCTCCCTGACGTCAAAGGCGATGGCATTGGCCCTTCTCGTAGACGTCGTGTTGAGGTTGAAGTTGACCGCAATGAGGAAGTCACGCGCACCCACCACGGTGGCACCACTCTTTGCCATGTCCTCGTCCCAAGGGCGCGCGCCGAAGTCTGGAGCCTCATCGGGATGGCTCACGCGGTCGGCCAGCGCTTCATACTCACCCTTGCGGCAGACGGCCAGGTTGCGCCGTTCCGGTTTGAAGGCTGCCGCCTCATAACTGTAGCAGGGTATGCGAAGCTCTTGCGCGATGCGCTCGGCCAGCTGTCGGGCCATCTGCGCACACTCTTCCAGCGTCACGCCACTCACGGGCACCAGCGGCAACACGTCGGTGGCGCCGATGCGCGGATGGGCCCCATGATGCTGACGCATGTCGATGACACGCGCGGCCTGAGCCACAGCACGGAAGGCAGCCTCACAGACAGCCTCGGGCTCGCCCACAAAGGTCACCACAGTGCGATTGGTGGCTTCTCCGGGGTCGACGTTGAGCAACATCACGCCCTTCACGCTTTTCACGGCGTCGACGATGGAATTGATTTTTTGCATGTCACGCCCTTCACTGAAGTTGGGCACGCACTCTATGATTTTCTTGTTGTTGGCCATAGATGAATAGGAGTATTTTAATGTGTGGGTTAAACGTTTTCAAAATTATATTTTTTCTTGGAAAACCGCAAATATTTATGCGACAAATTTTCTTGATTTCAACTCTTGGGTTATCATTTGACCTGTTTGTGCGCTGACCACAATATCAAAAAGTAAGACACATCTCCTTAATTCCATCACATTTTAACATTTGCGAATCCATTAATCAAAATAAAACGATTAACTTTGCATTATTGCAGTAACAACATCATAAAACTAACAGTTATCTCATCACACCCTATGTACAAAAAATACGTACCACCAAGCATCACTGTCGTTGAGTTATACGCCATTCGCAGCACAATGGTTGAATTCTGTGAAGGCTCAAGCATCACGGATGGCGGTGGTGACATTGAGGTGAGTGCCAAAGATGGCTCATCCTTTAACTACGACTGTTGGCATGACGATGAAGACGAACAACCTGACAGTCCCTTGCCTTATTAACCAACTAACGCTAACATTCACCTTATGACAAACCTATCCACGTTGTTGGTGTCATCAGTCTTCATCTTCAACGTTTCGCTACACAAATATCTTGCTGTGACAGAAGGTAAGCCGACTTTGTCCGACAGTCCGGTCAGCCTGCCGCTCCAGGAGCAGGACAGTCCAACGGGCAGTTACAGCATAGCGGGCAGTAAGGATTGGGTCCTCTTGCCCACCAGTGCCGATACTTATGCCGTGGGGCATATGGACCCAGGTGCCAACACCCATCAGTTTGTGTACGCCTCCACGTCGGGAAGCGCGGGACTGTCCACCACACACACGATGCCCGAGTGCGCTTTCGAGCCAGCTCAATGGATGATCTTACAAACCGTTGACGACATTGCCAACCAGACGATCACACTCAACGAGGCCGCCACATCATACGCCAAGCCCGCCCTTACCAAGGCAAAGGTAGACGTCACGTTGGTACGCAAGTTCAATGCCGGACGCTGGAACTCCTTCTGCCTGCCTTTCGACATGACAGCCAAACAGGTGACCCGCCTTTGGGGTGCTGCCACACAGGTGGCTGAGTTTACCCGAGTGACAGAACATGAAGACAACATCGTAGCAACATTCGACATTACCGACGGAAGCATCCAAGGCGGGCGCCCCTGCCTCCTTTTCATTCCCCATGAGGCAACCCGTCTTGACAACACCTACACCCTAACAGACATCGATGCCACAACGTGGCAACGCGACGCCAAGCCCACAACCGTCAATCGGCAAGGCTTGTCCTATGCGGGATCTTATGACAAGACGATGGTGCCCTATGGTTCCTATGTCTTCACCGGGGATGACAAGTTGCATCATGTGGAGACCACGACCCTCAGCATGAAGGGCTTCCGTGCATATCTCATCCACGGCGAAGGCGGCGAGTCGCTGGCCAAGCCCCTATCCATCTCGTTGGATGGCGACACGCCCACCAGCATCGACCGCCTGCCTATTCCCGTTTGCTCGTCACCGACAGACATCTTTCACATCGACGGCACACTGGCGCGTCGCCATACCACTTCCACCCGGGGACTTGCGCCGGGCGTCTATCTCATGGACGGAAAGAAAATCGTTGTTAAATAGAACCAAGAACAATGACAACTACAACACCATCATCAGCAAACACGAAGTTGCGATACCTACTTGCTTCCTTCATGGCCCTGTTCGTCATGCTCCAGCCCACACTTGCCGCTGATAGCTACACGACTGTCGCCTTGCCGTTAGCCAACAACTATGTGCCCAATGGCAACCAGTTCATGTTTTCCCAAGATGGCTCCACCAATATCGCCATCGACTTCCAGACCCATGTCATCAAGGCAAAACTCAACCTCAGCGATTGCACAGCCACCAACGAGAACATCCTATCGGTGGGCAACGAGATAAGCGTGTGGAACGAAACGACCACGGCAGTCAACTTGCATTTCTACTACACAGCCAGCACGCATCGCCTCATCATTGACTATAAGGACAACCCCAACCGTCCCTCGACAGGCGACGGCAAGGCGGAAGAGGTCCTCACGCTCACCAGCAACACTCTCTCCATAGAGATAGGAGACCAAGGCCTTCTCGTCAACGGCGAGCAGCAGGCGTCGTATTCGGCAAGCGCCCTGCAATCATTGCTTGCGCTCTCAACCATCCAAATCGGCAGCACACAAGGCGACAACCGAAGCCACGCCACCTACATGGAACTATACCTGGAGAAGCAGGCGACAACACTGGTATGGGACAAAAACAAAAAGTTTCACGACGACGACTATAGCCAAACGACAGCTGCCAGCGACAGCAATCCCAACCGTTTCATTTCCGATCTTCTGACAGTGGACTTCAGCAAAGGCGACTACGTATCAGCCAAGCTCAACGTTACCGACTGCAAGCAGGCATTAGAGAACGTCCTCTCGATAGGCGACAACATCAAGGACTGGTTCGGTGGAAACAAGCTACACATCTATTACACACCGAAAAGCTTGTTGCCTTTCACCGACAATCACGGCAACACCTACAATACGCGCCTGCGCATCGCCTGGATAACGGGCACCTCGGTCACGACAAAAGACGTGGATTTTGAGGGCGACGCGCTAAACCTGAAGCTCTCTGCCGACGGCCTGTCGGTCAACGAGACCCTTGTCAGTGGCCTCTCCGGATCTGACCTCAATGCGCTACTCTCACTGCAAAGCATCTACCTCGGCAGTTGGGAGGGCAACGGAACCTATGACAACAAGAATGCTTATGTCAGTGACGGACGCAGCGAAGCCACCTATGAAGAGGTGACAGTGATCGCAGGCCAGGCACCGACGACCTTCAACCCCAGCTGGATTGCCAACCAGACAAAGTATGAGGATCACAAGGAGCCGCGGCACGCCACCTACATTCCCTACCCCTCCACGGCCTCGATGGAGGCCGATGCCAGCCACTACCAGCGTCCATGGGAATCGCCCGATGAGGAGGAAGCCTTGGTGAAGAGCCTCAACAGCACCCTCGATGACCAGGGGAACGACATAGGCCAGGAGTGGAAGTTCTGCTATGTCGCAGGCACGGAGAGCGGTCCCGGGGCGAGTGACTTCTTTGCCAAGGACTATGACGACAGTTCATGGAAGCACATTCGCGTGCCACTGTCGTGGGAGATGGCGGGCTACGGACGTCCCGTCTACACCAACGTAGGCTACCCGTTCGAGTATAATCCGCCCCAAGCGGCCAAGAGCCAGCAACAGACCAACGAGACCGACCACAACGCCACAGGCTTCTACCGACGTTCGTTTGGCGTGCCATCATCATGGGGGAGCGACAAGCGTGTGTTCCTTCACTTCGACGGTGCATACAGTGCGGTGGTGGTATGGGTGAATGGTCAGTACGTCGGCTACTCACAAGGTTCCAACACCGATGCCGAGTTTGACATCACGTCGGCTCTCGCCACCCACGACGACGGCTCACTCATCACCGGTGACAGCCAGGCCAACCAGCTCTCCGTAAGGGTCTACCGCTGGTGTGACGGGTCCTATCTGGAAGGCCAGGACATGTGGCATCTTTCCGGCATCCACCGCGACGTCTACCTGCTGGCCACACCGAAGGTGTTTGTGAGCGACCATGTCATCACCACGTCCCACATGAGCGATGACGCCACCAGTGCCGACCTCGACATTGCGCTCACACTGGACAACCGCACCTCGCAAGAGGCAGTGAAAATGCTGAAGGTAACACTGAAGGACCAAGAGGGCAAGACGCTGAAAGCCGTCGGGACTGACGCCATCGCCCTTGCCGCAGGCAAAGACCAGCTCGTCAAGCTCTCCCTCGGGGGACTTACGGGGCTCCACGCGTGGAGTTCGGAGACACCTTATCTATATAGTGTGGAAATAAGCCAGATGGATGCCAACGGACAAGAGGAGATGGCCTTCTGCACCCGGTATGGCTTCCGTAACATCAAGATAGACGGAACCATCGTCACCCTCAATGGCCAGCGCGTGTTCTTCAAGGGTGTCAACACGCAAGACACGCACCCTGCCTACGGCCGAGCCATCGATGCGGCCACGATGTACCATGACCTCACCCTGATGAAACAGGCCAACATCAACACCGTGCGCACATCCCACTATCCTCGCCAGCCGAAGATGTATGCCATGATGGACGCCATGGGCTTCTATGTCATGGACGAGGCCGACGTGGAGTGTCACGGAAGTTGGATCAACCAGAAGTCTCATCTCACCGACCTCGCATCGTGGAGCCCACAATATGTGGACCGCAACACGCGCATGGTGGCTCGTGACCGCAACCATCCCTGCGTCATCTTCTGGTCGCTGGGCAACGAGTCGGGCGACGGGATCTGCTTCGACAATGCCTACAACGCCGTGAAAGCCCTCGACCTATCGCGCCCCATTCACTACGAAGGCACGTTCAATGGGGGTTACGGCTCGGGTGTCGGCACCAACACCAACAAGCACTCCGACCTCTTCTCTGACATGTATCCCTCCGTCAGTCAGGTCAAGAACAAAGCGGAAGGGAGCAACACCCAGGGAAAGCCATATTTCATCTGCGAGTATGCGCACGCCATGGGACAGGCTGTGGGCAACCTCAAGGAGTATTGGGACATAATAGAGAACAGTACGAGCATCATCGGCGGATGCATCTGGGACTGGGTGGACCAGGCCATCTATAACGTTACCGAACTGGGCAAGGGTGTCAAGGAGAAGAATGGGTACCCGCTCTGGACGGCGGGATATGACTACAACCAAACCAATGGAGACCCTTTCCAAGGCAACTTCCTCGACAACGGCCTTGTCACGCCCGACCGCCTGTGGTCTGCCAAACTCAGCGAGGTGAAGAAGGTGTATCAGTACGTCACGTTCACCGGCTTCAATGCGTCCAACAGGAGTTTCACGCTCACCAACAAATACAACTTCCTGTCCATCACGCCCGAAACGTTCCAATTGATATATAAGGTGACAAAGGACGGGCGCCTCGTGGAAGAGGGAACGGGCACCCTTCCCGGCGAGATTGCTCCGGGCAAGAGTGTTTCCATCACCCTCGGCGACATAAAGACTGTCGTGCCGACGGACGCGGAGGCCGATGCTGAGTATCTCGTGACCTTGCAACTTCAGACCAACAAGGACTACGAATGGATGGAACGTGGCTACACAGTGGCCGACGAGCAGTTTGCCCTCACCCGGCGCTCCGTGTCTCTCGCGCCTCATCGGGCGGAAGGCGGATCGCTCAGCCTGAGTGACAACGGCACTGATGCCTACACGGTGAAGGGCACCGACAAGAGTGGGAAAACGTTTGTCATGGCCTTTGGCGCCGACGGCAAGATGACCCGCTGGACCTATGATGGCCAAAACATTCTGAACGCCGATGCGGACGGCAAGGTGAAGGAGGGTGCTTCACCCGACTTCAACAGTTGCCGCAACATCGACAACGACAAGGGCAACAGCCTTAGATGTGCCAGTTCGTCCACCTCCACCCGCATTTCCACCGCGCCAGTCATGGCGGACGACGGCACTGTCACGATGTCGGTAGACGGCTCAGCCACCAACTGCAACTACCGCATCGATTACGTCTTCTATCCCGATGCCACGGTAGACATGCAGGTGAAGTTCACACCCACGGGTGAGACGCGCCGTCTGGGTCTGTCCATGCAGTTTGCCCCCGGCTTCGAGAACGTGGAGTTCTATGCGCGCGGTCCCCGCTCCAACTATGCCGACCGCAAGAGTGGCTCATACCTCGGACGTTACCACACGACCGTGGACGGCATGGTCGAGCGCATGACCCATCCGCAGACCTACGGCGACCATCAGGACTTGCGCCAACTGACCCTGACCAACAACACCCAGGGACTGCGATTGGACATCGATGCCACCGCGCAGCCTCTCGGCAACGGTGCGGCATCGGGCGTCTCGTACCCCGACGGACAGTGCTCGTTCTCACTGAGCCATTACGACGAGCGCACCTGGATCAACGAGGGGACCTCCCTATGGCAGAAAGCCACCCACTGGTATGATCTCACGAGAGACCCACAGGTCTACGCCCACTTCGATTACTGGCAACGCGGACTGGGCAACAACAGTTGCGGTGCCGAGGAGAGCCTTGCGCAGTATCGCTGCCCCACCAGCGGCACTTACGGATACACACTGCGGTTTCGCCCCTCAGAAGTAAAAATCCGGAGTGTGTTGGACGACTGACTATCGCGTCTTGCCTTGCCCGGTGACCTTCTTCACTTTCAGGCCTCGCCGGGTCAGGCTGACCCTTGTCTCCGATGACAGGGAGAGGCGCTTGCTCACCACCTTCCCACCGATGACGGAACGGACCACGACCCGTGTCTCGCCCGCCTTGGCGGGGCGCAGTGTGATGGCATCGTGGCTTGCCGCCTGCTCGGCGGTGACGTCCTGCCCCGTCACAAAGAAATGGATGGGGCACGCCACACTGTGGTTCTCCTCAAGGACGAACGTGGCCTGACGCACCATGTCGCCACTGATGGTGGTTGACACGGGTAGCACGGGAGCCCCCAGTGAGGTGGCAAGACCTGTCAGCGTGACTTCCCCTTCGCCACGGAAGTGGCTCATGAGCAGGTAGCGCACACCATCGGGGTCAGAGGCCAGCACGCCGTTCCACCCTTCGGGCAGCACGCCGCGCAGCGGCACCAGTTCCTGGCTCATGCGTCGTGTGGTGGCAGCATCCACCCCACTGTAATAGATGATGTTTCGGCGGTCCACCACGCTGCCCTTGCCAAACGTACGCTCCCTGTTGCAGTAAGCCGGATAGAGCTTGGAGGTAAGCACTGAGTTGTTGTCAGCCCTGTCGCCGAAGGCCATCTGCTTGCCATTGGGCGCCACGATGCCGAGCGCATTGTCGATGTTGACCCAGTTGGTTGTCATCGTTGCGAGACTCGTGCCGTCCGCATGGCGCGTGCCGTCCGCCGCATAGAGCGTGCGCACGGTGCGCGTCAGCGTATCGGTGGAGATGGCCATCAGTCCGCCTTGTTCGCGGGTGATGACGCCCTTGTCCAGTCCTGTCACACAGTCGATATAGATCACCGCGTTGCCTGGTGTGGAGTAGATGGCAAAACGGTTGTCGAGCGTCTCGTCATTGGTGGCGAGTTCCCCGTTCATGGCCCACGCCTCCCCGTCGAGTTGGTAGACGCCGCTTACCACAGGCCTGGCATTGGTTCGCTTGCCGTTGACGGTGTACCAACCGATGAAGTTGCCTGTGTTGTTGGCCTTGAACGGCACCACTATCTTGTTCTTGTCCACCGAGTTGGCGGCTATGTAACCGGTGTAGCTCTTGATGCCGGGTGCCCACGAGAAGGTCGTGAAGCGGTCGCGTGTGTAGCCCCTCACGATGTTTTGTGCAGGGAAGATCTTGGCCTTGCCATATCGATGGCGGAAGTCGGCGAACGTGCTGGGCTTCATTCTGTCTGTCGGCAAGGTCTCGTGCATGAGCCACGTCATCATCACGCGATGCGCCTCCACCCCCATGCGCCGCGGCCCGATGTCAGAGCGAAGCAACCACGAACCGTCATCAGTGGTCTGCTGGCGCGCCTTGATCATCTTGTAAGCGAGGTTTTCCAGCATCAGCGCATCGGCATCGCGGAGGAAACAGGCGTTGGTGGTGTAGCTCGTTATCTGGTCGTAGAGGAAGAGGCTCCAGTCGTTGCCGTTGGGCATGGCCAGTTCGCCGTCGGCCAGCGCGAGCCAGTTGAGCACCTCTTTCTGCACGGCATCGTTGTTGTGCATCAGCGCGCGGGTTTTCCATTTCTCCGTGCCGTGGAGCGTCGTTTGGAAGAGTTTGAGGGCCAGGGCCGCCTCACCCAATTCCTGTATCACCACGTTCTGGTAGGACGTGTGGAAGTAGTTGTGGTTTTGCAGCGTGTAGTCGTCATAGAGGTTTTGCCCGCGGTAGAGGTCTGCCACCGTCGTCTTGTCGTATTGCGGGTCGATGACGGTATCGTCATGAGCGTCACGCCGGTGGCTGTAACTGTTGACGGCAAACTCACGCAACCTGGCAAACCATTGCGGCGCCAGCGGGTCGTCGGGGAAGAGTCCCAGCGTGACGGCCAGCACATCGGCCTCCCATCCGTTTTCCTCCGCCTTGGTGTCGCCCCTGTAACCGGTCGGGATGTCGCGCTCCAGCTCGTAGTTACATTCCGCCTTGAGCATCTTCTCTACATATCCTTTCTGCTGCTCTGTAAGCTTGTCCCATTGGAAGAAAGCCGAATAGGCCACAGACATGGCCCACAGCGAACTCTCCCACGTGTGGTCGTTGGCGCTGGTGGAGCCCCAGTGGCGGTTGCCTGCACATGCCTTCAGGCGGTTGGCCTTGTGCGTGGAATAGGCGAAGACGAGGCTCTTGCGCGCCATGGTCTCCAGGTCCTCCCACGTGACCCCCTCGGGCAGCGTCACTTTGCCTTGTCCATATCTGACGAGAAAGGCGGCTATCATGCCCAGGTCGGCGTTTGAGCGCACGCCATCCTCGTTGGCTTGCATGGTCGAGTTGCTCCGGAAGCATCCGCACGCCTCCCCCTCGCTGTTGGGCTCCACACAGTCCTGGAAGTCTTGTTTCAGGTATTGGGCGAAGCGGGCGAGCATCTGCAGCAGGTCGCCCTTCATCGTCACCTCGTCCACAAAGTCGGCGGTGACAGCATCCTCCGTGATGCTCTTCGGCAATGAGCCGGAAGTGTTAGAGGTCATACGGGTGAAGGATGCAGATATGCTGGGCTGGTCAGAAGTCACGTGCGTGCGCGCCGATACGGGTGCGGCCAGGGTGAGCAGCATGATGAGTGAAGATGTTCTCATATTTTGAAATAGATTTGTTTTTTGATTGCAAAGTTACTCATTTTTGCGGTAAGCCCTCCCCATATTCATTGAAAATGGGTACCTTTGCAGATGTTATGAACCGAAAAGCCCGAATCATTTCGTTTTTGTGGCAGCACGTCCTGTTGCTCGTCTCGCTTTATGTCATGACCTTCGGCGTGGCCGTATGTGTGCGTTCCATGTTAGGGTCAAGTGTCATCTCCACCCTTCCCTACGTCTTCGAGACGGCTGGCAAACAAGGCCACGGTGTGCCTCCGCTCACCATTGGCCAATACACCTACATCATGAATGCACTCCTTGTGGTGGGTCAGATAGCCGTATTGCGGAAGCGCTTCGAGATGGTGCAGTTGTTCCAGTTGCTTGTCGGGTTTGTGTTTGGCTCGCTTATCGACCTCAACATGTGGGTCACCGCATGGCTTGTTCCCACCACATTGTGGGCCAAGCTGGTGGCGCAGGTGGCCGGTTGCACCATCCTTGGAGCCGGCATTGCCTTCGAAGTCCGGTGTGGATCGGTGACGATGCCTGGCGAAGGCTTTCCCGTGGCCATCAGTGCGGTGACGGGCGTCGAGTTTCCCAAGGTCAAGATCTGTGTCGACACGGGTCTTGTGGTTCTCGCCATCGTGTTCTGTTATGTCTTCTTCGGGGCCTGGCAGTGGTATATCGTGGGCATCGGCACCCTGTTTGCCATGGTCTATGTGGGCATGGTGGTGCGCCAGGTGGGCAGCCATCTGGGGTGGTTCGACCACATCTTGGCCTATCAACCCGGGTTCCGCCGTTATGTCTACGGTCTGGCCCGATACATTTACGGCAAGGTCCGCTAATGGGCCTTACCTTGGGTCTGTCAAGGTTTTTGGTGCAAAAGTTTGTCACGGAGAACAGATGAAATAGAACGCGAAAATGGCGTTTTTTGTCGGTCGCTCCGCGATTTGCGTGGGGTAATTTTGCGATAAAGGGTATATTGTGTTGCGATATACCCTTTATCGCGATGCGATAAAGCGTTAATCGCGTCATGATAAAGGGTATATCGCAACACGATAAAGGGTATTCTTTGATGAAAAGTATTTACTTTTCGAGCCTAATAAAATCCGAAATTTCATAAACGTCTAATTATCAACCGATTACGAAAAGTGCCGTATTTTCGCGTATTTCGGCCAAAATATTTTGAAGTTGAAAATAACGCCTGTTTTTTTATATACATTGTCCGTTTTATTCAAGCCGTTGGGTCTCGTCACGCCGAAATCAGAAAGAACCGAGAATGAAACGCACCGTCTGGCCAGATATGGAAAATCTGTGGAGTGGGATCCGTGGGAGGCAAATAGGCTCTTCCCGGAATAGGGAGCGATGGGTACGCTGCTTTGGGCTTGAATGTAAACCGATATAAACCCCAGGAGTGCGGGAAGCCCTGACGGGCTCATGCTGCTGTTTGCGTCCTTGGCCTTGTGAGCAAGCTCACGGCCCATGCCGCAAACATCCGCATGGCGGCTGTCGCCGCCTTCCCGCACCCCTGGCCATAAACCAGGTTAAACCGCTCACGCAGTAGGACTGCAAGCTGGGTAAACCGCTCACGCATGTCGCGCACGATGTGCTGCTTCACTCCGTGGGACAGGGACGGATGAATGGCGTGAGCGGTTTAATTGGGTTTATATGGGTTTACATTCAAGCCATGGATCTCGGCACCCCAAAATCAGGAAAAGCCGAAAAAATGGCCATACATCTGATTTGCTTTCGTTCATGTCGAATTATACGTAAAAGGCAACAATTATTCGCCCTCGCGACACTGCGAAGCCGAAAATTACGTATCTTTGCAATAAGATAGACTGCACGTCAGTATAGACTAAAACCCATATGAATTGACCATGACGAAACCATTTCTCAAATCATTTGCCCTGTGCTTGATGGGCATCATTGCGCTATCGTGGTGGGCCACTCCCGCCCTCGGCAAGTCACACAAACGCCTCAAGGTGGCCCTGGTGCTCGGTGGCGGAGGTGCGAAAGGTGCCGCAGAGGTAGGTGTGCTCAAGGAGATAGAGCGCGTCGGTGTGCCCGTTGATTTCATCGTGGGCACCAGCATCGGATCCATTGTCGGCGGCCTCTACTCGGCAGGCTACCGTGCCCAGGAGCTCGATTCGCTCTTCACCCACCAAGACTGGCTGACCCTGTTCAACGACCGCAAAGCCAAGCGCGAAGAGAAAGTGAAAGAGATCAAGGGAATCGGTCTGATGCGCGGCGTGGGCGTGCTGCAGTTTCTCGACTCGCTCCTCACCGTCAAGGACGCATACAGAGGCCCCGGCCAGTACCCCGACTCCATCGACTTCGACCACATGCCCATCCCCTACCGGGCCGTGGCGTGCGATGTGGTCACAGGCCAGAGCGTGGCCTTGGCCCACGGCGACCTGCCCCTTGCCATGCGCGCCAGCATGGCCATACCGGGGGTATTCAAGCCTGTGCGCATCGACACGCTGCGCATGCTCGACGGCGGGTTGGTCAACAACCTGCCCGTGGACGTGGCGCGAGCCATGGGCGCTGACCTGGTCATAGCCATAGACCTCACTCAGAACAAGCATCCCGACTTCGCGCCCAAGAAGATCAAGAAGTTCATGGGCAAGGGCCTGAAGTGGCTCCGCCAGCGCCCCGACTTCGTCAACTACAACCGCAACCGCAAAGACGCCGACCTCTGCATCAACCCAACGCTCAAGGGCTACGGCGTGACCAGCTTCAAGACGGATGACATACGAGCCATGATAGACCTTGGACAGAAGGCCGCCAAGAGCCACCATGCCAAGCTGGTGTCAATCAGGAAGAAGGCCCGGGGCAAGTGACGAGTAGCACGCCACACTCCTGTCGCCAAGCAATCTTCCTAATCCTATACCTTAATATATGAAACTCTCCACACTTTTCCCTACCTTCCTACTGACACTCTCACTGTTGTGCACAGGTGACCGATTGTGTGCACAAGTGACTGCTTCCCCCAACCAACTGGCACTCCTGCCCTTCTCGGGAAACACCAAGATACCGTTCAACACCACACGAGTGATCCACCAGGACCCGTTGGGCTTCATGTGGATAGGTTCCGACAACGGTCTCTATCGATACGACGGATTTCACGTGAAGCGCTACGCCAGCAGTTTGCTTCGCCCCAACTTCTTCACTTCCAATGAGATTACGGCACTCAGTGATGACGGACACGACATCCTGTGGGTGGGTACCCGCAGGGGCGTGAACCGCATGAGCCTCAGCCGGGGCACCACGCAACACTATTTGCTCCGCGACTTCGACAACTCCAACTCCGTCAGCCGCCTCTACCGCGGCAGCAATGGCGAGCTGTGGGTGGGCACCGAGGGAGGGCTCTATCGCTACGACCAGCGCGCCGATTCGTTTGTGCTCTACTGCAACCAGCGGGGCAACGCCAAGATACCCCACTGCTCGGTCACCTCCATCTGTGAGGACAAGCGGGGCTTCCTGTGGTTTGGCACCTGGGACAAGGGACTCTACAGGCTCAACCAGCGTACGGGCCAATGGTACGAGATGCCCAAGTTCAACGACCTCAACTCGGCCCAGACCGTCTATATGCGAGGCGATGGCAAACTCTTCGTGGGCACTTGGGGTAAGGGCCTGTTTGTCATCGACAATCCTTACGACACGGGACGACCGCTGCGCGTGAGGCACTACGACCGCCTGGGCACGGGCGGGCGCTTGCCGTCTGACATTGTGTGGAGCCTCACGGGCTCACCCTCATCGGCCACGGTGTGGATAGGCACCAATATCGGGTTGGCCACCTATCAGGGCCATCAGGTCTGCGCCTTGCCGGAGGGCGGCACACTACCGCCCAACTTCTTCGGACGAGGGGCCTCCTTCCAGTTTGCCGATACCCGAGGGGCCTTATGGATCTATGCCCCCGACCGTGGATTCGTCATCGCCGCACCCACACACCAGCGGTTCCAGCAGCTATCCCTCCCCGCGCCTTACTTCTCATACGATTACATCAACGCATTGGCCTATGCGCCGGATGGCGTCTTGTGGATCACCCTGCACAACAATGGCATCATCTATAAGGGACCAGCCGGCCAATGGCACAACATACCCGTCGACGGCACCACCTACGCCACAGCGTTTGCCGACGACGGCACCACGCTCATCGCCACCGAGCGAAAGGGCGTGCTGGTGGCGCAGGGCGGACGGATCATCCGTGAGTACAACGTGGGCAACACGCCTTGGCTCAAGGACAACTGCATCTACTCCTTCCTCCACACTCCTGAGGGGCATCTGCTCATCGGCACATGGCGCGGCGTGAGCGTGCTCTACGAGGAGGGTGACGGCGCATACCTGTCTTCACCCCGATTGCGTCCCCTCACCAACATGCGGGTGCGCACCATGGCTCGCGACAGGCGAGGCAACTATTGGTTGGGCACCAAGGGTGATGGCCTGGTGAGACTCAGCGGTAGCCTGAAGCAGCCTGGAGCGCTCAGGATGAAACGTTACGAAGGACTGAGCGGCTCGTCTTATCGATTCAAGAATGTGACAACGGTCGTGGCAGACCGCAAGGGAAACGTATGGGCCTGCACACGCGACGCCGGCCTGCTGCGCTATGACCCGAAGCGTGACGTCTTCGAGACGATGAACCAGCACGTGGGCATACCCGACGAGGAGGTCTACGGACTGGTGGAAAGCCACGACGGCAGCTTATGGCTCTCGTCGCGCAACGGCCTGACCCGTTTCACCGCCGATGAGCAGGGACAGGTGACGGGCATCAAGATGTTCTCGCGCACTGAGGTGCTGGGCGATGACGTCTTCGGCAACCACCTGGCCGCTGTGTCGCCACAAGGCACCATCTGCTTTGGCGGGACGGGAAGCTATGCCACCTTTGAGGAACGGCACCTGCGCTCAAAGGCGGGCAAGCCCATGGCGCACATCTCTGATGTCAAGATCTTCAACACGCCACTGGCTGACATGGACAGTACGGACCGGATGGCCGTCAGCACATTGTTGCCCCCATACACCGACAGCATCACACTGGCCTACGGACAGCGCGACGTGACCATCGAACTGTCGTCGATGAACTACAACAACGCCAACGACGTGCGGTTCGCCTACAAGCTGCAGGGCTACGATAAGGAATGGCATTACGCCGATGTCGGTGTCCATCAGGTCAACTACACCAACCTGCCGTCGGGCGACTACACCTTCCTCCTGCGGTCGACGGACGACAACGGCAACTGGAGCGACGAGGTGCAACAGCTGGGCATACACGTCATGGCACCCTGGTATCTGCGCTGGTATGCCTTCGTGCTCTACGTGCTGACCGCTGCCTGTGCCACATGGCTGGCGCTGCGCTACTACAGGACCCGCGAGGAGAGCCGCCGCGAGATACAGATGGCACGCATGGAAAACAAGAACATTGAAATACTGAACCACAAGAAACTGCAGTTCTTCACCAACATCACGCATGATCTCATGACGCCCCTCACCGTGGTGCTGGCCACGGTGAGCAACCTGAAGAAGGAACATCCGGAGGACGAGGCATCGTTCAAGGTCATCGACAACAACACCAACCGCCTCATGCGCCTGTTGCAACAGATATTGGAATTTAGGAAGTCGGAGACGGGCAACCTGCACCTGAGGGTGGAAAGAGGGAGCCTGACAGCCTTCGTGAACAAGGAGATAGAGAGTATCAGACCCTTGGCCAACAGCAAGGGTATCAAGTTGGAGCTCAACATGCCCGACACGGAGATGGTCGGCTACTTCGACACCGACGCGCTCGACAAGATTCTCTACAACCTCATCAGCAATGCCACCAAGTACAACCACACTGGCGGATGGATACAGGTGACCCTCCACGGGGAGCAGGCCCTGGCTGTCATACGCGTCAGCGACAGCGGCGAGGGCATCGCCAACGACAAGTTAAGCAGTCTCTTCACACGTTTCTACGAGGGTGAGCACCGCCGCTTCAACACTTACGGGACGGGCATCGGCCTCTCGCTGGTCAAGGACCTCGTCACCCTGCATCACGGCTCGGTCCGCGTGGAGAGTGAACGCGGCAAAGGCAGCACGTTCACCGTGACCATACCTATTAATAAGGAAGCCTATCAGGTGGATGAGATCGATGACTCCACATCGCTCATGCTCACACACGACGAGGCGCAGCCCGCCTCCTACGCAGGAGGCAAAAGGGACAAGGAGGCCACCATACTGGTGGTGGAGGACAACGAGGACCTGCTACGCATGATAGAGAGGCTCCTTTCGAATGACTACCGCGTGCTGACCGCCTACAATGGGCAGGAAGCACTGGAGATTGCCAACCATGACACCATCGACCTCATCGTGACGGACATCATGATGCCTGTCATGGACGGTATGGAGCTGACACGCAGGCTGCGCGAAGACAAGCGTCTCGAGAACTGTCCGGTCATCATGCTCACTGCCAAGCGTGACGACGAAGACCGTGAGACGGCCTACCATGTCGGCGCCAACGCCTACATCACCAAGCCTTTCAACACCTCTGTGCTCATGGCACGGGTGCAAAACCTGCTGCAGCAAAGACAGAAAAACACGCAGGAAGTGTCAGAGATGCTCTTTGGCAATGTCAAGGACGTGAAGTTGAGCGGCTCTGACCAGGACTTCATCAAGCAGTGCATAGCGGTCGTGCAGCGACATCTCAACGACGCCTCATTCGACTTGCCGGCCTTCGCCGAGGAGATGAGCACGTCCAAGTCGACACTCTACAAGAAGCTACGTGCCCTGACGGGCAAGAGCACATCGGGGTTTATCCGTTCCATACGCATGCAGGCGGCTTGCGAACTGCTGAAGCAAAACCCGCAGGCCCTCATCTCCGAGGTGGCCTATGCGGTGGGATACAATGACCCGAAGTATTTTTCATCCTGTTTCAAGAAAGACTTCGGCTGTTTGCCTTCCGAATATCTGGACCAGGCGGGGCAGGCATAGGTCAAGGGGGAATCATGCGTTATTGGCCTCCAAAAGGGTGAGGTGAAATATAAGTGAAATATAATTCTATCCGTTTTACGTATTTTTCATCCTTACGCATGGCATATTACTTTAATTTTGCGGTTGAAAAACCTAAAAGTCATGAATCGAATTCCCATAAGACTGAGTTTACTGCTGGCCATCATTGGCCTGGCGCTGTCTGTGAGGCCTTGCAGCGCAAAAGGGCGGAAGCTGCGTAACGTCAGCCAAATCACCACACAGACGACCTTGGCAGCAGGTGAAGACCTACACCTCACCGACTCTGTGGCCGCCATCGCTCCGGGAGCGACGGTTGCCATCAACGACGCGGACGCTTGGTTGTTCTTCGACAACGTCCGCCCCAACGACGTGGTACGCCAATACGCTTCACGCATCCTCATCGGTGGCAAGCCATTCGCACCTGGCACCAACGGGCGCATAGCCATTTACAGGCATGGAGCAGTGGTCATGGCGCAGTCAGACGACTATGGGGCCCTCAGCGCCACGGACGGCAAGCGGACCGCATCCTTCCGTTGCGACTATTATTACACCAACGCTCCCGGACCTCATGTACCCAAGGACAAGGTGAAGGCGCTGCCGCTCGACAATGCCATCACACACATCCGCCTGGCCCGTGGCTATATGGCCACGCTGGCATGCGAATCCAATGGCATGGGATACAGCCGCGTGTTTGTGGCCGATGACGACGACATCGACATCGACCTGCCCCAGCAGCTTGCCGGCAAGGTGAGTTTCATTCGTGTCTTCCGTTGGCAGTATCCCTCCAAGAAGGGATGGGTGGGCAGCACCTGGAAGAGCATGCCCGATGGCCTGAAATACGCTTTTCAACAGGCTGACCTGACACGCTCCACGTGGTATTACAACTGGGGCGCAACACCCACCATCGACCCGGCTAACGCCGACGAGAAGACCTACAACCAGGAGTTTGTCCCCGAGAAGTGGGGCGCTGGTGGTATGTGGGATGGTGTCTACAAGATCCAGGAGGCGACACACCTCATGGGCTACAACGAGCCGGACCACTCCGAGCAGTCGAACGTCAGCGTGGAGAAAGCCATAGAGGAGTGGCCACTGATGATGCAGACCGGCATGAGACTGGGATCGCCGGCAACGACCAACTACACTTGGCTCTATTCGTTCATGGACAAGTGCAAGAAGCTCAACTATCGGGTCGACTACGTGGTGGTGCATGCCTACTGGGGCGGCATGTCGGCCAGCCAATGGTACAACGACCTGAAGACCATACATGAACGCACAGGAAGACCACTCTGGATCAAGGAGTGGAACAATGGAGCCAACTGGACCAAGGAAAACTGGCCTTCCACACAGGAGCAGCAGTATGCCAAGCAACTGCGCGACCTCACGGCCATTGTACACATGCTCGACACCTGTTCGTTCATCGAGCGCTACTCCATCTACAACTGGGTGGAGGACAAGCGGATGATTATCGACAAGAACGGGAAACTCACTCCTGCCGGGCAGATGTATGCTGACGACCAGCCTGCTTACTTCTTCAACCGGTCGAAGGAGGTCACACCGTCGTGGACTCTCTATGAGGCGCCCGCCCTGCGCTACGACTCCATCACGGCCGACAACCAGGTGTGCCTGAGCTGGACTGACGTCAACGGCGAACAGGTGGACCACTACAACCTCAACCTCAACGGACAGCAACTGCGTGAGGGCGTGAGGGCGAAGCGGGCGCTGGTGGGCCTGAACGAGGCCTGTCCCGAACAGGGGCAATATCAGTTTTACGTGGAGCAGGTATCTGTCGACGGGAAACAGGGTAAGAACTCAAACGTGGTGACGCTGCAGACGACCGGTCCCGCAGAACAAGGCTTGACACTGGGAGAGACCCTGGTCCATCAGGATTGGCACCCCTTGCTCATCCAGACGCCCTACACGGACACACCGGCCGTGCTCCTGGGTTTGCCGACCTATCGCAACAAGATGCCACTGGCGCCACTGACCAGTCAGGTCTCGCCCAACCACTTCAACGTGGGCTTGCGCGCCTGGCTCTACCAGCAGGCACCCACCTTCTATGCACCTGACACCTTATCGTATATGCTCCTGCCACAAGGTTCTTACCAGTGGGGCTCCATCCAGGCTGAGGTGGGCATGGTCGACAAGATCAGCAGCAACTGGAAAAAGGTGGCCTTCGGCAAGGCTTTCCACACAAGACCGGTAGTGATTGCCTCGCTGTCCGCCTCCAATGACACCACAGCCACGGTGGCCGTTCGCAATATCACCAACGAGGGATTTGAAGTGCGCGTAAGGCATGAGGGGCGCATCACGACCCATCAAACGGATGGATGCGTGTCGTTCTTGGCTGCCACGCCGGGCGAAGCCACACTTGCCGGAAGACGACTGCTGGTGGGCAGGACCGATGAGGGAGCCGTGGGAGCCAACCTCACAGGTGAGGGGCACATCGTCTACGACAAGCCGTTTGAGGACACACCTTATTTCTTTGCGCAAATGCAGACCGAGAACGACACCATCACTTCTACGTTGAGGCTCAAAAGCCGAAGCAAAACGGGTGTCACCCTCTTCAAGGACAGGGAAAAGGCGGTGGCCCACGAGAACGTAGCAGGCGAGCAAGTGGGATACCTGGCCATCAGCAAGGGCTCGGCCACGGACATCAAGCAAGCCGCTGCCAAGAGCAATGGAAACACCCTGTGGTACTCACTCTCGGGCATGCCTCTCAACAAGCGGCCTCACCGGCCTGGTGTGTACATCGTAAAACAAGGGGCAAGGGCCGTAAGAGTCATCATACGCTGACAACCATTGACAATCCATATACCAACAATCTTTTTATTAACAATCACAACTCCTAAAAACATGAAGAAACTCTTTCTAAGAAGTGCCCTGTTCATCTTGATGATGAGTGGCGGCTGCCTTGGGAGTCCCATGTGGGCGGCACATCCCGCGGATGTCATCACGGTGAGGTTTGCCGCTCCCAGCGGAGCACCGGCCCGAAGCGCCACTTCGACCGTGCCCGACATCGTGACTCTCGACGGCACTGGAGCGACGGCAACGATCCTTGTCGAGACCAAGGGCCTCGAACAGGATGTACGGTTGACGACGACCACTGGTTTCAGTGTGACACCCGCCCTCATCAAGGCTGGTGCGGAGCCCACACAGGTCACCGTGAAAAACGTGTCGAGCCGTAACCTGCAAGAGGGCAAACTCATCCTCCGCAGCGGTGACATGCGCACCTATGTCTCTCTGAAAGGCATCGGCACGCCGCTCACCGTGAAGGACATCTCGGCCAACCCGGCCTATACGGGCGGCACGGACGCCGAGAAGACGTTCGACGGATTCAATCCCGGCGACAACGGCTACACCGTCGAGGTGAAGGCCAAGACTTCCATGAGCGGCAGCACGCTCAACGCCTTTGCCGTGACGGCCGCCAAGGCCGGATTTGACAGCTACATCGGCAACGAGTCGCTCGGACTGCTCAATGGAGCCTCCTCTTATTACAGCAACGAGGCCATCGCCAATCCTGCCAACGGCGGCACGTTCTACAACACCGACGGACTCTACCACACCTACCGCTACGCCGTGACGCCCGACAAGCGCGTCTTCGTCTACCGTGACGGCATGCCCGTGGACACCATGCGCATCGCCGACCTGGCACTGCAGCCTGAGTGGAGCGTGGAGAACGGAGAGATGAGCGAGAACCTCATCAAGAACGGTGACTTCGAGGGCGAGCACAACTTCTCGAAGTCGCGCAACATCACCACACGCATCGAGGGTTGGGATGTCTACCCCTATGACCAGTACAACTCCACACAGGACATCGTGGCGGAGGAGCGCTCCAACGAGGTCGACCAGAACAACCATGTCATCTCCATTGACCGATACAAGTGGAGCGACGGATGGTCGGCTGCCGAGATCTCGCAGGTCGTCGACGTGGCGCCCAACGAGGTCTACTCCTTCTCCTGCCTGGCCAAGGGCGGACAGTACAACGGCTCGCCGCTCGGCAAGATCCGCATCTTCGACCTCCAGAACGAGGACAACAAGGTGGACCTGCCTGTCACCTCTGACAGCTATGAGACCTACGCCACCGACTTCTCGACACTGGCCAGCACCAAGCAGATACGCGTGGTGCTCTACCTCGAGCGCGCCAAGTGGGGCGCTTCCGTGTCGGCCCTGAAGGTCGACGACGTGAAACTGGTGGGTGTCGACCGCGCCGTGAAGCCGCAGATCGGATTCACAAGCGACAACGCTGACATCGCCTACTTCGCCTTCGACAACACGGGTGCTTACGCTCCCGCCTTCGCCCAGTTGGCGGCGTCAACTGACAGCCTGACGCTCAATGGCACAGGCGCCACAGCCACCTTCGACGTGACGGCACAGCACCTGACGGCTGGCGACATATCCGTGTCGGCCACCAGTGGCTTTGAGGTATCGCCCGCTACCCTGCAGGGCAACGGCACCGTGACCGTGAAGAACATTTCCTCTTTGGCCCACAACACGGGCAAGGTCATCCTGCGCAGCGGCGATCTGCGCACCTATGTGAACATCACTGCCACGGGCACGCCCCTGGAGGTGAAGGACATCTCGGCCAACCCGGCCTATACGGGCGGCACGGATACCGAGAAGACGTTCGACGGATTCAATCCCGGCGACAACGGCTACACCGTCGAGGT
>ERZ808240.804-NODE-804-length-40344-cov-12.464842_pt1 | contig 40344 bp, 33 predicted proteins | sample MGYA00521084_ERZ808240 | MGnify/ENA primary metagenome ERZ808240 (study PRJEB31516, sample SAMN03275571) | gut metagenome | biome: mammalia-associated habitat; material: feces | host: Papio cynocephalus | place: Kenya | collected 2012-08-06 ... | reverse complement strand
CATATATATGCGAAAAAGCCCAGCTTTTACTGGACTTTTTCGACAGACTGAAGCGAAGAACGGTATAGCCTAAGGGCTATACCGTTCTTCGCTTTATCAAAAAAACGTTATTATATCTGTCTGCGCGGAAATAACAAAAATCGGTCTTCTTGAAATATTTTATATTATTCATAAATATTTTCTGTTTTTATGTTCAGGTCGGTTTCGTTCTCAATTGCAGGAATTTTACCGCAAGCAAAATTCTGATATAAGCCGCGCACCGTAAGCGCTTTAACTTCGGCGCCGCCGCTTATTTTAAGCGCCGGAGCCTTGGTGAAAGAATTTTTTTCATATCTGTATAAGCCCTCGATCGTAATATTACGGCAGCAGGTTCCCGATTCAAACCAAATCAATGAATTTTCTGCTACGGCAGGCTTTTGCCCTTCGGGTATATAGCCTGTACTTTTAGCCGCATATATATCCGATATTGAAATATTTTCAATAAGCACCGGCTTATCCTTACTCAGCGGATAGTGATGTGTAAACGAAACCGCAAAATACCTGAACCTGCCGTGAATGTTTTTGATACTTATATTACGCACCGAGTCTCCGTTAGAAAGCAGGCGTACGCCGGTATACCCGTTTTCACAGTAAACGCCGTCTATATCTATATCTTCAATATCTCCGTGTGTAATTTCACTTCTTGTCGTTCCGTTTGCGCATATTGCAATGTGATCGTCATTGCAATCCCCCATAATATTACGTATCAAGCCGAACCTCGCCGGCCCCTGTATATGTACGCCATCCATATTGGGCTTTGAAAGATCATAATCAAAAAACACATTTTCCACTGTAAAATACCTTGCGTCGGCAATATGTATGCCGTATGAAGTAGGATTTTTAAAGGTTACGTTACGAACGGTTAAATGCTCTGTATGAACAAGCCTTATCATTAGTACTATAAGCGAGTTTGATACATATTTATCATAATCGCACGGAACATTTTCATCGGGTATCCATTCCCTCTCTTGACTCGAATTGTTTCCGTCCCATATTCCGCCCTCAATTGTTATATTGCGGTTCATATGCCGCCCGTATAATCCGTCGTTATCAAGGAGAGAGCAGTTAGCATGGTCTGCAAGCCTTATTACCGTATTTCGCGGAATAATCAAATGCGTATTATCGTGTATTATCAACGGGTGCGATATTAAATATTCCCCTTCCGGAAACAATACTGTTCCCGCTTTGTCAAGAAGAAGCTGAAGCGCGTCCGTATCGTCATGTATGCCGTCTTTATAAAGCTGTATTTCTTCATTCATAATCTGTTCCCCCTATGTATTTTTTAATAAAATCATATTACGCTTAGCATAACCACTGCAAAAAGACCTATAATTGCTCCGAATATCTTACGTACCGACAGTTTTTCGCGAAATATCGCAGCGGAAACGAATACCGATAAAATAAGCGCTCCGCCGTTTGAAACAGGATAATATATTAAACTGTTTAAGGTGCCGGCAAGAGTAAGGTTGATTCTTGAATAAAGAAATATTATTACTCCCAAAACCAAGCCGAGAACAATACCCTTATGTGATATACCGACTTTTGCCCGTCTTATTAACAGCAGCCTTCCCGCAAGCGAAAGAATAAACATAATTACGCCTGCGGTAAAAATAAAGCTTATGCGTTCATTCCTTGCGGCAGACATTTGGTGCACCTTTTCAATCAGCCCCGCCATACCCGAAAGCAGCAGGCATATCGCCGCCATTGCAATCCATTTACGCCCTATGGCGTTTCGGGCACCGTCCGGTTCGCAAAGCAGCCATACGGATAAGAGGATCAAAGCAATACCGACAGCCTGCGCCGCTCCGAACGGTTCGCCCCAAAAAACAGGTCCCGAAAGAGACGGTATTATCATACCGTAAAGTACAAACATTGTTGTTAATGACATCGGCCCGATCTTCATAGCGGCAATCGAAATCGCCTGAAGAGAAAAAACATCGGCTGCATACGCCGCCGCACAAACAAGCGTAATTAACGAAATTTTCCCGAAACCGCCGAGCAGCAGCGTTAAAGCCGTAACCGTACCGTATGAAAGCGCGTTAAATAAAAGTATTTCTATAATGCCGGGATTTTCGGATTTGGCGAATTTATTATAAATACCGCTTTTGCATACGCTGAGCACAATTGATAAAATAAGAAAAATATAACTAAGCATATTACTTATTCTTTGACTTTATCGGCAGCTGTACTTCGGTTAACCAGTCGGCTTCCCGTTCCATATTCCATGCGCCGTTTATATATCGTTCGCGTGCTTCGCCGCAAAGCTCAAATCCGTTATCCGCCGCCCATTTAACAGCAAACAGATATGCGTCGCGCAGGCTCTCGTATCCGCCGCGGTGGGTTACGCTTATTGCCGTTATTGAATCAAGGGTTTTAAATTTAATGGCTCCGGCGTCGATACCGATTCTGTCGGTAGACTGCACATACTCGATAAAGATATCGGTTTCGCGGTAGCTCTCCCCCGGATAAATAACGCAGCAGTAATCGGGAACCGAAAATTTTACGTTTGGATTTGTTAAGTGCAATTCCTTGTTGCAGGCGTCAATAAAGGAACGTATATCTGAAAGCGACTGTATATATCCCCGACAGCAGTATACCGTAAAGGCCGGTATGTTTTTAATTTCCGCACTGTATTTTTGTTTTGAAGCTTGAGATAGCATTCTGTCAATTTCGTTCAATTGCACGCTTATGCTTTTCATAAGCGCCTCAAGCTGTTCGCGTTTTGCAGATAGAATTGCGTCGGCATTGCCGTTTTTCAGTATATCTGATATATCGCTGTTTTGTATACCTACGGCTTTGTACGCAAGAATTTCGCGCATAATTTCAAGCTGCGCTTCCGAATAATATCGGTAAGATGTCTCGCTGTCAACAAACGCAGGCTTTAGCAGTCCCACCTTATCATAGTAACGCAGAGTCTTTACCGTTGTTTTGGCAAGCTTCGAAAATTCTCCTATGCGAAACATAAAAAACCTCCTGTTTTTTTGTCGGTTACCATTATACACCTTCCCTTTAGGGGAGAGTCAATAACCGATTTTAAAAACAGGAGATTTTTTAAAAAATATTATAAAAGCTTTTTAAGATTTAAAATTTCATTTTCTGTGGTTTCGGGTGTGTTTTTAAGCGGAAAAGCCAATCCCCTGCTTTCGTATTTTGAAACGCAAAGCTTTCTGAATGGCAAAAGCTCAATTTCCTTAACGCATTCATAGGGCGATACCAATGCCTTAAGCCGCTTAATATTCCCGGCGTTATCGTTTAAGCCTTTTATTATAACCTGCCTTATGCGCGTAGGAATATTCCTTTCATTAAGCCGCTTTAAAAAGTCAAGCGGAAGCGAAAGCGAACAGCCGGCATACTTTTTATATTGCGTGTCTTCCGTATACTTTATATCAAGCAGGCAGTAATCGGTAAATTCCAAAACGTTTTTCACATCGGTTACGGCTCCGCTTGTATCAAGGCAGGTGCCTATTTTGTTTTCGCGGCAAAGCCTGAATATTTCCGCGGTAAATTCAGGCTGCAAAAGCGGCTCGCCGCCCGAAACGGTAATTCCGCCCTCTTCCCCGAAATATTCCTTATATTTAAGCGCGCGGTCTGCCACCTCTTCGGCAGTATATACCCTGCCGCCGTTTTTATCCCATGTTTCGGGATTGTGGCAGCAGGCGCACCTCAGCGGACAGCCCTGCGTAAACACAACGAAACGAACGCCGGGTCCGTCAAGCGTACCCATACTTTGAAAGGAGCTTATTCGTCCTTTGATTTTTTCGGTCATTACATAGCCTCGTGGAATGTGCGGCTTATCACCTCTCGCTGCTGCTCGCGCGAAAGCTTGTGGAAGTTTACGGCATAACCGGAAACGCGTATTGTAAGGTTAGGATAAGCCGTGGGATCGTTATACGCTTCAATAAGCGTTTGCCTGTTCAAAACATTTACATTTATATGATGCGCTTTTTTCGCAAAATATCCGTCAAGCACCGAAACTAAGTTTTTAACGCGTTCCCCGCCGGTTCTGCCCAAGGTTTCGGGCGTTATTGAAAACGTATTTGAAATACCGTCGCGGCAGTCGTCGTATGAAAGCTTTGCAACGGAATTCAAAGACGCTAAAGCTCCGTTTTCCTCGCGGTTGTGCATCGGGTTAGCGCCGGGGGCGAAGGGCGTGCCCGCCTGTCTGCCGTCCGGTGTGGCGCCGGTATGCTTGCCGTACATAACGTTTGAAGTAATGGTAAGCACCGAAAGCGTATGCTCCGCGTTACGGTAGGTCGGGGTCTTCCTAAGCTCTGTTATAACAAGGTGTGTAAGCGATTTTGCTATCGTATCCACGCGGTCGTCGTCGTTGCCGAACTTCGGGAAATCCCCCTCGGTCTTAAAATCGGTTATATAGCCGTTTTCGTCCCTTACGGGCGTAACGCGGGCATATTTTATTGCCGAAAGCGAGTCGGTTATAACCGAAAGCCCGGCTATGCCGAACGCCATAAAACGGTGTACCTCTGTATCGTGCAGAGCCATTTGCGAGCTCTCGTAAGCGTATTTATCGTGCATATAATGAATAACGTTCATTGTGTTAACATACAGCCTTAAAAGCCACGCCGCATATTCGCAAAATCTTTCATAAACCTTATCGTAAGAAAGCACCTCGTCTTCAAACGGCTTCATTTGCGGTCCCGCGCTTATGCCGCTTGCAGTATCGTAGCCGCCGTTAAGCGATAAAAGCAGCAGCTTTGCAAGGTTGCAGCGCGCGCCGAAAAACTGCATCTGCTTGCCTATTTTCATAGCCGAAACACAGCAGGCAATGGCGTAATCGTCGCCGTAGATCGGGCGCATTACATCGTCGTTTTCATACTGTATCGAATCGGTATCGCACGAAACCTTGGCGCAAAAACGCTTAAAGCCTTCGGGCAGAGCCTTAGCCCAAAGCACCGTAAGGTTCGGTTCGGGTGAGGAGCCTAAGGTATAAAGCGTGTTAAGCATACGGTAGCTGTTTTTTGTAACAAGCGTTCTGCCGTCTTCTCCCATACCGCCTACGCTTTCGGTTATCCACATAGGGTCGCCGCCGAAAAGCTCGTTATACTCCGGCGTGCGGAGATGGCGCGCAATGCGCAGCTTCATTACAAAATCGTCCATAAGCTCCTGCGCCTGACGTTCGGTAATCACGCCGTTTTTAAGGTCGCGCTCAATATAAATATCAAGAAATGTGCTTACCCTGCCAAGCGACATTGCCGCGCCGTTTTGCTCTTTAATTGCAGCAAGATACGCAAAATAGGTCCACTGTACCGCCTCGCGCGCGTTGGCGGCAGGCCCGCTTATATCAAAGCCGTAAGACAAAGCCATCTTTTTAATGTCCGAAAGCGCGGTTATCTGATTTGAAAGCTCTTCCGACAAACGGATATGCTCTTCATCGAAATTAACGCCCGAAAGCGCCGCCTTGTCCTTTTTCTTTTCTTCAATAAGCCTGTCGATACCGTAAAGCGCCGCACGGCGGTAATCGCCTATAATTCTGCCCCTGCCGTAAGCGTCGGGCAGACCTGTTATAAGGTGGCTGTGGCGCGCCCTGCGCATTTCTTCGGTGTATGCCTTAAAAACGCCGTCGTTATGCGTGGTTCTGTATTTAAACTGTTTTTCAATACCGTCGCCCAATTTATAGCCGTATGCTTCGCACGCCTGGCGCGCCATACGTATGCCGCCGAACGGGTTTACGCCCCTTTTAAGCGGGCGGTTGGTTTGCATACCCACAATTATTTCTTTTTCCTTATCGATATATCCGGGGGCATACGCCGTAACGGTAGAGACGGTTTCGGTATCTATATCAAGCACGCCGCCGAACTGCTTTTCAACCTCGAACAGTGTGTTTACCCTTGCCATAAGCTCCTTTGTACGCTTTGTGGCGCTGCTTAAAAAGCTGTCGTCCCCTTTATATTCGTGATAATTCTGCTGTATAAAATCGCGTACGTTTATTTCTTCCTGCCATACGCCGCCGTTAAATCCGTTCCAATTATTGTGAGTCATTGCTTTTAAACCTCCTGATAACCCTTTTAGCAAGAACAATAATACTATATATTGTGTTTAAAGTCAATGGTGAGTTCTACATTTTGCTATTGCGCGGCATATACATTACGGTTCTGAATATTTTTTGTGCAAAATTTTAAAAGTTTTAAAATGTAATTGATATTCAGTGTGATTTGTGTTAGTATATTCAGTAAGTAACTTCAAAGGGTGAGTATAATGAAAACAGTTGTATCGGTTATAGGCAAGGATACCGTAGGCATTATTGCAAAGGTAAGCGCCGTATGCGCCGAATGTAACGCAAACATAGTTGATATTACCCAATCGGTTTTGCAGGATATGTTTGTAATGGTGATGCTTACCGAAATAAGCGGGCTTAATTGCAGCTTCTCGGAATTTTCGGATAAAATGAAAAAAATAGACGGCAGCGAAGCACTTGATATCCGCGTTATGCATGAGGATATTTTTAATTCAATGCACCGAATTTAAAAGGGGTATCACATAAATGCTTAACATAAACGATATAATGGAAACCATCAGTATGATTTCCGAAGAAAATCTTGACATACGCACAATAACCATGGGCATTTCCCTTTTAGACTGTGCGGACTCTGATATAAAGCGCTCCTGCGATAAGGTTTACGACAAAATCACCCGCCTTGCGGGCAATCTGGTAAAAACGGGCGAGGATATTGAGCGCGAATACGGAATACCGATAATAAATAAACGTATTTCCGTTACGCCTATCGCTATGCTTGCGGCAAACGGCGGCAACCCCGTTTTATATGCAAAAGCGCTGCAAAAGGCGGCAGACGCCACGGGCGTTAACTTTATCGGCGGCTATTCCGCGCTTGTACATAAGGGCTTTTCGGCAGGCGACGAGGCGCTTATACGCTCTATACCAGAAGCCTTGGCGGAAACCGAAAATATTTGCTCCTCGGTAAATATAGGCTCTACAAAATCCGGAATAAATATGGACGCGGTAAAGCTTATGGGTCAGGTTGTAAGAAAAACCGCCGAAATAACGGCAGACCGCGACTGCATAGGCTGTGCAAAGCTGGTTGTATTTTGCAACGCAGTTGAGGATAATCCCTTTATGGCGGGCGCTTTTCACGGCGTTGGCGAGCCGGACTGCGTGGTACACGTAGGCGTATCTGGTCCCGGCGTTGTGCAGGCGGCGCTTAAAAAATGCCCGAACGGCGATTTGGGCGATGTGGCGGAAATAATAAAACGCACGGCTTTTAAAATTACGCGTATGGGGCAGCTTGTGGGAACGGAAGCGTCAAGGCGATTAAACGTTCCCTTCGGAATAGTAGACCTTTCCTTAGCGCCGACCCCTGCCGTAGGCGACTCGGTGGCGCATATCCTTGAGGAAATGGGTCTTGAAACCTGCGGAATACACGGTACCACCGCGGCGCTTGCCCTTTTGAACGACGCGGTTAAAAAGGGCGGCGTAATGGCGTCCTCATCGGTCGGCGGTCTTTCGGGCGCGTTTATACCCGTAACCGAGGACGCAGGTATGATAGCCGCGGCGCGTTCGGGCGATTTGCTGCTTGAAAAGCTTGAGGCTATGACGGCTGTTTGCTCGGTAGGTCTTGATATGATTGCAATACCCGGCGAGACTCCTGCCGAAACAATTTCGGCAATTATTGCAGACGAAGCCGCAATAGGTATGGTAAACACAAAAACAACCGCGGTACGCGTTATACCCGCAATCGGCAAAAAGGCGGGCGAAGAGCTTAATTTCGGGGGCTTGCTCGGTTCGGGTCCTATAATGAAGGTTAATCTTGAAAAAAGCTCTAAAAGATTTATAGACCGCGCGGGCAGAATACCCGCCCCGCTTCAAAGCCTTAAGAACTGATATGAAAAATATAGTTTTAATCGGTATGCCGGGGTCGGGCAAAAGCACCGTCGGCGTTTTGCTTGCAAAAGCGGCGGCAATGCAGTTTGTTGATACAGACATTATCATTCAGCAGAAAACCGGCAAAAAGCTTCAGGATATTATAGATAATGAAGGCATTGATTTCTTTTTAAAAACCGAAAGTGAAATTTTAAGGGAGTTAGCGTGCGAAAACACCGTAATTTCAACCGGCGGCAGCGCCGTTTGCACACGCCCCGCAATGGAGCATTTAAAAAGCATTGGCACGGCGGTGTTTTTAGACGTGCCGCTGTGCGAGCTTAAACGCCGTATTGATAATATCACAACGCGCGGTATAGCCCTTAAAAAAGGTGAAACGCTTGATATGCTGTATAACGAACGCTTGCCCCTTTATAAAAAATATGCCGATATTACCGTTTCTTCCGCAGACGCGGAGGAAACCGTAAAAAGAATACTGATACAACTGTAAAACAAAAGGCTTTTGTTTAGGCGAGGTAATATTTATGGATACAAGAAAAGCCGTAGCAAACAGATTGTTAGAATTATGTGAGGAAAAAGGGCTGTCGGTAAATGCTTTGGCAAGAAGCTCTGCCGTTCCGCCCTCAACGCTAAAGAATATAATAAACGGCGGAAGCAGGAATGCAGGCGTTGTTACACTTAAGAAATTATGCGACGGTTTAGAAATATCTCTTTATGACTTTTTTAATACCGAAACATTTAAAGCTTTAGAACAGGAAATTAAATAAACTCTATTAACAAAAAGCTCACTGCCGAATTTCGGCAGTGAGCTTTTTTATCCTATAAATTACAGCCGATAAGGAAACCTTTTGTTTTACAGCGATATTTCATCGATTTTTTTAAGCTCCTCCGCCGTAAATTCGGTGTTTTCGATCGCCTTTATATTATCAAGTATCTGCGACGATCTTGAAGCCCCTATTAAAACCGAGGTTACCACGCCGTCCCTAAGCACCCATGCAAGCGCCATTTCGGCAAGGGTTTGATTTCTGCTTTTTGCTGTTTCGTTAAGCCGTGAGATTTGTTCTAAGCGCTCCTTTGTAATGGCGGATTCCTTTAAAAATCTGCCGTCGGTCATAATGCGGCTGTCTGCCGGAATACCGTTTAAATACCTGTTTGTAAGCATACCCTGCGCTAACGGACTGAAAGCAATTATTCCCTTATTAAGCTCTTTTGCGGCGGCTTTAAGGCCGTTGTTTTCTATTGTGCGGTCAAAAATGGAATATCGGTTTTGATTTATTATAAACGGGCATTTAAGCTCGTTTAATATTTTTGCGGCTTTTTTAAGGCGCTCGCCGTCATAATTTGAAAGACCGACATACAATGCCTTACCGCTTTTAACCGCGCTGTCAAGCGCTCCCATTGTCTCCTCAAGCGGAGTATCGGGATCGGGGCGGTGGTGATAGAAAATATCCACATAGTCAAGCCCCATTCTTTTAAGGCTTTGGTCTAAGCTTGCAAGCAAATACTTTCTGCTGCCCATATTTCCGTAAGGTCCGTCCCACATTTCATAGCCTGCTTTTGTGCTTACAAGAATTTCATCGCGGTAAAACCCTAACTCTTCCCTTAAAATCTTGCCGAAGTTCCTTTCGGCACTGCCGGGCTCCGGTCCGTAATTATTTGCAAGGTCAAAGTGCGTAATACCGTTATCAAACGCGGTGAATACAAGCTCTTTCATATTACCGTAATCCGCCGTATCGCCGAAATTGTGCCACAGCCCCAGCGAAACGCGCGGCAGCATAAGACCGCTGTCGCCGCACCTTGCATAACTCATTTTTTCATATCTAACGCTGCTTGCTTTATACATAAAAGTCACTCCGTAAAATTGAATAACAGCTTTTGTATATCGCTGTCAAACATATTTTTTCTTGTAACCGCCGTTACGGCGGTGTATTGCTCGCTGTCGCACCCCTCGCCCGAAATAAGGGCGGAGGCGCTTTTAACGCCCAAATATCCTATTGCAAACGGGTTTTGAACAATAAGCGCGTCTATTTCTCCGGTTTCAAGCATACCAACCGAAACCGTGTTTGTATCAAAGCCCACGGTGTAAATATTCCTTTCATCTGCAAGGCTTTTAACCGCCTCGCCTATTCCTAACGTCATCCACTCGTTAAAGCCAACAAGCACGTTAATTTCGGGGTGCGCCTTAAGTAAGTCCTGCGCCGCCTTGCAGGCGCTTTCGGTATTGCTGTCCGCCGTAATTTCGGCGGCAATTTCGGCATTCGGCACACCGTTAACATACTCCTTAAAGCCCTCATAGCGGCTGCGGCCGTTTTCGGTGCTTTCGTAATAGTTAACAATACCTATCTTTATATTATCGGGCAGCCCCGAACCGTCAATTGCGGCTTTTGCGGCGGCTTTGCCTGCCTCTTTATTATCGGTTCCGATAAAGGCGCTTACGTTTTTTGAATTGACCGCACTGTCAATAGCTACTATTTTTACCCCCGCGCGCGCCGCCGCGTTTACCGCTTCGGCGGATTTTTCAAAATCTATGGCGGAAAGCACAACAGCTCCGACGCCGTTTTTAACCGCACGGTTTATAAGCGAAATCTGCGCATCGCTGTCCTCCTCGTTTTCGGGACCTTCAAACGTTACGTCAACATTATACTCGGTTGCCGCCGCCATTACGCCGTCTTTTACCCTGTGCCAAAAATCCGAATCGGTAGCCTTTACAATAACGGCAATTTCCTTTTTTTCGCTTTTTTCGGAACAGGAGCACATTGTAAGGCAAATTAAAACCGATAAAATTAAAGCCGTGATCTTATAATGCTTCATTGCTTCGGCACCTCCTGCTTAGGTATTCGCACGGTAACGGAAGTACCCACGTCAAGCTCGCTTTCGATTGTAAGACCGTATTTATCGCCGAAATATATTTTAAGCCTGTCGTTAACGTTCTTAACGCCTATACCGCTTGAGTCGCTGCGTTCCTTTTTAAGTATGGCTTCGCACTGCTCCTTTGTCATACCGACGCCGTTATCGCTTACGGTAATTAAAATATCGTTTCGGTCGTCGGGCGCCTGCTTTACGGTTATTTTAATTTCACCCTCGTCTACAAGACGGTCAAGCCCGTGATAAATCGCATTTTCAATAAGTGGCTGAACGGTAATTTTATTGCACAAATACCCGCAAAGCGACTCGTCCACATCAAACGAATAGGTAAACTGATCCTTATAACGGTAGCTTTGAATTAAAAGGTAATTTTCGGCATGGCGCAGCTCGTCCTTAATGGGAATAAGCTCGCGGCCCTTGCTTATGCTTATTCTGAAAAGCCGCGCCAATGCGCTTACCATTTTTGCCGCGTCCTCGGTTTTGCCGCGCTCGCACATCCACTGTATGGAATCAAGCGTATTATACAAAAAGTGCGGATTTATCTGCGCCTGCAATGCTTTCAGCTCGGTTTTTCTAAGCTCGGTTTCTTCGCGGCGCACCTGCTCCATAAGCTGCTTTATGCGCCCTGTCATATGGCCGAAGGTAGACGATATAACCCTTAATTCCTTTACGGTCTCATCTCCGCCAGAAAAGGTAAAGCCGTTTGCGTTTCTTTCAAATTGCTTAATTTCGCGTATAAGCGCTTTTACGGGAGCGTTTACTATTTTTGAATATACCGCAAGCACAATAAGCAAGACCGCAGCACAGCTTAAAACGGTAATCGCAACGCTTATTATTATCTGCGTTCGCCGCTCTGCGGCAAGCTCGCCGGTATAGGTAACGCTTACAATTCGCCAATTTCCGCCGTCCGATGTTTTTACGGTGAAAATTTTATCCTTTTCGCTTTTTGTGCCGTCTGTCATCTTTGAGATCAGCTTTACGTCTTCGTCCTTAAGCCCCGAAAACAAAAGCTGCTGCTGCGGGTGATACACAATATTACCCGAAATATCGGCAATATAGCAATAGCCCTGCCTGCCTACGCCTATACTGCTTATATATTTTGCAATTTCGGAGAAATTAAAATCTATTGCAATGTAAGCGCCGTTTTCAAAAACGGGCTCGTCGGTTTTAACCGCAAGGGTAACAACCCAAGGGTATTCGTTTTCAAAAAGCGTTTGAACGTGCGGTGCGGAAAGTATATAACCGCCCGAAGTTTCAAAAAGCTCCTTGTCAAACGAAGCGTCCTTATATATACTGCCCTTGAGCGCGGCGCCGCTGCCCGTACAGCTTACTATCTCGCCGTTTTTACCGTAAACCGTAACGGCATAAATATCGTTTTGAATATAAGTAAGCGCCGAAATTCTGCCGCTTAGTTCTTCGGGTGTTTCGGTATCGGATACTATGCCGTTAATAAGATTAAGCTTTTCCTTCATACCGCTTAAATAGTTGTTAATAAAAAGCGCCGTTTGGTCGGCTGTTTGCTCTGTGCTTACGCGCGCGTCTCTTAGAAGCGCCTTGCTGTAAACGCTTGCAAATATACCTATACAAACCGAAACGGCAATAACCGCCGCCGCGGTTACCGATAAAACGGTTATTGAAGAAAGACTTAAAGTTATTTTTTTACGGCGTGCTTTCAAGTGTTTTCACCCTGCCTTAAGGCAAGCGTAGATAATCCGAACCTGTTTTTTGGGTGCGGAATCCCCGCATTGCCGCGTTAAATATTAGTTAAAACCGATACACAAAAAATCTTCTACCCGAAACGAGCGTATTTTCGTGCGGATTTTTATGCGGAGAATGCGATAAGGCTTTCGCCTTATAAAGACGACAAGTGAAAATACGCCGAAAATCCGCCGTTTAGGGCAGGTCCGAATTATTCACCTTGCCTTAAAGATCTGATTTTTCCGGGGGAATCGCCATAGTATTTTTTAAAGCAATAGCTGAAATAATGCTGGTCGCTGTAACCGCACTTTTCGGCTATTTCAAGCACCTTCATACCCGTGCATACAAGCATATCGTATGCGGCGGACATTCTTTTTTCGGTAAGCAGGGTTACAAAATTTTTCTTTTTGTTCTTTTTAATAAGCGCGCTTAAATAGTTGGGGCTTACCGCAAGCTCACGGCTTACGCCGTTTAAAGAAAGCTCCTCGTCCGAAAAGCGTTCGTTTATAATCTGCACCGCACGGTCGCACAGCACCTCGCTGTCGCGCCGCTGCGAGCTTGAAATTATTGATTTGGCATTTTCGCAAAGCGAGATAAGCTCGCCCTTCACCCCTGCCTCGCTGTTATATGTGGTCATACGTGAAAATATCTGATTTGAGGAAAGCAAGGTAACTACGTCGCTTTTTTCCGCAACATTGCTTACAACCCTGTAAACCGTTGCCAATATCTGCATAACAAGCAGATCGGCGTTTTCGGGCGTGCTGTTTTCAAACATACCGTTTATAAAATCGCAAAGCGCCCCGTTATCGCCCACCTTTAAAAGCTGTTCAAGCTTTAAAACGGTTTTTTCAACATGGTCTATTTCAATTTCGCCGTCGCGCTCCTGATCGTTTATAAAGCGAACCTCGCCTGCGCCGTCCTTGGTATAGCGCCTTGCCGTTACTGCCTGAAAATACGCGGCAGAGCAGCCCGAAAGCTCCGAAAACTCACGGCTTATGCCTATTGTGCAGGTTTGCGAAAGCATTTTTTTAGCCGTTTGAACAACCTCTTTAAGCGGCAGATCAAGCACCGAGGATATATCCCCCTCATTATCGTACACAATAAGGGTTACCGCCCTGCCGTAAACCGTAAAGCTTACAGCGTAAAAGTATTTGTTAAGCACCGCGTCTAAAAAATCGGTATGCTCTTTTCCCGTATAGGAAACGCCGTTATTTTTAAATTTTGAAACCAAAACGCAGTAATGCGGTTTTGTGTTTTCTTTAATTATTCCAAGCTCCTCCGCACGCCTTGCAAGCTCCCTTTCATCGGGCTGTTCCTCATTGCTGCCGAGCATAAGCGGCAGTAAAAAGGTGTTTATTTTCATACGGTGAAGCTGCTTTTCGGTATCCGATTCAGGTCTTGCAATAACGCTGCCGAGCTTTTCGTCCATACGCTTTTTGATTGTAAAAAGCTCTTTTGACAGCTCGTCCGACGAAATAGGCTTTAAAAGGTAAGAGATTATATTGTAGTTGATCGCTTCCCTTGCATATTCAAAGCTGTCGTACCCGCTTAATATTACCATTTGCGTTGCAGGGCGCAGCTCGCGCACCCTTTTTGCAAGCTCCAGACCTGAAATCATAGGCATTTTAATATCCGTAAGTATAAGGTCCGGCTCTAACGTTTCGATAATATCAAGCGCCTCAACGCCGTTCTCCGCCTCGCCCACAACCTCAAAGCCGGCGGCTTCCCAGTTAACGCGCTCTATTACCGCGCGGCGCTGTTCGTATTCGTCTTCAACCACAAGAACTGTATATTTCATAAAAATTCTCCCGATGTTAAAGTAATACCTACCGATATAAGTATACCATTAAACATCGGGAAAATCAAAACATTTTATTCGGCTTTTTCCCAACCTGCGTAAAGCGTCATACTGCCTGTCACGGCGTTATCCGTTTGCCATTCGTTTGTGCAGTCGCGGTCGGTATACCAGCCCGTAAATTTATAGCCCTGCTTTACAGGCTCATCGGGCGATACGGTCTCGGAATACATTGCCTTAACGGGCGCTACGTACGAGCCGCCGTCGGTATCAAACTTAACGGTAAAGCCGTTATGCTTTATAACAAATACCGAAACTGCAAGCAGTGCCGCCACAAGCACTCCCACCATTATATTGGCTGATTTTACCGACATATTTACCTTTGCGTAAAGTCCGCCCTTTTTTTTGGTTTCAGCCGTTTTGTTTTCCATACCGTTCACCCCGTTTTTAAAAATTATTTACGCGCCAAATATTTACGCATATCGATAGCGCATGCAACAAGGATTATAAGGCCCTTTATAACATAAAGCATATTTGCGTCTACCGAAAGGAAGTTAAGACCTACGAAAATTATCTGTAAAAGGAACACGCCGATTACTATACCGCTTATTTTACCTGTGCCGCCTACAAACGATACGCCGCCGATAACGCACGCCGCGATAGCGTCCGATTCGTAGTTAAGACCGGTGTTAGCCGAGCAGGAGGCGATACGCGCGCCCTCGATAAATCCTGTTATGCCGTACATAGCGCCCGCAAGCACAAATACTAAAACGATAGTCCAGAATACATTAACGCCCGAAACGTTTGCCGCCTCTTCGTTAGAGCCTACCGCAAACATATTTTTGCCGAATTTTGTCTTGTTCCAGATAACCCACATAAGAGCGGTTAAGATTACGGAATACAAAACGTATTTCGGCACCGCAACGTCGCCTATTTTAAACAGAGTGCCGCGCACAAAATCGGTATAAGAGGTATCAAGTCCCGAAAGGGTCTGACCGTTGTTTCCGCCGAGCATTAAATACATAAGCACAAGGCCGAAAACAATAAGCTGGGTTGAAAGTGTTACTATAAACGGATGAAGCTTGAATTTAGCCACAAAAAAGCCGTTTACAAAGCCTATAACCGCGCCTACCACGATAACCGCAAGCAATACTATCCAAAGCGGCATAACCTTTAAATTCGGGAATATTTTATTTGCGTACCCCGTCATTTGCAAAAGCGAAGCCGCAATACAAGCGGTAAGACCTACGCATCGGCCTGCCGATATATCCGTGCCCGTAAGCACTATTGCGCCGCCGATACCGAGCGCTATGGGCAGCTTTGCCGCCGTAAGTGAAATTATGTTTACAATTGAAGGCAGCTTAAGAAAAGCCGGTACCCTTATAGCTATATAAATTACCGCAACCGCAATAATAATATACATAGCGTTGTTAAACAGCAAATCGGAAATTGCTCTGCGCTTATCCGCGCCCGATTTTGCTTTAAAATCGTCAATCCAAGCGGAAAAACGGTTTTTTCTTTTAATAGCAGCTGTTGACATTTTTCATTCCTCCTATGCAAATTTTGCCGCAAGAGTCATAATATCCTCTTGAGTAGCTGTTGCGGCGTCTACCTCGCCCGCAAGCCTTCCGCCCGACATTACAAGTATTCTGTCGCATACGCCGAGCAGTTCGGGCATTTCCGAAGATACCATTATAACCGTTTTGCCCTTTGCGGCAAGGTCGATTATAAGCTGATATATCTCATACTTTGCGCCTACGTCTATTCCCCTTGTCGGCTCGTCTAAAAGCAAAACCGTAGGATCGGTTAAAAGCCAGCGCCCCAAAATAACCTTTTGCTGGTTACCGCCCGATAAGGAGCGTATTTTAGTTTCCTGCGTGGGTGTTTTAACATGCATTGATTTTATGCACCAATCGGTATTTTCTTTAAGCTTGGCTTTGCTTAAAAACGGACCTTTTTTGCATTTGTCAAGGCTTGAAATGGTAGCGTTTTCGCGAATATTAAGTATTCCGAAAATACCGGTTGCACGCCGTTCCTCCGTAAGCAGGGCAAAACCGTTTTTAATTGATTCCTTGGGATTGCGGTTTTTAATTTCTTTCCCGTTAAGCCTTAGGGTACCGCCGCGCCTTGTTGACACGCCGAAAATATTTTCAAGCAGCTCTGTCCTGCCTGAGCCGTCAAGCCCCGCAATGCCTATTATCTCGCCTTTTTTAGCCTTAAAGCTTACGTCGTTAAGTCTGGCGTACTCCGAGCTTAAATTATCGGCTTCAAGCAAAACGTCGCCTATTTCGTTGGTTTTGGGCGGATATATATTGGTAAGCTCGCGCCCTACCATAAGCTTTATAATTTCATCGGTGGTTAAGTCCTTGGCTTCGCGCGTGGCTATCCATTTGCCGTCGCGCATTATGGTAACCTCGTCCGAAATACGCAGGATCTCAGCCATTTTATGTGAAATGTATATTATACCGCAGCCCTGACTGCGAAGCATATTTATAATTTTAAAAAGGTGCTCAACCTCTTCCTCGGTAAGAGATGAAGTAGGCTCGTCGAATACGATCACCTTTGCGTTATACGATACCGCCTTTGCAATTTCAACCATCTGCCTTTGCGATACCGGCATCGTGCTCATAACCGTTTTCGGGTCAACGTTAACCTCTAATTTTTCAAAAATTTCTTTGGTTGCGTTATACATTTTCTTTTCGCTGGTTATGGGCACGCCCTTTGCAACCGTGGGAAAACGCCCTAACCACATATTGTCCATTACATTGCGCTTAAGCGCCTGATTAAGCTCTTGGTGTACCATTGCAACACCATTTTCAAGAGCTTCCTTTGAGTTTTTAAAGTTTATTTCTTTTCCGTCTAAATAAATATTTCCGGAATCCTTGTTATACACTCCGAACAGGCATTTCATAAGTGTGGATTTGCCTGCTCCGTTTTCTCCCATAAGCGCGTGTACGGTGCCCGCCTTTACGGTAAGATTAACCTTATCAAGCGCCTTAACGCCCGGAAAAGCCTTTTCAATATTTTCCATTCTAAGCAGAACAGGCTTTTCGCTTACGGTATTTTCTTTAAAATCTTTTCTCTGCTCGTTCATACAATAATCCCCCATTCACGGCTCTGCCGTACCGACCCCCTTTTAAAAAGGGGGTCTTTTTTATACGGCAATTAAATATTAAAGCTATTATTCGCCGGTGTAGGTAGCATACGGGATATTAACTCTCCACTTGCCCACAAGGTTCTCGCTGTCTATGCTGTCAAGAGCGTCCTTATCGGCAAAGAAATTCTGTGTAATGGTGGTAATAGCCTTAGCCATACCGTCGGCGTCCTGCTTAATGGTACCTACCATAGCTCCGCTGTTTACGGCGCTCTTGGCGGCGTCTGTTGCGTCAACACCGAATACCGGAATAGCCTTTGCGCCTTCCTTGTTGTAGCCTGCGGTCTGCAAAGCGGAAACCGCGCCTAAAGCCATTTCATCGTTGTTTGCAATTACAAGCTCAACCATATTTTTGTTAGCTTCGCTGTACTGTGCCAAAATGGTTCCCATATAATCGGTAGCCGCGGCGGAGGACCATGTGCCGTTTTGGTCTACAAGGTATTTGTTTTTGTTGGAAGCGTCATAGAACTCAAGCTCAGGCTTGCCTGCTTCCTTAAGAACCTTGTTGGCGTCCTCAACACCGTACTGTGTACGTGCGATGGCTTCCATATTGCCCTCTTGGCCCTTAAACATTACGTAGCTTATTTTGCCGTCGCCGTTAAGGTCAAGCTTATCGTAATTTTCAACTAAATATTTACCTATCATTTCGCCCTGCATATGACCTGCCATTTCGTAATCGGTTCCTACGAATACGCATTTGTCATAGCTTGTTACAACGGATTCTTCAACCGAGCGGTTAAAGAATATAACCGGAACGTCCTTTGCCTTAGCCTGATCGATTATGTTCTGCGCCGCATCGTTTGAGCCGGTGTCAACAACGTTAACTATTAAAAGCTTAGAGCCTTTAGCAAGGGCTGTTGTTACCTGCTCGGTCTGAGTGGTCTGGTTGCCGTTTGCATCATAATTCTGATACTTAAGGCCTGCGTCGGTTAAAAGCTTATCCATTGCCGAGCGAACGCTTGAAATGTATGTGTCGCTGTATGTGTAATAGAAAACCGAAACCTCGCCGTTTGTGGAGCCGTCCGAACCACCGCCGCAAGCGGTAAGTCCCAAGGCAAATGCCAAAGTTAAAATTACTGCCATTAGTTTTTTCATTTTGTTTACCTCCCTGTTTTTACGACTTTTTTGTCGTTGTCTATATTATATCGGGTAAACAAATCATTTTAAATAGAGTTTTCTATCCGAAATGTATAAAAATTTATCATATGTTTAATTTTTTATATCTATGTTTAGAGCGACATACAAAAAAATGCTGTTATCAATTCACATTGATAACAGCATTTATATAAGCTTATTCGGTTTATCAGTAAGCTATGCCCTGAGCTAACATTGCTTCGGCAACCTTTTCAAAACCGGCTATGTTGGCGCCTGCAAGCAGATTGCCGTTCATACCGTATTTTTCAGCCGCGTTATAGGTATTATGGAAAATGTTTGTCATAATATCCTTAAGCTTAGCGTCAACCTCATCAAAGGTCCAGCTGTAACGCATTGAGTTCTGGCTCATTTCAAGCGCCGAGGTAGCAACGCCGCCGGCATTGGCAGCCTTTGCGGGTCCGAAAAGTATACCGGAAGACTGGAATACTTCAATAGCCTCAAGAGTTGAAGGCATATTAGCGCCCTCTGCAACAGCCATTACGCCGTTTTTAACAAGAATTTTTGCCGATTCTTCGTCGATCTCGTTCTGAGTGGCGCACGGAAGAGCTATATCGCACTTAACTGTCCAAATATTCCTGCAGCCCTCGTGATATTCCGCTCCGCTTACTCTTTCGGCATATTCCTTAATTCTGCCGCGTTCAACCTCTTTGATCTGCTTAACAACGTCAAGCTTTATGCCGTTCGGATCGTATACATATCCGTTAGAATCGGAAAGAGCAACAACCTTGCCGCCGAGCTGCGTAGCCTTTTCGGTAGCGTAAATTGCAACGTTGCCCGAACCTGAAACCACAACGGTTTTACCCTTAAAGGAATCGTTCTTCATACACTTAAGCATTTCTTCGGTAAAATAGCAAAGACCGTAGCCCGTAGCCTCGGTACGTGCAAGCGAGCCGCCGTAGGTAAGCCCCTTACCCGTAAGCACGCCTGTAAACTCGTTGCGCAGTCTCTTATACTGACCGAACATATAACCTATTTCTCTGGCACCGGTGCCTATATCGCCTGCGGGAACGTCCGTATCGGCGCCGATATGCTTTGAAAGCTCGGTCATAAAGCTTTGGCAGAAGCGCATAATTTCACCGTCCGACTTGCCCTTGGGGTCAAAATCGGAACCGCCCTTGCCGCCGCCTATCGGAAGACCGGTAAGGCTGTTTTTAAATATCTGCTCGAAGCCTAAGAACTTAATAACAGAGGCGTTAACCGACGGGTGGAGACGTATACCGCCCTTGTACGGTCCGATAGCCGAGTTAAACTGAACCCTGTAACCGCGGTTTACCTGAACCTTGCCGTTATCGTCTACCCACGAAACGCGGAAGAAGATCTGTCTTTCGGGCTCTACTATTCTTTCAAGCACGCCGTTTTCCTCTAACTTCGGGTTAGCGGCAACAACCGGCTCTAAGGAACCGAGAACCTCGCGTACAGCCTGCAAAAATTCCTTTTCGCCGGGGCTGCGCTTTTCAACGCCTTCATATACCCTGTTTAAGTATTCTGATTTAAACATTTATATTACCTCCTGTTTTTTTACCGTATTTAAGAATACTACTAAATCGGGCGGCAGTCAATAAAAAAATTAAGCAAAAAAGCAGAATTTTTGAAAATTTAAAAGTTTATTCAATTTTTCCTTTATTTTATTATGCCGATATAATATACTTAAAGAAAAAACGGAGAAAGCCTATGCCTGATTTTAAATATATTTTATTTGATCTTGACGGAACGATTACAAATTCCGCGCCCGGTATTACAAATTCGGTTAAATATGCGCTTAAAAAACTTAATAAGCAGGTGCCGCCGTATGATACCCTTTTAAGATTTATAGGTCCGCCGCTTATTGAGGGCTTTTGCGAAATTACAGGTTTTGACCCCGAAACCGCCGAAACCGCCGTTAAATATTACCGCGAATACTACCCCGAAAAAGGAATATTTGAATGTACGGTGTACGACGGTATAACAAAGCTGCTTTCCTGTCTTGCGGCAGACGGAAAACAGCTTATACTTGCAACCTCTAAGCCCGAAGTATATGCCAAAAGAATAACAGCGCACTTCGGGCTTGACGCTTATTTCGGCTTTATATTCGGCGCCGCTATGGATAAAACGCGCAGCACTAAGGAGCAGGTAATCGAATATGCGCTTAAAAGCGCCGGAATTGCCGATATATCCAAAGCCGTTATGATAGGCGACCGTATGCACGATATAACGGGCGCCAGGAAAAACGGAATTAAAAGCATAGGCGTGCTTTACGGTTTCGGCAGTAAAGAAGAGCTTACAAATGCCGGCGCCGATTATATTGCGGCAGCACCGCTTGATATAGAACGCCTATTAAATAGGTAAGCAATGCGAAAAATCCGCGCGCAAAAAACAGGTTCGAGTCCTGTCACACTAAAGCCCGAAAAGCTTTAAAAGCTTTTGCCAAAAATTAAGCTTTTCCTCAGCCTTTGCCGCCGTTTTTTCGGCTTCCGCCTTTTTAACGGCGCTTGTTTTTATTACAAACTGCACCGACTTTACATTAAGGTTTTTATCAGAGACAAACGAGCCTGTGCTTATATCGCCGCCCGTAGCCTTATTAACGGCGGAGGATATTTCGGAATTAAAGTTTTCGGCAGCGCCCTTTGTTTTATTAAGCAGCTCAGACGTGCCGCCGTTTAATTTTCCTGCGCCGTCATAAAGCCTTTGCGCGGCTGAATCAAGCTCGCCTGCGCCCGAATTTAACGCGGCGGTTCCTCCGGACAAATCGGAGAGCCCGTTTTTAAGCTCTGCCGCTCCGTTTGCGGCTGAGCTTACCGCCGCGGTGTATTCCTTTAATCCGTTATAGAACCTGCCGTATTCGTCAAGCTCTGTTTTCAATTTGTTAAGCGCGTCTGCAGCGGACGGATACGCCGCGATAATTGCGCTTAATTCACGGCTGTAATTTTCAGACGTAAGGCTTACTGTAAGACCTGTTCCGGCTAAATAGCCGTTGATCTCGTTCGAGGCGGCAGTGCAAAGCTCGCAGTAGGTTTTATAAGCGCCGGCTAAAAGCTCGGCGTTTTTTGAGCTTGCAGCGGTAAGACCGCCCGAAAGCTTATCCGCGCCGCCTAATGCATTTTCAGCGCCGTTTTTAAGCTGTGCGGCGCTTGATTTAAGCGTACCCGTTCCGTTCTTTAGGCTGTTCAAGCCGTTTTTAAGCTCTGCCGAAGCGCTATCAATATCCGAAACGCCGTCGGTAAGCTCGCCTATTTTGCCGTCAAGCTCTGTGCTGTCTGCCGAAAGCGATAAATTAAGCTTTACTCCGTTGAATGAAATGCCGTCCATTATAAAATCGGTTACATCGGCGGTTACGGTAATATGCGCCCCGTTACCGGGTAATATAATATATGAAAGCTGTTTATCGCTTCCCACATTAGCTATCGTTGCGTTTTCGGCAACAATATTTTTGCACCTTTCCGTATCAAGGGTAACGGCTGCCTGCAAGGCGTAGCCTTCGTAAAAATTGCCGCCGCATTCGCTGTTTTTTGTAACGTTTATATTTATTTTAAGCCTTCCGCTTTTACCCGCAAGCTTTTTTGCGGTAATTTCCTCATCGTTAAGATAATATTTTACGGCTATATTCCACGGCATATTTTTTTCTTTAAGCCTGCCCTCGTAATAAAGCTTACCCGATTTTGTATTTACCGTTACCTTATCGCCCGAATACGATATTTTATCGTTCGCGGTCATATTTCTAAGCGATGTGTAATTACCGTAATCCGTAATCAGCCCGCCGTTTTCAAGCTCAAAGGAATTTACGGCGGTAATATCCTCAACCTCGCCCGCCTCATTCAGATTTACATATATTACCTCTTCCTTAAGGGTGTTGGTCTCCTCTGCCGAAGCAGCCGTAACGCCGCTTAAAAGCAGGAGCGCCGCTAAAAACAGCGCCGTTATTTTTTTTGTGCTTTTCATATAGCTTTACCTCTCTTTTTACCCGTAACAAAACGATCGAAAATATACAGCAGTCCCGGCAGAACAAGCAGAACCGTTAAAAGCGAGAATATGGCTCCCCTGCCTATAAACAGCCCTAATTGCGCCAGCAGTCTGTTAGTTGAAATTTGCCAAAGCAGCAGTCCTACTGCCGCCAACACGCTGCCCGAAGTCATAATCGAAACGGCGGTATCGGCCACGGTTTCGGCAACCGCTTCCCTTTTACCCGATTTAATACGGTTTTCCTTATATCTGTCGGTCATAAGTATTGCGTAATCCACCGTAGCCCCAAGCTGAATTGAGCTTATTATAAGGTAGGCAATGTAAAACACCGTGCTTCCGCTGAAATAGGGCACCGCAAGATTAAGCCAAATTGCAGACTCGATTGCTATAACAAGAATAAACGGAACCGCAAGAGACCTCATTGTAATTAACAGCACCAGAAATACCGCGCCTATTGCCACAAGGTTAACCTTGGTCATATCGTCGGTAACGGTATCCATAAGGTCGTAGGTGCTTACCCCCTCGCCGGCAAGATAATTTTCGTCGGGATAATATTTATTTGCAAGCTCTCTTATATTTTCAACAAGGGCAAACGTTTCTTCTCCCTCATACGGAACGCTTACCGAAATTACCATACGGCTGTAAGAGCCGGATTCAAGCTTTGACAATGTTTCCTTATCAAGATATGAATACGGTATCTCAGCGCCCGCATTATCAACAAAGGATACAATATCGCTTACATTCGCAAGCTTCTTTATATCGCGCGACAGCTCGGTTTCCTTTGCGGTATCACCCTTAGGCACCATTAAAACATAAGTATCGTTTTCTCCGAACAATTCTCTTATCTCGTCCGTATCCTTGCCGAGCCTTGTATCAGAGCCGAATATATGCGAAGCTCCGTAATAATAGCTGTTAGAGCCTGACGCCAAAAACGCCGGTATAACAAGCAAAGCAAAAACGCACGCAAGCGGTACGGTTATGCGCTTTACTACCCTGCCGAAGCCCCCAAAGTCCGGATAAAGCCGCCTATGCCTTGCTTTTTCAAGCGGCTTATACGTAAGCATAACAAGCGACGGCGTAAAGAAAAATACGGTTATAAGGCTTATTGCCGTTCCCTTTGCAAGCGCAATTCCAAGGTCGGGTCCTATTCTGAACTGCATAAGAATAAGCGCCAAAAACCCGATTACGGTTGTAAGTCCGCTTGAAAGAATCGATGTTGCGGATTTGGAAAGCGCTTTTGCCATAGCCCTTTCGGCGTCCGGCTGCGATACACGGCATTCCTCAAAGCGGTGTATCAAAAATACCGAATAATCAAGCGATACGGCAAGCTGTAATATGCTTCCCGCCGCGTTTGTAACAAACGATATCTCGCCGAAGATAAGATTTGTGCCGTTATTTATAACAATTGCCGCGCCCAGTCCAAGCAAAACTATAAGCGGCTCAAAAAAAGAATTCGTTGTTAACAAAAGCACTATAACAACAAATATTACCGCAATAACGCTTATTTTATAAATTTCCTTTACCGTGCTTGCCGTGGCTGTGGCGGTTGAAACCGCACTGCCTGTAACCGCACCGCCGTCGCCTATAATTTCCTTAATATCGTCAACCGCCGAAATACGCTTTTCCTTTTCGATAGTAACGGTATAAAGCGCCGCGCCGTTTTTATAATAGTTATCTACGGTCTTACTGTCAAGAGAGGACAGCGGCACCGTAATATCCGCGCTGTCGTCAAGCCAAACAACATCTGTAACGCCGTCGATATTTTTAAGCCTTTCCTTTAATTCAAGCGCCTGCGGAACGGTAACGTCTTTAACCATTACGCGCGCATTCGGAATATCGCCCGAAAATTCGGAACGCATTTTATCAAGCGAAACGGTTGATAAAGCGGTGTCGGGCAAATAATCGTTCATATCGTAATTCACGGCAACCCTTTGCCACATAAAAAAGCAAAGCACCGTAATTACCGCAAATAAAACGATTATTATTTTTCGGCGTTTAACTGCGCCGTAAAAAAATTTTTCGGTATCAATATGCATTTCACACCAAATCTCCTTTCGGGTTGTATTTTACCGCAGCGCCGTAATTTTATAAACGGACAATTACCACACATTTGTGTAAATACGGACAAACGTACCCTATTTGACCGTCAAATTCGGCTTGAAATATTTTACGGACAACTGTATAATAAAATTCGAAAGGAGTGACCTTAAATGAAGCATGAAGAAGCAACCTTAAAAACAAAAACCGCATTATCGGTGAGCCTTAAAAAATTTATGCAAAAAAAGCCTCTCGGAAAAATTACGGTAAGTGAAATAATCACCGACTGTAACGTTAACCGAAAGACCTTTTATTATCATTTCTGCGATATTTACGATTTGCTTAAATGGACGCTTGAGCAGGAAGCCATTGAAATTGTAAAGGGCTTTGACCTGCTTTCGGATTATAATGAAGCCGTAAGCTTTACATTAAAATACGTTAAGGAAAACGCACATATACTCAGCTGCGCTTACGACAGTATGGGAAGAGACGAGCTGAAAAGATTTTTTTACAACGATTTCTGCACGATTACCCGCAACATTGTAAACGGCTGCGAGGAAAAATACGGTTTATCGGTAAGCCCTGAGTTTAAACGTTTTTTAAGCGACCTGCTTACAGAAGCAATGGCTGGAATGCTTGTAAACGCAATACAAAACAACAGACTGATAAACGAAGAAGAGATCACACGCAATATTTCGGTAATTATAAACTCGCTACCCGATATACTAAAGCGTGCCGAATAAAGATTACTCCGGCAGATTTTTTTCAATAACCGCGCGGATTTTTTCGCCCTCCTCCGCTTTAAGAGCGGAAAACGGTATTATATCGGCGTTATCGGCAAAAGCGCCCAGCTCTTCTTTAATAAGCGACAGTCTTTTTTCCGTCTCGGCTTTATTAAGCTTATCGGATTTTGTTAAAACCACCGTATAAGGTATTCCGTAATGGCGCAAAAATTCAAGCATTGAAATATCAAACTGCGTGGCGTGGTGGCGCATATCAATAAGCTGAAATACCATTCGTATATCCCTGCCCGAATTAAAATACGCCTCCATAAGTTCCGACCAACGGCTTTTTTCCGCAAACGGAACCTTTGCGTAACCGTAGCCGGGTAAATCGACAAGGCGGATATTATCCACCCTGTAAAAATTAACGGTTACCGTCTTGCCCGGCTTTGAGCTTACGCGCGCTATCGATTTACGCCCCAAAACGCGGTTAATAAGCGAGGATTTACCAACATTTGAGCGCCCCGAAAAACAAAATTCGGGAAGATTCGAAGTCTCAAGCTGCTCTGATGTGGCAAACGCCTTTTCAAAAACTGCGTTGTTGTAATTCATCATATTCTCCTTTATTGGCTTATGCGCTCATGCTTATCGGTACTTACAGCAATGCTGTAAACGCCGTTTAAAGCGGCGCTTTCTTTTTTTGCGTCAAGCGCTTTTTCTATAATCTCGTCTACAAACGAAACGGGTATAAAGCTTACGTTTTGCTTAACAATATCGTCAACATCTTCAAGGTCGGCAACATTGTCTGCGGGAATAAACACGGTTTTAACGCCGCCTGTATAAGCCGCCATTGATTTTTCGCGCAGACCGCCTATCGGCAGTACCCTGCCGCGAACAGTAACCTCGCCCGTCATAGCAACGTCGCGTTTAACCGCGCGACATGTAAGTGCGGAAACAAGCCCCGTTGTTATTGTAACGCCGGCGGAGGGTCCGTCCTTAGGAACAGCCGCCTCGGTCGCGTGAATGTGAATATCAAGCTTTTTATAAAATTCGGGGTCTATATTAAAACGCTCTGCGTTCGAGCGCACATAGCTTACCGCCGCCATTGCAGATTCCTTCATAACATCGCCTAACGAGCCGGTAAGCTCAATTTTACCGGTGCCCTCCATAACGGCGACTTCAAGCTGCATTATCTCGCCGCCCACGCTTGTCCACGCAAGGCCGTTAATAATACCCACTTCGTCTCTTGAAAGTATCTGTTCGGGTTTATAGCGCTTATGACCGAGCATTTTTTCTACCGTTTCGGCGTTTACCGTAACGCGTTTTTCGCTCCCCTCGGCTATAAGCTTAGCCGATTTTCTGCAAAGCGCGGCTATCGTACGCTCAAGGCGCCTTACGCCGGCCTCCCTTGTGTAAAAATCTATAAGCGAATATATGGCGCCGTCTGTAATTTTAAAGGTTCTACCGTTAAGACCGTGCCGCTGCTCCTGCTTGCGAACCAGATGGTACTTTGCAATGTTAAGCTTTTCCTCGCGCGTGTAGCTCGGAATTTCTATAACCTCCATACGGTCAAGCAGGGGTGCCGGCACCGCCGATAAATCATTTGCGGTTGCAATAAACACGGTATGGCTTAAATCATACGGTATTTCAATAAAATTATCAGTAAACGTTCCGTTTTGTTCGGGATCGAGCACCTCAAGCAGCGCCGAAGAGGGATCGCCCTTATAATCGCTGCCTAATTTGTCCACCTCGTCAAGAAGTATAAGCGGATTTCCGCTGCCGGCGCGCCTTACGGCGTCTATTATTTTACCGGGCATTGCGCCTATATAGGTTTTTCTGTGGCCGCGTATTTCAGCCTCATCGTGAACGCCGCCCAAAGAAATTCTTGCGAATTTTCTGCCCATACATTCCGCAACGGTTTTGCCGATAGAGGTTTTACCCACTCCCGGCGGACCTGCAAGGCATATGATCTGCCCCTTAATATCGGGTGCCAAAGCATAAACCGAAAGCATTTCGAGTATACGCTCTTTAACCTTGTTCATACCGTAAATATCGCGGTCGAGTATTTTTGCGGCACGCTTTATATCGGCAGAAACCTTGGTATAATTATTCCACGGCAGTTCAAGACAGGTATCAAGATATCCCCTTACAACGGTGCCCTCGTGAGCGCCGCCCGGCATTTTTGCAAGCTTGTTAACCTCTTTATGCAGCGCTTCCTTAACGGAGCTGTCGGCGTTAAGCGCCTCGACCTTCATATGGTATTCGTCAATTTCATCTGCGGTATCGTCGCCGTAAAGCTCTGACGAAATGGCCTTTATCTGCTCGCGAAGATAGTATTCGCGCTGATTTTCGTCGATAGCCGCCTTGGTCTTTTCGCCTATTCTGCGGTCTATTTCGCCTATTTCGCGCTCTTTATCAAGCATTTCTATTAAAATTTTTGCGCGGCGGACGGGATCTGTTTGCTCAAGTATGTACTGCTTATCGTCATAAGGCGCGGGTACGCTTGAAGCAATAAAATCCGCAAGCTTGCCAACGTCGTCCGAAACCGCAACCTGCATTACAACGTCGGGCGCCATATTCGAATAAACCTCAACGTATTTTTCAAACTGCGTTCTTATACGCCTTATAAGCGATTCCAAATAAACAGGTCTGTTTTTTATCGGCTTATCCTCAAGCCGTGTAATACCGGCGCTTAAAAACGCCCCGAAGGACACAGCGCCCGCTTTAGCCCTGTAAAGCCCGTCCACAAGCACCTTTACCGTATTATCCGATATTTTAAGCACCTGTCTTACACGCACAACGCAGCCTATCGGGTACAGGTCTTCCTCTTTTGGATCTTCAACAAATACCTCACGTTGAGCGGCGGCGTACAAAAGCCCGCCGTGCTCCGCCGCGTATTTAACCGCGGCTACCGATTTTTTTCTTGCAACGTCAAACGAAAGCACCGTGCCCGGAAACACAACAAGACCGCGCAGTGCCAAAACAGGCATTATTTCAATCTTATTTTCAACAACAGTTGACATAAAAACTCCTAAACATTCCAATTTTCGGTGCTGTAAACAGCAACTGCGGTAAGCGAGTTATCGCTGAAAACAAATAACACCGAATTTTCTTCAAAGCTGTATTTTAAAACGGTGGCGTCCTGCTCGCCTAAAAGGAAAAACGAATTAGAGTCGTCGGCATTTTCCTCTTTATATTCAAAGCCGGCAAGCGAATTTTTAACCTCTAAAAGCGGAGTTCCCGTTTCAAAGCCGTACGCCTTATCAAGCGATACTATAAACGAAACCCCGTTATCCTTTTTATCCTTAACATAGTAGTAAATAAAATCGCCGCTGTCTATACGAACGGTTTTTTCACCCTCGGTTACCTCATATACGGTATCTTCGCCCGCCTGACCCTCGGATTCGTATTTTGCCGAAAGCTCCGAATTTATTTTATCAATATCCTCGCCCAGCTTATACGGGCATTCGGGTATCTGACCGAGCTTTGCATAATATTCAAGGTCAACGTCTGAAGAGCTTGTTTGTTTTTTGTTATTGCCGCAGGCGGCAAAGGAAAAAATCAGCGTTAAAGACAAAAACGCACAAATCAGCTTTTTCATAATAATCGCCCTATCCTTTCATAATCAGTGATTTTTAAGCAGCTCGTCACGAAGGCTCCAAAGCTCTTCGGAAAGATCCACATAATAGGTATGCGGATTTTCAAAGCGCGTAACCTCGTCCCAAAGCGAATCAACCTGCTCGGCGCGGTACTTTGCAATTTCCTTAACCGCAGGAGATTTATAAACCTGCTTACCCTTTTCAAATATTTTAACCTGAAGCTTTTTGGCAACAAAATCGGTTACGACCTTGCGCTTCCAGGTGTGTTCGGGGTCAAATATCTCATACGGCTCGTCAGAGCTGATCTTTTCGTTTCCGAGGGTTATAACGTCCGCTATTGCCTTTCCGGTTTCCCTGTCGTAAAGCCGCCACGGAATTTTAACGCCCGGCAATGTTATTTTAGCCGGATTTTCGCTTATTTTGATCTTGGGAATAATTTTTCCGTTTTTTTCAACCGCGGCAAGCTTGTAAACGCCGCCGAAAACCGCCTCGCTTGAAGCGGTTATAAGGCGCTCGCCCACGCCGTAGCTGTCTACCTTAGCGCCCTGAAAGATCATATCGCGTATAAGGTATTCGTCAAGCGAGTTTGAAATGCATATCTTGGCGTCGGGATAGCCTGCGTCGTCAAGCATTTTACGCGCCTTTTTGGTTAAGTAGGTAATGTCGCCGCTGTCTATTCTTATGCCCAAAGGCCGCTTGCCGAGCGGCTTTAAAACCTCGTCGAAAACCTTTATTGCGTTCGGAATACCCGATTTTAAAACATTATAGGTATCAACAAGCACCATACAGCTGTCGGGATATTTTTCGGCATAGGTTTTAAACGCGGTGTATTCATCGTCGAAAAGCTGTACCCAACTGTGCGCCATTGTGCCCGAAGCCGGAACCCCGAAATCCTTTGCGGTAAGTATGCACGAGGTGCCCGTGCAGCCGCCTATAACCGCCGCCCTTGCGCCGTAATATGCCGCGCCGTAGCCGTGCGCTCTGCGTGCGCCGAATTCCATAACAGGTCTGCCCGCCGCCGCTCTTACAATTCGGTTGGCCTTTGTTGCAATAAGGGATTGGTGGTTAACGGTTAAAAGCAGCATTGTTTCAAGCATCATAGCCTGCATAGCGGGACCTCTTACCGTTACAATCGGCTCGTGCGGAAAAATAACCGTACCTTCGGGCATTGCCCATACATCGCAGGTAAATTTGAAGGTGCGAAGATATTCTATAAAATCTTCCGAAAAAAGCTTAAGCCCCTTTAAATACGCAATATCGCTTTCATCAAATTCAAGGTTATTCATATACTCAATAAGCTGCTCTATACCTGCCATTACGGCATAGCCGCCGTCGTCCGGCACCCTGCGGAAAAACATATCGAAATATACTGTTTCGTCCCTCATCTCACTGTCAAAAATACCGTTTGACATAGTAAGTTCATAAAGGTCCATTATCATTGTAAGATTTTTTTGGGTGTTATTCATTTAAAGCATCTCCGTTACATTTTTTCGGGTGCCGATACCTTAATAAGGTCAAGCACGTTTTTAATAACCGTTGCGGTATCGCTGCAAAGAGTAAGCCTTGCCTGCATAAGCGGCTCGTCAATACCCTTTACGCGGCACGCGGCATAGAATTTATGAAACTTTGTTGCAAGCTCGCACACATAATGTGTTATGCGCGCGGGGTCGTAATCCTTAGCGGCGGCGATTATCTCATCGGTATATGCGGCAATATGGAGTATCAGCTCGCGTTCTTCGGGTGAAGTAAGCCGTTTCAGCTCGTCCGCCGTGCAGGAGCGTTTTTCTATACCCTCCGCCTTTAAATTGCGGAATATGCTGCAAATACGCGCATATGCATACTGAACATAATAAACGGGGTTCAGATTTGATTCGTTAACCGCAAGGTCAAGGTCAAAATCAAAGTGGCTGTTAGGCTCGCGCAGATTAAAGAAGAAGCGCGCCGCGTCTATCGGCACCTCGTCAAGCAGCGTTACAAGGGTTATGGCTTTGCCCGAACGCTTTGACGCCTTTATAACCTCGCCGTCGCGCACAAGACGAACCATTTGCATAAGCACCGCGTCAAGGCGGTCTGCGTCTACGCCGAGCGCCGTAAGCGCCGCTTTAAGGCGCGGCACATAACCGTGGTGATCCGCTCCCAAAACGTCGATCGCTTTATCAAATTTGCGCACCATAAGCTTATTGTAATGGTATGCGATATCCGGCACAACATAGGTCGGCACGCCGTTTGCGCGCACAAGCACGAAGTCCTTATCACAGCCGAAATCGGTTGCCTTGAACCAAAGCGCGTCCTCCTGCATATAGGTATGTCCGCTTTGCTTTAACAGCTCGATGATTCTTGCAGTCTCGCCGTTTTTGTGAAGTGTGCTTTCGTTAAACCAGGTATCGTAATGTATGCGGTATTTTGCAAGATCGTCTTTAAGCCCCTGTATATTTTTTGGAAGCGCAAAATCCACAAGCGCTTTTCTTCTTTCTTCCTCGCTTTTATTTATATATTCGTCGCCGTGTATTTCGGCAAAGGCTTTCGCGTGGTTAATTATATCCTCGCCGTGGTATGAATCCTCAGGCATTTCTATGCCGTCGCCGAAAAGCTGCCTGTACCTTAGATCAAGCGACAGGGCAAATTTGTTTATTTGGTTGCCTGCGTCGTTTATATAAAACTCGCGCTCGGTATAATATCCTGCTGTTTCAAGAACAGACGCCAAGCAGTCGCCGAGCGCTCCGCCGCGCGCGTTACCTATATGCATAGGTCCGGTAGGATTTGCCGAAACAAACTCAACAAGCACGCGCTTGCCCTTTCCGTAATCGCTTCTGCCGTAGCCCTCTCCCTTATTTTCAACGTCAAGCAGTATATCGGCATAATAATCGTCGGATAAAAAGAAGTTTATAAATCCGGGACCTGCTATTTCGTATTTTTCAATATAAGTGCCTTTAAAATCAAACTCGGCGCCCAATATTTCAGCTATGGCGCGCGGCGCCTTATGAAACGCCCTTGCCCAAACCATTGCGGCGTTGGCGGCGTAATCGCCGTGTTCGCGGTTTTGCGGAACAGACACCGAAAAATCGCCCATATCCGCTTTTTCAAGCGCGCCCTTTTTAATTGCGGCGTCTGCCGCGTTTTTAATGCAGGCTGTTACCTGCTCCCTTGCTTTTTCTACCAGTAATGACATTTATTATACCTCTCTTACCGTTATATCAACCGTGTTACGGCTTATAAGCTTTAAGTTTGAATCCACCGTATAGCACATATGTATTTTTCCGCCGTTTAAGCCAAGCTCGGTTTTAACCGTTTCACCGAAAATGCCTATAATAAGCTCGCCCTGCGCCGTATTGTAATAGCAGGAGCTTCGCTTGCCCGATTCCACCACAAGCCTGCTTTCAACCGCGCCCGTACGCTGCAAAATAACCGAATTATCCGGCTTAATATAAATACTTGTTTTTACGCTGTCCATTCCGAGCATTGCGCTTTCGTCGTAGGTCATATAATAGCTGTCGCCGCGTTTGCCGAAGCGCCCGTCTGTTGTAAGCTCTATTTCGTCCTGCTCGCCGTCAATTCCCTGCGTACCCTTAATCTTTATAATTACGTCCTTCATCATAGGCTGTCAAGCTCCACCTGCTTTACCTTATCCTCGTTAATATCCTCGCCGAGCAGCACCGCCGCAAGGCTTTTGAATTTATACGGCTTATCCGTAACATAAAATTCGTGATTGCCTGCCGAGCCGTTTTCCGTATTAAGTGCGTTAAGCGCCAAAAAATCGCTCACCGCACCTGCCACCGCAACGCCGGGGTTGATAAGCGTTACGCCGTCTCCCAAAACGCTGCTTACCGCGCCTGTAAGCACGGGGTAATGCGTACAGCCTAATATAAGCGTATCGCAATCGGCTTCGATTATCGGCTTCAAATAACGCTTTACCGTTTCTTTTACCACTATATCGTCAGCCGCGTACCAGCCCACCTCAACAAGCGGAACAAACAGCGAACAGCTGCACGCCGTAACCTCAGCGTCCGGCTTAAGACTTAATATTTCCCTTTTGTGGCTGCCGCTTTCTACCGTTGCCGCCGTGCCTATAACGCCGATCCTGCCGTTTTTTGTGGCTTTAACCGCCGCCGCCGCCGCGTGCGTTACCATTTCGAAATACGGCACGGGCAGTTCCTTTGCCGCGTCGCCCGCAACCGAAGAAACCGTGCCGCACGCCGCAACTATAAGCTTAACGTTATGCTTTAATAAAAAGCGTTCGTCCTCCGCCGCGTATTTTTTTATTGTGTCCCGACTGCGCGAGCCGTAGGGCACGCGCCCCGTATCGCCGAAATACACTATATCCTCGTTCGGGAGCCTTTTGATTATTTCCCTTGCAACCGTAAGACCGCCGAGCCCCGAATCGAAAACGCCTATTGCACGACTGTCCGCCATGCAATCAACTCCTTAAAAACATATTCAATTTATAATACCACATTATTTTAATAATCGCAACCGAAAAAACGCGAAAAATAAAACTTAAAACAAAAAATCCCCCGTAACGGGGGATTTGAGCGTGTTGAAAAAGTCCGCTATTGCTACCCTTCGTCAGGGGAGCTGTCGTCTCAGGCGACTGAGGGGCAGTCAAAAAAGGTTTTATTAAAGCATTTTCTTTCCCTTAGAAGAGAACGGATTGCCACAGCCGTTTACACATCTCGCCTGCCGGCTCGGTCGGTGCTTCTGCTTCGCAGAGGTGTCCACCGGACACCCGCACCTTCGCAATGACAGGGCGACGGCTTACTGCACACACTACACGGTATTCGTGGCAACTAAATGGTTTGTCATTCTGAGTGACGTTGCGAGCGCCTGCGGTGCAGGAAAAAGCGAGCAAAAGGAAGCGCCGCGGTCAAAAGTTGTTCGCGCTCCAAGCGAATAACAACTTTTGGGCACCGCAAGAGTGGTAAGCGCGAAAGAATCCGTACTCCCCTTGAAAGAGAACGGATTGCCGCGCGCCTAACTCCATTCGCGATGACAGCCCTTTCGGCTTAAGCCTTAGGCTCTTACTATTTGTTCCATTTCGGACCACATTTTTTCCATTTCCGAAACCAATTTAAACTGTGTGCGGCTTCTTACAAGATTATGCTCTGGGTAATCGGTTTTAAAATATGTATCGCCCAAAAGATAATCGGTTAAAAAGCGCATACCGCACTCTATCGTCATCATTTTAGCGCCAACGGGCAAAAGCCTGCGTTCGCAATCGGTAAGCGTGCCGTCGCAGCCGTCTAAAAAGCCCTTGGTGTAAATTTTAAAAAGGTTAATATCAAAATGTACCTTTGAAATATCCTTTTCGTCCTCTGCCGCGGTTGAGGCGCCGAAGCGTATCGAATCGCCGAAATCGTTAACCGAATATCCCGGCATTACGGTGTCAAGATCGATAACGCAAATGGGCATTCTTGTTTTTTCGTCAAGCATTACATTATTAAGCTTGGTATCGTTATGCGTTACCTTAAGCGGCAGCTCGCCCTCGCTGTGGCTTTTTTCAAGAATATCAAAAAAATCCCTGCGTTCGTTTACAAAGGCTATTTCCTTTTCGGCATTTTTCGCCCTTTTAAGCGGGTCGGCTTTTACCGCTTCCAAAAAGGCGGTATACCTTACCGGTGTATTATGGAAATCGGGTATGGTTTCATAAAGCTCGTTTGCGGGAAAGTCCTTAAGCATATTCTGAAACGTTCCGAACGCCACTGCGCTTTGGTAAAAATCGTTTTCGGTTTCGGGCAGTTCTAAGGATACGGCGTTATCTATATAGCAGTAAACGCGCCAAACATCGCCCGAAGGCGCTTTATAATACTTTTTGCCGTTTTTACAGTTTACAAACTCAAGCGTTTTCATACCGTTTTTTGAATGCTTATGAAGATAATCGGTTATGCCGATTATATTTTTCATAACCCGTTCCGGCTTTTTAAACACATTGCCGTTTACCTTTTGAAGCACATATTTATGACCGTTTTCATCGGTAATTAAAAACGTATCGTTTATATGACCGCTGCCGAATGGCTTTATATTTGCTATTTCGCCTGAAATTACAAATTCCTTTGCTATTTCGGAATAATTCATATTTCTGCCGTCCTTTATTTTAATTGTTCGGGTGCCTCGTTTTTTAATAAGTGTAATAGTTATTATATCAAATTCAAGCTGCAAACTTCAATAGTAAATATAAACAAATTAAAGCGTATTTGCAAGTTCTTCGGTTAAATCGGACATTTTTTGTCCCTCTTTAAGCCTTATAACGTATGCCGGCTTATCCATAGCCGAAATTGAAAAACGGCTGCCGAAATGCTCGGAAAGCTTTTTAACAACCTCGGACTGTATTGAATTGATATGCAGCACCGCGGTTTTTTCCGTTCCCGTAATCTCGGCAATTTTTGCCGCCGCCGCTTTATTTCTTAACAATGCAATATCAATAAGCCCCATAACCGCCGCCGGCGGTTCGCCGAAACGGTCGCACAGCTCGTCTATAACGTCGCTTGCGTCGTCGTCGTTTTTAACGGCCGCAATGCGCTTGTATATTCCGAGACGCGCGGGCAATGCCTCAATATAGCTTTCGGGTATAAACGCCGATACGTTAAGGTCAACCGTGCATGGTATATCGTCTTCGGGCGGTTTTCCGTTTTCTTCGTTAACCGCTTCGGACAAAAGCTTTAAATACATATCGTACCCTACCGATTCCATATTGCCGTGCTGATCTCCGCCCAAAATGCTGCCCGCTCCCCTTATTTCAAGGTCGCGAAGCGCTATTTTAAAGCCGGAGCCGAACTCGGTAAACTCGCGTATCGCCTCAAGCCGCTTTGACGCCACCTCTGAAAGCTGACGGTCGCGCCTAAAGCAAAAATACGCATACGCTCTTCTCGGCGAGCGCCCCACACGCCCCCTCAGCTGATGAAGCTGAGCAAGCCCCATTTTGTCCGCCTCTTCTATAATAAGCGTGTTTGCATTGGGCACGTCCACGCCCGTTTCGATAATAGTTGTGCAAACAAGCACGTCTATCTCATGCTCCACAAGCCTGCGCCAAACGCTGCTCAATTCGTCCTCACTCATTCTGCCGTGGGCTATCCCGACGCTGACGTCGGGCAGTCTTGCCGCAATATCGGCGGCGCACCGTTCAATGGTTTCAATACGGTTGTGCAGATAGTAGACCTGACCGCCGCGCCTTATTTCCTTATTTATTGCGTCGGTTATAACCCCTTTGTTGTATTCAAGCACATAGGTCTGCACAGGGTGGCGGTCGCCCGGTGCCTCGTCTATTGAGGACATATCGCGAAGTCCCGACATCGCCATATTAAGCGTGCGCGGTATCGGCGTTGCACTGAGCGTTAAAATATCCACAAACGGGTAAAGCTCTTTAAGCCTTTCCTTTTGCGCAACGCCGAAGCGCTGCTCCTCGTCTATTATAACAAGACCTATATTTTTAAATTCAACGTCCTTTGAAATAAGACGGTGCGTGCCTATTATCATATCAAGCCTGCCGCATTTAAGGTCGGTTATTATGCGCGATTGCTCTTTAGGCGTTACAAAGCGGTTAAGCAGAGCCACCGTTACGGGCATATCCCCGAAACGCCGCACCGCGGTATTATAGTGCTGCATTGCAAGTATTGTGGTAGGCACCAAAAGTGCGCACTGTTTGCCCTCGCTTATGCATTTAAACGCCGCGCGCAGTGCAACCTCCGTTTTGCCGAAGCCCACGTCGCCGCAAAGCAGGCGGTCCATAGGTACTTCCCGCTCCATATCGTGCTTTATTTCGTTAATACAGCGCAGCTGATCCTCTGTTTCGTCATATTCGAAGCGGCGCTCAAAATCGCTTTGCAGGTCGGTATCCGGACTGAATGCATAGCCCTTTACCGACATTCGTTTGGCATAAAGCGCGGTTAACTGCTTTGCCATATCGCGCACCGCCGCCTTAACGCGCTTTCGGGTTTTCTGCCAGTCCGAGCCGCCGAGACGGTTAAGCCTTATGCCGCCGTTTTCCGCCGCGCCGATGTATTTTGAAACCAAGTCAAGCTGGGTTACCGGCACATACAAAATATCGCTGCCGGCGTAATTTATTTTAATATAATCCTTTGTTATGCCGCCGTTTTTAATGCGCTTTATTCCGTCAAACACACCTATACCATGCGATTCGTGAACAACGTAATCGCCGCGGCGCAGCTCGTCAAGCGAGCCTATTTCCTGACCGTTTTTAGGTCTTTTGCGCCGTTTTCTGTTTTCGGAAAGAATATGCCTGTGGGTTACAAGCATAAATTTTTGGGAAGGAATTTCAAACCCTGCCGAAAGTCCGCCCAGCGCCACCGTAACGCCGCGCGGAACAAAATCCGAATTACCCGAATACACACAGGGTATGCCCTTTTCGTTAAGCTCGGCGGAAAGCACCTGCGCCGCGCGCGTTTCCCCTGCCAAAATAACGACCGAGCCGCCCGACTCCCTTATATAAGCTATATCCTCGCTTAATACGTTTATATCTCCGCCCCAGGCAGACGAGCGCTTATAATTGAAATTTATAAGCTCGCGCGGTTTAAGCTCGTAAGAATTACGCGGAAAATTCTCCATTACCACCGCCTGAGGAACAAGACTTAAAAATTCCGTTTTATCAAGCCACAGCTTTACCGTGGCAGGGGTTAAAAAGCCCTCGCTTAAATAGTTTTCAATATCCGCCGCCTGTTGAATTTCGGTGGATTTAAAGCGTTCGGCAATATTTCCCGATTCGCTTACAACAAAAAGTGCGTCGCCCACGTAATCAAGCACGGTTTCCCCGCCCTCAAATATAAACGGTATATACCTGTCCGGAGAAAACTGAACGCCGCCGTTAAGCGCCTCGATATCGCGCAATATAACCTCGCGCTGTTTTTCGGTTATTCCTTTACCCTGCTTAAGGTAATTATTAAGCTTTTCGGATAATTCTTCGGGATTAAAAAGCACCTCGCAGGCGGGGGTTATTTCTATAATTTCCGTACTTTCGGTACGGCGCTGGGTTTCGGTATCAAAATACGAAATATTATCTATTTCGTCGCCCCAAAACTCAATACGGCAGGGCTGCGGCGCGCCCACGGGGAAAATATCGAATATTCCGCCGCGCACCGAAAACTGCCCTATACCCTCGCACAGCTCGCTTCTTACATAGCCCGCATTTACAAGGCGTGAAGACAGCGCGGATATATCCTCGCTGTCGCCCGCTTTAAGCGTAAATCTTGCGCGGTTAAGCGTTTCGGGCGGAACGGTATACTGCACAGCCGCGTCAAGCGATACGGTAAGCACGTCAAAAGCCCCGTCCGACAGCACGGACAGGGTATCTGTTCTTTTATGCTCATATTCCTTTGAGTAACCGGCAAGCGGCCCTATGCAGTAATCCCTAAGCGGAAAATTCACCGCTTTAAGACCTAAGGATATCAAATCGTCCCTTAGCTCGTTAGCCGAAGCCTCGTCGTGCGTTATTACGGCAATTTTCCTGCCCGTGTGGGAGGAAAGCGCCGATATGACCGCCGCCTTATGAATGTGCGAAAGCCCCGTGCATACAAGCGGCAGTCTTTCCGACATTACGGATCTTAACAGATCCTTATAATCGGGATCGTTTTTCAGTATTTCATTTATAAATTTCATATTTAACCGTTATATTTATTCATAGCGGAATCTATACCGCGGCTTATAATTTCTTCCGCCGCGCACGCGGCGTTTAAAAGCGCGGTGTCAAGCTCCTTTTGCTGTTCGGCAGGAATTTTGCCAAGCACCCAATCCTTTAAATCGTATTCGCGGTTCGGGCGTTCGCCCACGCCTATTTTAATACGCTTGATTTCGTTTGTACCAAGCAGTTCTATTATATCCTTAATTCCGTTATGACCGCCGTGTGTTCCGTTTCTTCTTATTCTCAGCTTTCCCACGTTAAGCGAAATATCGTCAAACATAATTATAATGTTTTCGGTTGGAATTTTATAAAATTTTGAAATTTCCGCCACAGCCGCGCCCGACGCGTTCATATAAGTTTGCGGCTTCATAAGAAATACCCGTTTTTTGCCTAAATAAAACTCGCCGTAAACCGCCTTGAATTTATGCTTATTAAATATAGCGCCGTGCTTTTCGGCAATTTTATCCGCCGCCATAAAGCCTGCGTTATGGCGCGTTTTTTCATATTCAAGCCCAGGGTTGCCAAGCCCCGCTATAAGCCAAATATCTTCCTTTTGTTTTCCGAATATCATATTTTTACTCACCGTATGATATTTTAGCATATTAAAACCGCCTTTTCAAGCAAAATTACGGCTGATAGGCTTTTTACTTATTTAACTGTTGCAAAAGGAATAATTTTACTGTATAATCAATTTATGGTATATACGCCAATATTTTATTAAAGGAGAAATACCGAATGAAAAAACACTGCCAGATGTTAAAAGGCCTGCTCGGCATTATTGCCGGCATAACCTTATTGCTTGCGTTGGCTTTGCCGGCGTTTGCAGAACAGGACGTTACACTTTCCGTTATTGTAAGAGATGAAAACTCAGATCCGCTTAAGGGCGCGGTGTTTACACTTGTAAGCAATGTTGAAAACGATAAAACCGCATATACCTCTGCCGCTTCGGATGAAAACGGCATGGCTGTTTTCACAGGTCTTCCCCAAAACGGCGAATTTGACCTCAGCCAAAAATCCGCGCCGGAGGGTTATTTAAAGGACGAACATATATACCTTATAACAATTAACAACGGTTCTGTATATACGCTGTACGACGGCGAGCTTGCCGAATATGAAACTATAGCGGCTGAAAATAAAAAATACACGCCTTATACAGTAGAGGTTCCGTTTACGGTAGAGGTAAAGCAAACCGGCAAGAAAGCCCCCGGTAAGGAGACCTTTACCATAAATCCCATAGGCGATTTTTTCACGGAATATGAATATATTAAAATAGTAAGCGCAACGGTTGAAACAAACGGAACGGGTAAATTTAACGGCACTCTTAAATTCACCGTTCCGCAGGAGCATTTGGTTTATCTTTCGGACGGCTTTAACATAGCGCAGGTTAAAGGCAATAAAGAGGGCTGGACGTATTCGGATGCAATATTCTGCATGGTACCTGAGCTTTCGCTTGAAACCGATAACGGCGCTGCGGCAATAACCGGCTTTAGGATACACGCCGTTACATTAAAAGACGGCGAATACGCTATCGGTGAAGAAGAGCTGAACGAAGCCTGCTTTATAAACAGTTATAATATGGCGGAGGAAGAAAAGCCGCCTGTAAATAATCCCGACAAAACGCCAGTAAAGGAAAATGAAAAACCGAAAAGTCCCAAAACCGGCGATAACGCCGCCGATTTTGCCATGGCTTTAATGCTTACGGGCATTGCTTTAGGCGGAGTATCAATAGCTTTTAAGAAAAAACACGTTTAATAAATTTATTACTTTAAAATTGCGCGCTGATTTTTTCAGCACACCGAGCCGACGTTTCAAAACGTCGGCTCAGTCTGTCGAAAAACCCAAAATTCAAGCTGAGATTGGGATTAAA
>ERZ808240.803-NODE-803-length-40393-cov-17.941470_pt1 | contig 40393 bp, 51 predicted proteins | sample MGYA00521084_ERZ808240 | MGnify/ENA primary metagenome ERZ808240 (study PRJEB31516, sample SAMN03275571) | gut metagenome | biome: mammalia-associated habitat; material: feces | host: Papio cynocephalus | place: Kenya | collected 2012-08-06 ... | reverse complement strand
ACCCACGGACAGGCAAGGACCTTCCGAAGTATCCGCGAGTCGTGTATCCTAAGGTAGGGTCAATATTCAAGAAGCCGAAGAACAAAGCTCAACGCTTAGGTCTGGAGCCCTGCGAGTTCGACTCACGAGACACGATGGAGGGGGCGCCATTCACGCCAATAACTTACGTTGAGTTCAACCCGGGAAGCGGAGACCACTTAGCGAAAGTCCTGATGGAGCGTGGCTGGGAGCCTGTGGACTTCACTGACACCGGGAAACCTGTAGTCGATGACGAGACGTTAGAACACGTTAAGTTACCAGACGCAGAGGCTCAGGCTTGCGTAGAGCTGGTCCGTGAGTATCTGGTAGTCCAGAAGCGAATCGGTCAGGCGGCTGAAGGTAAGAACGCATGGTTGAAACTTGTAGGTCCAGACGGACGTATGCACGGTTCAATCAACCCATGCGGGGCAGTAACCGGACGTGCGACCCATAGTTCACCAAACATGGCTCAGGTCCCTGCTAACGGTGCTCCGTATGGCGAGACTTGCCGTGGTGCTTTCGGTGCAGCGTGGAACAAGAAGGACGGTAAGCCAGACCCTTGGATTCAAGTGGGCGTGGATGCCTCAGGTCTTGAGCTTCGTTGCCTGGGGAACCGAGCAGCTCCGTTTGATGGTGGAGATTATGCGAAGACTGTAGTCGAAGGTGACATCCACTGGGCAAACGCAGTAAACGCTGGGTTAGCACCTAACGTCCCACGCGATAAGTCTAACCACGACCATGAGTCTTTCCGTAACAACGCTAAGACGTTCATCTATGCGTTCCTGTATGGTGCAGGGGCCGCTAAGATTGGACTGATAGTCGGAGGTGGTAAGAAGGAAGGTTCAGCTCTCATGAAGAAATTCATTGAGGGTACACCAGCCATCAAGGACCTCAGGGAAGCTGTGAGTAATACGTTAATATCAGACTCTAAGTGGGTGGACGGAGAGAACATCGTCAAGTGGAAACGCCGTTGGTTGCGTGGACTTGATGGTCGCCGTATCCACATCCGGTCGCCACACTCAGCACTTAACGCTCTACTTCAAGGCGATGGTGCGGTAGTCTGTAAGCACTGGATTGTCGAGACCGAGCGTATGCTCGAAGCCGAAGGATATGTCCACGGCTGGGATGGAGACTTTGCGTACATGGCATGGGTGCATTAACATCATGGTGCACATTAAATCTGGTGAACTCGGTGAACTCCTAATGGGACAATACCGAGCCAAGCCATAGGGAGGATGTATGAGAGGCAAGAAGTTAATTCTTGAGGCCACTGAGACTGGCTGCATAATCCCTACGTCACATAAATTGAATCAGGATGGATACTTCCGAAAGAGGACTAACGGTGTCCTTGAGATGTATCATAGAACTGTATGGATTAAAGCTAATGGTCCAATACCTGAAGGTTTCGAAGTAGACCACAAGTGTCGTAATAGAGCTTGTTGCAACGTAGAACATCTACAAGTATTAGACCGGGACTCACACTTAGTCAAGACCAACCAAGAGCGATACGCTGCTAGGAAGCTAGAAGCACGAGACTACTGGGTAGAGACTGGGTGTACTGGAACGAAGTTAGCCGAAGTATTCAATGTGTCGTTCTCAGCCGCCTGTGGGTGGATTAGAGAGTGGAAGGCGTAGAGACTATCCGAAAGGAGTAGGGCCGTGGGTGAGATTCCCACGTAACCCGAAGCGCCAGACAGTCACCTCAAAGACTGATGATATAGTCCGACACTTCCAGTAATGGGAGAATACAGAAAGGATGAGTTACAGATTGCTTGTCGTACTCAAGAAATAGCAGAACGTACAGTAGAAATTGCTCAACTTGCTATGCGTAAGGTGGGTGAGTTCTATAACTTTAAATGTGTCCTTGATACCGAAGGTAAGATTGGACCAACGTGGAAGGAGTGTCACTAATGGCTATTACTAAACGTATTCGTGTGAGTTTTGACCTGAAGATGGTTTTCAGTTCAGAGGAAGAAGAGACCATGTGTCGCAAACTAGCTGAGATGACTAAAGCCTACGCTGAGGGTGAGAAGCTGAATGGACTTCAATTGGCTCTGGTCAAAGCAGCAATCAAGTCAGGCCCTGAGTCTGCCCTTGATATTGCCACCAAGAAGGCCATCAAGGATGGGCTGGTAGACGCCTTTGATGGCCATTTCGGAGTATCCAACCTGCGATTCGAGGTCAAGCAATGAGTGAATACTTACGTGTCCTTGCGGCCCTAAAGTCCTGCCCGAAGACCTTCCAGTCCAACTATGTGCGCAACAATGCTGCACTTGTGGCTGAGGCTGCGAGTCGTGGACATCTAAGCTGCCTGTCTATGGACGGGCGTAACAACGGTGCGTGGGAGATTACCGCTGCTGGCACCAAGTTCCTGAACCAACACGGAGGCTGCCTGTGAGCGAAAAGAAAATAGCTCTGGTGCTGGATGGTGATTACCTAGTGTTCTCATCTATGGCTGCGGCTGAGGATGAGACAGATTGGGGAGATGATATTTATACCCTTATCTGCGACCATGCCAAGGCTCGTCGTATCCTTGAGAACACCATCGCTGAAATCGTTAAGAAGCGCAAGGCGTGGAAAGACGCTAAGATTGTGATGTGCTTCACCGATGACGTGAACTGGCGCAAGTCAATATTACCTACCTATAAGGCCAACCGTAAAGGTTCTCGCAAGCCTGTAGGATACAAGAAGTTCGTAGCCGAAGTGATGGCTGACCCACGGTTCAACAGCTTCCTGCGTCCTACGCTTGAAGGTGATGACTGTATGGGTATCATCGGGACACGACCTCAGATTGTAGGATGTGACCATGCTGTTCTGGTGTCCTGTGATAAGGACTTCAAGACCATCCCGAACTGTGAGTTCTTCTGGTTAACCACTGGTGAAATTCTAAGTCATACGACTGCCGAGGCAGACTACTGGCACATGGAGCAGACCATTAAGGGTGACACTACAGATGGCTACGGCGGGATTCCGGGGATGGGTGAGGACACCACTCGTGCGTTCCTTGACGAGCCGTACTACTTCGTGCAGGAGAGCCGTGAGCTTAAGACTGGTAAGAACAAAGGCCAGATTAAGACTGAGTGGAAGAAGTATCCAAAGCGTGACAACATGACGCTGTGGGACTGCATGGTGACTCTGGCTGCTAAAGCTGGGATGACCGAGGAGGAACTTCTGGTCCAAGCTCAGGTCGCTCGTATTTGCCGAGCCTCCGACTACGACCCTAAGTCCAAGGAGGTCATCCTGTGGACACCATCCATGTAATTTACTGGGCCGGACTTCTGGCCCTTTACTGCATGTACAAGTGGTTCGGGTCGAACAACCGTCCTAAACACTGAGTCTAACCGATAGTCATATCCTATCAATCCAACAGTCATCCATAGGTGAAACACTAAACTATCACTATAGGGACTTTAGGACCTAAGATATGACTATAAGATAGACTTTAGTCTTAACTTAAAGAGGAGATTCAAGATGGCGATTAATGCTATTGAAAACGTTGTTAAGCAGTTACAGGAAGAAAGACTTGATGTCCCGAACATCTCCCAGTCTGCCATCCAGTTCCTGCACGTACTGTTTAACGCAAGCTACGCTGAGAAGATGGGAGCTATCAGCCTCCTCAAGCAGCAAGGATACAGTGATGCGTTCATTGCCGGGTTCATCAAGGGTCTCCAGTATTGTTCTGACACTCTCGACTCTGCGATTGCTATGCGTCGTGAGCTGAAAGATACCGTTCAGTTTGATTAACTGTAGGAGGGACTATGTGTTTCAGTCCAAAGATTAGCACTCCGAAGCCTTCGGTCCAAGCACCTGAACCAGCACCCCTGAGTGAGGAAGTTGCGTCAGTTGACATCGGGGCTGAATCGGATGTGGACACCAACGAGACCAAAGGTATCAAAGACCTTAAGGTCAAGAAGGAGTCTGCACCTAAAGATAAATCGTCAGTGAGTCGCGCTATGCGGGCCTCTGGCGTAAACATGGGGTAAGACAATGCTACCATATCTCAACTCACGCGAAGGTCGCCACATGTGCGCTTGTCGCCTCTGGGAAGACGGGCAGTCTAACTTCAAGTCATTCGAGGACTTCAAGGCTCATACTTACCGTATGGCTGACGAGTTCGACGGTGAAGAGTACACAATCTACGATGTCTCAGGTCAACCAGTAGCGTATCTCTACATGCTGGCTACCGCATCTTGGCACCGACCGACTCCCGGTCTTGACCTTTCAATCGTCGCTATTCGTCGTGACTCGCAGTCCTCCCGCAAGGTTCTTGAGACTGTCAGGCACATCGTAAACGAAGAGTGCAAGCGTTGGGGTCTTGGCTGGTATTCTCGTGCCAAGCATGTTTCCGGGTCGGTAGACATCGTAACAACTAAGGAGATTAATCGTGGGTAAATCAATCAGTAAGGCCTTCAAGAAAGTGGTGAAAAGTACGCTAGGGACCGTCGGTCTTGGCTCTGACGATGCACCTAAGGTTGTTGAGGCTCAGACCCCAGCAGCACCAGTGGAAGTACCGAACGACAAAGTGGAAGATGTGGATACCGAAACGACTGCATCTGACGAGAAGAAAGTGAAGCGTTCCGGTAAGCGTAGCCTTCAGGTCTCTCGTACCTCTGGTGGCGGTATTTCTTTATAAGGAGGCACGTAGATGGCTGAACGTGAAGGGTTCGCTGCTGAAGGGGCGAAGGCAGTTTATGATAGGTTAAAGAACGGACGACAGCCTTATGAGACCCGCGCACAAAACTGTGCCGCCGTAACCATACCCTCGCTATTTCCAAAGGAGTCTGATAACTCCTCTACGGAATACGTGACGCCGTGGCAGGCTGTGGGTGCTCGCTGTCTGAACAACTTGGCTGCAAAGCTGATGCTGGCGTTATTCCCTCAGTCACCGTGGATGCGACTGACAGTCTCCGAATATGAGGCAAAGACCTTGAGTCAGGACTCAGAGGCTGCTGCTCGTGTTGACGAAGGGCTGGCTATGGTCGAGCGTGTGTTGATGGCCTACATGGAGACTAACAGTTTCCGTGTCCCATTGTTCGAGGCCCTGAAGCAGCTTATCGTCTCAGGTAACTGTCTGCTCTACATTCCAGAGCCTGAACAGGGTACTTACAGCCCTATGCGAATGTACCGCTTAGTGTCCTACGTTGTTCAACGTGACGCTTTCGGTAACATCTTGCAGATTGTGACTCTCGACAAGGTAGCGTTTAGTGCTCTACCGGAAGACGTGAAGTCTCAACTCAACGCAGACGACTATGAGCCTGACACCGAGCTGGAAGTATATACACACATCTACCGTCAGGACGACGAGTATCTGCGCTACGAGGAAGTAGAAGGCATTGAGGTAACAGGGACCGATGGTTCCTACCCGCTGACTGCATGTCCATACATCCCGGTACGAATGGTTCGACTGGATGGTGAAGACTACGGTCGTTCTTACTGCGAGGAGTATCTGGGAGACCTTAACTCGCTGGAGACGATTACAGAAGCTATCACCAAAATGGCTAAGGTAGCCTCCAAGGTGGTGGGCCTCGTTAACCCGAACGGTATCACGCAACCTCGACGTCTGAACAAGGCGGCTACAGGTGAGTTCGTGGCGGGTCGCGTTGAGGACATCAACTTCCTGCAACTGACGAAAGGTCAGGACTTTACGATTGCCAAGTCGGTGGCTGACGCTATCGAGCAACGTTTAGGCTGGGCCTTCCTTCTTAATAGTGCTGTTCAGCGTAATGCCGAGCGGGTCACTGCTGAAGAGATTCGTTATGTTGCTGGAGAACTGGAGGCGACCTTAGGTGGCGTGTACTCAGTACAATCACAAGAGCTTCAGTTACCTATCGTCCGTGTGCTGATGAACCAGCTTCAGTCTGCTGGCATGATTCCTGACCTTCCGAAAGAAGCGGTAGAGCCTACTGTCTCCACTGGTCTGGAAGCGTTAGGTCGTGGTCAAGACTTAGAGAAGCTGACTCAGGCAGTCAACATGATGACCGGGCTACAGCCTCTGCAACAGGACCCAGACATTAACTTGCCGACCCTGAAGCTGAGACTGCTGAATGCCTTAGGTATTGACACTGCTGGTCTGCTGCTGACTCAGGACGAGAAGTTGCAACGTATGGCTGAACAATCAGCTCAAGGAGCTGTGGTCAACGGTGCGTCTGCTGCTGGTGCCAACATGGGTGCTGCGGTAGGTCAGGGAGCTGGTGAGGACATGGCTCAAGCCTAAACTATCACTATAGGAACAACACAACTTGAGTGAGTGAACGCATGGCCAGCCGTAACGGAGGGCAGGTTGTTGTGTTTACCTATTAACGACTTAAAGGAGAACGACTCAATGTCTCAATCAGTTTATGCCGAGTTCGGCGTTAGCTCTAATGCAATCACTGGTTCCGTTGAGGACCTGAATGAACACCAGAAGTCTATGCTTGAACAGGACGTAGCTGTTCGTGATGGCGATGACGCTATTACCTTCAAGCAACTGGAAGCCGAAAACGAAGAGGCGACCGAAGAAGACGAGAACGTCGAAGAGACTGAAGGTGAAGAAGACCACGAGTCCGATGACGAAGAGTCTAAGACCGATGGTGAGCAGCCTGAGTTCATCGAACTGGGTGATGCACCGACAGAGCTGACCGAAAGTGTCACCGCGCTGGATGAAAACGAAGCTGCATTTGACGACATGGTGTCTTCTGCTGTGGAAGCTGGCAAGGTCACTGCTGATGAAATTACCGCTATCAAGGATGAATACGCCAAGGACGGTAAGCTGTCTGACGCATCCTACGCTAAGTTGCAGGAAGCAGGTTACACCAAGCGTTTCGTAGATTCGTTTGTACGTGGTCAGGAAGCTCTGGCTGAACAGTATGCTGCTGGTGTGGTTCGCTACGCTGGTGGGGCTGAGCAGTTTAACCGAATCCTGTCACACCTTGAGTCGAACGATAAGTCAACCAAGGAAGCCCTTGAGTCTGCAATCATCCGTAAGGACCTTGCGACCGCTAAGGCTATCCTGAATCTGGCTGGTCGTAACCTCGGTAAGACCCGTGGCGTTTCGCCTCAGCGAACCCTGACTACTCAAGGTAAGCCAGCAGTCGCTGCACCGAAGGTCCAGACCGAAGGTTTCAGCTCTAAGGCTGATATGGTCAAGGCAATGAGTGACCCTCGCTATCTGCGTGACGCTAAGTACACGATGGATGTACGCGCTAAGGTTGCAGCGTCTAGTCTGTAATAGGACTAAACTATCACTATAGGGAGACCAAGAGCCTGACTCAAGGTTTCCCTGTAACTTCAGTCCATACGGATTGGGCACAACGAAGTAACTAAACTTTATCTTTCATTCGAATAGGAGAAGTATCATATGGCAAACGTACCGGGTCAGAAAATTGGTCAGAACCAAGGTAAAGGCGTAAGCAATACCGACCAGCTCGCTCTGTTCCTGAAGGTCTTCGCTGGTGAAGTCCTGACCGCTTTCACTCGTCGTTCCGTGACTGCTGACAAGCACATTGTCCGCACCATTCAGAACGGTAAGTCTGCACAGTTCCCGGTCATGGGTCGCACCTCTGGTGTGTATCTGGCTCCGGGTGAGCGCCTGAGCGATAAGCGTAAAGGCATCAAACACACTGAGAAGGTTATCACCATTGACGGTCTGCTGACCGCTGACGTGATGATTTTCGACATCGAAGACGCTATGAACCACTATGACGTGGCTGGCGAGTATTCCAACCAGCTCGGTGAAGCTCTGGCGATTGCTGCCGATGGCGCGGTGCTGGCGGAGATGGCGATTCTGTGTAACCTGCCTGCTGCATCCGACGAGAACATCGCTGGTCTGGGCAAGGCGTCCGTGCTTGAAGTTGGCACCAAAGCTGACCTGAACACTCCAGCTAAACTGGGTGAAGCAATCATCGGTCAACTGACCATTGCTCGTGCGAAGCTGACTTCCAACTACGTACCTGCTGGCGACCGTTACTTCTACACCACGCCTGACAACTACTCTGCGATTCTGGCTGCTCTGATGCCTAACGCTGCTAACTACGCTGCGCTGATTGACCCTGAGACTGGCAACATCCGTAACGTAATGGGCTTCGTTGTGGTTGAGGTTCCGCACCTGACTCAGGGCGGTGCTGGCGAGACTCGCGGTGATGATGGTATCTCCATTGCATCCGGTCAGAAACACGCATTCCCGGCGACTTCTAGCTCTACAGTTAAGGTGGCTCTGGACAACGTTGTGGGCCTGTTCTCTCACCGTTCTGCTGTGGGTACTGTTAAACTGCGCGACTTGGCGCTGGAACGTGACCGTGACGTCGATGCTCAGGGCGACCTGATTGTTGGTAAGTACGCTATGGGTCACGGCGGTCTGCGTCCAGAAGCGGCAGGCGCACTGGTTTTCACAGCGGCGTCAGAGGGTTAACGACCTTTAAGGCCCTCTCTACAGAGGGTCCTACCTTAGAGACTTACAGTTCTACGGTTGGAACCAGCCTGAAGGTTGACTTCCCTGAGCTGTCAGATGTGACCGATTGGTCACTGCTTGAGGTGGCTACGCCTGATGGTGTTAGCTATTCCCGTAGAACCAGCAGTCTCTACTTCAAGGCCACCTCTGGCGTGGAAGGTCCGGTGACAGTCGGGTACGATGGTTCGCCTGTGCGTTCCTTTAACGTATCTTTCACAAACTAATTGAAACCCCTTGGGTGCCTTCGGGTGCTTGAGGGGTTTTTTTTTGCTTAAGGAGGGCCTATGGCTCAATACATTCCACTGAACGCTAACGATGACTTAGATGCCATCAACGATATGTTAGCTGCTATCGGTGAACCAGCAGTCCTACAGCTTGACGAGGGTAACGCTGATGTCTCGAATGCTCAACGTATCCTGCATCGTGTCAATCGTCAGGTCCAAGCTAAAGGATGGAACTTTAACATCAATGAAGCTGCTGTCCTGACACCTGATGTCCAAGACAACAGGATTCGATTCCTACCGTCATACCTTCGTGTAATGACTTCCGGGGCCACCAGCTACTACAGCAACATGGGTGGATACCTATACGACCTGTCCACTCAGTCAACCACTTTCACCGACCCTATAACGGTAGAGCTTGTTGAGATGAAACCATTCTCTGAGATGCCTGTAGTATTCCGTGACTACATCGTTACCAAGGCAAGCCGTGAGTTCAACGCTAAGTTCTTCGGTAGCCCAGAGTCTGAACTGTACCTCCGTGAGCAGGAAGCAGAACTCTATCAGCAGGTTATGGAGTACGAGATGGACACCGGTCGCTACAACATGATGTCTGACATCGGGAGGGACTAATGGCTAGTCACAACCTGAAGATTCACCGACAGCACTTTGGTCCGGTACAACTAGGTCTAAAGACAGCAGAGCTGAGACTTAACGACAGGGACTTTAAGGTTGGAGACTGGCTTATCCTGAACGAGTGGGACAACGGGTATACTGGACAACAGGTAGCACGTAAGGTTGTCCACATTGCTGACGTTGGGGACATAGCTGAGGGATACGTCCTAATGAGTATGATTTAAGGAGGGCATATGCCACTAATTACTCAAAGCATAAAAAATCTTAAGGGCGGTATTAGCCAACAGCCTGACATCCTGAGGTTCTCAGACCAAGGCGAGGCGCAAGTTAACTGCTGGTCATCCGAAAGTGATGGACTCCAGAAGCGTCCACCTACAGTCTTCAAGCGACGTCTTAACATCGACGTTGGGAGCAACCCTAAGTTCCACCTGATTAACCGTGATGAGCAGGAGCAGTATTACATCGTGTTCAACGGGTCCAACATTCAGGTAGTTGACTTGAGTGGTAATCAATACTCAGTTTCCGGTGCGGTAGATTACGTTAATTCGTCCAACCCGCGAGATGACATCCGTGTCGTTACCGTTGCAGACTATACGTTCATCGTGAACCGTAAGGTTGTCGTTAAAGGTGGAAGCGAGAAGTCACACTCTGGTTATAATAGTAAAGCTCGTGCTTTAATCAACCTGCGTGGTGGACAGTATGGTCGCACCCTTAAGGTAGGAATTAACGGAGGCGTTAAGGTTTCGCATAAGTTGCCAGCAGGTAATGATGCCGAGAATGACCCACCTAAGGTGGATGCTCAGGCCATCGGTGCAGCTCTGAGAGACCTTCTTGTTGCTGCTTACCCTACCTTCACGTTCGACCTTGGGTCTGGCTTCCTGTTAATCACTGCCCCTGAAGGGACTGACATTAACTCAGTTGAGACGGAGGATGGCTACGCTAACCAGCTAATCAGCCCAGTACTTGACACGGTGCAAACAATCTCTAAGTTGCCTCTTGCAGCTCCAAATGGGTACATCATTAAGGTTCAAGGTGAGACCAACAGTAGCGCCGATGAATATTACGTGATGTATGATTCCAACACTAAGACGTGGAAGGAGACAGTAGAGCCGGGAGTGGTCACTGGGTTCGATAACACCACAATGCCTCATGCTCTGGTGAGACAATCTGACGGCTCCTTTGAGTTCAAGACTCTGGACTGGTCTAAGCGTGGTGCTGGTAATGATGACACAAACCCTATGCCTAGCTTCGTGGATGCTACGATTAACGATGTGTTCTTCTACAGGAACAGGCTAGGGTTCTTGTCAGGAGAGAACGTAGTCATGAGTCGTTCAGCCAGCTACTTTGCGTTCTTCCCTAAGAGTGTGGCGACACTTAGTGATGATGACCCTATTGACGTAGCTGTAAGTCACCCTAGAATCTCAATCCTTAAGTATGCCGTTCCGTTTAGCGAGCAACTACTACTTTGGTCGGATGAGGTGCAGTTCGTGATGACAAGCTCTGGGGTCCTTACCTCGAAGTCTATTCAGCTTGATGTAGGCTCAGAGTTTGCCTTAGGCGATAATGCCAGACCGTTCGCTGTAGGACGCTCAGTATTCTTCTCAGCGCCTCGTGGGTCATTCACCAGTATTAAGCGATACTTCGCTGTAGCAGATGTGTCTGACGTGAAGGATGCCGATGATACCACTGGCCACGTACTGTCCTATATCCATAACGGGGTGTTTGACATTCAAGGTACAGGGACTGAGAACTACATCTGCGTCAACTCTACAGGTGCATACAACAGAATCTACATCTACAAGTTCTTGTTTAAGGACGGCGTACAGCTTCAAGCCTCTTGGTCTCACTGGGAGTTCCCTAAAGCTGATAAGATTCTGGCGTCTGCGTCGATTGGCTCTACCATGTTCATTGTTCGTCAGCACCAAGGCGGCGTGGACCTTGAGCACCTTAAGTTCATCAAGGAGGCAACTGACTTTCCATTAGAGCCGTATAGACTCCACGTTGACTCCAAGGTGTCTATGGTAATACCAATTGGCTCATACAACGCTGACACCTATAAGACTACGGTTGACATTGGTTCTGCTTATGGTGGAAACGCTCCGTCTCCCGGTCGGTACTATCTTATTGACAGTCAGGGTGCTTACTTGGACCTTGGTGAATTGACCGAAATCTCAACTGTGGCTACACTCAATGGAGATTGGTCAGGACGTACAGTGTTCATCGGACGGTCTTATCTGATGTCCTACAAGTTCTCACGGTTCCTGATTAAGATTGAAGATGAGAGTGGCACTCAGTCTGAAGACACTGGACGCCTACAACTTCGCCGGGCTTGGGTCAACTACAAGGACACTGGTGCTCTTAGACTCATTGTCAGAAACGGTGAGCGGGAGTTCGTGAACACCTTTAATGGGTACACCCTTGGTAAGCAAACCATCGGGACTACCAACATTGGGGATGGTCAGTATCGCTTCGCTATGAATGGTAACGCATTAACCACGAGTCTAACCTTAGAGTCAGATTATCCTACCCCAGTGTCCATCGTTGGCTGTGGCTGGGAGGCGTCATACGCTAAGAAAGCTCGTTCAGTCTAACTTATTGAATGGCCTATAGATTTACCTTAACTATCACTATAGGGACTATAGGCCCTTAAGGTTATAAGGAGACTTTATGTATATTCGCAAGGCTACGGAACCAGATGTCCACTACTTTATGCGGCATCTTTCAGCAGATGATGTTAATGAGTGCAAAGCAAACTACGGGTCAACCGTAGGTCTCTCTGAAAGACTGCTTAAGCATTTATCCCCGTCATCTGTGGTTTTAACGAACAGTGTAGGTGAAGTGTTTGCCTATGGTGGAAACCAAGGGGATAACGTATGGTTCTTGACTTCAGGTCTGGTCTATAAGCTGAGACCTAAAGAGAAGAGAGAGTTCATAAAGCGTATCTCTGAGTACAGGGACTTAATGTTAGACCAATACGGGACCATCTGGAACTACATATGGATTGGAAACAGAAGCCATATTAAGTTTCTAAAGCTACTTGGTGCAAAGTTCCACGACGAGTGGACTACAAGTCCTATAACCGGAGAGAGGTTCCAACTATTTACCATATCACGGGAGGATTGATGAAGGTATGTGTTAGATGTGGTGAGTCAAAAGACCCATCGCTATTCTATAAATGTAAAGCAAGAAAGGACGGGTTAGGGTCTTACTGCAAGTCTTGTCATGATGCAAAATCTGCTGGTACTAAATACAACTATGAGCTTAAAAGGAGAGGTGTTCTCCGTAAGAAGTATGGAATGACGCTGGAGTCTTACGAAGCACTTCTTACTGCACAAGACTCTAAGTGCGCGATATGCAATCTAGATGTTAAATACCATAGAAGGGCGCTCAATGTAGACCACTGCCACGAAACTGGTAGGGTGAGGGGACTACTATGCGATGACTGCAACATAGCTCTTGGAAAGTTCAAAGACGACATATCGTCTCTTCTCAGGGCTGCTGAGTATCTGGCTACGAGCCGGAAGGGGGATTAGAAAATTTGTGAACCAGTTTCCATCGGTTTAGGAATCATGTCAGTGGCTGGCGCAGCGATGAGCGCTTCAAGTCAGGCCAAGGCTGAAGGTGCAGCAATTGACGCTCAGAACAGACAGTCTCAGGAAATGGTTAAGCAGATGAACTACTCTGACGCCAACCTGAAGATGCAGGAGCGCGACCTGAAGGAGCAGCAGATGGCTGAACTGACAGAGACCACGCTCAACGGTATCCGCAATCAGGGTATGGTCCGAGCTGCGGTGGCTGAGTCCGGTCTGGAAGGTAACTCTATGGACAGGATTGAACGTCAGGTCGCAGGAGATACAGTCAAGGAGCGAGCAGGGATTACCGAAAGTTACAACCGCGACTATGCGGCTATCTTCGGGAACCGTATCGCCAACATTGAGAACACCAAGTCTGCTATCCGTGGTCAAGGTAAAATCATCAAGACCAGCCCACTGGCTCATGCACTTAACGTTGCTAACGCAGGGATGCAAGGTTACGCCGCTGGTAAGTCAATCTCTGGAGCGTCCAGCTCTGGCGGTGCTGCACCAATTAGTGCTGCTAAAGGCACACCTACAGGTCATAGCTAAGAGGAGGACTAATGGCTAGTAATATTGAATCAGCTCTGGCTAATCGGACTATGGGTCGTGGCAGAGCGCCGGGTAAAACTATCGCCGTCAACTATCAAGCAGCCAACGTTCAGGCTCCGACTGGTGACTCCGGTCTGGCTCGTGCGTTAACCAACTTCGTTGAGTCTGGGACTGGATTATACAAGCAGTTCAAAGACGAGGAGAAGACCAGAGCTGACGAGCGGTCTAACGAGATTATCCGTAAGTTGACACCTCAGCAGAGACGTGAGGCTATCCAGAACGGCACACTGCTGTATCAGGATGACCCTTACGCTATGGAAGCACTTCGAGTCAAGACTGGTCGTAATGCTGCCTTTTCTGTAGACGACGAGATTAACGTTAAGATTCAGAACGGTGAGTTCCGTACACGTCAGGACATGGAAGAGTATCGCCACCAGCGACTTCAGGACGCCGCTAAGTCCTATGCTGAAGAGGCAGGTATTAACCCGACAGATGAGTTCTTCCAGCGCGGGTTCAACGATAACATCACTGACCGCAACATCGCTATCTATGGGTCTTTCAATAAGTATTTCAGCAAGCAGTCTGAAGAGACAGCAATGTTGAACACTCGTATTGAGATGAACTCGTTCCTTAACGATGGGGACCTGATGCGTTCGCCTGAGTCTGGAAAGACCTTCATGGCCTACCTTAGGGATGGACTAACGACTGCTGCTATCCCTTCGGACCAGCGAGCACGAGAGGTCATTACCCAGACGGTACGTGACGCAATCCAGAAGTCTGGAGGCTCAAACTTCCTACAGCAAGTGCGAGGAGAGCGAATCACACTTAACGGTGTGGACGCTACAGTCGAAGATATTGTAGGACCTGATGTCTTCAACGCTGCTATTGTTGAGGCACAAGGAACTGAGTACAAGCTGGTGGCTAAGTATCAGGAGGACTTAGCGTTAGGCGTTCAGTCTGCGATTCTTCAGGACGACCCGACCATTGGTCTGGCCCAGATTCAGAAACTCAAGGAGCAGAACAACCTGCTTCAGCCGGGTGAAGAACTCACGCCTCAGCGTCAGATGCTTATTAATGCCGAAGCCAGCTTACTTGAAGCGGTCAAGCGTAAGTCTGCTGAACAGGCGAAGGAGAACACTAAGTTAATCCAGACTCAGAACAAGCAGCTGGTCATCGACCAAGTGTATCAGCGACGTCTGGCAGGGGACAACGTGTCCACCAACTATGAGGACCTTCCGGTCTCAGACGCTACAGGCGAGTTCAAACGTTCGGACATGAACAACTATGCGTCTGCCAAGCTACAGCAGATTGACCAGATGGACATCCCTGAGGCTGCTAAAGACGCTCAGAAGGTGGCATTGTTAAGAGCTGACACTAACAACGGTCCGTTCCGTAATGCCTTCCAGACGCTGACTCAGGACGCTGCTGGTGAGTGGCAAGCTGCGGTCATCCGTGGACAGTACGACCCAGACAAGATGCAACGCTTCGAGTCTCTTCGTCGTTCCTACACTCAGGACCCTTCAAGTTTTGCTGCTCTGTATCCTGACCAAGCTCAGTTGTTCTCTACGTTCGACCAGATGGACAAGATGGGTCTGGACCCTCAGACGATGATTGAAGCTGATAAGCAAGCTGCAAGTCAGAGCCGTGAGATGCGCATGGAGTCAGACAAGGCGTGGCAGGAGTTGAAGAACGACTCCAAGAACACCCAGTTGTCTCGCCTCCCAACGTCTCTGGACTCAAGTGCTCGTAAGGTCTGGGACTCATGGTACTATCGTACAGGGAACGCTGACGCTGCAACTCAGCAGACTCAACGCTGGCTGAATGAGAACACCGTAACGTTCCAGTCTGAAGGTTCTGACGGTAAGTCAATCGGCATGGTGTCCAAGCACCAGCTTATGGTCGGGGATAACCCAGAGTCGTGGCAGGTTGGTCGAGACATTATAGACACCGCTCGTAAGCAGCTCATTAAGGCCAACCCTTGGGTAGTTAACTCTCAGTTGTCCGTTGTTGAACAGAATGGCTCTATCTTCCTCCAAGACGCTACAGGGACTATTCGTATTCGCTACGATAAAGAACTTGTAGGTAAACTCTACCGCGAACAACAGCAGAAGGCACAAGATGCCGCATACGCTCGGGCAGAACGTGACGCTAACAAGCGAGCGCGTATCGTCGGGACTAAAGCTGCTGGTGACAAACGTCGAGCTGACCGAGAGGCCAACATCGAGAAGCGCGGTGGGATGTATAATGACGTCTCACTGGAGGGTATCGCAAACGTACTAATGGGTAAGGAGTAAACATGAAGAACGGGACAGCCAGTGAGAGACTGGCAGAACTGTCAGTAACCGAAGAGTCTGGCTGTATCCGCTTCACCGGAAGCATTGAGAAGTCCGGTTATGGAAGGATAATGATTAATAGGGTAAAATATGGAGCGCATAGACTTGCTTGCGAGCTTGCTAATGGTCCTATACCCGATGGTACGTTGTTCGCCATAAATGCGACAACCCGTCCTGTATAAACCCCAGCCACCTTGAAGTCGGCACCCAAGCTGATAACATAAAGGATAAGGTGACTAGAGGTCGCCAAGCGTCAGGATGCTCCATAGGAGTATCTAAGCTCACTGAGGAAATTGTGAGAGACATAAGGTCCAGCGACCTAAAGGTTTCACTCTTAGCTGAACGCTATGGGGTGAGTACGTTTCTATTAGAAATATCTTGAGGAGAAAGACATGGTGACACGTGGAGTAAGGAACTCAAACCCCGGGAACCTCCGTAAGTCCAAAGACCAGTGGGAAGGTGCTATAGGCGATGATGGTGCATTCGTTATCTTCGACAGTCCTGAATCTGGGGTCAGAGCATTAGCGAAAAACCTTCAAAGCTACGGTCGCCAAGGTTATGACTCTATCGAGAAGATTATCAACCGCTGGGCCCCACCTAATGAGAACGACACTCAGTCCTACATCGACTCGGTTGTATCTGCGACTGGTATTCCTGCAACTCAAAGTCTCGACCTATCGAACCCTGACACCCTGTCTTCTCTGGCACAAGCTATCAGCTTCCATGAGACAGGCTCACGGTACGACCCTGAAGTCTATCAGAAGGGAGTCGCACGAGCACTCAACGGCATCACCCCAAAGACTCCACCAGTAAGCGCTAACGTATTTGACGCACTCACGGAAGGACTCAAGGCTAAACCTAAAGTAGCTCTGGGTGAGAACCTTCCGACCGCTGCTGGTCTGAACATTGAGGGTCAAGCACCTGAAGCTCCCAACGAATCGTTCGGTGAGATGTTCTATAAGTCTACTGGAGATACCATGCAGGAGCGAGAAGACCGCTCTACGTGGTTCGGTTTTGGTGCTGCTACAGAAGCTGAAGTGAAGAACTCTATGGTAGGCGTGGCTATCCGCGCTGGTCAGACCGAGGACTCACTTGATGTCATTGGCGATGTGTTCAACCCGACCCGCTGGAACAACCATAAGTGGACTCGCGAAGAGCTTGACCAGATTCGTAACGCTGGAGTTCTTCCTCAGTATTATGGGGTCATTACTGGTGGCTCCCCTCAGAACCTGACCGAGCTTATTAACTTAGCGCTTGAGAACCAGAAGTTGGACCAAGAGAAGGCCAAGGCTGGGACTGGTGCTCAGTTAGCTGCTGGTGTGATTGGTGCTGGTGTAGACCCTCTGACATACGTTCCTATCGCCGGACAGGTTGGTAAAGGTGGCAAGCTGGTCAACAAGATGTTCACCGTGGCTGCTCAATCTGGAGCACTGGCTGGTGTGTCTGAGATGGCACGTACCTCAGTGGCTGGTGGTGATGCTCATGTGGCTGAAGCTATCCTTGGTGGTGCTCTCTTCGGTGGCGGTATGACTGCTATCGCTGATGGGTTAGGCAGAGCCTTAGGTCGCAACACTAATGAGTTTGCTGGCCCAGCTACACGTCTGGAAGCTCGTGAGACCGCTCGTAACGTTGATGGTCAGGACCTGTCTCGTCTCCCTATTCAGGAAGGTGAGCAGACCTTTAGTCATCAAGGTGTTAAGTTCGCAGACGTTCCGAACGAGCCGGGTAGTGTGCGACTGGAAGATGGTTCAATCCTTATTGGTGAGAACCCTCTGAACCCTAAGACACGTCAAGTCTTTGACGAAGTGATTGAGCCTGAACGTGCCGCTGCTGGTGTGAACCTTGGGGGACTTACCGAGATTGGTCTGAAGCTGCTTCGGTCTGAGAACCCTGAGATTCGTGGCGTAGCTGCTGACTTAGTACGTTCACCGACTGGTATGCAGTCTGGGGCCTCAGGTAAAATAGGGACAACTGCGTCAGACGTATTCGAGAGGCTTCGTGCTGTGGACCATCGGTTCTACAACGACATCGACGATGCGGTTACTGAGGCACTAAAGGACCCGTACTTCCAAACAGCATTCTGGCGAGACTCTGGCGCATTCCGTCAGGACATCTACCAGCGTGTGTCTATGGCTATCGAAGATGGTAGCGGAAACCTGAAGGCTGAACTGACCACGGGAGAACTGAAAGTCTATGACCTACTGAAGAACCAGTTTGACGCCAAGCGTGAGATGATGGAGAATCCAGCTATGTTTGGTCGGCCAGACGCTCAGTCTATCTTTCCGGGTAGCCGCTTCAAGGGCACCTACGTCCCTCATGTGTACAGCAAACAGATGAAGGAGCTGTACATCAAGGAGCTTGGGAGTCCAGAGGCGTTGCAGGAGGCCATCAAGAAGTCATGGTTGACCAGCTATGCGTCTCGACCTGAAGTCAAGAAACGCGTGGACGAGGCACTCTTAGAGGCTGACCCTACGTTGACGCCAGAGGGGCTTGCTGCTGCGGTCGATAAGTACGCCAACGATAAGGCTTACGGTATCTCTCACACCGAGCAGTTCGAACGTTCATCCGTAATGGAAGAGAACATCAACGGTCTGGTGGGGCTGGAGAACAACAGCTTCCTTGAAGCTCGTAACCTGTTTGATAGTGATATGTCAATCGTCCTACCTAACGGTCAAACCTTCAGTGTCAATAACCTGCGTGAGTGGGACATGGACAAGATTGTCCCGGCTTACAACCGTCGAGTTAATGGCGATATTGCTATCATGGCTGGTACAGGAAAAACCACGAAGGACATGAAGGACTTGGTTGAGACTATGATGAACAAGGCTGGGGATGACGGTAAGTTGAAAGGTGAGGTCTCGACCTTACGTGACACCTTGAAGATTCTCACTGGTCGTGCTCGACGTGATGGTGCTGACGATGCGGCCCTCAATACCGTGCTACGCACAATGACAGACCTATCGTTCTTCGCTAAGAATGCCTACATGGGTGTTCAGAACTTAACGGAGATTGGTGGTATGCTGGCTCGTGGCAACGTGCGTGCAATGCTTCATGGAGTCCCGATTTTCCGTGACCTAGCCTTCCGTAACAAGAAGGTAGGGGCCTCAGAGATTAAGGACCTTCACAATGTCATCTTCGGTAAGGAACTGGATGACTCAATCCGTCCGTCTAAACAGGATGTCATTGACCGTCTGCGGTCTTACAGTGACCTCGGTCGTGGTACGGCTACAGCTCTGGGGGCTGCCAAGTATTACACTGGTGAACTTGCAGTACGCTCTCCGTTAACTAAAGTCCTCAACGGTACGACAAACTACCTGTTAGATGCTGGACGTCAAGGCTTCCTGTCTGACATCGTGGAGCATAGTCTGACTGGTAGTAAGCGTCGGTTCGATGACCGCTGGATGAAGACCGCTGGTATCTCTGACGAGCAGTGGAATGGCATTAAGTCCCTAATCCGTGAGTCAGTGACTCGTGGTCCAGACGGGAAGTATACCATCAAGGATAAGAAGGCGTTCAGTCAGGACCCAAGGGCTATGGACCTGTGGCGTATGGGTGACACCATCGCTGATGAAACGTTACTACGACCTCATAAGCTGTCTAACATGGATGCCAAGGCTTATAGTCCTCTCGCTAAGACTGTCCTTCAGTTTAAGAACTTCGTCATCAAGTCCATCAATGGGCGAACCATGCGAACCTTCTATAACGCCACGAAGAACAACAGAGCTATGGACGCTGCTCTGTCCACTGTGGTGTCTATGGGTCTAGCGGGTATCTACTACATGGCTCAGGCGCACGTCAAGGCTTACGCTATGCAGGATGGTCGAGACCGTGATTACCTCAAGCAAGCTCTGGACCCGACGATGATTGGATATGCAGCTCTATCACGTAGTTCACATCTTGGTGGACCACTTGGGGTAGCTAACATTCTTGGGGGTATCGCTGGGTACGAGGACACTAAGATGCTCCGTTCGTCTATCCTGCCGCGTTCGCCTACAGAGAAGCCTGAACGTGCCATAGCGTATGGTGCAGCTACAAGTGACCCTGTGATGAATGTTGTTGGTAACTTCTTGGAGCAGGTACCAGCTTTCGGATATGCTGCTAACGTTGGAGCTTCGGCTTACAACTTGGCTGGCTACCTCAAGGCTGATACTCGTGTCAACGAGCGTGACTACATGACCGGGATGTATAATACGTTCCGTGAACTGGTCCCGAACGACCCGATTACCCAGAAGCTGTTACTTGGAACGTTTGAGGAGCAAGGTATCCACATCAAGGACTAAACTATCACTATAGGAAACTGGAGGCGCTACCATAGGTCTCCATTTAAATCACAAAGGAGGCATAATGTCCACTATTACACAATTCCCTTCAGGAAACACTCAGTACAGGATTGAGTTCGACTACCTAGCCAGAACGTTTGTTGTTGTTACGCTGGTGAATAGCTCTAACCCCACCCTTAACCGTGTACTGGAAGTTGGTCGAGATTACCGATTCCTTAATCCAACGATGATTGAGATGTTGGTTGACCAATCGGGTTTCGACATCGTTCGTATTCACCGTCAGACTGGAACTGACTTAGTGGTAGACTTCAGGAATGGCTCAGTGTTGACAGCTAGTGACCTGACCAATGCAGAGCTTCAGGCTATCCATATTGCAGAAGAAGGTCGAGACCAAACTGTTGACTTAGCGAAGGAATATTCCGAGGCTGCTGGTAGCTCTGCTGGCAACGCTAAGGATAGCGAGGACGAAGCACGACGAATCGTTGCGAGTATCAAGGAAGCTGGTCTATATGGCTATATTACCCGTCGCTCCTTCGAGAAAGGCTTCAACGTTACAACATGGAACGAGGTCCTGCTATGGGAAGAGGATGGTGATTATTACCGCTGGGATGGTACTCTTCCAAAGAACGTGCCTGCTGGTTCAACTCCTGAATCATCTGGAGGTGTTGGTCTTGGATCATGGGTTAGTGTTGGTGATGCTGCATTGAGAGCTTTACTTTTAAGCACTGCTGGTGCCAATAATGTTGTCACTGACGGTGGGGAGACAGTTCAGTCATCTCTTGACAAGGTTGCACCTGAAGACTTTTCTTCATTCTCGCATGCAATATCTGGGACAGTGAAAGCAAACGAAGTAACCGTAAGTTATAAATATGGAAGCGTTTCTTATCTTTCTACTGGCACTACTGGTACGCCTTCAACTGGTAACGCACATACTTTCTATGATGCCACCGGTAAGGGCTTCACTATTTCCGAACCTAAACGACAGAAAAACTCTGACGGGATTGTTGCATTTTCAGAGGTTTGGACTAAGTTGGACTTAGACCCTACTCTGTTTGAAAAAGCCAGTAACTTAGGGATAGGGACATTCGTGTTCTACACCTGGACGGCAGGCGTTGATACATACCGTGCATTTCTGGACTTAGCTGAGTTGTATGGTTTTGATGTCGTCCTACAGGCAGTACCAAACGCGGCATATTCATCCGATTTGGACGCAGATTTCGCTAAGCTGTCTTCTCTATTTAATCACCCTTCTGTTATTGGTCTATACCTATTCGACGAGCCGAACTTGTCCACATACCCTCTTACTCGCCAAGGGGAGATTATTGCTAAAGCGAAAACACTTAGTAACCTACCTTTGTACGCTGCCAGTAACGCAGAGGTTAACGGGGAATCCCTCCCCCTCCATATGGATATTGATTACGTATTTACATCACAGTATGCGCATTTCATAGGTGCAATTGGTATCCGTCGATATGCTGCCACCATGTGGTCGGCTATGGAGGAGGAGGGGGCGAGGGTAGGGCGTATAATTCCGCTCCTGACAGCATACTGGTATGAGAATGAGGCCTCAACTTTAAACTCCGCCCAGATTACAGCGGTTAATAACTTCATTTGTAAAAACTTTGCTAAGATAGGAGCGTGGGCTTTCTATGCCGATAAAGTTGGCCACTTCCTAGAAAACGATGACCAGATATATAATCTCGTGAAACAAAGTCTTGCCATCCGCAAGAGTAAAATAAAAGACTGTAAGTTGATACGTACACTATTCCGAAAGGCTAACGCCTTGCCAGCTAACTGCTATAAATACCAGACAAAACCAACTGTCGCAGGGGATGTGTTCTGGCTAAACCCTACATCAACCGCTACATGGGACGGCACCGCAGGAGTTATCCGAATTAAGGCAGGGGAGCAATTCGCCATAAACTTCGGGAGACCAGTACGTCTGGAGGCGATAATTGCAGCCTTCAACGACAACAACGGTTCGAGTAACAGCGCCACCCTGTCTCTCACTTTCAACCCAACCATCGCATCCGGTAGGGTGCATGATACTACTGTCACAAAAGTGGGCGGCGGTGATTTCGAGTGGTTCTTCACCGACCTAAATCAGCCACCACATTTAGTTACTACAGTGGCTATAAAGGTTGTATCGTCCACTGGCTCTGACTACCTGATTTTGGAGCGAATCGGATTTGTTTACAGCGAATAAACATAGCCGAGCACTGCTGGGCATATTATTCATCCGAATAGCAAGCGCTTGTGTTTAGTTGATAAAATCTGAGTAAAACAACTTTGGGTCACGGACGACCCGCTTTAAACTGGAGGTTTTATGATTGAGTTAGACTTCAAGAATGAGGTCCTTAAAGCCTCTCCTATCGTCGGGACCGCTGCGGCTGATGGTGCCAGTCGGTTCTTCTTCGGACTTACACTGAACGAATGGTTCTACGTTGCAGCTATCGCGTACACCGTTGTCCAGATTGGTGTGCTAGTCTACAAAACGATTAAAGGAGGTGGTAAAACATGACGCAGATGGACTTAGAGAAGTTCCTCTTAATGCTAGATACTGAACGTGCTCGCCTCATGCTGCAAGACCTGCGGAATGACTCTAAGCGTTCACCTCAGCTTTACAACGCCATTGAGAAGCTACTGGCTCGTCACAACTTCGTGCTAAGCAAGGTGTCTGTTGACGAGAAGACGCTCGCTGATATGGAGGCCCTGAACGCAGAGTACGATAAGGTGCTCTCCGCTACGGAAGATAATGACACTGGATATGGAGTTCAGTAAATCTCTTAAGTGTTAGACTCAAGGTCATTACTGTATGTAGTGGCCTTTATGGTTAACACACACTACGGGCGGAGACGCTACGTGGGTTCTGAGAAACGAGGAGGGCAACTATGCTCGAACTTTTACGTAGATGCATTCCGTGGCTGGTGGCAGGACTCCTGTTCTGTTCTGGCTACTGGGTAGCTGACAATAAGTGGGAGGCGAAAGTAAACAATGAGTACATCACGAAACTTGAGGCACGAGAGAATCAACGGGCTGCTGTCCAAGGTGAAATCGACAAAGTGTCCGCCGAATGGCAAGACAAGATGTCCGCGCTGGAAGGCTCTACTGATAGGATTATTGCTGACCTTAACCGCGATAACAAGCGGCTGCGCGTCAAAGTCAACACCTCAGGTCTCACCGAGTCAGATATCAGTCGATGCTTCCCTAATGGTAGAGTCGAATTACACCCAGAGACTTCTAAAAGTCTTATCCGAATAACGCAAGAAGCTGACCTCAAGGAGAAAGCTTTACAGGATACCATAAGGAGGCTACGAGGTGAGTAAGAAAACACCTGCTGAAAGACAGGCAGAAATGACCCAAAAGATGCGGGATGACTTCGTGTTCTTCATCTTCGTTCTATGGAAAGCGCTGAGCCTTCCGGTGCCTACCCGCTGCCAGATAGATATGTGTAAGAAGCTGGCTGCTGGGGATAATCGCCGCTTCATCCTTCAGGCTTTCCGTGGTATTGGCAAGTCGTTTCTGACCTGTGGTTTCGTGGTCTGGAAGCTATGGAACAACCCAGACTTGAAGTTCATGATTGTGTCGGCCTCAAAGGAACGAGCCGATGCGAACTCCATCTTTATCAAGCGAATCATCGACCTCATGCCTCAGCTTCAGGAACTCAAACCTAAGCAGGGACAGCGAGATGCGGTTATCAGCTTCGACGTTGGACCAGCCAAGCCAGACCACTCACCTTCGGTTAAGTCCGTTGGTATCACGGGTCAGTTGACTGGTAGTCGTGCTGACATCCTGATTGCCGATGACGTGGAGGTCCCGAACAACTCAGCGACTCAGGCTGCACGAGACCGTCTGTCAGAGCTTGTGAAAGAGTTCGACGCTATCCTGAAGCCGGGAGGTACAATCATCTATCTTGGTACTCCTCAGAACGAGATGACCTTGTATCGTGAGCTGGAAGGCCGTGGATACACCACTACTATCTGGCCTGCTCGTTATCCACGTGATAAGAAGGACTGGCAGTCTTACGGCGACCGTCTGGCACCGATGCTTCAGGCAGAGCTGGAAGAGGACCCTGAGTCCTTCTACTGGCGTCCGACTGATGAAGTACGCTTCGATGATACGGACCTTAAGGAACGTGAGCTATCTTACGGTAAAGCTGGCTTCGCTCTACAGTTCATGCTTAACCCGAACCTTAGTGATGCCGAGAAGTACCCTCTGAAGCTACGTGACCTTATCGTAGCAGACTTGGACCCAGAGTCCAGCCCAATGGTCTACCAATGGTTGCCGAACCCTCAGAACAAGCGTGAGGACGTTCCTAACGTTGGACTCATGGGTGACTCGTACCACACGTATCAGACTGTAGGTTCTGCCTTCAGTTCGTACACCCAGAAGATTCTGGTCATTGACCCTAGTGGTCGTGGTAAGGATGAAACTGGCTATGCGGTACTGTACCAGCTCAACGGCTACATCTTCGCTATGGAAGTTGGTGGTATGCGTGGTGGTTATGAAGACTCTACGCTGGAAGCCTTGGCTAAGATTGGTCGTAAGTGGAAGGTAAACGAATACGTCATTGAGGGTAACTTCGGTGATGGTATGTACCTTGAGTTATTCAAGCCTGTAGCGGCCCGTATCCATCCTGCTGCTGTAACTGAAGTGAAGAGTAAGGGTCAGAAGGAACTCCGCATCTGTGACGTTCTGGAGCCTATCATGGGGTCTCACCGACTTATCGTTAACGCTGCTGCTATCGTCCAAGACTACCAGTCAGCCTCTGATAAGGATGGTGTTCGTAACCCTATCTACTCTCTCTTCTACCAGATGACCCGTATCTCTCGTGAACGTGGAGCCTTGGCGCACGACGACCGACTTGACGCGCTGGCTATCGGTGTACAGTTCTTCGTTGAGTCTATGGCTAAGGATGCCAACAAGGGCGAACGTGAAGTCACTGAGGAGTGGCTAGAGGAACAGATGGAGAACCCACGGAAAGGCTTCGAGTCCATCCACACTGAGTTCTGGGACAATGGGGTCCGGGTGACTCACGATACGGACGACGAGCTGGGACTAGGGTCATACGTTACGTTCCACTAAATAAGGAGGTATTATGGCGAAGGTGAAGGACATCGACAGGGTGTCCCTCTTCGACCACTATGCGTATGTAGATGGACAACTGGTGTGCAGGAAGCCTTTCGGCAGCTCGAAGAAGACTCCGGGTGAACCTATGGGCTTCTCTGTACACCCTTCCGGATACGCCATAGTGAAGGTGCTTGGAGGTAGGTATAGACGCTCTCGAATCATATACAGTCTAGCTGTAGGTCGAATACCTAAGGGTATGATGGTCGACCACATCAATGGTGATAGGCTGGACGATAGACCTGAGAACTACAGGCTTGTTACTGCGCTTGAGAACCGCTGGAACTCAGAGGGTGGAGAGACTAATGGTCTCCCTAAGGGTATCAGCTTCTTCAAGCCCACAGGCAAGTATCGTGCTCAGCTTCGGGTTCAGGGTAAGTGTTTCACTAAGACTTCGGATTCCATAGAGGAACTAGAGGTATGGCTGGATGCTCTACGAACAGAGAAGCACAAGGAATACGTGGTAAACCGACGGTCCCCTACGCGAGATAGGACCTACAGAAACCGTAAATAAAATCAACAGGTTAACTAAACTATCACTATAGGGATGGGGGGACCGGGGGGACCTTACTATATGCCGACCAAAAGTTAGCATATATAAGGTAGACCCTAAGTCTCCCTAGTGTTAACACACACACATATGCAGACTTTATGCAAGACCTTAGGAGGCAGACTCCGAGTTCTTACCTAAGGCTTGCACCGATGGAAGGAGGGTGATATTAATAATCCCTCCAATACAGATAGTCACCGACCATAGATACAGGAGGTATGTAGCATATGGCAAAGACCAAAGCTGTACTTAAAGCTCTGGCGACCAATCGAGCTACATACAGGTTTCTTGCTGCTGTTCTACTTGCTGCTGGCGTTACTGCTGGAAGTCAGTGGGTCGGGTGGGTCGAGACTCTCGTATGTTCTCTGGTGTCTGAGTGTCATTAACGCCGTAATGGTAACAATCAACGAAAGTAAGACCTAAGGTCAGTTCATAGCTTACGCTACTCTACTGACCTTAGCTACTGTAGTCAAGGACTTTAGGTAACACCTTAAGAGAAGCTCACTTAGGGTCATCCTACTTATTGGTCTATCCTAGTGTCGCCTGACCTACGGTCCTTGACCTACAGTGGCTGCGGCCTACAGTAGTGACGATGAGTTTTGGACCAAAAGTTTGAGACCACATCTCACGGTTCAAGAACCTCAAGTCTCCCCATAGGCCCTCTTTCAGTCCAGACAGAAGGCCCTACCCCTAGACCGAAGGTCTGAACCTCAAGTCTTTGACGTCTGGTCAGGACCCAAAGTCTACCTCAATGGCCTATATCTTGTGGTTGGGACGATTGGTCGGGACTATATGTTGTGTCCCTGAGTCCCTATCTGTATCAGCCTCAAGTCATCACCTACAGTCTCACTACCTACAGTCATCCATCGGCAACGGGACTACCTACAGTCTCACTACCTACAGTCACTAGACACCATGTCGACCTTCAGTTTATCAGAGTCCTAAGGTCTAGACTCAAAGGTTATCACATCCGGTCCGTTTAGCAGTCAGGACCATAGCTGACTAGGGTTATTGTTGGTGTCTACCAACTGGACTCTTATTATCCACAGTCAGGGCTTAAAGTCAATCATCTGTAGTCGTTATCGGTCTACCTTATATAGTAACTGGACTACTGTATAAATTAACATGATAAATAGTTGTGGACTTTTAGTCTGACCTATGAGACTATAGCTTCCGTCAACACGACACGGCAAACACCGGATAGTAGCGACACCGTAAGCTAGCTTACACTAGCGGTCACACGGTTAAGTAGACAGCCTGATAAGTCATACGAACAACAGGCAGTGACGAGAAGTGGAACAAAACGCTTGACAAGATGTACCGACTTAACGTAGTATGTACCACATCGAAACGACAGTGAAGCCTAACACTGAAACAGGCTAGCGAGGCGACGACAGCCAAGCGAATGCTCTTTAACAATCTGGATAAACTCTTAATGTGCGCCGATAGCGACTAACTACAGGGTCTTTGAGTCTAAATCTGAAGGCCCTGACTGATAGTCACTAACAACTGAGAGGATATAACTATGGAACGTAACGCTAACGCATACTATGAGCTGCTGGCTGCAACTGTCGAAGCCTTCAACGAGCGTATTCAGTATGACGAAATAGCTGAAGGTGACGACTACAGCGATGCACTGCATGAGGTCGTAGACGGTCAGGTTCCGCACTATTATCACGAGATTTTCACGGTGATGGCTGCTGATGGTATTGACCACGAGTTTGAAGACTCTGGGATGATGCCTGAGACCAAGGACGTAACGCATATACTACAAGCTCGCATCTATGAGGCACTGTATAACGATGTGTCTAATAGCTCGGATGTAGTCTGGTTCGAGCCTGAAGAGAGCGACGAGGAGGACTGCGAGCGATGGTAACTTATGGTCTCTGCCAGCACCACGTCACCAACGCCCGGATTATGGTCAAGACCGGGCAGTTAAACCACGATGCGACTATGCGCCACCTGAAAGCGGTCTATGAGGGCCGCAAGCGCATACACGACAGCTTACACGCTGAGGACAAGTAAACATGTACCAGATAACTTATAGCAGTGAACAGGCGTTCTACGATGGGTGCTACGAGATGATGAAGCGCGGGGCTTGCTACGTGGCTAATCACCATAGCTTGACCATAACACTGACTGGCGGGTATTGAGTGATAGACGAGAGGCCACTACATCTAGTGGTCTCAAAGATTATTTCTCACAACATATAGAGGTGAACTATGAACATCGGTTACTGGGTATGCCTGTCTCCGGTCATCTTTCTGATAGCTTGGGGTCTTCTGGACGCAATTAAGCGAGGGTCATTCTAATGAGCTGGATACTTCTGGTCATTGGCTACGGGTTAATACTCGCAGTCGTCATGAAAGACATCAATAAAGCGAGTAAAGTCTACAAATTCAACTATGTACGTATGGGTCGCTGGACTGTACGTCAACCTAACGGGCGATTCATGCGCAACTTAGCGGACGTCTGGGATATTGCAACTATTGGGAGCAAACTGTAATGAACAAGTCATACGGGATTAATTTGGTACACTCTATGGACGCAGAAATGAACATGTCAAGCCTACTGGCTACCGGGTATCGTCACGGAACGTCAAGTCACACCACACGTCAACAGCAGGAGCGGGACCGTGTACTTCAGGCAAGACTACGGGCAGAGGGCCATAAGTCTGAGCTGATGTGTCTAGCGTATGGTGGACGACCAATCACCGATGATGGTAAACTTCTGGTATCAGGCTGGAAGGCGATAGACCAACGGTCAACCATCAAGCACACGACTCACGGTGACTTCAGTCATCTTCACTCTAACCCTCTGATATGTAAGTAATAATGACTTAACTATCACTATAGGACTCAAGGTCTAAGACTCCAAGTGAAAGACCAAAGAGACTTTAAGTGAAAGACTAATAACAAGGACTTTAAGTATGGGCGTCATCTCTATTGACAAACACGACTTCTCTGATGTGTCGAACGCTATTGAGCCGTTTAACCTGCTGGCTGACCACTACGGGCAAGACCTTGCAGTCAAACAGCTTCAGCTTGAGCATGAGGCATACACTGAAGGCGAGCGACGTTTCATCAAGAACCTTGAGCGACAGACTGAGCGCGGGGAACTGGCAGACAATCAGGTCGCCAAGCCTTTGATGCAGACTCTGGTCCCTAAGATTGCGCAAGCCGTTAGGGAGTGGCACGAAGGCCCAGACGGGAAGCTGTCAACCTCTCGTCCTAGCGTAGCGTTCACCATGTTGAGCACTGAAGAGAAGGCCGTCAAGGACCGCTCTCTGTGCATCTCCTGCGAGTCTGCTGCGGTTATCATACTAAAGGTAATCCTCTCAAAGCTGGTCAAGCCTGAAGGGATACCGATTACACCAATGGCCTCCGCGATAGGTCGCACACTTGAAGATGAAATCCGCTTCGGTCGCATCCGTGATAAGGAGCAGGCGCACTTCAAGAAGGCGATAGCTGAGAACCTGAACAAGCGAGCTGGGGCATCCTACAAGAAAGCCTACATGCAAGCGGTAGAGGCATCCATGCTGGAGCAAGGCCAACTAGAAGATGCGTGGGGTACTTGGAGTCCGACCGAGGCGGTCCATGTTGGCATTAAGATGCTTGAGATTGTCATCCAGTCTACTCAACTGGTCGAGCTTAAGCGTTATGGTGCTGGCAATGCAGCGGCGGACGTTGAGATGGTCCACCTGTCAGACTTCTGGGTAAAGAAGATGGCACAACGTGGCTTCAGCCTTGCGGGCATCGCGCCAGTCTACCAACCTTGCGTCGTTCCACCTAAGCCGTGGACGGGTGTAGTAGGCGGTGGGTACTGGGCCAAAGGTCGCAGACCATTACCACTGATTCGCTTAGGGTCTAAGTCTGCGGTAGCACGTTACGAAGACGTGTACATGCCTGAAGTCTATGACGCTGTGAACATCATTCAGAATACACCTTGGAAAGTTAACAAGAAGGTGCTGGACGCGGTGAACATGGTCGAGAAGTTGAACAACACGCCTATTGATGACATCCCTCAGATGGAGCCACTGAAGCCTGAGGACTATGCGGGTGAGACTGAAGAAGAGCTCAAGGCATGGAAGAAGGCTGCTGCTGGTATCTATCGCCGCGAGAAGGCCCGACAGTCACGCAGGTTGTCACTGAGCTTTATCGTTAACCAAGCGAACAAGTTTTCTCAGTTTAAGGCCATCTGGTTCCCGTACAACATGGACTGGCGCGGTCGCGTCTACGCTGTACCGATGTTCAACCCTCAGGGTAACGACATGCAGAAGGGTCTCCTGACTCTGGCGGTCGGCAAGCCTATTGGTGCTGAAGGTTTCAAATGGCTGAAGGTACACGGAGCAAACTGTGCGGGTGTCGATAAAGTAACCTTCGAGGAGCGAGTCAAGTGGGTGGAAGACAACCACGATAACATCATGGCTACCGCTAAAGCACCGATGGATAGCATTGGGTGGTGGGGCAAATTAGACTCTCCGTTCTGCTTCCTTGCGTTCTGCTTCGAGTATGCTGGCGTAATGCATCACGGATTGTCTTACTCATGCTCGCTTCCGATAGCGTTCGATGGGTCATGCTCTGGGATTCAGCACTTCAGCGCGATGCTTCGTGACCACATCGGTGGACATGCAGTAAACCTGACGCCTTCCGGTAAGGTCCAAGACATCTACCGCATCGTGTCTGACCGCATTGAGGAGGAACTTAAAGTCCTGCTGGTTAACGGTACGGACAACGAGATGGTGACTCACGAGGACAAGAAAACTGGCGAGATTACCGAGCGTCTCAAGCTGGGTACACGAGAGCTGGCCCGTCAGTGGCTGACCTACGGTATGTCACGCAAGGTCACTAAGCGTTCAGTCATGACTCTGGCCTACGGGTCGAAAGAGTATGGCTTCGCAGACCAAGTTTACGAGGACATCGTGATGCCAGCGATTGACTCAGGGTCTGGCGCTATGTTCACCGAGCCAAGCCAAGCGTCCAGATTCATGGCTAAGATGATTTGGGAAGCTGTGAGTGTGACCGTAGTTGCTGCGGTTGACGCGATGAAGTGGCTTCAAGGTGCTGCCAAGCTGCTGGCTGCTGAAGTGAAGGACAAGAAGACTGGTGAAATCCTGAAGCCCTGCCTTCCGGTTCACTGGGTCACGCCTGATGGGTTCCCGGTATGGCAGGAATACCGCAAGAAGGATACCACTCGTCTGAACCTGATGTTCTTAGGGTCATTCAACCTTCAGCCTACAGTCAACAAAGGCACGAAGAAAGAGCTGGACAAGCACAAGCAGGAGTCAGGCATTAGCCCGAACTTCGTCCACTCACAAGATGGTAGCCACCTCCGCAAGACTGTAGTCCACACGCACCGCAAATATGGCGTGATGTCATTCGCAGTGATTCACGATAGCTTCGGGACCATCCCGGCTGACGCTGAGTATCTGTTCCGTGGTGTCCGTGAGACGATGGTCGAGACCTACCGCGACAACGATGTGCTGCTCGACTTCTACGAGCAGTTTGAATACCAGCTTCACGAGAGCCAGCGCGACAAGTTGCCTGAGCTTCCGAAGAAAGGTAAACTGAATATCGAAGACATCCTATCTTCAGACTTTGCATTCGCTTAATAACAGGAGAGACAACATGCAATTCGCACACCGTGTATCAAACGTATCTGGTGGTAACAAGGTAGTAACAGTAACAACGGTGGCTGGTAAGGGGCTGGTAAAGGTGACTATGGTCCCGACTGGAACGGCTAAGGCAAAGGGTATCAGCCAGAAGGAGTTGATTCAGGTAATCAAATGGTCCCACGAGAAGGCACTACGGGAAGAGGCAGCCAAATGACAGACCTTAAGTGGATGGCCTTATGGCTGGCCTTCTTAGCAGTGTACATTCTAATCCAACGCAGAAGAGGTTAACCCTAAACTATCACTATAGGATTAGACTCAAGGTCATGACTCAAAGTCGTGGCCTTCATGATTAACCCTAAATAAACACTACTGGAGATTTAACCACATGTATCAGAACACTATCAACTTCGAGCGCATCCGTGAACGTCAACAGACTGAAGGCTACATCCCGAAGGGCCGCAAGCTGAACAAGACTAAGCGTGGCGGTGGTGTCAAAGGTGCTTTCCGTAACGCTGAAGGTAAAGACTCTATGGTCAACCAAGAGAAATACTTCGTAGGAGCGTAACGCTATGGGCCGACTTTATAGCGGCAACCTAAACGCTTTCAAAGCAGCGTGTAACAGACTCTATCAGTTAGACTTCTGCGTGATACAGCAGGACTGGTACGAAGCGCATCTTCGGAAAGAGTGCATGAGGCTTCAAGTCGAGGACCGAGCTGGTAACATCTGCGCGCTTGAGACCTTCGCATACTATGACGAAGACGTACTGTACAACACTGCAACAGACTTCCTTAATGGTCTCGCTGACCAACTCGACACATGGAGCAAATCATAATGACAACGACTATCAAAACCAACCCGCACCGCGCTGTAGACTACTCTGAGTCCGGCGTTAAGAAAGCACTGGAAGCAGCCGGGTCTCTGGAAGCCGAAGTGAAGTATGACGGTGTCCGGTTGAATCTTCCGGTCTTCCCTACTGGTGAGACTCAATGGTTGAGCCGTGAGTCCAAAGAGCTTCCAGCGCTTCAGCATCTGAAGTCAGAACATGGGAGTCCTACCGAATTAACAAACTGTGGAGACTGGCGCTGGTTCCTGAAGCAAGCTGGCTACGAAGGTACTGGTCTCATGATTGACGGAGAGGTCATGGTCAAAGGTGTCGACTTCAACACATCTTCAGGTCTCATCCGAACTAAGTACCGAGACTTCAAGAACCATGAGTTCTCAGTCGGTGGAACCCCAACAGACCGTAAGTCTCGCAAGGAGTTATTCAACCTCAAGCCTGAGTACATTCAGGTAGTCGTCTACGGGGTAATAGACCTTAACGTCATACTTGACCCGAAAGCCGAAGGTCCTATCCATAGCGTAACACGCCTGAAGGCCGAAGCTATCGTCCCTCTCCTTCAGAAATACTTCCCGGAAATCGACTGGGTTCTCTCTGAGAGTCATACAGTGTTCAACCTTGAGTCTCTTCGTGATTTGTACGAGGAGAAGCGAGCAGATGGACATGAAGGTCTGGTAGTCAAGGACCCACTGGGAAAATACAAGCGTGGTAAGAAGTCTGGTATGTGGAAGATGAAGCCAAGTGAAGAGGCAGATGGTCACGTTGTTCGTCCGGTGTGGGGAACAGAAGGTCTAGCCAACGAAGGTATGGTCATCGGCTTTGACGTTATGCTCGAGAACGGGATGGAGGTCTCCGCAACTAACATTAGTCGCGCCCTTATGTCCGAGTTCACGGAGAACGTTAAGTCAGACCCTGACTACTACAAGGGGTGGGCTTGCCAGATTACCTACATGGAGGAGACACCAGATGGCTCATTGCGACATCCCTCGTTCGACCAGTGGCGTGGAACTGAGGATAATCCTACAGTCAAGATTTAAAGTGGACGAAAGGTCGGCCTCCGGGCTGGCCCTCCACTCTGGACGAAAGGTAGGTAGTAAGAAGAAGTCCGGCTATTGGACGATAAACGTCAGGACACCGTGGGGCCGCAAGCATCTACAGGTTCATAGGGTAATATGGGAGATGACATACGGTCCCATACCAGACGGCATGGAGATTGACCACATTGACCGGGACCCTTCTAATAACAGGCTGTCCAACCTGCGACTGGTGTCTCACTCAGATAACAACCAGAACAAAGGCCAGATGTCCACCAACACTACAGGAGAACGTCACATCTCAAAGGTGAAAGGTCGAGAGCTTTACTGTATCAAGAAGGTGGTCAACGGAGAGCGATTGGTCCTATATGCCAAGACCATAGCTGAGGCGGTAGCCTTGAGAGATTCATTATAACGTCAACCCAGTGGTCTTCGGACTGCTGGGTTCTTTGCTTTGGGCCACCAGCCTGACCCTAAGCTATCACTATAGGACAACCATAACTTCGACCTAAGGAGGCCGACCGTGTTTAAGAACTTAATGTTCAACCGTTATTCCAATACCTTCCATCTGTCCAACAACCCGTTCGCTTGCATTAAGCGCAACGAGAAGCTGGGCTACTTCGGGAAGGCTGTTAAGCTGTCACCTACAGTCTTCGCTCTGATTACTCCGGGCAAAGCTGAAGAGGCTCGCCAGAAGCGTGAGACTAACGTACCTGTGGTCTACACAAAGTGGCCTCGCGTTCGTCTGGTGCTTGAGTTCATCAAGGGGGTGGTAAATGACTAATACCTACAAGCCAGAGGTAATCATTTCGCTAGTGGACCAGAATGAAGGGTCTGAAGATAGTGGTTACTGTCAGAATGGTGCCGACAACTGCGCTGGTATCGTGTGCCATGACTGCCCACTGAATGGAGATACCGTCACAATCGGTGAGGTGCGCAAGATGGACCCGCGAGTCAAGCCTGAAGTCTCTGACGATAGCGTCCGCCAGCCGTCCCACTATCAGGTCTTTGATGGTGTGGAGTCCATTGAGATTATCGCTCGGTCCATGACTGTCAGTGAGTTCCGTGGTTTCTGCATGGGTAACGTCCTGAAGTATCGACTCCGAGCTGGTAAGAAGTCCGAGCTGGCTACTATGGAGAAGGACCTGAACAAAGCAGCCTTCTATCAGGAGCTGTTCGACCTGCATAAAGGTAAGTGCTATGCTGCCGAGTGAGTGGTGCCGGGAAATGTACGAGAAGACTCTCAACCCGGACTACATTACGTTATACAACCATTGGAAGGAGCGCGGTTTATGACTGAGGTTGAGAAGAAATACATCGTGGAGCTTGAAGGTCGCGTTCAGTCCTTCGAGGTTCCGGTGTACGCAAAGTCTCTTGAAGAGGCTACCCTGAAGTCCCAAGAGTATGAGGACGCTGGGTTTGTGGTAGGACGGATTCGTCCTGAGACCTAAACTATCACTGTAGGACAGACGTCCAGTTCGTAACTTTAAATTAGGAGATTTACACCAATGGCTAAAGAGCAACTGAAGACTTTCACCACTCCGGTAGCTGGTATCGTTGAGCCTTACGCATGGCTGAACAAAGCAGACACCAAGTTCAACGAGCGTGGTGAACATAAGGTTAACCTGACATTCGACCTTAGCAACCCGAAGGTCCGTAAGATGATTGATGTCTTACAGAAGATTCACGACGATGCGTATGCGAAAGCACTCGCAGACCACGAGAAGAACCCACCTCAGGTTCAGCGTGGCAAGAAGCCTATTGAACCACGAGAAGGCGACATGCCGTGGATTGAGAATGGTGACGGTACTGTTACCCTGAAGTTTAAATGCTTCGCGTCTTACCTGAAGGATGGTAAGTCCGAGCCTATCGTATTACGGTTCTACGACACCGATGCTAAGTTAATCTGTGACGTCCCGAATATTGGTGCGGGCTCAAAGCTGAAGGTCAAGTTTAAAGTCCTGCCGTTCAAGTGGAACGCTGCTACTGGTGCAAGCGTTAAGCTCCAGCTTGAGTCCTGCCTTCTGGTAGAACTGAAGGAGTGGAAAGGTGATGGCGCTGGTGGCGATGGTGGCTGGGGTGATGATGAAGACCTTGGTACTGGCTACAAAGCGTCAACCGATGGTGACTTCGGGTCTGATGACTTCGGTGACGATGGCGAAGACGAAGGTCAGAACAACGCAGGCGACTACGACTTTTGAAAAGATTAGACCCTAAGTCGTTGAGGTCTAAGATATTAAGCAATATAGCAGAAGAGGATGGATGCTGGATATGGCAGAAATCTTTCGGCTCCCATGGATATGGAAACATTGGTACTGGAGGCGGTAGAAATGAAACCGTCCACAGAGTATCATTCGAGGTATTTAATGGACCGATTCCTACTGGATGCTTAGTTCTTCACTCATGTGACGACCGTAGGTGCTGTAATCCTGAGCACCTGCGGGTAGGGAGTTATAAGGAGAATTTAACAGATAGAGACACGAGGTCCCGTCGTGTGATTGTTATGAATATGGAGTTAGCAAGAGAGGCTAGAGCTTCGGGCATGTCATGTAGAGAACTAGCGGCTAAATACGGCCTGACTTACTCCTCAATGTTTAAATTACTGAGAGGTGATACATGGCGAGAACAATGAGTCGAGGACATGCAGTCGGGGCGTATCGCTCTGGTCTTGAGGCAAAGAACCAAGAGTGGCTGGAGAAGAATGGCGTAAAGGCTGAATACGAGATGTATAAAATAGCATACACAATCCCTCAGTCTCTACACAGTTATTGTCCAGACTTTGTATTGCCCAATGGAATCATCGTGGAGACCAAAGGTATCTTCGATAGTGATGACCGTAAGAAGCACCTTCTGGTACGAGAACAGCACCCAGAGTTAGACATCCGGTTCGTGTTCTCAAGCTCACGCTCCAAGTTATACAAAGGGTCTCCGACCACGTATGGCGCATGGTGCGAAAAGAACGGCTATAAGTATGCCGATAAGTTCATCCCGGTTGAGTGGCTCCGAGAGGCGACTGTACGTCTGCCTTCAGGCATACTCATCCCCAAGAAGAAAGGAGTTAAGTGATGACTCAGGAAGTTAAGGTCGTTCGTCAGCGTCTGACCATTGATAAAATCCCGGTAGGCTATGCGTTTATCGTCCACGGTAAGCCGGGTGAAGTGTACGTGAAGATTAGTAACTCTCACGTCTTCAACCATAAGTTACTCCAGATGCACACCACGGATGCTAACCGCTTCCAACGTCACCTGAACCTCGTAGCTGTAGCGCTGGTGGTGTATGATGGTGAGTAAGGTACAATTCAACCCACGGTCCCGGACTGACGCCATCTTCGTTCACTGTTCGGCTACCAAGCCAGAGATGGACATCGGGGTAGAGACCATCCGTATGTGGCACAAGCAGCAGGGCTGGCTGGACGTAGGCTACCACTTCGTCATCAAGCGAGACGGCACTGTGGAAGAGGGTCGCCCGGTCGATGTAGTAGGGTCCCACGTTAAGGATTGGAACTCCCGGTCCGTAGGCGTCTGCCTTGTTGGTGGAATCGACGCTAAGGGCAAGTTTGAAGCCAACTTCACGCCTGCCCAGATGAACGCTCTGCGAAACAAGCTGGCTGAACTGAAGTCCCTGTATCCTCAGGCAGACATCAAGGCTCACCACGATGTAGCACCAAAGGCTTGCCCAAGTTTTGACTTGCAGCGCTGGCTTAATACTAACGAACTGGTCACTTCCGACCGAGGCTAACAAGGAGCATTAACATGATTAAGTTTATTGAATTTCTGGGCGCTGGCCTACGTGCCAAAGGTCTTGACAAGAAGGCTGAACAACTGAAGGGTTTCTTCAGCTAACTTAAAACACTCACTAAAGGGTTGGGACATTGTGTCTCGACCCTTCGTTCGCACTATTGATTAAGGAGTGACCAATGGCTAAACCCAAGTCATACTATCAGCAGCACGGCAAGCCTAGGGTCCACGTTCAGGTCTGGACTAACGCTCATGGGCCTATACCGAAAGGCATGGTAGTTGACCATATTGATGGCGATATTCACAACAACGATTTGTCAAACCTAAGGCTGGCGACTGTAGCTCAAAACATCCGTAATTCCAAACGACACGTAGACAACAAGTCTGGACTTAAGGGATTGTCTTGGGACAAATCTCGCGGGCGTTTTAGAGGTGCAATTGTTACCAATGGAAAGCAGGTATCATTCCGGTCAGAAGACCTGTTCGAGGTATGCTGCTGGCTACACACTAAACGTGAGGAGGTCCACGGTGAGTTCGCAAGACGAGAATGATGAGAGTGTATTCCTGTACCATGCGGAATGCCCGGACTGCGGGTCCTCCGATGCGTGTGGAGTCTACTCTGATTCACATATGTATTGTTTCGCGTGTGACCCTTCGGTCGCATGGAAGAAAGGAGACATGGGGATGACCGATGGTTATAGCTCCAAGCCCAAGGCTGCTGCCAACCTGTTAACTTGGGGTGAGAACTCAGGACGTTATGTCCCTCTCCCGGCTCGTGGACTATCGGCTGACATCTGCAAGAAGTACAGCTACTGGGTGGGTAACATGGGCGGCAAGATGGTTCAGGTAGCTGATTATTACGACAGGTCCGGGACCAAGGTAGGACAGAAGGTCCGAGACGCTGAGAAGAACTTCACGGCTATAGGTAGCGTCAAGTCTGACATGCTGTTCGGCTCTCAGCTCTGGAACGGTGGTAAGAAGATAGTCATCACCGAGGGTGAGATAGACGCTCTGTCTGTGGCTCAGGTGCAGGACGGTAAGTATCCTGTGGTCTCGCTTCCGTTAGGCTCCAAGTCTGCTAAGAAAGCTATGGCTGCGAACCTTGAGTATCTCGACCAGTTCGAAGAGATAATCCTGATGTTCGACATGGACGAACCGGGTCGTCAGGCCATTGAGGATGCAGCTCCAGTATTACCAGCAGGTCGGGTTAAGGTAGCATTCATCAACGGGTATAAAGACGCCAACGCTGCACTTCAGGCCAAGGACTTCAGGGCCATCACCGATGCTATCTGGAATGCTAAACCTTTCGTCCCGGCTGGTGTGGTATCAGCGGCAAGTCTGAAGGACCGCACACGGGAGGCAATGCTTAAGGCAGAGACTGAAGGTCTCATGTTCTCGTCATGCACAACACTCAACGCGATGACCCTCGGTGCGCGAGCTGGTGAGCTTATCATGGTGACTTCAGGGTCAGGCATGGGTAAGTCTACCTTCGTCCGTCAGCTACTCTTAGAGTGGGGCAGCGGCGGTAAGCGTGTGGGTATGGCTATGCTTGAAGAGGCTGTAGAGGAAACAGTTCAGGACCTTATGGGTCTGGACAATAACGTCCGTCTACGCCAGAACAAGGACTTGAAGCAAGCCATCTTAGAGGATGGACGGTTCGACGAATGGTATGACAAGCTGTTCGGAGACGATAAGTTCCACCTGTACGATTCATTCGCAGAGTCAGAGGAAGACACCTTGTTCGCTAAGTTAGCCTACATGGTGGACGGTCTCGACTGTGACGTCATACTGCTTGACCATATCTCAATCGTTGTGTCTGGCATGGAAGATAACTCAGATGAACGTAAGACCATTGACCGCATCATGACTCGTCTCAAGAAGTTTGCGAAGACGAAGGGTGTTGTTGTCGTGGTAATATGTCACCTAAAGAACCCAGAGAAAGGTAAATCGCATGAAGAAGGACGACCTGTTTCAATCACTGACCTACGTGGCTCTGGTGCTCTCCGTCAACTGTCTGATACTATCATCGCACTTGAGCGTAATCAGCAAGGTGATACTCCTAACATTGTTCAGCTTCGTCTACTCAAGTGTCGCTTTACTGGCGATACAGGAGTCGCCGGACACCTTGAGTACAACAAGACGACAGGGTGGCTTGAACCGATTAGCTTCACTGGCAGCAGCGGAGAAGAGGATAGCGGCTCGTGGGAAGATACCGACTTCTAAGGAGGAGTACATTGCTAAGAAAACTTAAAGCTCGCTACCATAGGTTCATGTACAAATGGTGGAGCGATGAAGCAACCTGCCTGTCCAACATTCTGGGAGAACAGAGGTTCGACTCTAAGGCATGGAAGAAGGCTAACCGTAAGTTCATGTACCACTTCTTGCGTACAGACTTCTAGGTATAGACTCAAGGTCATTCACGTCGAGTGGCCTTTATGATTAGACTAAAGCGGAGGATCAACCATGTTTGACCTTAAGGATATTTGGTGTTCGGACATCGAGACCAACGGTCTCCTTGACACCGTGTCCCAGTTCCATTGTGGGGTCCTGATTAATGCCGAGTCGAATGAGACCCTTAAGTATGGGGTAGCGCCGATGGTCGGTATCGTCGGTGGCTTCAAAGAGTATGTGCAGAAGGTGGAAGAGATTGCTGCAACGCCTACGGGTATGCTGGTCTTCCATAATGGTATCAACTATGACGTCCCGGCTATAGACAAGCTGAAGCGTCTGTACTTTGGGAAACGCTTTAACTTCCCGAAACACAAGATGATTGATACCTTGGTGCTGGGCCGCTTGATGTATCCCAACATTAAGTTCTCAGACATGGGCGCGGTGAAAGCTGGTCGTCTGCCACCTAAGATGATGGGACGCCAGTCTCTTGAGGCTTGGGGCTATCGTCTAGGCGAGATGAAGGGTGAGTACAAACACGATTACGTTGCCAAGTGCAAGGCTGAAGGTATCGAATATAAGGCTGGGGACGAATGGTTGTTCCCGTCTCAGGAGATGCTGGACTATAACGTTCAGGACGTTGTGGTCACACTGGCGTTGTTCAAGAAGTTCCTGACTGACAAGTATTACTTCCAGTCTGAACAGTTCGCTTTCGAACAAATTTATGCGCTGCGTCTGGAACATGATGCTGCGTGGACATGTGCGAAGATGGAACGTAACGGCTATCCGATGAACACCGAGATGGTCGAAGGCTTATATCGTGAACTCACCGTCAAACGTGCAGAGCTGCTGGACAAGCTGCGCTCGACTTTCGGTAGCTGGTACGCACCAAAGGGCGGCAAGGAGTTCTTCAAGCACCCACGGACAGGCAAGGACCTTCCGAAGTATCCGCGAGTCGTGTATCCTAAGGTCGGGTCAGTATTCAAGAAGCCGAAGAACAAAGCTCAACGCTTAGGTCTTGAACCTTGTGAGCGCGATACGCGAGACACGATGGAGGGAGCACCGTTCAC
>ERZ808240.802-NODE-802-length-40466-cov-4.136300_pt1 | contig 40466 bp, 38 predicted proteins | sample MGYA00521084_ERZ808240 | MGnify/ENA primary metagenome ERZ808240 (study PRJEB31516, sample SAMN03275571) | gut metagenome | biome: mammalia-associated habitat; material: feces | host: Papio cynocephalus | place: Kenya | collected 2012-08-06 ... | reverse complement strand
AAGAAGAATGACATACAGTTCAAATCATATAGAGGGAAGTACATTAACAGAAGATCAGACAGGCTTAATCTTTGATACAAAGACTTTAGATGCAAATGGTTCTGTTGTACGGATGAAGGATGTAGAAGAGGCACAAGGTCATTTTTTGGCTTTTAATCATCTGATTAAAACTATAGATGATGCATTGACGGAAGATATTATAAAAGCATTTCACTATTGTTTAAAGGCTGGTGTTTTTGAAGATCGTTTAAACGGGTATGCTATTGGTGAATATAAAAAGAGAGCCAATATAGCTGGAGATACAGAAACGACACTTCCTAAAGAAGTACCAATTATGATGAAAAATCTTTTAGAGGAATATTCCAAAGACGAAGTTAATTTAAGGACGTTGGCTATTTTTCATGCAAAATTTGAGAAAATTCATCCATTTCAGGATGGAAATGGAAGAGTAGGAAGATTGATTCTGTTTCGTGAAGCATTACACAATGATATATGTCCATTTATCATTAGTGATACAGCAAGAATAGAGTATATAAATGCAATAAAAATGGCACAAGGTGGAGATGAAACACAGCTCCTTACTTTATTTCAGAGGGAACAGGACAAATTTAGAGATAAGTTATCTTATTTCTTTGATAATGATTTAGAATAGCGCCATAAAAAGCGCTATAAAACACGGAAAAATTTCTTGCATTCTTTTTATTTGTATGGTAAACTGAACGAGTTGTGAAAAAAATCGATGGTCCTCTGTACCGGTGTGGTAGTAAGAACATCTAAATATCAAGGAGGTCACACAAAATGAATAGCGATTACATTAAGAATCTTGAAGCTTCTCAGATGAAGGCAGAAGTTGCTGACTTTGCAGTAGGTGATACTGTTAAGGTACACAACAAGATTAAAGAAGGTAACAGAGAGAGAATCCAGATTTTCGAAGGAACTGTTATTAAGAGACAGGGTGGAAGCAACAGAGAGACTTTCACAGTCAGAAAGTTCTCAAACGGTGTTGGCGTAGAAAAGACATGGCCGGTACATTCACCATTTGTTGAGAAGATTGAAGTAGTTAGACATGGTAAAGTAAGACGAGCTAAGATTTACTACTTACGTTCAAGAGTTGGTAAAGCTTCAAAGGTTAAAGAGCTTGTTAAATAATTTTTACAGGTTACATGAAAAGTGGCTGGGGTTAATAGCTCCAGCCATTTTTGCAATATGAGAATATTGGAGTAAGAATATGAGCGATAAAAGTGAACGCAGAAAGAGAATAAGGCGGGAAAAAAGACGACAGAGAAGAAAAGAGAGAAGCTTTAAGCGGACAGCCAGAACATTCTTTGGATGGTTGTTGTCTATTCTGATTGCAGTTGTGCTTGGCTATGGAGTGGTATCTTATTGTTTTCAGACGGTGTATGTGGTTGGTGATTCGATGAGCCCGGTATGTGTCAATCAGAACAAGGTTACAGTAAATAAGTTATGTTACCTTATAGGATCTCCGGATCGATATGATGTTGTAGCATATAGAAGTGTCGATACACCGGATGCTTATTATGATATCAAGCGTGTGATCGGTTTACCGGGTGAGACTGTGCAGATAAAGGATGGCAAGGTCTACATTAATGATAAAGAGTTAACTGATACTCCGTTTAGTGATTATATCTTTACGGCAGGGCTTGCAGAGAACCCGATCACACTTGCGGATGATGAATATTTTCTTCTTGGAGATAATGTTAATAACAGTGAAGACTCTCGTTTCTTAAAAGTGGGAAATGTGAAGAAAGCTGAGATATTAGGAAGGATAAAGAAACGATGAATATACAGTGGTATCCGGGACATATGACAAAAGCAAAACGTATGATGCAGGAAGATATCAAGCTGATCGATGTTGTGATCGAACTGATTGACGCAAGAGTACCGTACAGCAGTAAAAATCCTGATATAGATGCGCTTGCTGCAAATAAATACAGACTGATTCTATTGAACAAAACAGATCTTGCTGATGCGTCTGTGACCGCCGAATGGGAAGCATATTATAAGGAAAAAGGCTTTTTTGTTGCAAAGATCAATGCCAGATCCGGTGATGGTATGAAGAATATCAGTAATGTGGTAAAGGAAGCATGTAAGGAGAAGATTGAACGAGACAGAAAGCGAGGAATCATTAACCGTCCGCTTCGGGCCATGATCGTTGGTATTCCCAATGTTGGTAAGTCTACCTTTATCAATTCTTATGCCAGAAAGGCGTGTACCAAGGTTGGAAACAGACCGGGTGTGACAAAAGGAAAGCAATGGATACGTCTTGGAAAAGATATTGAGTTATTGGATACCCCGGGGATATTGTGGCCAAAGTTTGATGATAAAGAAATTGGATTACGGCTTGCATTTATCGGATCAATCAATGATGAGATTTTAAGTATCGCCGACCTTGCGTATGAATTGATCAAATTTTTACAATTAAACTATTGTCAGAGCCTTGTGGAAAGGTATAATATTAATGGTGATGACGACAGCGTTCATATTCTGCAACAGATTGCCGAGAGGCGTGCGTGTATCAAAAAAGGTGGAGAATTAGACATCGATAAAGCGGCGGCTCTGCTGCTTGATGATTTTCGTTCGGGCAAGCTTGGCAGAATCTCACTGGAACGTCCGAGTATGGTAAAGGATAAATAGTTATTATGAAAGAAGATAATGAACGCGTAGAGGCGTTAAATGCAATATTTGATGATGATCCCATGCAGAAAGAGCGTGAAAAAGAGATCAAAAAGCTTGAAAAGAAGCGTGAAAAGCAGCTTGCAAAGCTGAAGAAAAAGGGCATTGATCCGGAACAGCAGAAATCAGAAGAAGCTGTAAAAGAGACAGATACAGAAGAAATGAAAGCTTCGGATAAGGCGTCAAATGAGGATGGAGAAACGATAACCAATTATTTTGCAGAGTCCGATCCACCACCATCGAATACTCGTGTTCTGGATGAAGATGAGCAGCCGAAAAAAAAGAAGAAAAAAGATAAGAAGAAAAAGCAGGAGAAAGAGGAGATCAATATCGTAAAAGATTTAATCAGTCTGGCCATCTATATTCTTGCGATCGTTGCGGTTTGTTGGCTGATCCTTACTTATGTGGGACAGCGTACAGAAGTAAGCGGAGATTCCATGAATGATACTTTGCATGATGGCGACAGCTTATGGATCGACAAGCTGTCTTATCGATTCAAAGATCCCGAAAGATTTGATATTGTGGTATTTCCTTATGAGGAAGAAGAGGATACCTATTATATCAAACGAATCATTGGTCTTCCTGGCGAAACTGTGTACATTGATGAAGATGGTGTGATCTATATTAATGATGAGCCATTAGAAGAAAATTATGGTAAAGAAGTGATCGAAGAAAATCATCGAGGGCTCGCGGCGGAACCGATTACGCTCGGAGATGATGAGTATTTTGTAATGGGTGATAACCGGAATAACAGCCGGGACAGCAGATTGTCGGATGTCGGTAATATTCATAAGGACAAGTTTGTTGGAAAAGCAGTATTCCGTTTTACCGGTGGATTTGGTTTTTTAAATAAAGAAGAACAATAAGTACAGATAAATGGCTGTCGTGTAAGAAACAACAGCCATTTATGCTTATATGAGGATAAGATGGAGAACAAAAGAAAAAGTATAACAGAGATTAAAGCAGAATTTGCAAATGCAGATATCCATTCAGTCAGTCAGGTGATAGACAGATATGAGGAGGATAACAGAGAAGGTGTAAAAAAACTGATTCTTTCTGCTGAAAAAAAGATTACAGAATATCAAAAAGAACTTGAACGTATGAAGAATATGTTTGAATACGAGAGACAGCATGCAGACTGTCAGTATATCTGTGGAATCGACGAGGTGGGACGTGGCCCGCTTGCAGGCCCGGTGGTAGCGGCTGCTGTCATTCTGCCAAAGGATTGTGATATTCTATATCTGAATGATTCCAAGCAGCTTTCGGAAAAGAAACGTGAAGAATTATATGATGAGATTATAGAAAAAGCGGTTGCTTATGGAATCGGTATGGCGGATGAGAAGCTGATCGATCAGATCAATATTTTAAATGCAGATTATGAGGCCATGCGGATCGCAATCCATAAGCTGGCTGTAAAACCGGATCTGTTGTTAAACGATGCAGTAAAGATACCGGAGATAGAGATACCACAGATATCGATCATTAAGGGAGATGCAAAATCAGCCTCAATCGCTGCTGCCAGTATTATAGCAAAAGTAACGAGAGATCGGTTGATGGTTGCTTATGACGAGATCTATCCGGGATATGGATTTGCAAAGAATAAAGGGTATGGTTCAAAAGAGCATATAGAAGCGTTAAAAACACTTGGACCATGTGAGATCCACAGAAGGTCATTTATCACACATTTCTGGAAAGAATAGAAGTCAGAAAAAAGGGGAACAGTCAGTATCGATCATTATAATACGAGAAAAAAGGGAACAGAATATGAAGATATGGCTGCATCATATCTGAAAGATGCAGGGTATCGGATACTTGCCAGAAATTATCGGATTTCTGCCGGAGAGATCGACCTGATCGCAGGGAAAGACGGATATCTGATATTTGTAGAAGTAAAATATCGGAGTAACAGCAGACATGGTGCGCCGGAAGCAGCAGTAACGTCTGCCAAGCAGCGACAGATCAGTAAGGTAGCCGTGTATTATATGAAAAGGTATGGATATGATCCATATAATACACCGGTAAGATTTGATGTCATTGCGGTGGCGGAAAATAAGATCCGCCATATTGAGGATGCATTTCCTTATCAAGGACATTATTAAAAGTTATGAGGTATGAAGATGTATAACATAACATATATCAATCAGGATAAAACTACAGAGATAAAAGAGAAGAACGGAGTTCCTTATATCGTATTTAGGAATTTGGAACTGCCCGGTATCGTGCACGGATTTTCAACGAGACTTGGAGGTGCCAGTGAGGGAATCTATTCTACGATGAATTTAAGTTTTCACCGTGGAGATGATATGGATGCCGTAATGGAGAATCACAGGAGACTGGCACAGGCGGTCGGATACGACCACAGAAGACTGGTGTTTTCCGATCAGGTACATGAGACAGCGATCCGCAAGGTGACAGAAAAAGATGCCGGAAAAGGGATCACGAAGGAATCCGATATTATAGAAACCGATGGATTGATGACAAATGTAAAAAATCTGCCATTGATCACATTTTATGCGGACTGTGTGCCGGTATTCTTTTATGATCCGGTAAAAGAGGTCGTTGCCATGAATCATTCCGGCTGGAGGGGAACGGTTAAGAATATCAGTCGCCATATGGTTGAAGCACTGAATAAGGAATATGGATGCAGAGCTTCGGATCTGATCTGCGCGATCGGGCCGTCCATTTGCCAGAAGTGCTATGAAGTAAGTGAAGATGTAGCCTGGGCATTTAAGAAAGCATATTTACCGGAACAGTATGAAAAAATGACAAAAAATATTGGAAATGATAAGTATTTGCTTGATTTACATCGGGCAAATTATTATAATCTGACTGGTGCAGGTATATTACCTGAGCATATTAATGTAACCGACATATGTACATGCTGCAATCCGGATTTCCTGTTTTCACACAGGGCGAGCCATGGAAAACGTGGCAATCTGGGAGCTGTTATCATGCTGAAATCTACAGCAGACGGAGGAAACGTAAATGAGTAAACCGATGGTTGCCATTGTTGGACGACCAAATGTAGGTAAGTCTACATTGTTCAATGCATTGGCAGGAGAAAAAATATCAATTGTAAAAGATACACCCGGCGTAACAAGAGACAGGATCTATGCAGATGTGAGCTGGCTGGATTATAATTTTACGATCATAGATACCGGCGGAATCGAGCCGGAGAGTGACAATATTATCTTAAAGAGTATGCGGGAGCAGGCGGAGATCGCCATTGAGACGGCTGATGTTATCATATTTATGACAGATGTCAGACAGGGACTTGTGGATGATGACCATAAGGTTGTCCAGATGCTCCGTAAATCAAAGAAGCCGGTGATCCTTGTAGTAAATAAGGTAGACAGCTTTGAAAAATATATGAATGATGTATATGAGTTCTATAACCTTGGACTTGGAGATCCGATTCCGATATCCGGTGCATCCAGACTTGGAATCGGAGATATGTTAGATGAGGTTGTATCTCATTTTGGTGAAGAATCAAAGGATGCGGAAGAAGATGACAGACCACGAATCGCCATTATCGGCAAGCCCAATGTGGGTAAGTCATCGATCATCAATAAGCTTCTGGGTGAAAATCGTGTGATCGTATCCGATATTGCCGGAACGACCAGAGATGCAATCGATACCGAGATCATAAGAAATGGAACGGAGTATGTATTTATCGATACCGCAGGGCTTCGCAGAAAGAGTAAGATCAAAGAAGATATTGAGCGTTACAGTATCATTCGTACCGTGTCAGCTGTAGAACGATGCAATGTAGCAGTATTGGTCATTGATGCAACAGAAGGAATCACGGATCAGGATGCAAAGATTGCAGGTATTGCCCATGAACGTGGAAAAGGAATGATCATTGTTGTAAATAAATGGGATGCAGTGGAGAAAGACGACAAGACTATTTATAAGTTTACAAAGGAGATCCGCGAGAAGCTATCCTATATGCCATATGCGGAACTGTTATTTGTATCAGCAGCGACCGGACAGAGACTTCCAAAATTGTTTGAGACGATTGATGCTGTTATCGAGAATCATTCACTCCGTGTTGCAACGGGTGTGTTAAATGAGATCATGGCAGAAGCGGTTGCAATGCAGCAGCCGCCTACAGATAAGGGAAAACGCTTAAAGCTGTTTTATATTACTCAGGTGGCAGTTAAACCGCCTACATTTGTAATTTTTGTAAATGATAAAGAACTGATGCACTTCTCTTATACACGTTATATTGAAAATAAGATCAGAGAAGCGTTCGGTTTCCGGGGTACACCTCTAAAATTCATTATCAGGGAGAGAAAAGAAAAATAATGTTAATCTTAGCAAGAATCATATGTCTGGTTGGAGGATATTTTTTTGGTATTATCCAGACAAGCTATATCTATGGTAAATTACACGGCATTGATATCCGGGAATATGGAAGCGGAAATGCAGGAACGACAAATGCACTCCGGGTTCTTGGAAAGAAAGCAGGAGCTGTTGTCTTTCTTGGAGATCTTTTCAAATCAGTTGCAGCCTGCAGCATCACACATATTATCATGAATGCTCTTGGAGTAGAAAATGTGTATCTGTTCGTAATCTATACAGCGGCAGGCGTTGTTCTTGGACATAACTTTCCCTTTTATATGCAGTTTAAAGGTGGTAAGGGAATTGCAGCAACTTCCGGTATTGCGATCGGTCTGCTTGACTGGAGAATTGCACTGATCGAACTTGGATTGTTCGTATTTTGTGTAGTAGTAACAAAGTATGTATCGGTAGGTTCTATTTGTCTGGTACTTGGTCTTCTGGTTTCCTATACGGTATTTGCTTACACAGGTTCTTATGGTTTTACATCTGATTCCATGAAGCTTGAAAGTTGTATTGTGCTGGGGCTGATTACCTTGCTTGCCATTTATCGGCACAAACAGAATATTGTAAGACTGATAAAAGGTACAGAGAATAAGTTTTCATTAAAAGGGAAAACGAAAACGGAAGAAGAACAGGCATAAAAATATTGTTTGAGATTTATTCAACCATGAAGATTTATAAGATGGAGAGGTAAAATAGTATGATAATTGGTATTTTAGGAGCAGGAAGCTGGGGGTCAGCACTTGCAAACCTGCTGGCGGGAAATGGGCATGATATAACTGTCTGGTCTATAGATGAAAAAGAAATCGAGATGTTGAACACATACAGAGAACAGAGAGATCGTCTGCCGGGCGTTCATTTGAATGAGACAATCACCTTTACAACAGATCTGAAACAGACAATAGTTGGTAAAAAGATGATCGTATGTGCGGTTCCATCTCCGTTTATAAGAAGTACAGCAAAGAAGATCGCTCCTTATGTAACAAAGGATCAGCTGATCGTCAATGTAAGTAAGGGAATCGAAGAAGCAACACTGACACCGATCGTTGAGATCATTGAAAGTGAGATTCCGGGAGCAAAGGTGGGAGTCCTCTCAGGACCAAGCCATGCAGAGGAAGTTGGAATCGGTATTCCAACTACTGTTGTTGCTGGTGCGCGTGATATGGATACAGCGAAATTGATCCAGAATACATTTATGAATGATGTATTTCGTGTTTATACAAGTACAGATGTAACAGGCATCGAACTTGGTGGTTCGGTTAAGAATGTTATAGCATTGGCTGCCGGAATCACAGATGGACTTGGCTTTGGAGATAATACCAAGGCAGCTTTAATGACCAGAGGAATGGCAGAGATTATAAGACTTGGTACTGCTATGGGCGCTCATGTGGAGACTCTTGCCGGATTATCCGGTATGGGAGACCTGATCGTAACCTGTACCTCCAAGCACAGCCGTAACCGAAATGCCGGTTACCTGATTGGTCAGGGAAAGAGTTATAAAGAAGCCATGGCTGAAGTAAAAATGGTTGTAGAAGGTGTATATTCAGCAAAAGCAACCCTGCAGCTTGCCAAAAAATATGGCGTCGATATGCCAATCGTCGAAGAAGTAAATAAGGTATTATTTGAAGGTAAACCGGCAAGAGAAGCTGTTGTGGATCTGCTTAGCAGAGACAGAAAGCCGGAACTTACGATCGAAGAATAATTTTTTGACATACTTGGAAAAGCCGTTTCATATATTACATATATGATAATCTTTACATAGGGTACAAAGAAATGTGCAGGAGGTATATATGGAAGGCTTTAACGTGTATAACGATATCAATGTCAGGACAAATGGAGAGATTTATCTTGGTATTGTCGGCCCGGTTCGAACGGGAAAATCAACATTTATCAAGCGGTTTATGGAGATGATGGTTCTTCCAAACATAAAAGATGAGAATGACCGCGAGATTGCACTGGATGAGATGCCTCAGTCGGCATCCGGTAAGACGATTATGACGACAGAACCAAAATTCATTCCGAAAGAAGGAGTGGATATCCGTGTCGATGATGAGATCGACATGAGGGTTCGTTTGATCGACTGTGTCGGTTATGTTGTAGAAGGCGCAGAAGGCCAGACAGAAGATGGAAAAGAACGGATGGTTAAGACCCCGTGGTTTGATTACGATATTCCATTTGCGAAGGCGGCAGAGATCGGAACAAAAAAGGTTATAAACAGCCATTCGACGATCGGAATTGTGGTCACCTGCGATGGAAGCTTTGGTGATCTCGACAGAGAGAATTATATCGATGCAGAAGAAAAGACGATTGCAGAGTTAAAAGCGATCGGAAAGCCGTTTGTAGTTATACTGAATACGAATCGTCCCGGTTCGCCAGAGACAAAAGATCTGGTGGATTCACTGGTAGATAAATACGGAGTAGCAGTGCTTCCGGTAAATTGTGACCAGTTGAGCAGGAATGATATTAATGAGATCTTTACATCCATGTTATACAGTTTTCCGATCACATGTATTAATTTTGTAATTCCAAAATGGCTGGAAGTATCTGAAAATGATAATAAGGTCAAAAAAAGTGTCATTGAAAATGCCATGGACATCATGAATGGTAACCAGCATATCTATGACATGGTTCACTGTTCGTTCCCTGAAAACGAATATGTGGAGAAATATACATATAACAATATAAATCTGGCAGATGGTTCGTTAAATGTACAGGTAACGATCTATAACAGATATTATTATGAGATGCTTTCCGATATGCTTGGAACAGACATCCATAATGAATATGATTTTATAACTGAAATAAAAGATATGGCAGAAAAGAAGAAATTCTGCAATGGCGTTATGAATGCACTTGACAGTGTGAAAAATGGTGGATATGGGCTTGTAATGCCCGAAAAAGAAGATATAACGCTTGAGACACCGGAACTTATCAAGGCTGGCAACAAGTATGGCGTTAAGATCAAAGCAGAAGCGCCTTCCGTACATATGATCAAGGCGAATATCACAACGGAGATTGCACCTATCGTTGGTACGAAGGAGCAGGCAGAGGATCTGGTAGAGTATATTAAGACCAGTACCGGAGAGAACGGAGAAGATATCTGGGATGTCAATATATTTGGCAAATCGATCGAACAGTTGGTAGAAGATGGCCTGAATACAAAGACAAACAAGATGAATGTAGAAAGTAAGCAGAAACTGCAGGATACCATGGAAAAGATCGTAAATGATGGAAATGGCGGACTGGTCTGCATTATCATATAAGCATATGAAGAACGAAAGCAGGGGTTTGCGTGGCTCCTGTGAGGGATAAAGGGAGAAACAATGTCGGCAATCGATGTAAAACTGAATGTTTTTGAAGGACCACTTGATCTGCTCCTTCATCTGATCGAAAAGAATAAAGTGAATATTTATGATATACCGATTGTAACGATCACAGAGCAATATCTGGATTATGTGAATCATATGGAGGAGGAAGATCTGGATGTTATGAGTGAGTTCCTTGTAATGGCGGCAACCCTGATCCGTATCAAGTCCAAGATGCTTCTTCCGAAGGTAACAGAAGAGGATGAGGAGGAAGAGGATCCAAGAGATGAGCTTGTCCGCAGACTTTTGGAATACAAGATGTACAAATATGCAGCAAGTGAACTGAAAGATCTGGAGCTTGACGGTGCAAAGGCATTTTATAAAAAAGAGAGTATTCCTGCTGAAGTAAAGAATTTTAAGCCGACAGTAGATCCGATTGCGTTGATTTCAGAATATGACATTAATCTGGAGAAGCTGAATGAGATATTTAAGTCTGTGATGCGAAAACAGGTTGAAAAGGTAGATCCGATCCGTAGTAAGTTCAAGAATATCGAGAGAGAGGAAATCTCACTTGAGGTAAAGATGGCAGAGGTTCGGGAACAGGTTCGAGGACTTGTCGGAATCAATTTCCGGACACTGCTTGAGATGCAGGCTTCGCGGTCAAATATAATTGTAACATTTCTTGCAATCTTAGAGCTCATGAAGATCGGAGCAATCCAGATACGACAGGAGAAAATATTTGGAGAGATCATCATAGATTCCAAGGACGATATTGAAACATATGAATTGGACGGCTTGAATTCCGATGCATATAAAACAGGTATAAATGCTTCGGGATTCACAGAAAAAGACGCAGAGAACAGTCATCAGGCAGATGATGAATCAGATGGTACAGAACGAGGATAAGATGGGTATGGGTGAGATAAAAGAGAACGAAGCAGCAAGTAATTTAAAAGAATATGATAGTGATGAGAGCAGCAAGGCTGACACATTTAAAGCAGAACAGTCAGATCTGTCAGAATCAGTTGAAAAAGAGATGACATCAGAGAATGCAAAAGAACAGCCGGTTACTTATAAAGAATACAGTACAGATTATCTGGTATCCGTGGTTGAGGCAATATTGTTTTCCATCGGAGAATCCGTGTCAGTAGACGGACTTGCAAAAGCGCTTGATATGGAGACAAAGAAGCTGTCCAATCAGATGGAAGAAGTGCTTGAAATTTACAATCAGTCGGATCGCGGCATCAAGATGGTAGAACTTGAAAATGCTTATCAGTTATGTACCAGAAATGAATATTATGATGTACTGACAAAAGTTGTCTGTACACCGAAGAAGCCGAATCTGACAGATGTACTTCTTGAAACTTTATCAATCGTAGCTTATAAACAGCCGATCACCAGACCGGAGATCGAAGCTATCCGTGGAGTATCCTGTGCGCATGCGATCAATAAGTTGATGGAATATGGATTGGTAGATGAGGTTGGACGTCTGGATGCACCGGGACGTCCGATTCTGTTTGGAACGACGGAGGAATTCCTGCGAAGTTTTGGTGTTGCATCTACGGAAGAACTTCCGATGATCAGTCCGGATAAGATCGAGGATTTCAAGAAAGAAGCGCAGGAAGAGGCAAACGAGATCACACTTGGTTTGGATAATGAGGCATAAAACAGCCGGATACAGAATATATTTTTATGAATGAAGAATATATCTGGTGATGATATGGCTGGAACATATAAAAAATATCATAAAAAAAGAATGAAACCTGCGGGAAGAATGAAACAAAAGATTCCGGCAGGTTTTCTGTTTGCATGGCTTCTGACAGCAGCCGTGCTGCTTGGTTCCGTGATTCCTGTAAAAGCGTTAAATATGCCCGTATGGCAGATAGCATATTATCGAACTGAGAACATCAGGCAGGATAATAATTTCAGCCGGGCGGTTCCAGAGGTGAAGCTGTCGGACAATGATCTTCATGCTTTATCAGCTGTCCTGATGGACGGTAATAATGGCAGGGTGCTGTATGATAAAGCAGGTGAGAAAATACGTGCAAACGCCAGTACTACGAAGATCTTAACCTGTATCCTTGCATTAGAATATGGAGATCCGGATGATGATGTTGTTGTATCTTCTTATGCTGCAAAGATGCCGGATGTTCAGTTAAATATCAAGGAGGGAGAAGAATATCGGTTAAAGGATCTGCTTTATTCGCTGATGCTTGAAAGTCATAATGACAGTGCAGTCGCCATCGCGGAACATATCGGTGGAAGTGTGGAAGCATTTTCCGGTCTAATGAATCAGAAAGCAAAGAATATTGGTTGTATAAATACACATTTTATTACGCCAAATGGTTTAGACGCAAAGGATGAACATGGAATCCATGGAACGACAGCAGAGGATCTTGCACGGATCATGCGGTATTGTATCCGAGAGTCTCCGAAGCGGGAACAGTTCCTTGCCATAACGAGAACTGCTTCATATGCCTTTACTAATATAGGGGGGACGAGAAGCTTTAGTTGTAATAATCATAATGCATTTCTGAATATGATGGATGGCGCGCTGACTGGAAAGACCGGTTTTACCGGCTCAGCAGGATATTGTTATGTCGGAGCACTGGAGCGGAATGGAAAATTACTGATTGTTGCTCTGCTTGGCTGTGGGTGGCCGGGAAATAAGACCTATAAATGGGCGGATACAAAAAAATTAATGAATTACGGACTGACGAATTATCAGGAGCATGTAATTACGGATGATATACTTCAAAAGAATAAGATTCCGGTTTCGCCGGATTCTGTTTATAGAAAGATGAAAGATGAAGATATAGAAGCAGTTGGCTGGGAATGCTATTTTTCGGAAACTCTGCTTTTGCGGGCGGATGAACAGATATCTGTCAGGTATCTGCTGCCGGAGTATCTGGAATGCCCGATATATGCAGGAATGCAGGCAGGCTCAGTGGTGTTGTCAATTGATGGAAAAGCATTTGCGATCTATCCGGTGATAATCACAGAAAATGTTCAAGGTGAATCTGTGCATGATTTTATAAAGAAATATATAAAAGACTACATAGGCAGGAATTTTTCCTGATCCGGCTGTAAAAATTCAGCAATCAGAAACAGAATGAATTATACATCTGACAGAAGTAAGCAAATCTATAAGTAGGAGGATATGATTTGAGACAGTTTGTAGAAATAGGTGGAGATATGCGTTGTCACTATCAAATGGCATATTTAAAAGAACAGGGAGCACATGTCATAACATATAAAGTACCAGACTGTGAGAATGAATACAACGGCTGGGAAAAACTTTTTGAATCTCTCAGAAATAACGATGCAATTGAAAAAAAGATACTGTTATTACCTGTTCCGGTTATAAAGGATGAAATCCATATCAACGGATGTACAGAGCTTACGATAAAAGATATCGCAGACAGTCTTACAGCTTTTGATTTCGTATGTGGCGGTGTGCTTCCTTCCAGACTGACAGATGTCTGTACAGCAGCCGGCATACCATATTATGATTATATGAAGGATGACTGTGTGGCACTTAAGAATGCAGTAGCTACGGCAGAGGGGGCGATCGCTGAAAGCTTTATGATGAGTAATATTAATATTGAGAACAGCAAATGTCTGGTCACCGGCTATGGAAGATGTGGCCGTGTGCTTGCACAGAAGCTTCTTCGTATGGGTGCAGAGGTAACGGTTACAGCAAGAAGTGTGGAAGCTTGTATTAAGGCTGCGATGGGAGACTGCCATACGATCCTGTTAGATCAGCTTGGCGCGGATGCGGAGCTTGATCAGTTCGACTTTTGTTTTAATACCATACCAGCGCCTGTATTAAACCGGGATATTTTATCTGGATTTCGGCAGGATATAGTGATCCTTGATATCGCATCCAAACCCGGTGGAACAGATTTTTCCTATCTGGATGAACGTGGAATAATATACAAACATAGCCTTGGTATACCGGGACGGTATTCGCCTAAGGCTTCAGGTGAGATCCTGGGGGAGGCGGTACTGGCGCATCTGCCATTTTAAGGAACATATTCCAATATCCGGCATAATCTATAATGAACATAAAATTACTCTGCAGGGGTATTTGTTTTATGGAATTATATATAAATTATCTATCAGAATGTTAATTTTATGGAATTCATAGAATGGAAAGGATTATAGATATGAGTTTATCAGGGTGCAATTGTGGCGTTGCAATAACCGGTTCTTTTTGTACTTTTGATAAAGTGAAGATAGAGATAGAAGAAATGACGAAAATGGGGATATCGGTATATCCGATCTTTTCTGATCGTTCGGCGACATACGATACCAGATTTGGTAAGGGCGATGAATTTGTAAAAGACATTCAGAGGATCACAGGGAAGAAGGGAATCTTTACGATTCAGGAGGCAGAACCAATTGGGCCAAAGGCGTATCTGGATGTATTGGTTATTGCTCCATGTACAGGAAATACACTTGCAAAGCTGTGTAACGGTATAACGGATTCTCCTGTGCTGATGGCAGCAAAGGCACATATCAGGAATAATAAACCGCTGATTATCAGCATATCGACAAATGATGCCATGGGGATGAATTTTAAGAATATCGGAATGCTTATGAATATGAAAAATATTTATTTCGTCCCATTTTATCAGGATGATCCTGTAAAGAAACCGAATTCCCTGATCGGAAAACTGTCCATGATACCGGATACGATAGAGGAGGCTTTAAAGGGGAAGCAGCTTCAGCCAGTATTATGTGACAAATGAAAATGAGGGCTTGTTCCCTTGCGACTATGCATAATGCTTTATATATTACTCGACTCACTTCATTTCTATTCGACTCGCACACCTATTTGTCAGCAGTCGCCCAAACTCACCCTTACGGGTTCAGACATGGGCTTGGTGCTGACAGCTGGTGCAAGTCTTATAACGAAATTACGTGAATGTCGAAATAATATATAGAGCATTATATTATTGTCAGCAGGGAACAAGCCTTTATTTACGTTATAAGAGACCCATTTTTATAAGATAATAATCTGTTGGAAAAGGAGCGATAAAGTATCGGGCGGCTTTTTGTTCTGGTATATAAGATATAAACACCCACCGGCTGGTGGGTGTTATGGTCAGAGTTCGATGGAGATCCGGTATTCTTTCAGCCAGAAATTGATCTGTAATAAGTATGCCATCATCTGTGGACCGGCCATCAGCTGGCCGTACCATGGCTTTCCATAATCTTTTGGAGATTTCAAAAACTGCATGACTGCTTTCTGATCAAGAAACTGGTTAACCGGACTTGATGTATCATAGATTACTTCTTTTAAACGGTCTGCAAGAATTATTTCATAGAGCGGGTTGTAGGTCTTTGGATATGGACTTTTCTTTCGGAACAGAATCTCATTCGGTACGAGATTTACGGCAGCATGGCGAAGCAGGCTTTTCTCTGTCTGATTTCTGTATTTATATTCCCACGGAACATTGAAGACGTATTGCAGAAGATGAATGTCTGCAAATGGAACTCTGGCTTCCAGACCGTTATACATACTGGTACGATCCATACGGTCAAGCAGGGTCTGCATAAACATTCGAATGTTCATATAGCCGATCCGGCGGCGGGATTTTTCGATATCCGATTCCTCCGGCAGAACCGGGATCTCTGAGATGACCTGATGATAAAGGTTTTTCACATAGTCCTCAATCTGCAGGCTGTCTGCGAATTCAGGTTTTAATAACTGCTTTCTGGGTGTAAGATCGATCATCCACGGAAAGGTATCGGACTGAAGCAGATCTTCCCGGTAGAACCATGGATATCCTCCAAATATCTCATCTGCACATTCACCGGTCAAAACGACCTTGTTGTGTTCGGATACCAGTTTACAGAAATACAATAAAGAAGAGTCGACATCTGCCATAGTTGGCTGATCTCTTGACAGAACCGAGTCATAGAGCAGATCGGCAAGCTCTTCCATGTTACAGGTTAAATAATGATGGGAAGTTCCAAGATAGGATGCCATCTGATCAACATAGGGGCGATCCTGTTCCGGTTGAAATGCATTTGACTTAAAATAACGTGCATTATCTGTGAAGTCAAAGGAATAGGTATCAAGCACCTGCCCGCGTTCTTTTAATTCATTTGCACAGACCGCACTTACGATCGAGGAATCAATACCTCCTGACAGGAATGTACAGATCGGAACATCGGATACAATCTGGCGCTTGATCGCATTTTTCAGCAGTTCAGCAGTTTTTTCAATTGTTGTCTGATAATCGTCTGAATGTGGAATACTCTTTATTCTGAAATAACAGGCCATGGATTGACCGAATCGGTCGTACCGTAGATAATATCCTGGTTTGAGTTCATTGATTTCTTTGAATACACCATATCCCGGAGTTTTGGATGGACCGATCGCGAAGATTTCGCATAGTCCTTTTTTATCTAACTTTGGTTTGATGTCCGGATAACAAAACAATGCTTTCCTTTCTGAAGCAAATACAAGCGTCTCGTCAGGAAGAAACGTATAGTAGAGTGGTTTTACCCCGAATGGGTCACGGTAAAGAAAGATGGACTGCTCCGTATGGTCATAGATTGCAAAGGCAAAAATTCCATTTACCTTTTCTACAAAATCGGGGCCGTAGTATATGTAGGAGAGCAGCAGAACTTCAGTGTCTGATGTTGTGGAAAAACTGTATTCATGTGAGATAAGAGGCTGTTTAAGTTCATCTGTATTATAGATCTCACCGTTAAATACAATTGTAAAGCTTCTGCCCGCAACCGTACGGGTCATTGGCTGGATACCAGATTTGATATCACGGATGGATAATCTTGTATGGGACAGACCGCAGGTATCTGTCAGAAAGATACCATCATCATCCGGCCCGCGGTGTTTTTGTTTTATGTTCATGTCAGATAAAATACTTCGAAAATGATTTTCTGATTCAGTATATCTGCCATGTAGATTATAGAATCCAGAGATAGAACACATAGTTAACTCATTTCATGTTTTTCGTATAATTGTATGATATATATTTAGTCATTATTCCTAAAAAATGCGTTGACTTTTTTTCTCATTTATGCTAAAATAATAAAAGTTTATATGTCAAATGCAATGACAAGGAGGAGTACATATAGGACCGGTTTCCAGAGAGAAGATGGTGGTGAGAATCTTCAGCTAGGATATATGGAAGTAGCCTTCGAGCAGTGGACTGAAAAGTACAGTTTTATAAGAAGTGCTGAGTAGGATTCAACGGATTTCCCCGTTACAGGAATACGATATGACACAGGCAGGACCTGTAAGTATTGAATGAGAGCAGGCAAGACCTGAATTTAGGTGGTACCACGGATATGATTATTCGCCCTAAGCTGATTATACGGCTTAGGGCTTTTTTAGTGGAAAGAAAAGGCTCTTCTGAGAAATTTATTTGAATGACAATTTAAAGGAGGATATAGGTTATGGAGATTAATGGAGCACAGATGTTTGTAAAAGCATTGCAGGAAGAACATGTTGATACACTGTTTGCCTATCCGGGTGGAACAGCGATCGACTTATTTGACGCATTATATGATGCAGAGGGGATCGATATGATCCTTCCAAGACATGAGCAGGCGCTCGTTCATGCAGCGGATGGGTATGCAAGATCGACCGGACAGGTTGGTGTATGTCTGGTTACCAGTGGACCTGGCGCAACGAACCTCGTTACGGGAATTGCAACTGCAAATTATGACAGCGTCCCGCTTGTATGCTTTACCGGACAGGTGCCGATGAATCTTATCGGTAATGATGCCTTTCAGGAGGTTGATATCGTAGGTATCACAAGAAGCATCTGCAAATATGCAGTAACAGTCAGAAAGAGAGAAGATCTGGCAAGGATCATTAAAAATGCATTTTATATCGCAAGAACCGGTAAACCGGGACCTGTACTCGTTGATATACCAAAGGATATCCAGCTTGCAATGGGTTCGGATGAATATCCGGATGAAGTAAATATCAGAGGATATAAGCCATCGGAGGGCGTACATTCCGGTCAGCTTAAGAAAGCACTGGCAGAATTAGATCGTGCAAAAAAACCGGTATTTCTGATCGGGGGCGGTGTCAATATCGCACATGCAAGAAAAGAAATGCAGGAATTATGTGAATTAACAGGAGTTCCTGTTGTTACTACGATCATGGGTAAGGGTGCGATCCCGACTGATCATCCATTATATGTTGGTAATATTGGTATGCATGGAAATCTTGCATCCAATAAAGCAATCATGGAATGTGATGTTTTATTCTCGATCGGAACCAGATTCAATGACCGAATCACAGGAACGATCGACACATTTGCGAAGAATGCGAAGATCATACATATTGATATTGACGCAGCATCGATTTCCAGAAATATAGAGGTAGATATCCCGATTGTAGCAGATGCAAAGCTTGCGATCACAAAGATGTTAAAATATGCGAAGAAATTAGACATATCCGATTGGGTAGATGAGATTATGGAAGTAAAGAAACAGTATCCGATCAACATGAATTCCTATAAAGGGGTTACACCTGAGAAGATCATTAAGACGATCAATGAGATGTATGATGATCTTATCATTACGACAGATGTAGGACAGAATCAGTTATGGACGACACAGTATATCGCACTTGGCGGAGAGAATCAGCTCTTAACCTCCGGCGGTCTTGGTACGATGGGATATGGACTTCCTGCAGCCATCGGTGCAAAGATTGGTAACCCGGATAAGAATGTTATCTGTATCTCCGGTGATGGTGGTATCCAGATGAATATTCAGGAGATGGCAACGGCAGTTGCACAGGAGCTTCCGATCACGATCTGTATATTAAATAATGGATATCTTGGAAATGTACGTCAGTGGCAGGAGCTGTTCTTTAATAAGCGTTACAGCAGCACCTGCCTGAGATACAGAAAAAGCTGTAATCACGACTGCCAGAATCCGGACAAATGCTGTCCGAAGTATACACCGGATTTTGTAAAGCTGGCTGAAAGCTATGAAGCACTCGGAATCCGTGTGACAAAGGAAGAAGAGATCAAGGCAGCATTTGAGCAGGCAAAGGCAAATACAAAAGGACCTACAGTGATCGAGTTCTATATTGATCCGACAGCAAATGTATTCCCTATGGTACCGGGCGGAAAGTCATTAAATGATATGATCATGGATTGTTAAGGAGGATGGACAGATGAATGGAAAAAAAAGATGGATATGTTTATATGTTGAAAACGAAATAGGTGTACTTGCAAGAATCTCCGGTCTGTTTTCCGGTAAATCCTATAACCTGAACAGCCTGACTGTAGGAGAGACAGAAGATACTACTGTATCCAGAATGACGATCAGTTTTACCAGTGATGGCCGTACTTTTGAGCAGGTGAAGAAGCAGTTGAACCGCAGTGTAGAAGTAATCAAGGTTGTTGACTATACGGATATTCCGATCCACAATAAAGAAATCTTATTTATTAAGGTGAAAGAATGCAATACCGATGATAAGGATGAGGTGTTCCGCATTGCAAATGCATTTAACTTCAAGATCACAGATTATGACAGAAAGAATATTCTGGTAGAATGCTTACAGACAGAAAATCAGAACAACGATGCAATCAAATTATTCAAGCAGAGTTTTCCAAACCGGATCGAAGTTGTTCGTGGAGGAAGCGTTGCGGTAGAAGCAATCAGTATGTCAGAACGTTAAAGGGGATAAAAAATTATGAGATTTCTGATCCAGAGAGTGAATCATGCAAGTGTATCTGTAGATGATAAACAGGTAGGAAAGATTGGAAAAGGACTGCTTGTATTTGTGGGAATATTCGAAGAAGATACAGAAGAAATTGCAGACAAACTGATCCGAAAGCTGTTGGGACTTCGTATCTTTGCGGATGAAAACGGGAAGACGAATCTTTCCCTTACAGATGTAAATGGTGAACTTCTGATCGTATCACAGTTTACTTTATGTGCAGATTGCAAGAAGGGAAATCGTCCTTCCTTTACAAAGGCAGGTAATCCGGATAAAGCAAATAAGTTGTATGAATATATCTTATCTGCCTGCAGCGGGAAGATCGCTGTTACAGAAAGTGGTATTTTTGGTGCAGATATGAGAGTTGATCTATCTAATGACGGACCATTTACGATTCTGCTTGACAGCCATGAAATGTAAAAAATACATGGTATGGCTGAGAATTGAATATTTTGCATGAAAATTTGTAAATTTTTTCAAAAACATACGATTATTCCTTGAAAATCATACAAAAAATTAATATAATTGAATTTAGGTTATGTTAAAAAAACACGAAAAGGAGAAGTGCTATAATGTTAACAAAGGAAAGCATTGAAGAAAAGACCTTTAAAAAAGGACTTTTTGGTTATAATAAAGATGAAGTAAATTCATTTATGAGAGAAGTATCAGATGAATTCGCTTCGTTACAGGCAAAATATGATGCAGCCATAGCAGAAAATAAGCTGTCTCAGAACTCCCTCAGAGAGAACAGTGTAAAGATCTATGAGTTAGAGAAGCAATTAGAGCAGGCTGCTCCTGGTTCCAAGAAGGAACAGAACGCAGCAAATAATGAAGCAAACAGAATCATCAACGATGCAAAGAAACGTGCAAATGAAGTCATTTCAAATGCAAAGGCAGAACTTGCAAAGTTAAAAGCAGAGATGGAAGAGATTAAGGCAAATGGCGGTGCTGCGACAGTAACAGCAGGTGCGGCATCATCCATTAATGAGGATGCCTTAGAAGCTGATCCTATCACAAAATTGAAGATGAAGTCACAGACAACAGCAGAACCTCAGAAGTTAAAGATGAAACCAAAAGAGGAAAGCAAGCCACAGGCATTTGCTGGTAAGAGTGCTGTAACAGAAGATGACGATGATGAAGTAATCGTAGGAGAAATCGAAGAAGGCGTTAAGCGTAATCAAGTTCTGATCGGTGACGGTGATGAGGATGACGATTTCGAATTCTTATAAAGCAGGTTTACTCATATGACATATAGGGAATGCCTTGATTATTTTAATGAAATATCCTTACATAAGAACATAGATGGATTACAGGATGACACATATTTTCAGTTTGATGTTATTGGATGTGATAATGGACATTTTTACATTCATTTGAAAGATGGTAAAACAGAGGTCGTTTCGGGGGAATATAAACAACGAAATGTTCAATTTATTGTTACAATATCCAGTTTGGAGAAAGTAATTAATGGAATTATGGATCCGATCTATGCATATGCGACCGGAAAATTAAATATAGCCGGAGATGTGTCGCTTGGAAGAAATTTCCTGTCACGCATCATTAAAGAGTGAAAAAAGGAACCTGTCAGTTATTATCTGGCAGGTTTCTTTGTCTTATATATAAATTTGGGAGCTGTTTTACACTTTGGTATCAGATCTTATAACAGATCGGCGACTTCCTTTAAGAGACGTTCGGTTTTGTCCCATCCAAGGCATGGGTCAGTAATGGATTTACCATAGCATCCGCCGCCGACAGGCTGGTTACCATCTTCGATGTAGCTTTCTACCATAACACCTTTTACAAGATTCTTGATATCAGGATCATAGTTACGGCTGTGGATGACCTCTTTTACGATTCGAGGCTGTTCATCAAACTTTTTACCTGAATTATTATGATTGGCATCTACGATACAAGCATGATTTACCAGATTAAACTTCTGATATGAATCATATAAGAGACGGAGATCTTCGTAATGATAGTTTGAGATAGAGCGTCCGTGTTTGTTTAATGCACCTCTTAAGATGCAGTGTGTCAGTGGATTGCCGTCTGTATGTGCTTCCCATCCTGAATATAAGAATGTATGTGGATGCTGTCCCGCAAGACAGGAATTCATCATTACATTATAATCACCACTGGTTGGATTCTTCATACCGACTGGGACATCCATTCCACTTGCAGTCAATCTGTGCTGCTGATCTTCAACGGAACGAGCACCGATCGCTACATAAGATAAGATATCATCAACATACTGCCAGTTTTCAGAATAGAGCATTTCATCTGCTGCCGTGAGGCCGGTTTCTTTGATTGCACGGATGTGCATTTTACGGATTGCGTATAAACCTTCTAACATATCAGAAGCTTTATTTGGGTCTGGCTGATGCAGCATTCCTTTGTATCCATCACCCGTTGTTCTTGGTTTGTTCGTATATATACGTGGAATTACAAGAATTTTATCTTTGACCTGTTCAGCAACTTTTGCCAGTCTGTTCTGGTAGTCGCATACAGCATCTTCGTTATCAGCGGAACATGGACCAATTATAAATATAAATCGCTTGTCTTCTCCGGTAAAAATTTTTCTGATCTCTTCATCTCGTTTTGCTTTAATGTCTTTGAGTTCCTGTGAGAGAGGATATAATTCTTTGATCTCATCACCGGTTGGTACTCGTTTAACCAATTTCATACTCATTGATTTTTCCTCCTATTATAATTTGTCCAGTTGATAAATGACGAATATGTCGTTATTTATCGAAATTACCGCATATTGCGCATAATTCTGTAACATTATAGCAGAATATATTTAATTATGAAAGAAAAATATCGTCACAAACATTCTTTATTCATTTTTCTATGCATAAATTGTATAAATGAACAGATTTGAGGGATGTTATTGAGACGATTAAAAATGAGAAAGAGGATAGGAAGAGCGTTTGTCAGTACGGTTCTTGGAATAGCACTTGCAGTCGGACTTACCGGCAGGATTGTAATATACAGTGTTGCTGAGACTGAGACAGAAAAAGCAGCACAGGGGGAAACAGTTACAGATGAGGATGTAACAAATGAAGCAGTAGCGGGAGAAACAGCAGATCAGTCCGGACTTCAGCTGGAATCACCGTCCTGCATCCTTATGGAAGCAACAACAGGGACGGTATTATTTGAGAAAAATGCTGACGAAGTAAAGAAACCAGCATCGGTTACAAAGGTAATGACTTTATTATTGATCTTTGAAGCAATGGATGTGGGCGATTATCAGATGTCAGATATTGTAACCGTAAGTGAACATGCAGCTTCTATGGGTGGATCGCAGTGTTTCTTCGAAACTGGCGAACAGCAGACGGTTGAAAATATGATAAAATGTATCATCATTGCTTCGGGGAATGATGCAGCAGTTGCTATGGCAGAATTCACGGCAGGAAGTGAAGAAGCTTTTGTTCAGAGAATGAACGATCGTGCAAAAGAGCTTGGGATGGAGCACACACATTTTGTTAATGCCTGTGGACTGGATGCAGATGGACATGAGACATCAGCAAGAGACATTGCAATTATGTCCAGACAGTTAATTGATGAGCATCCTGAGATCTTGAATTATTCCGGTATCTGGATGGATTCTATCATACATAAAACAGCAAGAGGAGAGTCAAGATTTGACCTTGCAAATACAAATAAATTCCTGAATATGTACACCGGAGCAACCGGGCTTAAGACCGGATATACAGCGACTGCAAAATACTGTATGTCGGCGACGGCAAACAGAAATGGCATTACTTTGATTGCGGTTATTATGGGAGCAGAAACAAAAGATATCAGGAATAAAGAAGCTTGCAAACTATTGGACTATGGGTATGCAAACTGTAATCTGTACAAAGATGAAAATGTACTTGACACACGCAGTATTTCTATAGAAAATGGTATCAGTGACGAGCTGACGATTGACAGTGCTGCAGATTTTTCATCAGTTCTCCTTCGCGGAGAAAAAGCAGATGATGTTAAGAAGACACTGGTTTTGGAAGAGCAGCTTGCTGCACCGATTACCCAAGGAGACGTTGTTGGAAAGATGGAATATTCGATCAATGGGAGAGTTCTTGGCTCAGTTGAGATCGTTGCGGCGGAAAATATAAAGAAAATAACGTTTGGCTACAGCTTCAAAAAAGTATTATATCTTGCCTTTCGTTCCTAGAGGAAAAGGAAATGTTATTCGATGTTATCAGTATCATCTGTATATTTGCACTTATCTGTCTGTGTGCAATCCTGATCGAAAGCAGACGGGAGAATCACTTGCTTTCGGTATCTCATTATACGATCACGGATAAAAGAATAAAAAAGTCTGGTACATTTGTGATGATCGCCGATCTTCATAATGCAGAATTTGGAAAAAAAAATAAGGATCTTATAAAAGAAATAAAAAAGATCAGTCCTGATGCAGTTTTGATTGCAGGGGATGTTATAGTCGGAAAGAAAGATGTCAGTCCCGGTATTGCGATCGATCTTCTACAACAGCTTGGACATGAATTTCCTGTATATATTTCAAAAGGAAATCATGAGATGCGAACCGGCTTGTATACGGAGCAGTATGGAGATATATGGAAAATTCTGTATGAACAGACAAAGAATCATGTTCATTGGCTCATAAACGAGGAAATGATCCTGACATCTGAGAATATCCGTGTAGTAGGTCTTGATATGGATGCAGCTTATTACAGAAGGTTCCGGCTTCAGAAGATGAAGAAGGACTATCTGGTGAAGCTTCTTCCGACAAGACATCAGGATGCATATACGATATTACTTGCGCATAACCCGGATTATTTTCCAATATATGCGGACTGGGGGGCAGATCTGGTGTTATCCGGTCATGTACATGGGGGCATGATCATACTTCCGGTTCTTGGGGGAGTGATATCGCCGATGGTACGTTTGTTTCCAAAATATTACCGGGGTATGTATGAATGTCGAAATAAAAAAATGATCTTAACAGGTGGACTTGGTGGTCATACCTTAAAGTTTCGGGTGAATAATAAACCGGAGATATGCGTGATTCATCTGGAAGGAGAATGACAGGGGAAGATTATGAGTGAAGAAAACAAAGAAGTAGAACAGACAAAGAACGAAACAGAACAGACAGAGGTTGCAGCAACAGCTGCTGCCATACCGGCGGATGTTTTTGTTGACAAGAGCGTCTACGAACAGATCGACAAACGAAAAAAGAGGAAAAAGATCGCTGCTATTATATCAATTTCTGTGGGTGGAGTTATTTTACTGTGTTATCTTGTATTGTCGATCTGGTTCAGTTTTCATTTTAACAAGAACACATATATTGACGGACAGAATGTATCATATCATACAGTGAAATCTGTAAAGAATACGATCAATACCTGTATGAATGAGTATACTTTAACCGTAAATGGCAGAGAGCATATATCATTTGTAATTCAACCGGCAGATATCGATATGACGATACAGGCTGTGTCCAATGAGAAAAGCATTAAGAAGAAGCAAAATGGTTTTCTGTGGTTTTTATATCTGAATAATAAGCGGAAAGATTATAAAACCAGTTATGAAATAACATATGATAAGGAAAAATTGTATCAGTTTCTGAAAGATCAGGACTGTATGCAGGAAAAAGATATGGAAAAACCAAAAGATGCCTATGTAGCAGTTGAAAAGAGTGAGGCAGTCATCGTACCGGAGACTGAAGGAAATTATCTGGATGCGGATAAGGTTCAGGAGGTAGTTGTGACGGCACTTGAACATGTGGAGGCATCTGTTGACTTAGATAAAGAAGATTGTTATGAAAGTGCGGGGATCACAGCAGATAGTGAGGAGATTGCAGACTGTAAAAAATCTTTGGAGACATATCTTGCAGTTCAGATCGACTACAGTATCGATCGTATTTCATGGACACTTGATGCATCAACATTTGGCAGCTGGCTCTATTATGATAAAGGTAAATGGAAATTCAAGAAGAAAGCAGTTCGGACTTATGTAGAAGAACTCGCAGAGACGTATAACACTGTTGGAACGACAAGAACTTTTCAGACTTATACAGGAAGATATGTAGAAGAAACTGGCAATCGTTATGGATGGGCGATCGATGTGGAAGCAGAGACGAAAGGCTTGTGGGAGACGCTTGCAAGCGGTAAATCGCAGGAGCGGACACCGGAATTTTCCCAGACAGGAGCAGTATATAACAAATATGGAGATATTGGATATTCTTATGTAGAGGTTGATCTGTCAAATCAGCATGTATATTTGATCATAGATGGTAAATTGGTAGAAGATTCACCTTGCGTAACGGGATGTGTGGAAGATGGACATGGTACTCCGGATGGTTTATATTCGATTACATATAAGGAATCGCCGTCCGTATTAAGGGGAGAAGATTATGAGACAAAGGTAAATTTCTGGATGCCGTTTAACCGTGGTATCGGTCTTCATGATGCAACGTGGCGTAATAAATTCGGTGGTGATATTTATTATTCAAGCGGTTCACATGGCTGTGTGAATCTGCCATATCAGAAAGCAGCTGTTATCTATGAAAATATTTATGCAGGTATGCCTGTGATCTGTTATTACTAATTTTAATATATGGTATTTGTATGACTATATTGCGTACCGGCAATATCAGAAACTATCATAAAAAATAGTTGTATATTTTGATTTTTAATGGTATTATAGCAAAGTCATAGGAAAAAGGAGATATACCCAAGTGGCTGAAGGGTCCGCTCTCGAAAAGCGGTAGGTCGGGCAACCGGCGCGAGAGTTCAAATCTCTCTATCTCCGTTTTATGAAAATAAGCTGACATTCAGATGGGTGTCAGCTTTTTTACCATATGGATATATGTGAAAACTCAGAATTAAGTATTTCAGAGACTGGTGTACAGGCGAACTGCGGCACCAGGATAAGGAGATGTTATTTATGTATGATGAGGCTGTTCGTTATATCATTGACAGAGTAAATATTAAACCGGAGATCGGAATTGTACTGGGAAGCGGACTGGGCGATGCATTTACCGTGGATGATCCGATATATGTCGATTATAAAGATATTCCGGGCTTTCCTGTTTCAACAGTTTCCGGTCATAAAGGACGGTTTATATTTGGTTATTCCTGTGGAAAACCGATTGTTGTCATGCAGGGCAGAGTTCATTACTACGAGGGATATTCCATGCAGGATGTTGTGAAACCGATCCGGCTGATGGGGCTTCTTGGAATGCGGTGGCTGATATTGACAAATGCAGCAGGAGGAATCAGTGAGAAGCTGATACCCGGAGATATCATGATCATATCGGATCAGATATCAAGCTTTGTTCCATCTCCATTGATCGGAAAAAATATAGATGAGTCTGGTGTCAGATTTCCGGATATGAGTCACATATATGACGAAGGGAAAATACAGGTAAGCAGAAAATTATTTGAACAGCTTGGCCTTCATGTTGTGGAAGGAACTTATCTGCAAACCACCGGTCCCCAGTATGAGACACCGGCAGAGATCCGAATGTTTAAAACGCTTGGTGCAGATGCGGTTGGTATGAGCACAGCGTGTGAGGCGATCACAGCCTGCCATATGGGAATTATGGTATCCGGTTTTTCTGCAATTTCAAATAAAGCAGCCGGACTTGGATCCGAATTAAAGCATGAAGATATTCTGGATCGAAGTAAGGAGATGTCTGAAAAGATGAGCAGGATTCTTACGGGTATGATCAGAAGTTATAATATGGATGTAAAGTAAGGACTATGTCTGGTTGATTGATGGAAAATAATAATCAGGTGTATATGAACGAATATAAGATTAATTTGAATCGATACGAGGTAAGAAAAGAAATGGACGTAAAGATATATACAGATGGTGCAGCGAGAGGAAATCCGGACGGACCGGGTGGGTATGGAACGGTTATCCAGTTTATAGATGGAAAAGGAACGCTTCATGAACGGGAATTTTCACAGGGCTATAACAAGACGACCAATAACCGCATGGAGCTTATGGCGGCGATCGTTGGTCTGGAAGCATTGATCAAACCCTGTAATGTGGAATTATATTCAGACTCCCAGTATCTTATAAAGGCATTTAATGATGGCTGGATATGGGGCTGGATCAAGAAGGGCTGGAAACGCGGTAAGAATGAACCGGTAAAGAACCGTGATCTGTGGGAACGACTGTTAAAAGCGAAAGAACCTCATACAGTGACTTTTCACTGGGTAAAGGGACATGCAGGGCATCCGATGAATGAACGATGTGATCTGCTCGCTACGACAGCAGCGGACGGAGATAACAAAATAGATGACGAAGGTGTGATGACGAATGAATAAACAGGAATTTAGACAACTGTTCAATGAGAAAATACTGATCTTGGATGGAGCAACCGGAACGAATCTGATGAATGCCGGAATGCCGCTTGGTGTATGCCCGGAAAAATATATTCTTGAGCACAAGGACGTTATGTTAGAACTTCAAAAAGCCTATCTGGATTCAGGTACGGATATCTTATATGCTCCCACATTTACCTGTAATCGCTTGAAGCTTCGGGAATATGATCTGGAAGCTGAACTGCATCAGATGAATTTGGATCTGGTAGCTTTGTCAAAACAGGCTGTAGCCGAATGTGGTCATGGATATGTGGCAGGTGATCTTACGATGACAGGTGAGATGCTGTATCCGATGGGAAAACTTCAGTTTGAAGAACTGGTTGATATCTATAAAGAACAGATCAAGGTGCTCGTCGAGGCTGGATGTGATCTTCTGGTTGTAGAAACCATGATGAGCCTCGCTGAGACAAGAGCAGCAGTGATCGCTGCAAATGAGATCTGCGATCTTCCGATCATGGCCAGCCTTACATTTAACGAGGATGGAAGAACTTTATATGGAACTGATCCGGTAACAGCAATCAATGTATTGCAGAATCTCGGTGTGGATGCAATGGGTATAAATTGTTCCACAGGACCGGATAAGATGACAGAGCTTGTCGCTGCCATGAAAGAAGCAGCTTTTGTTCCGGTATTTGCAAAACCAAATGCCGGTATGCCGGAACTTGTGGATGGCAAGAGTATCTATGCCATGACGCCGGAAACCTTTGCGGAAGATATGAAGATGATCATAGAAGCAGGAGCCGGAATGGTCGGTGGCTGCTGCGGTACAACTCCTGCCCATATCAAAGCACTTTCTGATATGGCAAAGACGATGGATATTCCCGAGATATCCGATCAGAAAAAACGTCTGTTATCATCGGAACGTATGACCCGACAGATCAATCTGGATGGTTCATTTATGGTGGTTGGAGAACGAATTAATCCAACCGGTAAGAAGAAACTGCAGGCGGAGCTTCGTGAAGGTGTGCTTGATACTGTTATGACGATGGCAGAAGAACAGTTGGAAAAGGGCGCATCGATCCTTGATATCAATGTCGGTATGAATGGTATTGATGAGAGAGAAATGATGGTAAGGGTTGTCTATGAAGTGTCGCAGGCAGTAAACCTTCCGTTATGTATTGATTCCAGTAACCCTGCTGTTATTGAAGCGGCACTCCGTATCTATCCGGGACGTGCACTTGTGAATTCAGTGTCTCTGGAAAAAGTAAAAATGCAGGAGATCCTTCCGTTAGTCAGAAAATATGGTGCGATGTTCATTCTGCTTCCACTTTCTGATGAGGGACTTCCAAAGGACAGTGCTGAAAAAGAAGGGATCATACATACCGTTTTAGATGCGGCATTTAAGATGGGATTTCAGAAAGAGGATGTCGTTGTAGATGGTCTGGTAGCAACCGTCGGAGCGGAGAAAGCGGCCGCTGTCAACTGCCTGAAAACGATCCGTTATTGTCATGATATGGGACTTGCAACGATCTGTGGACTTTCCAACATTTCATTTGGTTTGCCGGAGCGTATGTTTGTAAATGCGGCATTTCTTACAATGGCGATCCAGAATGGTCTTACGATGGCAATTGCAAATCCCTCTCAGACCATGCTTATGAATATGGCATATGCATCAGATATGCTTTTAAACAAAGAAGAAGGCGATATCCGGTATATTCAGAATGTAAAGCCGCTTGGGATCACAACGGCTGCGCCGACACAGAGCGGAGGCGGACAGGAGGATGAAAAAGGGAAAAGCGTCATTTATACAGATGTTGTAAAAGGAAATAAAAGAAATATTATTGAAGATGTCAAAAAAGAACTGGAGAAGGGAACAGATCCGCAGATGATCATTGATGAAGAACTGATCGCTGCGATCAATCGTGTTGGCAAACTGTTTGAACAGAAGAAATATTTCCTTCCACAGCTGATCGCCAGTGCAGAGACGATGGAACTTGCCATCAATCAGATCACACCACTTATCGTACGGGAAGATGATGGAAAGTCAATGCCTGCGATCGTAGTTGCTACCGTGGAGGGAGATATTCATGATATCGGGAAGAATCTGGTTGTTTTGATGCTTCGTAACTATGGATTTCCGGTTATTGATCTTGGCAAGGATGTACCCGCGGAAGTGATCGTTGATGCAGCTGTAGAAAATAATGCAAAGATAATCGGACTTTCGGCACTTATGACAACAACTATGATGAAAATGGTTGATGTTGTGGAACTTGTAAAAGCCAGAAACCTGGATATTAAGGTCGTTATTGGTGGGGCCGTGATCACAGAAAGCTTTGCTGAGGAGATACATGCAGATGGTTATTCAGAGGATGCAGCAGAATGTGTTCAAGTTGTAAAAAGATTGCTTGATATTGAGTAATTCTTCGTTGACAACAATTGACAAGATAACTATAATAAAACAAGGATTTGTGCTGTATTGATAAAATACAGCCATTTCATAGGTTTGAAAGGTGGTACTTATTTGATGGATAATATAGTTTTGTCACTTCTTGTAGATAATACATCAGGTGTACTGAGCAGAGTTTCAGGTTTATTCAGCCGCAGAGGTTATAACATAGACAGTGTTACGGTAGGTGTTACAGAGAATCCTGCATATTCCAGAATGACTGTAGCAGTCAGCGGAGATAATGCAAGCCTGAGCCAGATCAAGAAACAGCTGAATAAGCTGGAGGACGTTGTAGAGATCGTTGAACTGGAACCTGGTAAATCTGTGTGCAGAGAACTTGTTCTCGTCAAGGTAAGAAGTGATAAGGATACCCGACAGGATATCATGTCCATTGCAAATATATTCCGTGCAAACATCGTTGATGTTTCAAAAGGTTCCATGATCATTGAGTTGACAGGTGCAACCTCGAAGTGTGAAGCATTTCTTGGACTGTTAGATGGATTTGAGATCATTGAACTGGTTCGTACAGGTCTGACAGGACTGGTACGAGGACAGAGCCAGGATTAATTCCTGCATGTCATATATAACTATTGATAGATTGATTGCAATTATGCAGTTGATTATTATAAAGAAGTCATTTATATCAGGAGGACAAAATAATGGCAGAAGCAAAAATTTATTATCAGGAAGACTGTAATTTATCATTACTGGACGGACAGACAATCGCTATTATCGGTTACGGTTCACAGGGACATGCACATGCCCTTAACTTGAAGGAATCAGGCTGTAACGTAATTATCGGTCTTTATGAAGGAAGCAAGTCTTGGGCAAAGGCTGAGGCACAGGGATTTGAAGTATATACAGCTGCAGAAGCTGCTAAGAAAGCAGATATTATCATGATTCTTATCAATGATGAATTACAGGCTGATATGTACAAGAAAGATATCGAGCCTAACCTTGAAGATGGTAACATGTTAATGTTCGCTCATGGTTTCAATATCCACTTCGGAACAATCGTTCCACCTAAGAATGTAGATGTAACAATGATCGCTCCTAAGGCACCTGGACATACAGTACGTTCAGAGTATCAGGCAGGAAAGGGTACACCTTGTCTTGTAGCTGTAGAGCAGGATTACACAGGAAAGGCTCTTGACAGAGCATTAGCTTATGCACTTGGTATCGGCGGAGCTCGTGCCGGTGTTCTTGAAACAACATTCAGAACAGAGACAGAGACAGACCTCTTTGGTGAGCAGGCAGTCCTTTGTGGTGGTGTATGTGCACTTATGCAGGCTGGTTTCGAGACACTTTGTGAAGCTGGTTATGATCCAAGAAATGCATATTTCGAGTGTATCCATGAGATGAAGCTGATCGTAGATCTGATCTACCAGTCAGGATTCAAGGGAATGAGATACTCTATTTCAAATACAGCTGAATATGGTGATTATGTAACAGGTCCTAAGATCATTACAGAAGATACAAAGAAGGCTATGAAGAAAGTTCTTTCTGATATTCAGGATGGTACATTTGCTAAGGAATTCTTACTTGATATGTCACCTGCAGGACGTCAGGTTCACTTCAAGGCTATGAGAAAGAAAGCTGCTGAACATCCATCAGAGATCGTTGGCGAGAGCATCAGAAAGCTGTACAGCTGGAATGGTGAAGATAAGCTCATCAACAACTAATCTGAAGTAAATAAATTTATTTCATATAATAACAGGAGCAGATTTTACGTTTTCGGACGTAAGATCTGCTTTTGTTGTATCCAAAAATGTTTTGTGCTATACTGTTAGCAAAAATGTGAACAGGGTGGTTGGTTTAATGTTTAATCAGTTAACAGAATCTGACATCAAGAAGATGGAAGAAGAAATCGAATATAGAAAAGTCGTAGTTCGAAAAGAAAAGCTGGAAGCTGTAAAAGAAGCAAGAGCACAGGGCGACTTGAGTGAGAATTTCGAGTATTATGCAGCAAAGAAGGATAAAAATGCGAATGAAAAGAGAATCCGTTATCTGGATCGTATGGTAAGAACAGCTGAGATCATAAAGGATGAATCGGCTGAGGATGAAGTTGGATTAAATAATACGGTTCGTGTTTATTTTGAAGAAGATGACGAAGAAGATACCTATCGGATCGTAACGACAGTCAGGGAAGATGTATTGAACGGTATTATCAGTAACATATCTCCAATGGGAAAAGCGCTTCTTGGTCATAAAGTCGGAGATCGGGTAGAGGTAGTTCCGGGAAAAGGTGAACCATTCCATATCGTGATACGGGAGATCGTTAAGACAACAGACGAATCGCAGGATCATATTCGATAGACATTGGAAATTTACGGACAGGATAAAGAAGGTGGCAGTCAGATGACATGTTTAGAGGCACAATCAAAGATCATGGCATTCATAGAAAACAAACTCCCGGATGATGAGTTGAAGGAGTTTATTAAGCATGTCAAAAACTGTGAAAACTGTTCAGAGGAACTGGAAATCTATTATACCCTGATTGTTGGTATGAAAGAATTGGACAATGAAGAAAATCTTTCTACGAACTTTAAAAAGGAACTGGATGATAAGCTGGATGAAGAAATGACACGTATGACAGCCGTTAAACGAATTGCAACCTCTACGATCGTTCTTGTTCTTGCTGCTATCATAACAGGATTGTTGTGGGTATACAGTGGTGTGCTTGAGAAGGTTTATCACTATGAGCAGAATGCCAAACAGAAATCACAGACGGAGTATTATTACAGTGACACGTTTGGTGATAAACTGTTGTTTGGAGATAAATATATGATCGATTATCTGGAGGATATTTTATATAAAGATGAAGATCTTCCGGGAAACAGTGATAAGAATGTACAGTTTATGGATAAAATAAAGAAATATAACCAGACACACAAAAACTATCTGGAAGTCGCCGAGGAAACGGCAGAGAAGGACGATTTGGAAAATGAAGAAAATATTATTAATTGATGGACACAGTATATTAAACCGTGCATTCTATGGTCTGCCGGATCTTACAAACTATGAAGGACTGCATACAAATGCAGTTCTTGGTTTTCTTAATATTATATTTAAGATCATGGATGAGGAGAAGCCGGATCATATGTGCGTAGCATTTGATGTGCATGAACCGACATTCCGTCATCTGAAATACAGCGCATATAAGGGAACCAGAAAGCCAATGCCGGAGGAACTGCGGGAACAGGTTCCGCTTATGAAGGAAGTGCTTACTGCCATGCATGTTACAATCGTCGAAAAGGGCGGATATGAAGCAGATGATATTATTGGTACGATATCAAGGATGGCAGAACGGGAGGGTTATGCAACGGTTATCGTATCAGGTGACAGAGATCTTTTGCAACTTGCAACTGATACGATCCTTGTACGGATTCCAAAGACAAAAGCAACCGGAACAACGATAGAGAATTATTATGCGAAGGATGTCGTTGAGGCATATGGCGTTACACCGGTTCAGTTTATAGATATGAAGGGCCTTATGGGCGATACTTCAGATAATATTCCCGGGGTTCCTGGCATCGGAGAAAAGACAGCTGCAAAACTGATGATCGAATATGGAAGCATGGAGAATATCCTTGACCATCTGGATACAGTAAAGCCTCCACGAGTTCAGAAAAATCTTACGGAGAATATGGATCTGGCAGTTATGTCAAAGGATCTTGCAACGATCAAACTCGACTGCGATCTGGATGTATCTCTGGATGATATGATGATTGATTCACTATTTAATGATGAAACGTATAAGATATTTAAACGTTTAGGTTTTAACAGTCTGCTAAAAAAGTTTGATACAGTGACAGAGACGGCAGAGATTGCTCCGGTTATCACCCTGCTTGAAACATCCGTACAGATAGACAGTTTCTTTGCTGAAAAGATGAAAGATACAGATAAGATCGGGCTGTATCCGATCTGGAAGGATGGAACACTGTTTGGATTGTCTGTTGCCATATCAGAGAAGAATATTTATATTTTATCGAATCTGAATGGAATGGAGCATGACAGACTGATGGAGAAAATAGTATCAGCCACCAGAGACGGTATGCAGGTCGATATTCTGGATTTAAAGGAAGCATTGTCTGTTTTTCCGTTTGATGAGAGTGATACAAAAGTACATGATATCGGTGTAGCCGCCTATCTCTTAAATCCAATGGAGGATGTGTATTCTTATGATGCAATCGCAAGAGATTATCTTGGTGCTACGTTGCCATCGGAAAAAGAATTGATTGGAAAAGATGAGTTGAATCTGTTCTCTTTTGCAAATGAAACTTTTCAGAAGTTATTTGCGTATAAGGCGTTGATTCCATATCTTGCAGGTGACCTTCTGATGGAACGTCTGGAAAAACAGAAAATGCTTACCCTCTATAAAGAGATCGAAATGCCAACGGTATATACACTTTATGATATGGAGCACCGTGGAATCAGGGTTGACCGAAAAGCATTGGACGATTACAGCGTGAAGCTGCAGGGTAGAATTGATGAGCTTCATACAGAAATCATCGGTTATGCTGGAAAAGAGTTCAATATCAATTCTCCAAAACAGTTGGGGGTTGTTTTATTTGAAGATATGGGGCTTTCCGGTGGCAAGAAGACCAAGACCGGATACAGCACCAGTGTTGATGTGCTGGAAAAGATAAAGAACGACCATCCGATCATACCGGCGATACTGGAATATCGTCAGCTTACAAAGCTGAATTCTACTTATGCGCAGGGATTGACGGCATATATATCAGAAGATGGCAGGATTCACGGAACGTTTAACCAGACGATCACAGCGACCGGCCGTATCAGTTCAACTGATCCCAATCTCCAGAATATCCCGATGAAACTGGAACTTGGCAGACTGATCCGGAAGGCATTTATACCGGAAGATGGATATGTATTTGTAGATGCTGATTATTCGCAGATCGAGCTTCGTGTACTTGCACATCTGTCAGGGGATCAGGTTATGCAGAATGCCTTTCTTCATCATGTAGATATCCATGCAACGACAGCTTCCGAGGTATTCGATGTACCAATCGATCAGGTAACATCGTTGCAGAGAAGAAATGCAAAAGCGGTTAACTTCGGTATTGTTTACGGAATCAGCGCATTTGGATTATCGGAGGATCTTGGAATATCCAGAAAAGAAGCTGCTGATTATATTGAAAAGTATTTTGCAACTTATAAGAATATAAAGTCATTTCTTGACCGTCAGGTGGAAGAAGCAAAGGCAGATGGTGTTGTACGGACAATGTTTGGACGTATCCGTCCTGTACCTGAGCTTCGCTCTTCAAACTTCATGACCAGAAGCTTTGGGGAACGTGTTGCGATGAACTCACCGATTCAGGGTACGGCGGCGGATATCATTAAGATTGCCATGTTCCGTGTAAATATGGAACTGAAAAAACGGGGGCTGAAATCCCGACTGATCTTACAGATCCATGATGAACTTCTGGTAGAGACTGCAAAGGATGAGATCGATATTGTAAAAGAGATTATGAAAAAAGAAATGATGGGCGCAGCCGATATGGCAGTACCACTTGAGATCGGTATCAGTGAAGGAGATAACTGGTATGATGCAAAATAAAGATGACATGCTGATCCTTGGACTGACCGGTGGTATCGGTTCCGGAAAGACAGCAGTTCTTACGATATTAAAGGAAGAATATGATGCATATATAATAGAAACAGATCGGCTGGCACATGAGCTGATGGAACCCGGAAGAACGGTTTATCAGGGAATCGTTGATGCATTTGGTACAGAGGTTTTAGTGGATGGTGACAAAGATGCATCCGCAGAAGAGAATATATCAACGGGAAAACGTCCGATCGACAGAAAGAAGCTTGGAGATATCGTATTCCACGATAAAGATAAGCTGGCTTTGCTGAATAGTATTTCACACCCGCTGGTAAAAGAAGAAATCCTGCGCCAGATCGAGGAACATAAGAATGTCGGAAGAAAGCTGTTCGTAATTGAAGCTGCGTTACTGATTCAGGATGGATATAAGAGTATCTGTGATAAGATGTGCTATGTCTATGCAGATTTGGATGTTCGGATATCCAGACTCTGCGAATATCGCGGCTTTACCAGAGAACGTGCGCAGGCAGTCATCGATTCACAGGAGCCGGAAGCTTTTTATCTGGAAGCCTGTGATTATAAGATCGATAATTCCGGTTCGCTTGAAAATACGAAAAAAGACTTGAAGCACATTTTAGATGAATGTAGAATATAAAGTGTTGTCTGGTGCACAAAACAAGAATCTTAAAGATAAGAAATCAAGAATTAAAGGTTAAAAATCAAAGCAGACGACAGTATAATGAATTATGTCGTATACGACTGGCATGTGCCGGTTTGAACAAAATAAATAAAGTGAGGATATTTAATATGAAGGTTTTAGTTATTAACTGTGGCAGTTCATCATTGAAGTATCAGCTGATCGATTCTGATACAGAAGAACTTCTTGCAAAGGGCTTATGTGAACGTATCGCTGTAGATGGAAGACTTACTCATACAACGACAGGAAAAGAGAAATATACAAAGGATCTTCCTATGCCGGATCATAACGCAGCAGTTAGTTATGTATTAGAAGCATTAACAGACAAAGAGACAGGCGCGATCGCAGATCTGTCCGAGATCGATGCAGTAGGTCACAGAATCGTACATGGCGGTGAGAAATTTGCCAAGTCTGTTGTGATTACAGATGAAGTAATTGCTGCGATTGAAGAATGTAATGATCTTGCGCCATTACATAATCCAGCAAATCTGATCGGCATTCGTGCATGTCAGAAGCTGATGCCGGGTGTTCCAAATGTCGGTGTATTTGATACGGCGTTCCATCAGACAATGCCGGATAAAGCATATATCTATGGTATTCCTTATGAATATTATACAGACTATAAGATCAGAAGATATGGTTTCCATGGTACAAGCCACAGCTTTGTATCAAAGAGAACAGCAGAGCTTCTTGGAAAGAATATCGAAGATACCAAGATCATCGTATGTCACCTTGGAAATGGTTCCAGTATTACAGCAGTTAAAGGCGGAAAGTCAGTTGATACGACTATGGGTCTGACACCGCTTGCAGGTGTGATCATGGGAACAAGATCCGGTGATATCGATCCAGCCATTATCGAATTCCTTGCAAATAAGACAGGAAAGAATATCGAAGAGATCAATACGATCTTAAATAAGAAGTCCGGTGTCTATGGTCTGTCCGGTGGATTCAGTGATTTCAGAGATCTCGGCAAAGGTATGGAAGAAGGAAATGACAGATGCCGTCTGGCGCTTGATGTATTTGCATATGGTGTCAAGAAGTATATCGGTGCATATGCCGCAGCTATGGGCGGTGTAGATGCGATCGCATTTACAGCCGGTATCGGTGAGAACAATCCATATGTCAGAAACCTTGCAATGTCAGATATGGAATACATGGGAATCACGATCGATCAGGAAGCAAACAAGGTAATGGGAGATGAAAAGCTGATCTCCACACCGGATTCAAAAGTAAAGGTATTTGTCGTTCCTACAAATGAAGAGCTTGCGATCGCAAGAGAGACCGTTGCGTTAGTGTAGTGAAAAAGAAAAATATGGCAAAAAATATGTGATTTTATCGTTGACAAAGGGTATTCAAATATGTATAATAACCAATGTGCGATTTTTAGGAGATATTATGTTAATTGATTTATCAGAGATTTTATCGACAGAAGGACAGGTAAAAGACTACGATGTTACATCTGAACTGAAGGAATTTTCTTTTAACGGAAATGTATATGTAGTTGATAACGTAAAAGATTTTCATCTTACTGCCAGAAATGAAGGTAAGAGAAAAGCAAGTCTTAAGGGCGGCTGTGTTGTTACACTTAAGATGTTATGTGACCGTTGTCTGGATGAAATTACAGAAGATTTTGAAGTGGACATAGACGAGATGATCGATATGGCTATCTTTGAAACAGATAAAGTTGATGAGATCGAGGAATTAGACTATCTGGAAGATCACATTATTAATATGGACATGCTTTTACAGAAGGAACTAATGACTTTAGTCCCGATGCAGATATTATGCAAAGATGATTGCAAAGGTCTGTGCAAAGTGTGTGGAGCAAATCTGAATCATGAAACATGTGATTGTGATGATTTTGTTCCGGATCCAAGATTATCAGTTTTTGCAAACATCTTGAAAGGTTGAGGAGGTGTGATTAATGTCAATTTGTCCAAAGAATAAGAGTTCAAAGGCCAGAAGAGATAAGCGTAGAGCTAACTGGAAGATGACTGCTCCTGCATTAGTAAAGTGCAGCAAGTGTGGCGAATTAATGGTTCCACATAGAGTATGTAAGAATTGTGGTTCATACAACAAGAAAGAGATTATCTCAGTAGGTGAGTAATTATAAATAGAGCTTTCCGAGCGATCGGAAGGCTTTATTTTTTTGCCATTTCATAAGCCGGGTACGACACGCCGGCATGAATGTATTTGGCAATTGCAGCGTTATATCCCCTGTTGACTTTAAGAAAGGCAAAATATATAATAACTTTGTGTATTTATACGGTCAGAGCAGAGTCCTATTCCGACAAGTTTCCGGGTTGGTCTGCGTAGGAGTCTGTACTCCGATTCGTATAATGAGAAATATGGAAATGCCGGAAAACTTCCGGTATAAGAAAGGAAACAGAAATAAGATGAGCGAAGTAACAAGAGTAGTTGTAGATGCCATGGGTGGAGATTACGCACCGGAGTGGATCATAAGAGGTGCAGTAGAAGCAATCAATGAAGGCGCAAAGGCACAGGTAATACTGACCGGTAAAGAAGATGTAATAAAGAAGGAACTTGCGAAATATACTTACGATCAGTCAAAGATCGAGGTCGTAAATGCAACAGAGGAGATCACCTGTCATGAAGCACCGGTACAGGCAGTCAGAAGCAAGAAGGATTCTTCACTGGTGGTTGGTCTGAACATGGTAAAAAACGGAGAAGCTGATGCGATCATTTCAGCCGGAAGTTCAGGTGCGATCCTTGCAGGAGGACAGTTAGTAGTCGGACGTTCCAAAGGTGTAAAACGTTCACCGCTTGCCCCGCTTCTTCCTACATCAAAGGGTTATTCCCTTCTGATCGACTGTGGAGCAAATGTCGATGCCAGACCGGAGCATCTGTTACAGTTTGCAAAGATGGGTTCTATCTATATGGAGAATATCGAACATGTTAAGAATCCAAGAGTTGCGATCGTAAACATCGGTGATGAAGAAGAAAAGGGAAATGCTCTTGTAAAAGAGACATATCCGTTATTGAAAGAATGTAAGGATATTAATTTTGTCGGCAGTATCGAGGCAAGAGAGATTCCAAACGGTGCAGCGGATGTTATTGTCTGTGAAGCATTTGTCGGAAATGTTATTTTAAAATTATATGAAGGCCTTGCAAAGATGCTCTTAGGTGAGATCAAGAATACGATCATGTCATCATTTAAGACCAAGATCGGAGGACTTCTGATCAAGAGTTCATTGAATGGATTAAAAGAGCGCTTTAATGCGAAGAACAAAGGCGGCGCACCTTTACTTGGCTTAAAGGGCCTTGTCGTAAAGATCCATGGCAATTCTCATAACGAGGAAGTCAAGAGCGCTATTTTCCAGTGTATTGATTTCAAAGAAAATGGTGTAAATGAAAAGATTGCCGAGAATC
>ERZ808240.801-NODE-801-length-40472-cov-30.985328_pt1 | contig 40472 bp, 43 predicted proteins | sample MGYA00521084_ERZ808240 | MGnify/ENA primary metagenome ERZ808240 (study PRJEB31516, sample SAMN03275571) | gut metagenome | biome: mammalia-associated habitat; material: feces | host: Papio cynocephalus | place: Kenya | collected 2012-08-06 ... | reverse complement strand
CTTTCTAATGAGTTACAGAGCGATTAAAATAAAACTGTTTCCTACAAGAGAACAGGAAAAACTTTTGTGGCAATCGGCAGGAACAGCAAGGTTTGCGTATAACTGGGCAAAGAAATTTGCCGATACTTATTACAGGCTTTACAAGAAAAGTCTTAATGCAGGCAAGGCAAGAAAACACTTCACCAAGCTGAGAAACCGTAAAAAATATGCATGGCTCAAAGAAGTTTCCTCTGAAATACCGCAACAGGCAATCAAAGATTACTTTGAAGCATTGAATAAATTCTTTAAAAAGATTGCAGGTTATCCAGGATTTAAGTCGAGGAAAAGAAGTACTGTTTCGTTTTATCATTCAAACGCTAAGTTTACTGTATCTGACAATGTAATAAAGCTTGAAAAGATTGGTGAAATCAGAATGAAAGACGATAACAGACTTCCAAGAGGAAATTACAGACGTGATAAAAGTAAAGTTTGTAATCCGAGAGTCAAGTATAACGGAAAGTACTGGTATATCTCACTTTGCGTTGAAAACAAATATGAAAAATGCAAACTTGACAAAGATTTATCTGTTGGAATAGACCTTGCTACAGTAAGCAATTTTGAAAAATCTTTTGGAAACATAAACAAAACGCAGAGAGTACGCAGATTAAAGAAACAATTGCGTAGATTGCAACGTCAGGTTTCAAGAAAATATGAGAAAAATCGTTCAGGCAACAGATATCTCAAGACAAATAATATTATGAAACTTGAAAGAAAAATCAAACTCCTGCACAAAAGACTTTCAGATATTCGCCTTAATTATCTTCATCAGGTAACAATCTCTATAGCGAAAACCAAGCCGTACCGAATTGTTATGGAAGATTTAAATGTTAAGGGAATGATGAAAAACAAGCATTTGGCACAGGCAATATCAGAACAAGGTTTTGCAAAATTCATTGAACTTATGAAATATAAAGCTGAAAAGTTTGGGATAGAGTTTATTCAGGCAGACAGATTTTATCCATCAAGCAAAATTTGTTCACATTGTGAAAGTCTTAAAAAAGACTTGAAGCTTTCCGAAAGAATATATCATTGTTCTTGTTGCGGTTTTACGATTGACCGTGATAAAAATGCAAGTATTAATTTAGCAAATTATAAATTAGCGTAAAACCATTTATAAGGTTGAGTTAATATGTAGGTGTTGATGACACCGAATTTACGCTTTTGGAGTGTCATACAAACAGGAGTAGCAATATTGCAAAACTGGACACGTTGAAGAAAGAAGCAAACTATGTTGTTTTTTTATAAAGAATTATAAAGTTTACACATCAGAACAGGAATTGTTGAAAATGTTGAATGATATTATAAAAGCTGAAAATGTATATTTTTCATATCAGCACAGTGATGACAAGGATATCCATATGGCTGTAAACGGAATAACTCTTGATATACACAGGGGAGAATTTACAGCTGTTCTCGGCAGAAACGGTTCAGGAAAATCAACTCTTGCAAAGCATTTCAATGCAATACTTTTACCTGACAGGGGAAAAGTTTATGTAAACGGCATTGATACCAGTGATGAGGACAGAATTTTTGAAATAAGACAGTTTGCAGGAATGGTTTTCCAGAACCCTGATAATCAGATAGTATCATCTGTTGTTGAGGAAGATGTGGCATTTGCTCTTGAAAATCTCGGGGCTGAACCGGATATGATAAGAGAAAGAGTTGACGAGGCTTTAAAAGCAGTCGGTATGTATGATTACCGTCTGCATTCTCCGGCACAGCTTTCAGGCGGTCAGAAACAGAGAATTGCAATTGCGGGAATTATTGCAATGCGTCCGGACTGTATAATTTTTGATGAATCAACTGCAATGCTTGACCCGCAGGGAAGAAAGGAAGTTATCGGGATAATAAAACAGCTCGGCAGCAGATACGGCATAACATCAGTGCTTATAACACACTATATGGACGAAGCCGCAGAAGCTGACAGAATCATTGTTATAAATGACGGAAGCGTTATTATGGACGATACTCCCAAAGAAGTATTTTCAGATGTTGAACGTGTAAAGGCTGCCGGACTTGATGTTCCGCAGGTAACGGAGCTTGTATATGAACTTAATAAATGCGGTCTTTGTCTTGATAAGCATATTATTTCAGAAGATGAATGCACAGAGGCTCTTTCAGAATTGCTTGGAGGTTTGCAATGTCAGCAATAAAAACAGAAAATCTTACTTATATATACAGTGCAGGCACACCATTTGAAAAAATAGCTGTGAACAATGTGAATCTTGAAATAGAAAAAGGCGAATTTGTAGGGGTAATAGGTCATACAGGTTCAGGAAAATCAACTCTTATACAGCATTTCAACGGACTCCTTAAACCAACATCAGGAAAAGTATTTATAGATGATAATGATATATGGCAAAGCAAGGAGATTACACGCAGAACACGTTTCAAAGCCGGACTTGTATTTCAGTATCCTGAATATCAGCTTTTTGAGGATACAGTTTTCAAGGATATCGCATTCGGCCCTTCAAATATGGGGCTTGATGAGGAAGAAATAAAGGAACGTGTGCTTGAAAGTGCGGAAATGGTTGGTCTTTCTGAAAAAATGCTTGAAAAATCGCCGTTTGAGCTTTCAGGAGGTCAGAAACGCCGTGCGGCAATAGCCGGAGTCATGGCAATGAAACCGTCAGTGCTTATACTTGACGAACCGGCGGCAGGACTTGACCCTATGGGAAGAAATGAAATATTCAGCAGAATAAAACAGTATCATAAGAATACAGGAAGCACCGTTCTTATAGTTTCGCACAGCATGGAGGATATTGCGGCATATACCACAAAACTGCTGGTTATGAATCGTTCAGAGCTGTTCTGTTATGATGATACGGACAAGGTTTTTTCAAGAGCAGATGAGATTTCTGAAATCGGACTTGCAGTTCCGCAGATTACAAGCGTTTTCAGAGAACTCAGAAAAAAAGGCTTTGACCTTGAAGGTGATGCATATACTGTTGAATCAGCAAAAAGGCTTATCCTTGAATATATAAAAAAAAGAGGTGGCTCTGTTTGCTGAAGGATATAACAATAGGACAGTATTTTCCGGGAAGCAGTATAATACACAGGCTTGACCCGAGATTTAAAATAGTAATCACCGGATTGTTTATAATCATGGTCTTTTCAGCCGGTTCATTTGCAGGAATTGCAGCAAGTGCAGTCTATGCGGCGGCAGCTTACTGTATTTCAGGGATAAGCTTTTCACTTATGTGGAAGAATTTAAAGCATATAATCCCGATACTGCTTGTAACAGCGGTTATGAATCTTTTTTTTATAGATGGTGAAACTCTTTTTGAGATAGGATTTATAAAAATAACATATGAGGCTGTTGAGTCGGCAGTATTTATGATTTGCAGAATAATTCTGCTTATAATCGGTTCATCGCTGCTTACATATACAACCTCGCCGATTGCACTTACAGATGCGATAGAAAGACTGCTTTCACCGCTTAAAAGGTTTAAGCTTCCGGTTCATGAACTTGCAATGATGATGACTATTGCACTCAGATTTATTCCTACTATACTTGATGAAACTGATAAGATAATGTCAGCTCAGAAATCAAGGGGAGCTGACTGGGAAACAGGAAGTATCATGAAAAGATTAAAGGCTCTTGTGCCGATATTCATACCTCTTTTTGTATCAGCATTCAGACGTGCGGAAGAACTTGCAACCGCTATGGAATGCAGATGCTACAGAGGCGGAGAGGGAAGAACACGCCTTAAACAGTTAAAACTCAGTAAGGCGGATTATACAGCACTTGTTCTGACTTTTGTATTCAATGCGGCTGTGATAGTGACAAATATATTTTTCGGAGGAGATTGATGCTGTATGCAGGCTATGATAAATTTCATGATAATATTTCTTATAGTTGTTCCGGCGGCAGCATTGATATATATTATAAAATCATTCTGGGATATTTCAAGAACAAGAAAACAGACTCAGGAAAAACTTATGGATATCATAACGGAATATGAGATAAAAAATAATGGCGGAGATGAAAAGTGAGAAATTTAAAGGTTATCATGTCATACCGTGGAACTAATTACCATGGATTTCAGATTCAGAATAATGCTCATACGGTTCAGGCAGAAGTTGAAAATGCTCTGGAAAAAATACTTAATCAGAAAGTTTCAGTAAACGGCTGTTCAAGGACAGATGCCGGAGTTCATGCAAATGAATACTGTTTTTCTGTTATGACTGACAGCAGAATAAATGAACTTGGATTTGTAAGAGGTATGAACGGTCAGCTTCCTGATGATATATCAATTCTTTCATGCGAGGAAGTACCGGAGGATTTTCATGCAAGATTTTCATGCAAAGCCAAGGAATATGTATATAAAATACATAACAGCGAATCAAAGAATCCGTTTGCTGCCGACCTTGAATATCATTACAGAAGAAAATTCAATGAACAGCTTGTACGCAGTGCGTCAGAATTTTTTAAGGGAACTCATGATTTCAGAAGTTTCTGTTCAGAGGCAAAGGATAAATCAAATACAATAAGAACTATATATGATTTTGATATTGAAATTAATGGCAACTCAATAAAAATGATTGTAAAAGGTGACGGATTCCTGTATAATATGGTAAGGATTATGGTGGGGACTCTGCTTTCAGTCAATGAGGGACTTATAAAAATTGATGAACTGCCGGATATAATGGCTGCGGGAGAAAGACGTTTTGCCGGAAAAACAGCTCAGGCTCACGGACTTTATCTCAATAAGGTGTTTTATTAGAACATGGAGGACAGAATGTCAGACGATATCTATAATAAACGTGCAAGAAAGAAAAAACGTAAAAAAGCAGAGGGAAAAGGCTCTGTCAGAAACAAGGTCATATTTGTTCTGGCAGCAGTCATTGTAATAGTTCTCGGACTCTTTATTACGAGAAACAAATGGATTCCCGAACTTGAAAAACTTAATATATATATCGGAAACAGCAAAAATGCTGAAGTTGATGAAAACGGAATACTCAATAACAATGGTCAGCTTGCAGAGGGTAATTTTCCAATAGCTCTTTCTGATTCATCTGAATATCAGACAGGTATGATAGGCGACAGACTTGTAATACTTAGTGATGCGGATTTTTCAGTATATTCAACTGACGGCGAAAAACTCGCTTCAAGAAGTCATGACTATTCAAATGTAATACTTAAAACTGCGGCAAACCGTGCTCTTATCTATGAAAGCAGCGGAAATAAATTCCGTGTTGAAACTTCAAGAAAGACTCTTTTTGAAAAAACTCTTGATGACAAGATAATATTTGCAAGGATAAGCAATGAAGGATATATCGCAGTTGTAAGCACGTCTGACACATATTCATGTATGCTTACAGTATTTGACATGAACGGAAATGCAATTTATTATCGTGGAAGTGTTGACAGAATTATAGAAGTGTGCTTTAATAATGAGAGTACAGGCTGCCGCATAACTGTAATGGACGCAAATATAGGTCAGATAGTTTCAAGGGCATATCAGGTAAACTTTACAAGTGAAGATGAAAAATGGACTACCAATGAATTTGAAACGCTCTGCGTTGACCTGTATACAACATCTACAGACGGACTCTTTATTCTCGGAGATACAAAATGTGCATACTATGACAAGAACGGCACATTTTTAAAAGGCTATTCATATAAGAATACTCTTATATCAGGAGGCTTTATGAATGACCATGCGGCAATGATTTTCAAGAATGACAAAAGACGAAAAACAAGCCTTGTTCTTGTAAACGGCATGGAATCAGCTCCGATTGAAAAGATAATAGAGGGAAACCTTAAATATCTTGTTGCTGAATCTGAACTTGCATATGTAATGACAGACAATGAGATAATTGCCTATGATTATGATGGAAATGTGGTTTCAAAGGCTTCAATATCGGATATATACCATTCATTCCTAAAATCAGGCAATACAATATTCCTTATCGGAAATACAAGAATAGACAAGATAAACTTCATAAGTACTCAATGATGAAAAGGGAGGCGTGATACAGTGGAAACAGGAGTCTGGATAATATATGACATTATTGCCGTTGCAATTATAATCGGTGCAGTTGTTTCAAATGCAAAAAGAGGTTTCAGCAGAATTTTCATATCAGCTATGGGATATCTGGTTTCATGTGTACTTGCCTCGTCTCTCAGCAATGCTTTTGCACCGCAGTTTTATGACCTTTTTCTTAAAGACAAAATTATTGAGGATACAAGTACTGCAATAAGTGAAAGCGATATTTCAGAGGAAATTCAGGGCTGTATTTCCGATATGACATATGGACTTGATATAAGCGTAAAGGATATAAGCAGAGCTGTCGGAAAATCTGACGGCAAGCACATTGATAAGGTAATATATAATCTTATAGTCAGCAGAAGTGCCGGAGCAGTTTCATCAGAAGCTGAAGTTACAAAAGGTCTTGAAGCCGGTATTACAGACAGTATCAGAAAAATATTCAAGGATAAAGTTCCGGAATCAATGCTTAAAGGTCTTACAGATGCCACGCAGAACAGCATTGAAGGCGTTTCTGAATTTATATCGGTTATGTTTTCAGGCAGTGCGGACAAGGCTGCTGAATATATCGAGGAGCATTATATCAGACAGTATGCAGTTATGTTTGTAAAAATACTGCTTTTCATACTGATATTATTTATCCTTATGATAATTGTAAAAATAATTGAAAATATGCTTGTTCAGGCTGACAGAATACCTGCAATAGGAAGATTTGATACGCTTGCAGGCGGAATATTCGGAGCAGTTGAAGCTATGGCTCTTGTATTTATCGCCTGTATAATGATAAAATTCAGTATACTTCTTACAGATGGTACTCAGACGTTTCTCAATGAAGATACAATAGAACAGTCAAAACTGTTCAGCATATTCTATAATTTTGATTTATTTGGTTAACTTATTATTAACGGAGGAAAAACTATGATGTTATGCAGCAGATGCCATAAGCGAGTGGCTGTAGTATTCATCACTGCTATGCAGGGTGAAGAAAAGAAAAATGAGGGGCTTTGCATGGTATGTGCAAAGGAGCTTAAAATACCTCAGATTTCCGAGTATATGGAACAGCTTGGAATAAGTGACGAAGACATAGAACAGCTTTCTGACCAGATGACCGATATTGTTGATGGTGATGCATTTCAGGCAGGCGGTTCAGGAACATTGCCTCCGTTTATTCAGAGCATGATGGATAATAATCCATTTTCAGCAAAGCCTAAAAACAGTGCAGGCTCAGATGATTTTGCAAGAAAAAAACCTCAGGGCGAAAAGGCTGACCGTACAGCAAGAAAGAAAGAAAAGGAGAGAAAACTTAAATTCCTTGAAAATTACTGTACAAATTTAAGCCAGAGAGCAAAGGAAGGCAAACTTGACAGAATTATCGGACGTGACAAGGAAATTTCAAGAGTAGTCCAGATTCTCTCAAGAAGAACCAAAAACAATCCATGCCTTATAGGTGAACCTGGTGTCGGAAAAACTGCCGTTGCAGAGGGTATTGCCCAGAGAATTGAAGCCGGAGAAGTTCCTTTCAATCTCTCAGGAAAGAAAATATATCTCCTTGACTTAACGGCTCTTGTTGCCGGAACTCAGTTCAGAGGACAGTTTGAAAGCCGTATAAAAGGTCTTGTTGATGAGGTTAAATCTGAAGGAAATATAATCCTGTTTATAGATGAAGTTCATAACCTTGTCGGAACAGGCGATTCAGAAGGTTCAATGAATGCAGCGAATATCCTTAAACCTGCCCTTTCAAGAGGAGAAGTTCAGGTTATCGGTGCAACAACATTTTCAGAATACCGCAAGTATATTGAAAAGGATTCAGCACTTGAAAGACGTTTCCAGCCTGTTACAGTCAATGAACCTACAATTGATGATACAGTAGAAGTTCTTCAGGGAATAAAAAAATATTATGAGGATTACCACAGAGTAAAGATAAGCGATTATCTGCTCAGAATGTGTGCAGTTCTTTCAGAAAGATATATAAATGACAGATTTCTTCCTGACAAGGCAATAGACCTCCTTGATGAAAGCTGTGCCTGTGCAAGTATCGGAAGTCCTGAACTTGCTGAATATGACAGACTCAAGAAACATCTTGAATCACTCAAGGAAAATGAAAAACAGATGGAGGATAATGAACAGCCTGATTTCAAGGCTCTTGCAGAACTTAAAGCCAATATAATCCGTGTAAGCGGAAAACTTGACGAATACGAAAAGCTTATTGAAAATGTATGCGTCAGGGAAGATGATTTGGCGAAAGTAATCGAACTCTGGACAGGTATTCCGGCAAGCAAGGTTGCAGAAAGCGAATTCAGAAAAATAGCTAATCTTGAAACAGCTCTTAAAAAGAGAATTATCGGTCAGGACGAAGCAGTTGAACTTGTTGCAAAGGCAATCAAACGTACAAGAGTCCAGCTCTCAAAACGCAGAAGACCTGCATCATTCATATTTGTAGGCCCTACAGGTGTTGGAAAAACTGAACTTGTAAAAGTTCTCTCAGAGGAAATGTTTGACGGAACAGATACTCTTATAAGGCTTGATATGACTGAATTTATGGAGAAACACGCTGTATCAAGAATAATTGGTTCTCCTCCGGGATATGTAGGATATGATGAAGCCGGACAGCTTACTGAAAAAGTCCGCCGCAAACCATATTCAGTAGTACTCTTTGATGAGATAGAAAAAGCTCATCCTGATGTAATGAATATCCTCCTCCAGATACTTGATGAAGGCAGAGTCAATGATGCTCAGGGCAGAAGCATAAGCTTTGAAAATACAATTATAGCAATGACATCAAACGCCGGCTCATCTGACAAGTCAAACGGAGTAGGCTTTAACAAAACAGAGGACGAAATTTCAAAGGATAAGGCGATAAAGGGACTCAGGGAATTTTTAAGACCTGAATTTATAAGCCGAATTGATGAAATAGTAGTGTTCAAGAATCTTACAAAACAGGATTACGGAAAAATTGCTGCTCTTATGCTTGATGAAATGAAAGAACCTCTCAGCGAGAGAAACATTTCACTTACATATGACCAGAAGGCACTCGATGCAGTTGCTGAAAAGTCATATAGTAAGAAATTTGGTGCAAGAGATATAAGACGCATAATAAGAAGTGAAATTGAAGATAAAATTGCAGAGATAATTATTGATAATTCAGAAAAAGTTGTAAACAATATATCAGTTTCAGCCGATAACAATGATATAACAGTAAAATTCAGCGAATAATTATAACGGGGATATCTCTATAAAACGGATATCCCTGTTTTAAACCTGTTTGTAGGGGTGAACTGTGTTCGCCCCTACAATTCATTGTCTTTAATCATAAAATTTTTGTGTTAAATCGGCGTAAATTTTAGTGATTTTACAGAAATAAAAGCTGTATAAGCTTTTTTTCTTGAAGTTTTTTAACTTATGTGATATATTATAAACTGAACCCGTAACTATATATATAGAAAATATCATGTGCAGAAATTATTTCAGAAGGTGATTTGTTATGGAAAGGTTAAGAACAGTGTTGGAGAAAATAAAACATTTCAATGAAATCAGAGAGAAAAATTCAGAGAAATATAAAATGACAAATTTGTTTCTGATGTTTTTCTTTCCTGTATTCATAGTAAGTATGGCTGAAATAAATCAGTCAAAGACAGTAAGCAAATTTATACTTTTTCTTTTTGAAAAGCCGACAGTAATGCTTTTTGATGTGCTGCTTGCAGGAATAATATTCTGCGGACTGCTTTTTATATTCAAAAAAGGCTGGATAGCGGTTACTGTCCAGAGTGTTGTATATTTCACGCTCAGCATAGTGGAGCTTTTCAAGTACAATACAAACGGAAATCATCTTATTTTAAGCGAGATGAAACTTTTCAGAAGTGTAAAGAGTCTTACTTCATTTGCATATATAAAAATAACACCGGTACTTGTTATATATACTCTTATAGTACTGGCATATATCGCAGCAGTATTTGTATTCAATCCGAAACTTAAAATGAAGATGGCAAAACGTATAGTTCCGGCAGCAGCCTGTGTTGTAAGCTGTACAGTATTCTTTGCAGTTCCGTCAGTTGCAGACCCTGTATATTCATTGTTTTCAGTGGATTCAACAGCAGCAAACAATGTTTTCAGACTTAATCAGAAATTTGAAAACAACAGTTTTCTTGCATTTATAGTTCAGACGTTTTCAGAAACAATATCAAATAAAATAGTAAAGCCGGAATCATATTCAGCGGATACTATTGATGATTTGCTTGACGTTGAGGTTGAAAAAGAAACCAATGACGATTTTATAAAGCCTAATGTAATAGTTGTAATGTCAGAAGCATTTGCTGATTTCAGAAAATTTGATGAACTTGACCTTGATACAGATGCATATGACAGTTATGATGAAGTTGCAGAGGAAGGTTTCAAAGGTACAGCAATAGTTCCTACATTTGCAAGCTTTACAGTAAGAACAGAGTTTGAACTGCTTTTCGGACTTCCGGTAAAATCACTCAATGACCCGAATATGCCGCAGAGAATGCTGCTTGACAGGGAACAGCCTACAATAGTACAGTGCTATGATGACCTTGGATATTCAACAGCATATGTTCATCCGTTTTTAAGCTCATTCTACAGCCGCAAAAGAGTATATTCAAATTTCGGATTTGATACAATGATATTTGATGACAGCTTTACAGTTCCGGTTGAATATGAGGGAACTTATATTTCTGATGAAACAGTTTTCAATCAGATAGAAAAACTCATAAAGGAAACAGATGAACCGCTTTATGTGCATACTACAACAATGCAGAACCATCAGCCGTATTCAGACGGTGACAATACCGATGAAGAACTTGCAAACTATCTTTCAAAGATAAAAATAACATCAGATGCACTTAAAAAATTTACAGAGCACCTTTCAGAAATAGATGAACCGACAGTTGTCCTTATGATAGGCGACCATTTCCCGTCATTCAAGGCAGAAAACAGTGCCTATGACAAGATAAATATAAATGCTGACAACTGTTCATCAGTATATGAACAGTCATATATAGTATGGAGCAATTATATTACAGATTACAGCTCAATGCCTGATGAAAAGATATCAACATTCTATCTTCCATATGTAATGTATAATCTTATCGATGCCCCGAAGGATACATTTATTCAGGCAATGACTGATAAAATGCAGACTCTTCCGATTTATTCAACACAGTATGATTCAGATATTCCGCATGATGAGGAGCTTGATGTGCTGACATATGACAGAATACTCGGAGATAATATATCAACTGAGGAGGAATTGAAAAATGATTGAAAAAGGACTTAAAGGAACTGCTGAAATAGCAGTTGACAGCTTCAATACCGCAAAATCAATGGGAAGCGGTTCTCTTGAGGTATTTGCCACACCTTCAATGGTTGCTCTTATGGAAAAGGCTGCTGTAAATGCAGTTGCTGAATTTCTTTCAGATAATGAAACAACTGTCGGAACTCTTATAAATACAGAACATATCTCGGCTACTCCCGTAAATATGACAGTTACCGCTGAAGCAGAGGTTACAGAGGTAAACGGCAGAGAAATAGTATTCAGCGTTACAGCAAAAGATGAAGCCGGAATTATCGGCAGAGGAACTCATAAGCGTTTCATTGTCAATACTGAAAAATTCATGAAAAAAACCAATGCAAAGTCAAATGCATAAATAACAGATATTGTGTTCATAATAATCTCAGCAGAGGAAATACCTCTCTTAAACATGACATGGCGGGAGTTTTTCAGCCGTACAGGAAAATCTTTTTATATGGTCATGTTTTCGTACTGTGCGGAGAATGGAGATTTTTATGAAAAATAATCAGAACCAGCAGAACAGAAATCAGCAGAATAAGAATAATAACAACTTCCAGAATAATAACCAGCAGAATAACCAGAATCAGCAGAATAATCAGAATAAAAACAACAACTGCTGCAACGATTAATTGAAATAATTATTTCTGATAAAAAACCGTATGCTTTTTTTCAAGGCATACGGTTTTTCTTTGACAAATTATAATTATAGTGCTATAATGCATAATATACAGCATCTTTGCAGAAAATAAATTCTGACGGAGGTGTGTTTTAACGCAAATTCTATAATAGGGGAACGATGATTATTTTCTGTAGGGGCGACCATTGGTCGCCCGCCTGAAATTCCGGTAAACTGCAACGGGCGACCAATGGTCGCCCCTACAAAATGAATTTGAATTTCAGATGAACAAATCAAAGAAACAATCCATTGAATTTGCGTTGATTTAAAAAATGAAAAATACAGATATAGCAGTTATAGGTGCAGGAATTGCAGGTCTTACTTCAGCAATATATTCAGGACGTGCAGGTCTTGAAACAATCGTATTTGAAAAAAATATCACAGGCGGTCAGCTTGCTTCAGCACCTCTTATAGAAAATTATCCCGGATTTTCAGCAATTGAAGGAAATGAACTCGCTGCAAAAATTAAAAATCAGGCTCTTGAAAACGGTGCTTTAATAGAGGAATTTGATACGATAAAATCAGTTGATTTTTCAGATGAAAAGAGAATTATTGAAACTGAATCAGCTGTATACAATGCAAAGGCTGTTATTATCGCATCAGGTACAGAGCCGCTGAAACTTCCCGTTGCTGATGAAAAGGAAAGACGTGGAAAAGGAATCCACTACTGTGCATTATGTGACGGAGCATTCTATAAAAATAAGGTTGTGGCAGTAGTCGGAGGCGGAAATTCAGCTCTTGAATGCGGATTGTATCTTTCAGGACTTGCTTCTGAGGTTATTTTTATAATCCGCAAAAACAGCTTCAGGGGAGAAAATAAACTGATAAACAGAATAAAATCAATCAGGAATATCAGAATATTCTATAACTGGACTGTTGAAAATGTCACAGGAAACGGACGTGTTACCGGAATAAATATAAGGAATACAAAATGTAACTGTGAGAGATTTATTTCAGTTGACGGAATATTCTGCTGTATAGGCTCAGAGCCTGCAACAGATTTGTTCAGACAGTATATTGATACAGATGATTACGGCTATATACTGACAGATGACGGTATGCATACAAATATAAAAAATGTCTTTGCTGCCGGAGATGTCAGAAAAAAGGATTACCGTCAGCTTGCGGTATCTGTTTCAGACGGAGCAATAGCCGCCCTTAATGCTCAGAAAAATATTCTGATGGATAACGGAGGTAAATCATTATGATAAAAGTATATTCTTCAGACAGCTGCGGATATTGTCAGAAACTTAAAGCATACCTTGACAGCAGAAATATAAATTATACAGTAATTGATGTAAATGCCTCAGAGGATAATGCATATGAACTCATACGCCTTACAGGTCAGAGTGCAATTCCTGTAACAATTATCGGTGATGAAACAATAATCGGTTTTGACAAGCCGGCAATTGACAAGGCTCTTGAAAATTATAAGAATTAACGCAAATTCGATAACGAAAATTTTATAATTGAAAACAAGGAATTTTTCGTTTATTCTGTAGGGGCGAACTGTGTTCGCCCGTTTGGGTATGCTGTAAACCTATCGGGCGAACACAGTTCGCCCCTACAAAAAATAACCATTGGATTTACGTTAAACTTTATATAGGAGGATAAATTTATGAATACTGAAATTGAATTTGTACCGGTTGATTCAATATCATTGATAAATGATATGTGCAGACTGGCAGGCGAAATCTGGAGAGAACATTTTACTCCGATAATAGGTGCTGAACAGACTGAATATATGCTTAAAAATTTTCAGTCATTTCCGGCTGTAAAAAATCAGATTGAAAAACAGGGATACAAATATTTTATAATGTCATCAGGCAATGAATGTATCGGCTATACCGGAATAAAATCTGAAAACGGCTCAATGTTTTTAAGTAAACTCTATGTAAGAAAGGATATGCGTGGAAAAGGCATATCAAGAAAAGCTATTGACTTCATTAAAAATATGTGCCATCAGGAAAAGCTTGATAAAATATGGCTCACCGTAAATAAGCATAATTATGATACAATAAATATCTATAAAAAACTCGGATTTGAAATTGAAAAATCTCAGGTTACTGATATAGGCGGCGGATTTGTAATGGACGACTATGTTATGGAACTGCCTATGATTTATGATATGCTTCTTGAATGTGCGGAACAGGCTCGCAGAAATGCATACGCACCATATTCAGGTTTTAAAACAGGTGCTGCTGTAATGGCTGAAAACGGTGATATATATCTTGGCTGCAATATAGAAAATTCTTCATATCCTTTATGTATATGTGCTGAAAGAACTGCAATAGTAAAGGCTGTATCAGAGGGAGTAAAGGAATTTAAAATGATTGCAGTAACCGGCGGAAAAGATAATACAAATGAGGAATGTTTCCCATGCGGTGCATGCAGACAGGTTCTTGCTGAATTTTGTGACGAAAATACAAAGATAATCTTAAAGGACGGCAGAAAAATAAAAGTATATACTCTTGGAGAGCTTATGCCGCATTCATTCAGACTTGAAAAATAAAAAAATTTCTGAAAGGATTATTCTATGCTTAAAACAGCGGTTGTTACAGGTGCTTCAAGAGGTATCGGAAAAGCTGTTGCTGAAACTCTTGCAGCTGACGGATATACAGTAATTGTCAATTATTCATCAAGCAGAGAAAAAGCTGAAAAAATTGCTTCGGATATAGGCGGTGAGGCTTTTCAGGCTGATGTTTCAGACAGAAAACAGACAGAAAAAATGTTTACATATGTATATGAAAAATATGGTCATATAGATTTGCTTGTAAATAATGCAGGTATTTCAGTTTATGGTCTTTTCAATGATATTTCTGAAGAAGATGAAAACAGAATTATAGATGTCAATATAAAGGGAATGATTAACTGTTCAAGAAAAGCCCTTGAATATATGATAAAAAGAAAATATGGCAGAATAATAAATATATCATCAATGTGGGGTGAAACAGGAGCTTCATGCGAGGTTCATTATTCCATGACAAAGGCTGCTGTTATCGGTTTTACAAAGGCTCTTGCAAAGGAAGTGGGAATGTCAGGGATACAGGTTAATTGTGTATCTCCCGGAATGATACTCACTGATATGACATCAGGATTTTCAGATGATGAGATACAGGCAATAAAAGATGAAACACCGCTTCAGACTATAGGAGTTCCTCAGAATATTGCTGATGCAGTAAGTTTTCTTGCTTCACATAAGGCAGATTTTATAACAGGTCAGGTTATCTCAGTAAACGGCGGATTTGTTATCTGAAACGGCAAACTGCTGTCTGCAATCTTAATCAACGCCAATTCTATGAATTATTTCTGTAGGGGCGACCATTGGTCGCCCGCCGAATTGTGATTGAAACATAAATTCGATATTTGTTTTCTGTACAAATTCGACAACAAAATTTTATGATTGAAAAATGGAAATTTCCATACATTCTGTAGGGGCGACCATTGGTCGCCCGATAGGTTCACAGCATACCTAAAACGGGCGAACACAGTTCGCCCCTACAAAACGAATTTAATTTCAGATGAACAAATTACAAAAAACAACCATCGAATTTGCGTTAAAAATAAAAGGAGTATATAAAATGATTGATGAAAGACTTAAAAAACAGATAGAGTTTATAGTTGAAACTGATAAGCTTAAAAATATTTACCGTCAGACATATGTTATCAATGAGGACAGAAAGGAAAATGATTCAGAACATAGCTGGCACCTTGCTCTTATGGCTTTTATACTTGCTGAACATTCAAATGTTGAGATAGATGTGCTTAAAACTATAAAAATGGTTCTTATACATGATATAGTTGAAATAGATGCAGGGGATACATACTGCTATGACAAGGAAGGCTATAAAGATAAGGCAGAACGTGAGGGAAAAGCTGCTGAAAGAATTTTCGGAATACTCCCTGATGACCAGAGAGATGAAATGTTCAGCCTCTGGCAGGAATTTGAAGCAATGAATACTCCTGAATCAAAATTTGCCGCTGCTCTTGACAGAGTACAGCCTCTTACGCTCAATTACAGAAAAGGCGGAGTTTCATGGAAAGAACATAAAGTAACAAAGGATATGGTTCTTGAAAGAAATAGCCATATTGCAGATGGTTCAGATGAAATCTGGAAGTATGCAGAGGAAATTATCAATGATGCTGAGTTAAGAGGATTTTTCAGATAATTATGAAAACTTATACAATAATAGGCGGAGTAAACGGAACAGGAAAAAGCAGCCTTACAGGAGTTCTGCTCGCAAAGGATACACAGCTTGGAACAGTGATAGATACTGACAAAATAACAAAACAAATTGGCGGAGATAAGATAAAAGGCGGAAAGGCTGCTATTCAGAAAATAAACTATTGTCTTGAAAAAGGTCTGAATTTTACTCAGGAAACTACTCTTGCCGGAACAAGAACTCTTAAAACAATAAAAAAAGCAATTGATTTGGATTACAGGATAAATCTTTACTATGTCGGGGTAAACAGTTTTCAGGAAAGCATTATTCGTATAGCCAACAGAGTATCAAAAGGCGGTCATAATATTCCTGATGATGATGTCATAAGAAGATATCATAACAGATTTGAGGATTTGTGCAGGGTAATGCCTTATTGCAGCGAGGTTTATTTTTTTGATAATGAAAATGGATTTGTCCAGATTGCAGAATATAAAAACGGAGAAATTTTTACACTTGTAAAAAATCCTCCTGAATGGTTTGAAAATTTAAAAAAATATTTGCAGATGAATTAATTCTTGACTTTTTGGAATTTGTATGATATCATTAAAATGTTACATTGAAATTATTTAAAACGGGGATTAAAGTCCTCGTTTTTGTTTGCACAGAAGAAAGGAATTATTAATGCAATTTAGTGAATTGAATTTATCTGATGAAGTTTTAAAGGCAGTAGAAGAACTCGGTTTCAGCGAAGCAACTGAAATTCAGGAAAAAAGTATTCCTCTTTTGATGGAGGGACGTGATGTTATCGGTCGTTCAAATACCGGTACAGGAAAAACAGCCGCATTCGGCATACCGGCAATTGAACGTATATCAAGAGAAGAAAAAAAAGGCGTTGAAGTGCTGATACTCTGTCCTACAAGAGAACTTGCAATGCAGGCGTGCGATGAAATAAAAAAATTTTCAAAGTATATGAAATGGGTAAAACCATGTGCTGTATACGGCGGAGCAAGCATGGAAAAACAGATACATGAACTTAAAAGAGGTGCTAATATAGTTGTCGGTACTCCGGGAAGAGTCATGGACCATATGGACAGACGCACCCTTAAACTCGGAAATCTTAAAACAATTATCCTTGATGAAGCTGATGAAATGCTTAATATGGGTTTCAGAGAGGATATTGAAAATATACTCAGACAGATTCCGCAGGAACGTCAGACAGTATTGTTTTCAGCAACAATGCCTCCTGCAATAATGGCTATAACAAATGAATATCAGAATAATCCTGAAATTATTAAAATTGCCAACAAGCAGAAAACTGTTGATACAATAGAACAGTACTGGTTTGAAGTTGCAATGGGAAGAAAAACTGATGCTTTAAGGCTTCTGCTGCTTGCATATGAACCAAAGGCTTCAATGATTTTCTGCAATACAAAGAAAATGGTTGATGAACTTACAGAAACATTATGTGCAAAGGGCTTTAAGGCAGGCGGTCTGCATGGCGATATGAAACAGGCTCAGCGTACTCAGGTAATGGACAGATTTAAAAATGGAAAAATATCTGTTCTTATAGCAACTGATGTAGCCGCAAGAGGAATTGATGTAAGCGGAGTTGATGTTGTATTCAACTATGACCTTCCGCAGGATAATGAATATTATATACACCGTATCGGAAGAACAGGCCGTGCCGGAAAATCAGGAATAGCTTATACTCTTATAAGCGGCAGAAAACAGGTCTATGAAATGAAAGCTATTGCAAGATATGTAAAGGCTGATATCATACAGAAAGAACTCCCTACAAGAGATGATGTAATAAAAAATAAGCTTCAGCATATCAGCGAAAAAGTTGTATCATATACAGAACAGCCTGTAAATCCTGAAACTGAAAAACTTATGGCAGAACTTCAGGAAAAGGGTATTACTGCTGAACAGATAGCAAGGGCATTTATAAACAGACGCATAAACAAGGAAATGAAAGCAATTCCTGAATTTGATATGCCTGTACCTCTTAAACGTGACAGCAGCGGAAAGAAAACCAAAACAGTCAAGGTTGATATATCAGTCGGACGTATGCACAGAATAGCTCCTAATTTTATACTCGGAGCATTGGTTGATGCAACCGGTATGTCAGGAAAAAGTTTCGGCAAGATAGATATATTTGACAGGCATACTACAGTTGAAGTGCCTGATGCTGATAAGGATTTTGTTATTGAATCCATGAACAACGGAAAAATCAACGGTAACAGAGTTACTGTAAAGCTTTATGAGGGTAAGGAACGCCGTCAGTCATCAGCCGCTCCGGACAGAAACAGAAAAAATTATTCTGACAGAAACAGATTCAATAAAAACAGAAATGTAAACCGTAATAAAAAGAAATCAAACGGCGGATGGAAATAATACAAGAGGTTTTTTATATGAGTAAAAAGAAAAATATCAGAAAAAAACAGAATGAGCCGCCTGTATCATCATATAATAATGACGGAAAAAAATTATGGCTCAGAATACTTGTACTTGTAATAGCGTGTGCAATGCTTATCGGAATTATAACAATGCCGCTTATGAGCATTTACAGATAAAATAAAAAAGGTCAGACCTGAAAAAGTCTGACCTTTGTTCTTTTTAATTGAATGCATCAAAAATATCTCCGGCAATATCAGCAATATCAGCGATATTGGAAATATTTTCAGCGTGGTTCTTTCAACCGTTTGATTTCACTATGTATTTTGACATTGATGAAGCAAACTGAGTAATTGGCATAGTCTGGAGCCATATATGACCAGGGCCTGTAATTCTTGTATTGAAAAGACCTTCACCGCCGAAAAGCACATTTCCAATACCTTTTACTGATTCGATATCAATTGATATAGTTGAATCAGCAGCAGCAAGATATCCGGTATCAACAAGGATAGACTGATTAGGAGCAAGGTCATATTCAATTATACTTCCATCGATTTCAAGAAAGAGCATACCATCACCGGTAAATTTCTGCATGATAAAACCTTCACCGCCGAAAAATCCTGAACCGAATTTTTTCTGGAAGAAGACTTCAAAATTTACAGTAGGCTGAGAAGCAAGAAATGCAGTTTTCTGGGCGATAATGCTTCTTGCTGATGAAATCTGGATAGGAAGTATAGTTCCCGGGAATGATGAAGAATAAGCAATCATTCCGTTACCTTTTTCAGCAGTATATATGTTCTGAAAGACTGATTCACCGCTGATAGCTCTTGAAAAAAACTTTCCGATACCATTTCCGGCATTAGTGGACATTTTCATATTAGGACTCATCCAAGCCATAGCACCCTGTTGGTTAGCCATTGATTCACCTTCATTAAGATTGCAGATAAGGACAGGGAAGGTATCTCCTTTGATTTCAAAATTCATATAAATCCTCCTTTTGATTTAAGAATACAATATCATTATACATATTTCATGTTTTTTTGTCAACGAAAAAATGAAAATAATGAGAAATATTGCAATCAAAAGGATTTTATCAAGTTCGTGGACTTTTGCACAATGTTTTATATATAAAAAAATAAACCGGTTTTTGAAGATAATCAAAAACCGATTTTTAAAGGGTGGATAATGGGATTCGAACCCATGGTCTTCAGTGCCACAAACTGACGCGTTAACCAGCTACGCTATACCCACCATATAAAACGCGCCTTACTGGACTCGAACCAGTGGCTTACTGCTTAGAAGGCAGTTACTCTATCCAGCTGAGTTAAAGGCGCATATGGAGCAGGTGATGGGAATCGAACCCACGTAACCAGCTTGGAAGGCTGGAATTCTACCATTGAACTACACCTGCAATTGTTTTTGTCGCTGTTCCCTTGCGACTTCATTAGTATATCATAATACAACATATTTGTCAAGCGTTTTTTGAAAAAAAATTAAAAAAATTTTTAAAATATCAGGAAAGCCAGTATTTACGCCGTTTAATGTGGATTTAAAATTTTTATTTTTATAAAAATCAGATAATTATTTTCTGTGATTCATTTATCTGAAATTCAGATTGAATAATATGAAAATTCGTTTTGTAGGGGCGACCATTGGTCGCCCGTTGCAATTTATCAGAATTTCAAATGAGTAATCAATGATTTTTATGCAGAAAACAGATATCGAATTTATGTTTCAACCCTAATTCGGCGGGCGACCAATGGTCGCCCCTACAGATTAAACGAAAAATTCCTTTTTTTTAATCATAAAATTCTATCATCGAATTGGTGTTAATTTATTCAAGGAGTTTTTCACGCATAAAAAGCAGAAGTTTTTTTTCTTTTCTTGAAACCTGAACCTGAGTCATTGACATTGCTTCAGCGGTCTGAATCTGGGTAAAACCGTTATAATACCTCAGCTGTATAAGTTTTCTGTCATTTTCGTCAAGCATGGCGAGAATCTGACGGAGTGAGAGAATATCGCCGATTTCTATGTCAGGAGCTTCCACAGGCACATCAATCTGACCATCATTATCCTCGCTGCTGTCAGTCAGTGATATGGGCGGCATACTTACATTTATGGCTTCAGCAACAGTATTTTCGTCAGTCTGGGCGAGTTCAGCGAGTTTGCTTACAGTAGGCTCATGACCATATTTTTTTACATACAGTTCACGTTCACGGGTAATTTTAAGGGATAGTTCTTTAAGGCTGCGGCTTACCTTGACAGTGCCGCCGTCACGGAAAAGTCTTTTTATTTCACCGAGTATTACAGGAACAGCATATGTTGAAAATTTTACTCCTCTTGATTCATCAAAAGCCTTTACAGCCTTTACAAGACCGATACAGCCGGCAGAATACAGTTCTTCATATTCAATTCCTCTGTTTCTGAAACGGTTTGCACACGCATGAACCAGACCGAGATTATCCTCAGCGGAAAGAGTGCCTGTATTATTCATTGTATTTGCCTCTTACAGTTATTTTTTTACGCATGATAACTGTAGTGCCTTTTCCGGGAGAGCTTTTAACGGAGAGTTTGTCCATAAAACTCTCCATAACAGCAAAACCGAGTCCTGCACGTTCTTCGGAGGGGAGAGTAGTAAAAAGAGGTTCTCTTGCTTTTGCAACGTCTTCAATACCTGAACCTTTGTCGTGGATTCTTATGTAAACCTCATCATTTTCGAGGATTCTTACGCAAAGCTCCACAGAACCCACGGAATTTCTGTAGGCGTGAACTATACAGTTTGTAACAGCTTCTGAAACAGCAGTTTTTATATCAGAAAGTTCATCAACGGGAGGGTCAAGCTGAGCAATAAATGATGCGGCAGCTGAACGTGCAAAGGCTTCGTTTACGGATTTGCTTAAAAAGGTTAATTTCATTTCATTGAGTATTTTCAAATTAAATCACTCCAGATTATTAGTTATTTTTGCGATTTTATCGATACCGGCGAGTTTCATAACTTTTTTGATATGATAAGGGGGATTCTGAACGATAATTTTTCCGTTTACCTCCTGCATGGATTTAAATCTTCCGATGACCAGACCTATTCCGGAGCTGTCCATAAATCCCACCTGACTGAAATCCATAACAAGAGTTTTCGGAGATTTTTCTGTTATAAGCCTGTCGATTTCCTCTCTGAGACCGACAGCTGAATGGTGGTCGATATCACCTGAAAGCAGAGCTATGATATCATTGTCTGAAAATTCGACTTTTACAGGCATCTGAGTTACCTCCCTGATATAGTTTTCATACTATATATTTTAATACAGTGAGGTATAATTTTTTTGTCATAATGCGTATGCGGATAAAGGGAGATTTTTTTGTATAACGCAAAAAATCCATTATACTTATATGCATAATGGATTTTTCAGAGTATATATGTGAAAAAAATAAGAGGAAAAAAGAAGTTTGCAGTTTTTAGAACATGGATTAATTATATCATATATTTATATATAAAATCAATATATAAAAACGATTATTTCAACTGTAAAGTGTAGAAAATAATGTGAATTATTTGTGTATATTTAATTAAATTGTATTTAAATTCTGATATACAGATGATTGTTATAGATTATTTATGTAGGGGCGACCATTGGTCGCCCGCCTGATATTCTGGTGAATCTAACGGGCGACCAATGGTCGCCCCTACAGAGAAAAAATTCATCAAATCTGTAATGTAATATTTCTTGTCCGGACTACATAGAATTAAACAGGCTATATGAAAGGAGAAAATAAAAAAAATGGATAGTATACTCAGATATTTTTCGCCTGATATAAGAATACTGATTGATAAAAATATCAAAGATATTCATGAAATAAGACTCAGATGCGAAAAGCCTCTTGTACTTGTATCATACGGCAGAAAGAAATATGTTTCAAAGGGCGGAGGACTTTCGGATTTCAGCAGAAATGCATACATAGTTTCATCAAAGGATATTGAATATACTTTTAATTCAGTATGCGATTATTCAGTACACAGCTATGAAAATGAGATAGCACAGGGTTTTATAACTGTAAGCGGAGGGCATCGTGCAGGAATTGCAGGAAGTGCAGCCATAAGCGGAAACAGAGTTATGGCAGTAAAATATATAAATTCGATAAATTTCAGAATAGCATCGCAGATAAACGGCTGTGCGGACAGGATATACAGGGAGCTTTTTAAGGATAAGCTTTGCAGTGTGCTGATAGCAGGAGCTCCTTCAAGCGGAAAAACTACAGTATTAAAAGACCTTTGCCGTCAGCTCGGTGAGAGATACAGCGTATCAGTAATAGATGAAAGAGGTGAAATAGGAGCTGTATATCATGGCAAAGCCCAGAATGATGTGGGTTCTATGTGTGATATATTTGACGGTTATCCGAAAGCTTACGGACTAATGACTGCACTCAGGGTAATGTCGCCTGAAATAGCGGTATGTGATGAGATAGGCGGAGATGATGACATTGAACAGCTTATATCATGTGCAAATTCAGGAGTCAGAATAGCGGCATCTGCCCATGCAGGAAGCATTGAGGAGCTTTATTTAAGACCGGATATAAGAAAGCTTCTTGAAAACAGAGTCTTTGATTATATAGTTATGCTTGGTGACAGGTCATCGCCGGGAACAGTCAGAAAAATTGAAAGGATATCATATGACGGGCTTGAAGCTTTGCGGAATAATTATGATAGTGTCTGCTTTGTCGATGACAGGAGCGGCAATGTCGGAAGAACTTTTAAAACGTGTAAAGACAGTGGAAATGCTGATAAATCTGACTGAAGATTTTTCAAATATGATAAGATATCAGGCTATGACAATAGCGGATATTATCAGCATTGCAGGAGAAAATCCTGAATATGAGCCTCTGGATTTTATAGCATATATAAACAGAGAGGATAAAACAGACAGGAATATACATGATATATGGAGTGAATCCGTTGAAAAATCATCGGTTTTAGGAAAAAAGGAGGCTGAAATAATGCTTTCATTCGGGAATATGCTTGGCACAAGTGATATAAGCGGACAGCTTTCATCAATAGAGATATATAAAAAACGGCTTGAAAATCTGCTTGCTGAATTCAGGAATGATTATCAGCAAAAGGGAAGAATGTACCGTTCAGTCGGAATGCTTCTTGGAATTATGGCAGGGATAATGCTTTTATAACGCTAATTTGTTATGATTGAAAACAAGGAATTTTCGTTTATTCTGTAGGGGCGACCATTGGTCGCCCGCCTGAATTATGGTTAAACAATAGGTTCGATATTTGTTTTTAGTATGAAAAAATCATTGGTTAACAGATAAAATCATTGATAAACCATAACGGGCGACCAATGGTCGCCCCTACAAATAACAATCATCGGATTGGCGTTTTATAACACCGGTTCATAAGGAAAGGCATAAATATTATGGATATAGATTTGATTTTTAAAATAGCCGGTATAGGCATTATAGTAGCAGTTCTGAATATAGTTCTCAAGCGTGCAGAGCGTGAAGAACAGGCAATGATGACTGTTCTTGCAGGTCTTACAGTAGTACTTATGATGATAGTACAGCAGATAGGCAGTCTTTTTGAAACAGTAAAGAATGTGTTCGGCTTATGGTAGAGATAATGTCAGTTGCAGGACTTTGCATAACAGCCTCGCTTTTATGCAGGGTAATAGGAAAATACAACAGGGAACAGGCAGTTATAACATCAATCGCAGTTATAACGGCAGTGCTTGCCGGAGTATTTCTTATAATATCGCCGGTAATTTCGGTTATACTAAGCATATTTGACCGCAGCGGCATTGAAAATGAAAATATACAGATAATATTCAAAGCTCTTGGGATAAGCTATATAACACAGCTTACAGGTGATATATGCAGGGACTGCGGAGAGAGTTCAATAGCATCATCAGCTGAAACAGCCGGAAAAATAATGCTTCTTATTATATCGCTGCCGCTGTTTCAGGAGCTTGTATCAATAGTAAACGGTCTGCTTTGAGGTATAAAATGAAAGAAATATGCAGAAAGATAATAATTTTTATTGTATTGATATTCTGTGTGGTGATAATCGGACAGATAAATGTTTCAGCAGAATCATATGAGGAAATGATGTCTGATATTATCCATGAATCAGGTGCGGACAGCCTTGCGGACAATATCAGCACAAATGCAGGGGACTTTTTTGAAAAAAATTCAGTAAAGGCTGATGAACCGGAAAGCATACTGAATATAAAGGCAGAGGATATTTTAACTGAAATAAAAGATGAAATAAAAAGGAATATAAGGCTGCCGCTTAAACTTTTTTCATCTCTTATGGCAGTAATAATTGTATCATCATTTGCGGGTAATCTGGGGAATACGGTTAAAATACGCTCATGTGAGAAAATTACAGGTCAGATATGTGTGCTTGCAGCAATATCAATGATATCAGAACCATTGTCAGAATGCTTTTATAATTCGGCTGAGAGTATCCGTGCAGGAGCAGTATTCATGACAGGCTTTATACCTGTATTTTCAGGAATAACGGCGGCAGGCGGAGGAGTATCCTCGGCGGCAAGTTACAGTACTCTGATATACATAGCAGCCGAAGCGGCATTGCAGCTTTCAGACAGCGTAATAATGCCGGTACTTGGAATGTGCATGGCTTTGTCAGTGGTTGATGCGGTAAATCAGGCGGTATCTCTCAGGGAGCTTATAAACGGATTCAGAAAAGCAGTTACAAGGCTTATAGTATTTATAATGATGATATTCACAGGTCTTTTGTCAATTCAGAGTATAGTCGGGACAAGTGCAGACAGCCTTGCACTTAAAACAGGAAGATATATAGCTTCAAATTTCATACCTGTTGTTGGGAGTGCAGTTTCTGACGCATATGCGGCTCTGAAAAGCAGCATGGGACTTTTAAGGGGAGGAACAGGGAGTTTTGGCATAATAACGCTTATAATAATGCTGCTTCCGTCAGTTGTGTCCTCGGGATTATATTACTGTGCAATGAAGCTTGCATTTATATGTGCGGATATATTCGGTGAAAGTTCGCTTTCAAGGCTTTTTTCTGATATGTGTTCAGTGCTGTCAGTAATTTTCAGTCTTATGGTATGCTTTGCGGTAATAATGGTTATCTCAACAACGATAGTCATGATGACAGGAATGAGTTCAGTATAATGGATATTTTGAATAAGATGGTTATAGCAGCTTGTTTCTGCGGTATTGCAATGTCATTATGCGATATGATAAGTCCTGATGAAAAGTTCAGAAAACAGCTTCATTTTATATTTTCGCTTGTATTTGCAATAGGTATTACAGCACCGTTTGCGGATATAATCAGAAATTTTTCGTCAGAAGACGGGATATGCATGAATATATCAGAATACAATGATATTGCTGATGAAAATGATATGTATAAAAAATATCTCAAAAAGATGACGGAGGAGAATATTTCAGAATCATTGAAAAATCTGCTTGAAAGCAATGGAATATCAGTATATAAAATATGCGTTGAAACTGATATTTCAGACAGTTCATGCATATCTATTATTAAGACGCAGTTAAGCTGTGATGATTTTGAAAAAGGTGCTGATATAATAAAGTCTGAAACAGGAGCAGAATGTGAATTATGGCAGACAGATTGAATTTTGAAAGACTAAAGAAAATTTTTTCAAAAGGCAGATACATAAAATTCATAGTTATAGCCGGAATATGCGGAATAGTAATGATATTTGCCTCGGGATTTTCAGAAAAGCCTGATAAAACAGTTTCAGAAACGGAAAGCGGATATGATACGGATTTGTATATTCAGAAAAATGAGGAGCGTTTAAGAAATATACTTGAAAATATTGACGGAGTAGGAAAAGCTGAAATAATGCTTACAGTAAGCTGTACGGAGGAATATGTTTATGCAGAAGAAATAAAATCAGATGTTTCACAGGACGGTGACAGAAAAACTGTACAGAATGAAAACCAGTATGTTTTCAGCGGAAACAGTTCAGATAAAAAAGCTCTTGTAAAAAAAATTGTCAGTCCTGAGATAAGCGGAGTAGTAATAGTATGTGAGGGCGGTGACAGAAGCAGAGTTGCAGAAAGTATATATCAGGCAGTATCAACTGCATTTGATATACCATCAAGCAGAATATATGTTGCCAGAATAAAATAACGCAGATTCAACGGTTATTTTTTGTAGGGGCGACCATTGGTCGCCCGCCGGAATTATGGAATTTGATATTTGTTTTCTGTATGTAAAATTATTGGTTAACAGATAAAATCATTGATAAACCATAACGGGCGACCAATGGTCGCCCCTACAAATCAGATGAATTACAGAAAATAAGAAAAAAACCATAATTCTGTTTTTGAACTGACATTAAATTAAAATAATTATAAAAGGAGAAATCAGTTATGAAAAAACCAAATATTATCATAGGCAAAAAACAGATAATTCTTGCCTGTCTGACAATGATGCTCGGAATAGCAGTCTATGTAAACTATGTTCTTTCGGACAATGAGCCTCTTGTCGGTGAAAATCTTTCGGTACAGTCGCCTGATGATATGGCAAATGCTGATTACGGCGACAGCAAATTTGTAAACAATGAACCCTCGGATTCTCAGGACAGCGAATCAGTCGGGGCAGTTTCGGCAGATGACTATTTTGCACAGGCAAGAATAGATAAGACTACAGGCCGTGACAACGCAATACAGACGCTTCAGGCAGTAATCGGCGGAGGAGATATAACAGAGGACGAAATGGTCGCTAAGGCTCTGGAAGCCGTGGAGCTTTCAAATTTCACTGAAAATGAATCAAAGATGGAATCGCTTATAAAAGCTCAGGGTTTTGAGGACTGTGTTGTATATCTTGAAAAGGACAGTGCAAAGGTTGTTGTAAAGACAGAAGGGCTTGAAGCCGGTCAGGCAGCGGCTATAAAGGATATAATACTCAGCATTTCATCAGTTCCGGCAGAAAATATAAGAATTTTCGAGGTAAGGTAGTTGTGCTATTAAAAAAAAAGTGGTATAATAATAATGCTTATGATACAAAGCATACGGAATATATGTTCCGTATGCTTTGCGGATATTTGAAGATTATCATAAAAAAAGGAGGATACTGCTGTCATCTTTGTACAGCATGGATTGCGTATGGAAAAGAAAAATAACAGAAATACATCAGGTTTTTTAAGAATTTCAGCAGAAGTTGTTTCCTCAATAGCCGAGGCTGTTGTAAGAGAAACTCCGGATATAGTTATGGACGGCCGTCCTTCAATGGTTCTTGATTCTGTTGACGGACATTCAAGCAATATCACATCAGTAACTGTTGTGATAAGAGTAAAAAGAGGTCTTAATATAAGAAATATCTGTGAAAACCTTCAGCAGAAAATCAAAAATAATATCCAGAGCATGACAGGCGTTGCAATCTCAAATGTAAGCGTCATAGTTTCTGATATGATACTCTGATAAAAAATTATTATTGTGGAGGATTTATGAAAAGACAGGATATCCGTGACAGTGCATTCAAAATAATATTTGAAAGCCTTCTTAGAAATGATTCAATCGGGGAGCTTTATGCTCTTGCAGATGATGCAGACGAAATAATTGTGAATGACAAGGTTAAGGAAATAGTTGAAGGAACTCTTGCAAACAGAGAAAAAATAAATGAAATGATTCAGCTTTACAGCACAAAAAGAACTGTTGACCGTATAGCAAAAATTAATCTTGCAATACTCCAGATTGCATTCTATGAGATAATGTTTGATGACCTTACACCTGTGAATGCTGCAATAAGTGAAGCAGTTCATCTTGCTGAAACATATGCGTATGAACAGGATATATCATTTATAAACGGCATTCTCGGTGCATATTCAAAAAGCCTTGAAAACAAGTAAGGAAGTGGATATATGACAGATAAGAATAATCAGAAATTAAAGGAATATGTTTCCTTTATAGAATCCGGACTCAGCTCATATAATATGCTCAGTGAAGCTGATATGCCCCAGAAAAGAGTTATAGATGCAATGAATTATTCACTCAGTGCAGGAGGAAAACGCATAAGACCTGTGCTTGTGCTTGAATTCTGCAATATATGCGGAGGAGATTATAAAAAAGCTGCTTCTGCGGCGTGTGCAGTGGAAATGATTCATACATCATCACTTATTCATGATGACCTCCCTGCAATGGACGATGACGATTTAAGACGTGGCAGACCTTCATGTCATAAGGCTTTTGATGAGGCAACAGCAATACTTGCCGGAGATGCCCTTATGGTAAAGCCTTTTGAAATAATGGCAAATGCGTCAGAACTCCCTGAATCTGTAAGAATAAAGCTTATATCAGAGCTTTCTTCATCATTCGGAGCATCAGGAGTAATAGGCGGTCAGACGATAGATATCGAAAATGAAAAAAGAAATGATGTTGATATCTTAAATCTTGAAAATATGTATTCCAAAAAGACAAGCTATCTTATACGTTCAGCCTGCCGTATGGGCTGTATAGCTGCACAGGCGTATGATATGCTGCCTTATGCTGACAGATATGCACAGTGTATGGGACTTGCTTTCCAGATAACAGATGATATACTTGATGTTACAAGTTCAACGGAAGTACTCGGAAAACCTGTCGGAAGCGACGCTTTGCAGAATAAAACCACATATGTAACGCTTGCAGGCATTGAAAATGCAGCAAAAGAGGCTGAAAGACTTACAAAACTTGCACTTGATGCACTTGGAAATTTTGAAAACAATGAATTTCTGACTGACCTGACAAATATGCTGCTTGGCAGAAAAAAATAAACAGGAGTGAAAATAATTGGTATATAATTATGTTCTTGCCGCAGGTGTTGTTTCATGGTTTATTGCACAGATTATAAAAACTATACTTAATTTCATAAAGTTTGACAAGTTCAACGCTGAAAGACTTATCGGTGCAGGAGGTATGCCGAGTTCGCATACTGCAATGGTGGTTTCAGCGGTAACAGCGGTGGGAAGAACAGAAGGTGTTGGTTCAACTGTATTTGCAGTAATGTTTCTGCTTGCCGCAATAGTCATCTATGATGCAATGGGAGTAAGACGTGCTGCCGGAATGCACGCAAAGGAAATAAATAATATTAAAAAACTTATACCGGATTTGATAAATTCATCAGTCAGTGCAATCAAAGACGGTAAAAAGGTAAAAGTGAAGGAGCTTCAGGAATATCTTGGTCATACGCCTCTTGAAGTAATCGGCGGAGCAATTCTCGGATTTGCAGTGGCATTGATAGTTCCTGTGAATTTATAGATATGGATGGGAATGTAAAGAACAGCAGACTTTATAACATGAATCTTCCAGATGACCTTAAAAAACTCAGTATAAGCGAATGTAATGAAGTCTGTAAGGAGATAAGGGAGATACTGATAAATACAGTATCCAGAACGGGAGGACATCTTGCTTCCAACCTCGGGGCAGTTGAGCTTACTGTGGCACTGCACAGAGTTTTCAACTCACCTGATGACAAGATAGTCTGGGATGTCGGACATCAGGCTTATACACATAAGATTCTGACAGGAAGACTTGAAAAATTCTATACTTTAAGACAGGAAAATGGTATATCAGGATTTCCTAAACCGTCTGAATCAGTTCATGATTCATTTGTAAGCGGTCACAGCAGCACATCAATATCACTTGCCTGCGGAATGGCTGAATCTATGAAAATTCAGGGCAAGGACGACAACTATGCGGTTGCAGTAATAGGTGACGGAGCATTTACCGGCGGCATGGCTTATGAAGGTCTTAACAACGGCGGAAAAAGCAATACAAACCTTATAGTAATCCTTAACCATAATGATATGTCAATATCAAAAAATGTAGGAGCTTTGGCAAAATATCTCAGGGATAAGCGAAACAAGAAAACATATGTTGAAACCAAAATAGCAGTCGGTGAAGTACTTGACAGAATACCTCTTATAGGTGCACCGGTTATGAAATTCCTGCGTACAGTCAAAAAGATGTTCAGGGGAGTAATAGTCAACAACAGCACGATGTTTGAGGATTTGGGATTTATATATTTAGGGCCTGTTGACGGTCACAGCATATGCGACCTTGAGGAAGTCCTCCAGATAGCGAAAAGCTATAAAAAACCTGTATTTGTTCATATCAATACAATAAAAGGCAAGGGATATGCTCCGGCTGAAAAGAATCCGGGAGAATATCATGGAGTAGCTCCTTTTGAGGTGGCAACCGGAAATCCGGAAGTTTCATCTGATAATTCATATTCGGCAGTATTCGGCAGAGAACTTGTTTCAATGGGCAGGACTGACGGCAGAATATGTGCCATAACAGCTGCTATGAAATACGGGACAGGTCTTCAGTATTTTGCGTCAGAATTTCCTGAAAGATTTTTTGATGTGGGAATTGCAGAACAGCATGCTGTCACATTTTCCGCAGGAATGGCTAAAATGGGTCATATTCCTGTATTTGCGGTATACTCAACATTTCTCCAGAGAGCATATGACCAGATACTTCATGATGTCGCAATAGGCGGAGTTCATGTGGTTTTTGGGATAGACCGTGCCGGCATAGTAGGCGAGGACGGAGAAACTCATCAGGGAGTATTTGATGTTCCGATGCTTACAAGCATTCCCGGAACAGTTATCTATTCACCTTCATGCTATGAAGAAGTAAAGGTCTGTATGAGAAAGGCAGTTTATGAGAATGATGGTATAGCCTGTGTGCGTTATCCGAGAGGAAGCGACAAATCATCATTTGACAAGTCAGACTGCGAAAGCGATTACAGATTTGTATATGATGCTCCTGAAAGTGATATTCTTATGATTACATACGGACGCATATACGATGATATGGAATCTTCATGCAGACAGCTCAATGAATCAGGCATAAAATGTACAGCCTTGAAGCTTACAAGAATATTTCCGATAGATGATAAGCTTATAGAGCAGATTATGCGTTACAGATATGTATTTTTCTTTGAGGAAAGCGAAAGAAACGGCGGAATTGCTGAATATACCGCATCAGCACTCCTTGAAAAAGGCTGGAGCGGGAAATATATATCAGTATGTGCAGACGGGTTTGTAAAGGCAGCATCAGTGAAATCATCACTGAATAAAATAGGTCTTGACGAAGATTCAATGACTGAAACAGTAAAGCAGTACTGGAGTGAGGAAAATAATGCGGCTCGATTATGAAATCGTTGCAAGAGGAATACTCAGAAGCCGTGAACGTGCAAAGGAAAGCATTAAAAACGGTGATATCAGAGTAAACGGGAATGTATGCACAAAACCTTCATATGATATAAATGAAAATGATGATATCATATTTACAGGAAAAGCCCTGAAATATGCAGGCAGAGGCGGTCTTAAACTTGAAAAGGCTCTTGAATTTTTCGGGATAGATGTAAAAGGTCTTGTATGCCTTGATATCGGAGCATCAACAGGCGGATTCACTGACTGTATGCTTGAAAAAGGAGCTGAAAAGGTGTATGCTGTTGAGGTGGGTCATGGACAGCTTATTGAAAGGCTTGCCTGTGACAGCCGTGTTGTAAGCATGGAAAAGACTGATATAAGAGATGTTGAAAGCAGTGTATTTGAAATATTGCCGCAGTTTGTCTGTACAGATGTTTCATTTATATCTTTAAAGCTGATAATTCCGCATATATATCGCCTTATGGACAGCAGAGGCTCGGCAGTTGTTCTTGTAAAGCCGCAGTTTGAAGCCGGAAAAAGCAATATCGGCAAAAATGGTATAGTAAAATCATCAGCCGTGCATATCAGAGTTCTTGAAAGCATTATACAGTTCTGTAATGAAACCGGTTTTTTTATAAGAGGCTTATGTGCTTCACCGATAAAGGGAGGAAGCGGAAATACTGAATATCTGCTTTACCTTGACAGAAAAAGCAGTGAAAATATTATATGCGATATAAAAGGCATTGTTTCAGAAGCATTGCAGAGGAGTTAATTTATGTTAAAAATAGCAGTCTTTCCGAATTTTCAGAAAAAAAATGCGGTTTACTGTGCCAGAGCAGTATGTGAAATCTTAAAAGATGAGGCAGAGCTTTATATTGACAGAAAATATAAATCAGAATTTCATGATAAAAAATGGGTGAATTTCGGGGATTTTTATGATATAGTAAAGAATATGGATATCATAATGGCAATAGGCGGAGATGGAACTATTCTCAGATGTGCAAGGTATATGAAAGGCTGCAAGGCAGAGCTGCTCGGAATAAATACGGGAACACTCGGATTTATGGCATCACTTGAAATAAATCAGCTTTTCAGCCTTAAAAATCTTGCAGAACATAAGTATACGGTCAGGAAACGCATGATGCTTGATATATGCATATGTGGTTCAGATGATAAAAAAATATCATGCTGGGAGGCTCTCAATGATGTGACTGTCAGCAGAACATATTCAAAGATATTTGACTTTGATATATATGCTGATACATTCAGACTCGGAGGATACCGTGCAGACGGAGTTGTTTTCAGTACTCCAACCGGTTCTACCGCATATGCACTTTCCGCAGGAGGCCCTGTAATAGAACCTGACCTTGAATGTATTGAAATGAATCTGATATGTCCGCATTCTCTTTTTACAAGACCTATGATTTTTTCAAGGGACAGAGTAATAAAAACTGTTCCGCTTACTGAAAGTGCTGATATATACATATCGGTTGACGGAAATGAACCTGTTGTTCTTGAAAAAAATCAGTATATCATGATAAAGAAATCCGAATACAGCATAAATCTTATAGATATGCATGATAATACTTTTTTTAATTCACTCAATAAAAAACTTGTTAATTCTGTTAAAAAATAAAATTATTCCGGAGGGTATCCTTTTATGAAAGAGAAAAGGCATGGAAAAATACTTGAAATCATAAGAAACAATGATATTTTCACTCAGGAAGAACTCCAGTCAAGACTCGGTGAATGCGGTTTCAAGGTGACTCAGGCTACTGTTTCAAGGGATATAAGGGAACTGAAGCTTGTAAAGGTTATCAATAAGGACGGATTTTATCATTATGCAGTGCCTGAAGGCGACAATGCCGGAAAACAGTCAAAGCTCAGGAATATCTTTTCAGGCAGTGTGAAATCAGTGGATTATGCCGGAAATATCGTTGTTGTCAAATGTCATACAGGTATGGCTCAGGCAGTCTGTGCCTCTCTTGATGCAATGAAATATGAGGAGATAGTCGGCACTATCGCAGGAGATGATACTATATTTATTCTTCTCAGGACTGAACTCAATGCAAAAAAATTCGTGGAAACTTTGAAAATGCTGCTTTTTGGCTGGGGGTAATTGACAGATGCTCAGAGAATTGAATATTGAAAATCTGGCTGTAATACAGAAAGCCGATATCTGTTTTTCAGAAAATCTTAATATTTTTACCGGTGAAACAGGTGCAGGCAAATCAGTGCTTGTCAACAGCATTAATGCGGTTCTCGGTCAGAGAATAAAAAAGGATATTATCCGTACAGGCTGTGAAAAAGCTATGGTTTCAGCTCTTTTTACCGGCATTGATGACAGCAGTGCAGCAATTCTTGAAAGTTTCGGCATAGATTTCAGTGATGATGAGATAATCATTTCAAGAGAAATACATTCTGATGGCAGAAGTACTGCAAGAATCAACGGTAAAGCTGTAACACTTGCGGCAGTCAGGGAAATAGGTGAAAATCTTATAAATATCCATGGTCAGCATGATAATCAGATACTGCTCCAGCCTGAAAAACATCTTGATATAATAGATTCATTCGGAGGGGACAGTTCTCTGCTTGATTCATACCGTGAAGCATTCCGAAAACTTCAGCTTACTGCAAGAAAACTCGGTGAACTCCGTGTGACTGAAAAAAATCAGAATGAAAGAATAATGCTCCTTAAAGAAAGAATTGATGAAATAGGCAGTCTTGAAATAAATCCTGATGAGGACAACAATATTGATGATGAACTCCTGATAATCCAGAACAGTGAAAGAATTGCCGCATCGCTCAGAAACGCATATATCATACTAAACGGTGACAATATGTCAAATGTTTCTGAAATGCTTATGGACTGTGAGAATGAAATCTCTGATATATCTGAATTTTCAAAGGCTGTATCTGAACTTTATGAAAGATTGTCAGCTTTAAGAATTGAAGCATCTGATATTGCAGATGAATTTTTAAAGCTTTCTGAAAATATCGATTTTGACAGGTCAAGACTTGAATATCTCACTGAAAGACGCAGCAAATTAAATCATATCATGAAAAAATACAATGCTCCTCTTTCGGAAATATGCAGGCTTTATGATGAGGCTGTAAGTGAAATGAATAATATTGAAGGCTGTTCTGACAGAATAAAAATTCTTTCTGATGAAAAGGAAAAGCTTCTGCTTGATGTGACTGAAAAGGCTAAAAAATTATCAGCATACAGGGAGAAAACTGCTGAAAAATTCGCAAAAAGCGTATGTTCAGAGCTTGAATTTCTTAATATGCCTGATGTTATCCTTAAAGTAAAGCATGAAAAAGGCAAGCTTACCATAAACGGTATGGACAGCATGGAAATCCTTATATCAGCAAATAAAGGCGAAACCCCGAAATCTATTTCAAAAATTGCTTCGGGCGGCGAGCTTTCAAGAATAATGCTTGCACTTAAAAGCGTTGTTGCTGACAAGGATTTGATACCAACTCTTATATTTGATGAAATAGATACCGGTGTAAGCGGACGTGCTGCACGCAAGATAGGTATAAAATTAAAGGAAATCAGCCGCAGTCATCAGGTTATATGCGTAACACATCTTTCACAGATTGCTGTAATGGCTGACAATCATCTGCTTATCGAGAAAAAAACTGAAAATGACAGAACTTTTACTGAAGTTTCAGCTCTTGACTTTGAAGGCAGAGTAAATGAAATCGCAAGAATATTAAGCGGAGATTCTCCGAGTTCTCTTATGCTTGACAATGCAAGAGAAGAATTAAAAAAAGCTATGAAAGTATGATTTATAAAAAATGAAATCAGATAGAAATATTTTTAAATATATATTTATTACGGCGTTGGTTACTGTATGCGTTCATCTTTTAATGGCATCAGTTGTACGCCTTGCAGTGAAAACGGCTGTTTTTTCTGAAGCAGTAGGCATATTTGCAGCTGTGACAGTTGTTTTTGTAATCATGTTTGCAGCATACTTTGCAGGCAGAAAGCTTGTCGCTGATAAAAAAATTATTTCCGGAAAACTGTATTATATTATTGCAGCTGTGATTCCGGTTATAATCTGGACGGCGGCTGTAGTGAAATCATCAGTCGGTGCAGTATCATCAGTTGATTTGTCTGCCGGCTTTGATATTCAGACAGTTTCTGAATCAGTAGTTTCAGCACTGAAGCTTATAAATAATATTATGGGACTTATAAGCTCGGTATTGATTTTTATGTCGGCAAGCCTTTGCGAAATAATAAGTATGATTGTAATAAAAATTAAGAAAAATGATAAATGAAAGGAGGATTTTTAATCGCATGAGAATATTTTTAGTTGACTATGAAAACGTTAACTCTCTCGGACTTAATGGCATTGACAAGCTCAGAAAAACTGATAAAATAGTATTGTTTTACAGCGATTCTGCAAATACAATCAGCTTTGCTATTCATGATGTCATTATGAAAAAGCAGATTAAAATTGAAAAATACAAGCTCAGTCAGGCAGATAAGAATGCACTTGATTTTCAGCTTGTTACATATCTTGGCTACTGGGTGGCACAGCATCAGACAAAAGAGCATGAGATTTTTATTATAAGCAAGGATAAAGGGTATATGTCTGCAATAAATTTCTGTGCAGATGTCCTTAAAAAAAGCGTTCTGCTTAAACCATCAATAGCCGTTGCAATAGGAAGTGATGTTGAACAGCATATTACTCCTGAGGATATTATTGAAGCACATCGTCTGGGTTTGGGTGAAGAAGAATATGAAAACATTATTAATGACCTTCTTTGTGTTGTGCCGAAAACAGATTGCAAAGAGATTATCAGTAATGTTATAGGTCTTATTCATAAAACACCGGACAGAATAAGATTCAATAATGCAGTTGTAAAGGAATACGGTACTGAAAAAGCCAAAATATATTATAATGCAGTAAAACAGTATTATGATAAAATAAGAGATGATGAAACTGAATAAAAATTAAAAGGTCAGATGTTATTGTATCTGACCTTTTTAACGCCAATTCGATGATTGTTATTTGTAGGGGCGAGCGGCAAACTGCCGCCTGTAATCTGAAAAATATCCGCCCATTGGTTTTACCGGAATTTTATGCTGATAACTAATGATTTTTCATACAGAAAACAAATATCAGATTTATGGTTTAACCATAATTCGGCGGGCGACCAATGGTCGCCCCTACAAAATATAATGAAAATCCCATATTTTCAATTGTAAAATTTTGTTGTCGAATTTATGCTGTTTTATGACAATGAAAATGTAACCTCAGCATAATAATATATCGGGATATCAGTTTCAGTTACATTTCCGTCCTCATCTGTTTCTTCAGCATATTTTGTATTCAGAGTAACTCTTACACTTACATTTACAGGAATTTCAGATGATGTTGCAGTATAGTTTCCGGTAAGACTATAAGCATTTTTAGCTGAATTTTCATATGAAAGAGATGATGTATTCATATTCGGGAAAAGACAAAGTATTTTCTCCCTTGAAGCGTTTACAAGTTCAGTAAATGCTTCTTCTTCTGAACACATATTGCAGGCAGTATATCCTGCAATGAATGAACCATTACCCTTTATTGAATTATTATTGCTTCGGCTGTCAAAATATGCGGTTATATTGCAGTTGAAATCCGGAGATATTTCCTCGTCCATATCGCAGCCCTTTATTAAATCCATATCAAATTTATAGCTTCTGTAAACTTTATTAGTACCTTCATTGGTAATTACAGATATATTTTTCTTGATTGTCTGATTGAATCCGGTATCGCTTCTGCCGCCGTTTTCCATGAATTTATTGAAGAATTTCATATCATCTGACGGGTCATTGCCGCCGAAATCGCCCTTGAATATATCAGCAAGAGTTATGCGGCTTTCGTTGTATGCTGTTTTATATTCAGCGTCATAGTATGAATATCTGTTTTCATCAAATTCATCTGAATCCTGAAAATCCATCTCAAAGAAAAATCCGCCGCCGCTTATATTTCTTTTGATTATAAGGTTTCCTCTGCCATCAGCAGTGGGGATTGAATCATAGAGGTCATATGGATTTTCCTCATCTGAATTTGATTTTCCGTATACGGCATATTCAGCGACTTTTTCATTGGTCTGCTGTACAAGGAGGTCGTAAAGCATTTTCTGAAATTCAGATGATACAGATGTTGAATTAAGTACTACTGAAAAATAATTCGGCTGATTATATGTATTATAATCCTGACCTATTGAAATAAGAATATCCGAATAAAGAACCTCGCCGTCTTTTGAGATATTATTGATTTTCTGACCGCATATCATTTTTTCAACAGAGGCATCAGCATGTTGTCCATATGAACCAAATGATTTATAGCTGCTCTGGTCACGGACAGTTTCGGAAAGAGTATAATTTTTTTTCATAAATGCATTTTCATTGAGAAATTTAAATACATCTTTGTATGAATATGTCACAGACGGCACTGTAAGACGCAGATTGCTGCCGTCAGGAGCTGTTGTATCCGTATACATTGAATTGTCTATTGAATAAAGTACAAGGTCACGCAGCTCCCAGTCAAAACCTGACGCTGAGGGAGCATTGTCAGCTGCAATTGAATTATCACCGGCTATACCGGTTGATTTGTTTTCATTGTGCATTGCTGACTGAGGAGGCTCATATGCTGTATATGTTCCGCCTATAACAACAACATTGTCATGATTTGCTGTGGTCTGACAGCCTGAAAGCAGCGATAATACAGCTGTTAAACATAAGATTTTTTTTAAAAAATTCATTATTTCACCTGTTGTTTTAAAATGAGTTCATTTGCAGAGTCGATAACCTGTCGATTATTATGGTTTATTCAGGTAGGCGGCAGGTGATTGCTCTGACAAAATGAATTTGCGTTAATTTAAAAAACAGCATATGATTTTATAATATCATATGCTGTTTGAAAATCATAACTGATATAGATTACTTTTTAAGTTTCAGTGCTTCCTTTGCCTTTGCAATTATATTTTCACTGCAAAGACCAAATTTTTTAAGCAGTTCAACAGCCGGGCCGCTGTATCCGTATTCGTCATTCACACCTATTTTAACTACCGGAACAGGACAGCATTCTGTTACTGTATCGCATACAGCAGAACCAAGTCCGCCTATTATGCTGTGCTCTTCAACTGTAAGGATAAGTTTTGTTTTTTCAGCGGCTTTGCATATGATATCACGGTCAATCGGCTTGATTGTATGTATATTTATAACTCCTGCACTTATGCCTTCGGCTTCAAGAACTTCAGCAGCTGTGAGAGCTTCATATACCATAAGACCTGTGGCAATTATTGTTATATCAGAACCATCTCTTAAATAAACTCCCTTGCCAAGTTCAAATTTATATGAGCTGTCATTGAAAACCGGAGCAGCAAGTCTTCCGAATCTCAGATAAACAGGGCCGTCATGGAGAATAGCAGCTTCAACAGCCTGTCTTGCTTCAATATCATCGGCAGGATTTATGATAGTCATTCCCGGAATAGTTCTCATAAGAGCGATATCTTCATTGCACTGATGAGTAGCACCGTCTTCACCAACTGAAATTCCGGCATGAGTAGCACCGATTTTTACATTGAGATGAGGATAGCCTATAGAGTTTCTTACTATTTCATAAGCTCTGCCGGCAGCAAACATTGCAAATGAACTTGCAAAAGGAATTTTTCCTGAAGCAGCAAGACCGGCTGCAACTCCCATCATATTGGCTTCTGCTATACCGCAGTCAAAGAATCTTTCAGGATATTCCTTCTTGAATATACCGGTTTTTGTAGCAGCAGCAAGGTCTGCATCAAGTACTACAAGATTTTCATATTTTCCGGCAAGTTCAGTAAGAGCTTCGCCATAACTCTGTCTTGTAGCTATTTTTGTTGAGTAAGCCATCTTTATTTGCCCTCCAGTTCTTTAAGTGCGTTGTTGAGTTCATTCATAGCCTGTTCATACTGTTCCTTGTCAGGAGCAGTTCCATGCCATGAGCATTGATTTTCCATAAATGAAACGCCTTTGCCCTTGATACTTTTCTGGATTATGGCAACAGGTTTTCCGCTTATTTTTTCAGCTTCATTGAAAGCTCTTTCAATATCATCAAAATCATGTGCATCCATAGTTATTGTATACCAGCCGAATGCTTCAAATTTTTCAGGAATAGGATACGGAGAGCATACATCTTCAATTGAACCGTCTATCTGAAGACCATTGTTGTCAACTACTGCAACAAGATTGTCAAGCTTGTAATGTGAAGCAAACATAGCTGCTTCCCATACCTGACCTTCTTCTATTTCGCCGTCACCGAGAACTGTATATACTTTATAGTCCTTGTCTGAAATTTTTCCGGCAAGAGCCATTCCGCAGGCAGCCGATATACCTTGTCCGAGAGAACCGCTGCTCATATCGACACCCGGAGTATGAATGCATGGGTGACCCTGAAGCATTGCACCGATATGTCTTAATGATTTAAGTTCTTCCTTGCTGAAAAAGCCTCTTTCAGCGAGTACTGCATAGAGAGCCGGTGCACAGTGCCCCTTTGAAAGCACAAATCTGTCCCTGTCCTCCATTTCAGGCTTTTCAGGACATATATTCATTTTAGCAAAATAAAGATATGTCAGAAGGTCAGCTATTGAGAGTGAACCTCCCGGATGACCTGAACGGGCATTGTAAGTACCTTCAATGATACCCATTCTTACCTTGCAGGCAATAGCCTCAAGATGTTTTTTTATAGTTGCGTCCATTAAATTACC
>ERZ808240.800-NODE-800-length-40509-cov-23.177881_pt1 | contig 40509 bp, 33 predicted proteins | sample MGYA00521084_ERZ808240 | MGnify/ENA primary metagenome ERZ808240 (study PRJEB31516, sample SAMN03275571) | gut metagenome | biome: mammalia-associated habitat; material: feces | host: Papio cynocephalus | place: Kenya | collected 2012-08-06 ... | reverse complement strand
AGACATCCGTAGCGCCGGTTTCCGCCGGCAGCCTTCCCGGGCGCACGCGCCGCACGTCCGTGCGCGCGTACAGTGGTGACGGACACGTCTTGCGCGGCGGTGCAGGCAATTCCGCGGCCGACACGCTGGAGATGCTGCGCTTCGACGGCGGCTACTTCGACGAGCAGTTGACCCCTCACTACTACGTCACCGACTACCTCGGCAGCAACATCGCCGTCATAGACGAAAACGGCAACCTCGTCCAATCCGCCACCTACTATCCCTACGGCGAGTCCCACCGCGATCCCTCCGCCTCCGCCGTCCTCGGCATCTCCGACCCCGCTCTGCCACTGTCTGCCACGGCTTCCGCATCAAGCAATTCCGCCACCGCATCCACATTCTTTAACCCCTACCTCTACGGCGGTAAGGAATACATCCGCCGCGACGGTCTGCGCGAGTACATTTACGGTGCCCGCATGTGCGTCCCCTCCGAGACACGGTTTAATTCGATGGACGAGCTGTGCGAACTTCGTCCGTGGGAATCGCCGTACCTCTTTTGCGGCGGAAATCCGGTGCGTTATGTAGACCCGACCGGGCTGGTTTTCACAAGACGAGCAACGCCAATAGTTGAAGCATTGGAACAGCAATCATACAAACGCCTCATCGAAAGTATTAGTAAGATAGTGAGTGGTCTGTGTAGTTACATATTGTCGGGCAATAAAGAACGTATGAAAGAGTCCATTAATGCGACGAAAGCATATGTTCGGACAATCAACGAGGTAGAATCGCTCAAATCATCGCAGACAGTATATGACATTGAAGTGAAGAATTCTATTTCTGACGATAAAGAGATTAAAGGGGCATCTAATTATAAATGGAGGGCAAGGAAATTTAAGATTGAAGTATTGGATGATAAAGCTTATGGATGGATAGCGCATGAGTTGAAGCATGCATATCAATTCGAGACGGGTAAGTTAAGCACTGGTACTAAAGATGACGGCGTACCATTCTATGATAAGGATGATGAAAAGGAGGCATATGCTCGAGGGCAATTGTTTGGTGAGAATATGCCTACGTTTTCTGAAAACGAAGCCGGATACGGCGATCTACAAAATGGACCGAAACAAGTTGACCCTAAAGCATCTGATGCGGAATTACAAAAATTAGCAAATGACCATAATGCCTGGTTTAAGGCAAATGGTAAAATATATTCACCACCTATAAAGTAAGTTACGCAATGGCTAATAGAAGAACCATAATCTTATTGACTATATTTGCGCTTACAATTCCTGCTATAACAAAGCGGAATTCTATTGATTATTTGAATATGTATACAGAAATGTATGCGTCAAAGATGCCGTCGCAATTTCGGCCAAGCGATGACTATGGCATGTATATGCTTTTACTTTTCCCGAAACAAAAACGGTATATATATCGTGGAGATATATCTATTATGCAAACCGGTTCATATATAGAACGCAATGATAGCTTATTTTTGAAGCCTGTTACGGGAATATATGCACTGTCTGATATGGAGGAGAATGCATATATACAACATGTATATGCTGCTATTAATGATTCCACTCAATCAAATGTAGTAACAGATCCTATGACATTTATTCGCTTAGAAGATGGGAATATTGCAGAGGTTTCCCAAAACTTCGAGTTCAAGGTCTATGAATATGAAGGTAAACGATACATACCTATCCCAGAGACAATCGGGAACTTAGATTTTCACGAGTTCCCGCAGGATGTCCGTGACAGCATAATGGCAACAATGACTGAACGGCACATAATATACCATCGAGTCAAGCTGTCGGAATAAGGACGTCAGGCGCATCTATGAAATGGCAAACACAGCATATTAACGCATCCATCATCGGCCACACGCAATGGAATGCCGATGGCCACCCGATGCAGTACGACATTGAGGGCGGCCACCGACAGCTTTTGAGCCGGGACGCCTTCGGCAACCACCTGTACACGTCCTACGAGACTTCCGTGGCACCAGTTTCCGCCGGGATGCGTCCCGGGCGCACACGCCGCACTTCGATACGTGCGTACAGTGGTGACGGACACGTCTTGCGCGGCGGCGCCGGCAATTTCGCGGCCGACACGCTGGAGATGATCCGCTTCGCCGGCGGCTATTTCGACGCCAACCTCGTCCCCCACTACTACGTCGCCGACTACCTTGGCAGCATCACCGCCGTCATCCGCTCAGACGGCGCCCTCGTCCAGTCCGCCACCTACTACCCCTACGGCGAACCCCACCGCGACCCCACCGCCTCCGCCGGCTTCGGCATCTCCGACCCCGCTCTGCCACTGTCTGCCACGACTTCCGCATCCACGTTCTCCAATCCCTATCTTTACGGCGGCAAGGAGTACGTCCGCCGCGACGGTCTGCGCGAGTACATCTACGGCGCACGAATGTATGTTCCCTCTGTGACGAGGTTCAATCGCATGGACAATTTGTGCGAAAAGCACCCCGACCAGTCCCCATACTTGTTCTGCGGTGGAAATCCGATACGGTACGGAGATGATTCGGGCAATGACTACCACGTGAAAGTGAACCACGAGGAGCAGACCATCACAGTCTCAGCTGATTACTACGCGTATAAAAGCGATGCCGAATCAGTGACCGCCGCCATCGGCTTTTGGAACGACCTCAGCGGACAATACACGATGGATGGCTACACGGTTAACTTCGCTCTATCATACCACGAAGTCGAACCACTTACGACTTCAGAGGGTAAAGTAGCCAATCAAAGTGGCTCAATTCGAAATGCAATGCTCGAAGATAAAGTCGGTAATTTGTATATGACTGTTTCTAAGATTAGTGGTGACCCCAATAGAGGGAGTAATGAAAATATTACTGCGGGTGCATATGGCAGTAGGGCGATAAGTATTTCAAAGACGAATGCTGTTGAACTCACAGGCGCGCACGAAGTAGGACATTCGTTGGGTTTGCAGCATTCAGATAAAGGTATTATGTATCCTTTTGGAAATGACGGCAAACGAACAAAGATTGTATCTGAGGATGATATTAAATTGATGCTCAAGAATGCGATGACCGGAGTCGTTGCTAAGGATGATAAAGGGAATGAAGCCGGGAAAGGCCATTTGGATAATAAAGCTGAAATAGAGGCAAAAGAATGGAAATATGAAGTTGAAAAAAGACATTAATGAAAGGGTGCTTTTGTTCGTGATTATGTTCTCAAGTATTATTGCATGTTTCACGCAGAAAGTATGGGTGAGAGACAATCCTACTCCACAGAATTATCCATTCGGAGTCACAGCCGGACTTTTTAATGAAGACGGAGGGATTAACATATATATCCTTGATACAGTGTATCGAGCAAATATGACATTCTTACTGGGAAAGAAAACACTCCATCCTTTTATAGTGGTTGATATTGACAAGGCAAATATACCATATAATATATCTGAAAAGGATTTGATGAAATCGCCTTATTGTTATCTGTCCATTGCTACACAGGGATATATATATCTTGATTATATGTGTTCCGTTCCGGATTCTCCAATAGCGCCCATAGGGTCTGTCGGAGATACAATTATTGACTTTGGTAATTGGGGCTTTTTCGATATCTTAGGGTCAAAAGAGTGGAAATTATATACCCCCATACAATATATAAATAAGGATGAACGCAGAGGCCAATACAAGAATTTCTATGTCATACCCTTTGACCATCCAACGGATAAAGCTGTGTTATGTGTGATGAAAGCGAAGTTGATAAATCGATATACGGGAGTTATTGCGCCTCATATAGATTACATTTCCACGGATCCATCAAGGCCACTTACGCTGGAACAACTTCCCAAAAGCGAATATATCAAACCATATAAATTCGAAAACGAGGAAGCGTTCTATAAAGTACTATTTCCTTATGCGGACAAATAACCCCCCCCACATATTATGAATATTCACCAAAAGATGAGCCACCGACACAAGAGGCAATTGACAAATATGGAATCTTGCCGAAATAATAGGCTGTATTATGTGTATATAACCGTAATAATATTAATATTAGACTTGTCCGCTACGGCAAAGCGCCCCTCCGTGTCTAAATATGATACATATCAAATCCATGAGGCTATGGTGGATTCTACAATGTATGATATGCTGCTGCATAAGGCTATTCCTGCGCTTGAAAAGCACGCTGATGATTCTTTTTGCTGGATGTTTTTTCAACCAAATCTGCTTATGCGCGTGATACTACTGCGAATTTGGTCGGAGTCGTCTGGCCTATTGAATGCGAAGATACTGAAAATATTGCCTTGTATTACAGAATACCAAGGTTTTTTTGCAAAATAGGAACTAAAATAGTTTTTTTTAGTGACTCACTTCCAAATATTAAAATGGAAGAGAATGGGAATACTATTGTTCTCAGATATCTCAAAGATAATTTTATTCGTGGGGCATACGATCCTGATGAGGGGAAGATCATTCGTACACAAAATGGGTACAAGATTAGATTTTTTAATGGTGATGAAGAATAAAAGACGCAAATTCAAACATAACACCCAAATATTATGAGTTTTCACCAACGAACAAACAACCGACACAGAAGGCAATTGACAAATATGGTATATTGCCGAAATAAAACGGTATGGCACTATTTTGCTATTGCTATTGTACTGATATTTAGTGTGTCGGCCATGGCAACGTCTCGACCTAGGACCAAACTAGGATATACTATACGACGAGTCCCGGAAGTTATAGTAGATTCTACGATATACGAAGCGCTACATAAAGCTATTCCGGTGCTTGAAGCACACAGATATAATCCGTTTACTTGGATGGTTTTCTCTAATAAATCAATGTATGCGTGTGACACTACGACTAATTTAGTGGGAGCAGTTTGGGCTATTAAAGACCATAGGACAGACAATCAAGGGCTTGGTCGCAAGCTGAGTGGTTTTTGCCGCTTTGGCTCTAAAATCGTTTTTTTAGCGAAGAAGTCGGGTCGCACTTAAAAAAGAAAACAAACGGGGAAACTATCACACTAAAATTCACCAATGATATAACTAAAGTTTACTGGGGCGAATTTGATCCTTATGAGGTAAAAATCATCAGGACGCAGGATGGATATAAATTCAGGCTTATGAATGGTGAATGGGCCGAACTCCAACATGAGAACTAATAAGATTTCCGGCGACTCACGTTGCCGATAAGCCGTTAAGGCTTGGCGAGGAGGCGGTGGCCCCAGCGGCAGTATATGCACTTGCGCGTGTCGCAGTAGGCGGTGCGCAGGCGGTGTAGCGCTTGTGTGGCAAAGGCATCGTGGCACTCAAGTCCCATAGAAGCAAATGTCCGAACTTCGGCGGTGTTTTCGGGCGGCAGTCCTTGGAGCATATACACGGCGCGTTCCATGGCAGCTGTATCGTCGGCAGCGTAGCCGCGTGCATATATAAGGGGTGCTACAACGTTTATTACGAGAGTATTTGCAGCTCCGATGCTTAGCGAAGCGCTGACCGGGCGGGCCGAAAGTGCGGCGGGTCGGTGGTGAGAGGTGAAGTATGGGTGCATCGGCGGAGCATTGCGCAGTGCCGCGACGGCCTCGTCGGCCGAGGCGGCATTCCATGCGTCTGTGGCCGTGGCAAATCCGTTGCCGACCATAGCGGCGAGCGTGGCCAACCGTCGGCATGGTGCATTGGCCGGACGTATGCCGCCCGTGCGCCATTGTATGTCCGTGGGGCGTGTAAGCCCGAATTTGGCGCTAAGGAAGCTGTAATCACTTATTAGTCTGAGGGCTACTGCATCATCGGCGGCATCTTCGGACACCGGCAGCATTCCGGCTTGACCAAGCAATAGCGCCGGTGCCGACAGGGGGTCGGCAGCGTGCTTGAAGAGTATGCGCAGCGGTACACTGCGTGCCGTGCGTTCCATCGCCTCGCCGTTGGCGCCGAAGCCCAGCCCTCGCGCCAGAAATTGGTAGGCCGTTTCCAGCCAATCGCCGTGGTTGCGGTCCAGCAGGTCCAGAGCGGCATCAGCCTTGGTCTGCAAGCGGTCATACCCCAACGAGGTCATCCAATCGTCTATCCATAGGCGTGGGATTTCGGCCAAGCGTTCGCGACACGGGTAGGCATCTCCTACGCGCGGATGGGTGATGCTTTCGTATTGTTCAATCACTTCCGGAGCCAGAGGAAGTAACGTCTGCGGCACTTCGCGCCTGTCGATGCAGATGCGGCAGTCGTCTTCGCTCACCACGTGCAACACCACGTTGCGATATGCCGGGTCATTGTCGTGCCCGTGCATATGCCAATCCGAGGCGCGAACGTGCACCTCGACATTGCCGACCCATACGGCGTCGCCGATGCGTACCTTGGCATTGAAGAAGTCCGGACCCGGTCCGGTGTTTAGCATACCTTGGTCGATGACCTCAAGTTCGCGGCCATCGACAGTGCGCAACTCGGGAGCGCCGCTCCACATTTTGTGCTGCCAGATATGTTGCATCAGCATTTCCATACCGTATGCGAAGTTAAGCATTTTTCGCGAATTACCGGTATGGTAGACAGATTCGGAGAACTCCGGGGACTCCGAGGAGCTTGACCTTTGAGGGGAGCATCTCTGCGTATTTACGATCTTGTCTCTGCTGACCTAATTCTACATTTTGTATAATGAAAACTCTACAATTTGTATAGCGGTAACTCTACAATTTGTATAGCGGAAACTCCACAATTTGTATAACGGAGGCGCTAATCGGCTGTTGTGTAAGATAATGCCGAAGGGTGTGAATTGTTTGTCATAAAGCGAGGAGAAAGGGTGGTGCGATGGTGGGCGTATTAGACGATCGCATGGCGGATGGAGTGAGGCCAGACATCGTTTCGGATAATGGCATTGGGAGAGAAAAGAATGCTTTAAAGATGGGATATGTATCAGTGGCGAGGCGGCGAATGCCGATGTGGAACGCCGTGAAGGGAGCTGTGTGCATAAGAGGGCTGAAAGTTTGACGAGGAAATCCTCTGTAATGCCGCGAAAAATTCGTAAATTTGCGGCGCAATATGGATATCCTCGAAAAAATACGACAGGAGATAGCCCCCGACATCGAAAGGCTCAATGCGCTTATAGCAGAACAATTGGCCGCATCCAATCCGTTGATGGATAATGTGATTGCCAATTATCTGAGAAGTAAGGGCAAACTTATTCGCCCCATAATAGTGATGCTGAGCGCTCGGCTTTTCGGTCCGGTGACTGACAAGGTGTTGCGTGCAGCAGCATCTGTCGAGCTGTTGCACAATGCCTCGCTAATACACGATGATGTAGTTGACGGCTCGACGATGCGTCGCGGCCGCCCGACGGTCAATGCAATGTGGGACAATCATATAGCGGTGCTCGTGGGTGACTTTTTTGTGTCTACATCGATGCAGCAGGCCATAGTTACGGGCGATACACGCATCATCGAATCTTTGTGCCATTTGGGCAAGTTGTTGAGCCTCGGTGAGCTGGACCAGATATACAGTGCACGTTATCACAACCTTGACGAAGATGCATACTTCAAGATTATAGAATACAAGACTGCCTCGTTATTTGTGGCGTGCTCGCAGATGGGATGCTATGCCCAGGGTGTAGCCGATGAGCGCAAGGAGCGTCTCAGCGAGTTTGCGCGATTGCTGGGTCTGTGCTTCCAGATACGTGACGACATCTTTGATTATTTCCCGGCACAGCAAGACACTGTGGGCAAGCCTACCGCCAATGACTTGCGCGAAGGCAAGATTACACTGCCGCTGCTGCACGTATTGCGCACCGGCACCGATGCGGCCAATGCCGAGATGGTTGAACTGAGCAAGAAAGCATCTCTTGATGAGGACGATATTGCCCGACTGACGGCTTATGCCATAGACGGCGGCGGCATCGATTATGCCTACGCGGTTATGGAAGATATGCGCACACGTGCTGTCGCGTTGCTCGACGGCTTCGATGACGGCGAGGCCAAGAAGTCGCTCATCGAGTTGTTCGGCTATATTATCTCGCGCCGATATTAAAATAACGATGCGCGAGATTACTTTGTCAACCAGATTATTCACTTAAATACTTATTAAAAAGATGAAAAAATCCATTAAGACTATTGCAGCATCGCTTGTTGCAGCCGTTGCGGCGTTTGCTCCCGCACAGTCGTATGCCATTGACTTCGGTGTCCGTGCCGGACTGGATGTAACCGTTCCCGGCGGTGTAAAATCCGAAGGCGCTTCTGTAGATGTGTTCAAGGCCGGATGCGGTTTCCATGCCGGTGTTGTGGCCGACATTGACCTTTTATCCAACCTATTCCTTGAGCCCGGAATGTATCTTGTGTACCATAATACAGGCACGGACATACAGGCCGGAGAAGATGGAATACTCCATAATGTAAAGGCGGATATCGCACTACGCCAATTCGGCCTTCAAATACCCGTACGCTTGGGATATAATTTCGATCTGGGTGTCTGCGACCTCAAGCTGTTCACCGGTCCCAGCTTCGGTATCGGGCTTGCGGGTAGCTGGAAGAACGCCAAGAAATTCGACATGGAATCGAATCCCTACGATGAAGATATAAACCGTTTCAATATGGGATGGAATCTCGGCGCCGGCGTTGTGGTCAGCCGTTTCTATATCGGAGCCGACTACACTTTCGGCCTCAATGATCGTGACAAAGCTGATGGCGCTTCCTGGAAACAAGGTTGCTTTGCCGTCTCGATAGGCTACTATCTGTAATATAGGCTGCGCATAAGGCGCGCAAGACATAGACGGGCATCCGGTATCGACCTCGGATGCCTGTCTGCTCTTCAGAGTAAGGATTTGTCTAAATAAATGAGTAGCGGATATGGGATGCCCGAGGATTCGGAAAGAATTTCCCCTGATTTTGGTTGACTTACAGCGATCGTTACCCTCTAATTGAGCTGGCACGGTTAACATTATTACTTGGGATGGGGATGCCTCGTCCTTAAAGAGTCGGCTCCCTCCCAAAAAAGAAACAACCGAACGAAGTAAATACCCAAAACCGAGTCAACCAATTTCAGGAACGGATAGAACGAGTGCGAATAAATATAATGCGTGGGAGATATTGAGTCTAATCGGCGAAAAAGACGTATCTTTGCATTTAATATGCCAAGGCATCTACTTATAGTCAATCCCATATCCGGGACGCATAGCAAGCGTGGCCTGGCCGAGCGTATCAGTGCACGTCTGGCCAAGGCCGGCATTGACGTGGATACGTACGTCACTGCCGGTCCGGGTGATGCGACACGGCGTGTGCGCGAAGCTGTGGATGCACGCGAGTATGACGCCGTACTGGCATGCGGCGGCGACGGCACGGTCAACGAGGTGGCTCGCGCTATGTGCCACGCTCCTATACCCATAGGGATTATTCCGTCCGGCAGCGGCAACGGCCTTGCTCGACATATAGTCATCCCGGTGGACCCTATGCGGGCGCTGGATGCCATTATTGCCGGAGAGGTGTGCGAGTGCGATTATGCCACGGTAAACGGTCGGGAGTTTTTCTGCACCTTCGGTATGGGCTTCGATGCGGCCGTGTCCGACCGCTTTGCCGCTTCGGGCAAGCGGGGACGTATGTCTTATGTGCGCAGTACCATTGTCGAATTCACCCGCTATCGGCCCGTGCATTATGTGATTGAGACTCCGGATGTGACGTTGCACCGTGATGCTTTTCTGGTGGCGGTGTGCAATGCTTCGCAGTATGGCAATAATGCCTTTATTGCGCCGTATGCCTCGATTACGGACGGGTTGTTGGACGTGGTGATTGTGCATAAGGCGGACGCACTGCGTACCATGCTGCTGGGTGTGGATATGATGACCGGGCTGCTGGGGCACAACCGTCTGGTGGAGACCCTGCGTGTGCCGCGTCTGACCATCAAGAGAGACCCCGGTCCGGCGCACATTGACGGCGAGCCTGTCGGCGACCTGGGTGCACATCTGGACGTGGAGTGCGTCCACGGCGGGCTGAAAATTTTCGTCGAAAAGGACAAGGCGCCCTTCCGTCCGATAGTCAGTCCGCTGGAGTACTACATCGGCAGTATGTCCGACACGCTGCATATCAAATGATAGTATACACATTCGCTAAATGGAATAATAGGTGCTAGACCACAAAATACAAACTAATATGGCACAAAAGAAGAAAAAAAAGAAGAGCACGCCCCAACAAGGATCCATCTCGCCCGAGAAATACATACGCATGCATGCACGCGAGCTGCCGATATACAAGTGCTATATGCCGCAGGAAGGTTCCGTACACGGCATGAGTGAGATAGTAGTGTCTCGTAAGAGACCGAACGGCAAAATCCTTTTCGGCGTGTACTTGATAGACACCTATTGCCTGGGCGTCAAAGACGTGATGTATCACTATGATTACGACATCGAAGACTTTGAAGAAATAGTCGAGAAGGTGTTTTCGAACTTCAAGGGCTATGTCGAGTGTCCGTACAACGATGCGCACAACTTTATATATTCGGCCATCGAATTTGCCGCCGATGCCGGATTGGACCCCGCACGAGACTTTGAAAAAGTGGGCGAGTATATCCTGGAAGAAGATACGGACGACATCCCGCTCAAGCATTATCCTATGGGGCATAACGGCAAGTACCTGCTCATCGAAGGACCGACCCATACCGAGCGCAAGTACGTCAAGATGCTCAAGGAGCGCCTGGGAGACAACTTCCAATATATCGTCGATTTAGGCACGCACGATTATGACGTTTATGAAGACCCGGACGACTATGAGTATGACGATGAAGACGAATCGTATGACGATGAGCCGAAAGAAGCGATGGACGAAATGGAAATTTTCGATCGGATCTTCGGCGGCGATGATGTCTTCGAAAAAATGCTGGAAGCATCCGAACGCGTGCGACTGAGCAATCTCGGGAAGGCTCAAGACAACGATGACAATCTCGATAAGGCAAAATAAAACGGTCATTTGTCGCCAAAACCGCCGCTACGGTGGCGTCTAAAGCCTTAAATACAAAATTTCACATAAAAATAATATCCGAACTATCCAATTACGGAAAAAAATGCGTAATTTTGTGGCGCTAAAAGCGGAGGGCCGCACAAAAGGTCGCCGCATATCCTTCCAATAGGACGGCGAGACCCTTCTCGACCATATAAATTTAGATAGAGAATATACACAAACAACATATACGATTAATTTCAAAACATCAAACCACTATGACTAAGATTGGTATCAATGGCTTCGGACGCATCGGACGCTTCGTCTTCCGCGCTTCCACCAAACGTAACGACATCGAAGTAGTCGCTATCAACGACCTTCTCCCCGTTGACTACATGGCTTACATGCTCAAGTACGACACAATGCACGGTGCATTCAAAGGCGATGTAGACTTCGACCTCGAAAAATCCCTCCTTATCGTCAATGGCAAAGCCATCCGCGTTACCGCATGCCGTGACCCCAAAGAAATCAACTGGGGTGCAGTCGGCGCAGAGTACGTCGTAGAATCCACCGGTCTGTTCCTGACCAAAGAAAAAGCTCAGGGCCACATCGAAGCCGGCGCCAAGTACGTTGTGATGTCCGCTCCCTCCAAGGACGACACCCCCATGTTCGTTTGCGGCGTAAACGCTGACACCTACAAGAAAGGCACCCAGTTTGTATCCAACGCTTCTTGCACCACCAACTGCCTTGCCCCCATCGCTAAGGTTCTCAACGACAAATTCGGCATCGTTACCGGCCTTATGACCACGGTACACTCCACCACCGCCACTCAGAAGACCGTAGACGGTCCCTCGATGAAGGACTGGCGCGGCGGCCGTGCCGCTTCCGGCAACATCATCCCCTCCAGCACCGGCGCTGCCAAGGCTGTAGGCAAAGTTATCCCCGAACTCAACGGCAAACTCACCGGCATCTCCATGCGTGTCCCCACCCTTGACGTTTCGGTAGTTGACCTCACTGTCAACCTCGCCAAACCCGCTACCAAAGAGGACATCTGCAAGGCCATGAAGGAAGCTTCCGAAGGCGAACTCAAAGGCGTACTCGGATACACCGAAGACTCCGTTGTCAGCTCCGACTTCCTCGGCGACACCCGCACCTCCATCTTCGACGCCAACGCCGGAGTATACCTGACAGACAACTTCGTAAAGGTTGTTTCGTGGTATGACAACGAGATCGGCTACTCCAACAAGGTGCTCGACCTCATCGCTACCATGGTTAAGATCAACGGCTAATAAGCCCGAAGGCCATACACCCTAAGACGGGGCGACGAAGCGCTGCTTCGCCGCCCCGTCTTTTTTGTCAACGTGTCTCAGTTTCAATGTGCCGGCCGAAAAGCCCTGACTGAGGAGAGTCGTGTGCCACTTCTTGAAACAGTATCAAGACAGGAGGACGAGTATTTGGGCTAAATAATTCTCGAGGCCTAAGAGCGTAAAACAACAATGGCCAAGAAATTTAACTTTCTTAGCCATTGATTATCATAGTGGTATTACAATTACGCGGCTTAATACTCGTCTTCGTTGAAGAAGAAGTCGTCGTTGCTGGGATAGTCGGGCCAGATGTCTTCGATGCTTTCGTAGGTCTCGCCTTCGTCCTCAATTTCCTGGAGGTTTTCGATTACTTCCATGGGCGCGCCGGAGCGCGTTGCGTAGTCTATGAGTTCGTCCTTGGTTGCGGGCCAGGGAGCGTCTTCGAGCTTGGTTGCAAGTTCAAGTGTCCAATACATAGCGTGTTATATATGCTTAGATGTGGTTGTATGTGTAAGTGTATTATGCTTTTTGACGGCCGGATGCAATGCGTTGCCGTCAAAAGGAGTGCAAAGATACATTATTTGCGCGAATTATCACTCTTGTTCCCAAAAAATTTCGTTGCCGCCGGCAATAATATTCAGATGTCGGGCCATCACGAAGAGGTAGTCGCTGAGTCGGTTGATGAAACGGAGTGCTTCGGACGCGATTTTTTCGCCGCCGAGTGCGCTGTCCAGCCGCAGCATATCGCGTTCGGATCGACGTGCTACCGTGCGTGCCACTTGTGCCTGGGCCGCTGCCGCCGTTCCGCCGGGCAGTATGAAGCGGTTGTGGCGCGGCAGGGTCGTGTCAACTTGGTCTATGAGTGTTTCGAGCCGTGCGACGTCCTCGGCGGTGATTGCGCGCGGCCGCCATTTGCTGTCTTCTTCGGTGGCCAATTGGCATCCGAGATCAAAGAGGCGGTTTTGGATCCATTGCAGGGCTTCGCGGTCGGCTTGGGGGATGTCGTACGATGCCAGAAGTCCGAGGTGGCTGTTGACTTCGTCCACGGTGCCGTAGGCTTCGAGACGCGGATGTGTCTTGCTGACGCGAGTGCCGCCCACCAGCGAGGTGGTGCCTGCATCGCCGGTACGTGTGTATATCTTCATTGTGAGCTGCCGTTAAGGTGGTTATGTGGCGCGGATGCCGTTCCCCTGACCGGGAAGCGGCATCCGTGTCTGTGTATGCGGTGATGTTTTATTTGACTTTTGCGAGTACTTTGCGGTTGATTTTGACCGGGAAGCGCTTGCGCAGTTCCTTGACCCATTCTTTTTCGAGTAGGGCTTGGTAGTCGGTGGTGACTTGTCCGCGTACATCGAAGGCGTCTTCGGGCTGGTCAATGACGCGGCCGCGGTATGCGTAGTAGCTCTGCCAACGCATCTTCTGGTTTTCGGGCTTGGGACCGTCAAATGCCAGGTAGTCGGTGATTGCGTTGTCGCCCTTGGCGGCGAGGACGCGTTCTACCTTGGCATCGCGGCCGAAGTGTTGGTCTATCATCTTGACCAATTGCTCACGGGTGAAGGTTGCGCCGGCTTTGTCAAGACTGTCGGTGAATGCTTTGACTTGGGTCTGCACGCTGTCGTTGGTCGAGAAGATGACGTAGCCCTTGAACTTGGGCGCTTTCCATGTGTAGTCGGCGCGATGTTCGGCGAAGTATTTTTCGAGGCCGATGGTGTCCTTGGCTGCGCGTTCCCATACTTCTTGATTGGAGATGTTGTACAGCAGGATGCCGTCGCGGTATTCGTTGTAGATATTGCGATACTCGGGGTCAATGTTTACCAGGTCCTTGCGGTATACTTCGGCCACTTTGTCGCGTATGGCGCGTGTAGCGGCGCTTTTCAGCATAGTGATGGCGTTGTCTACATCGCCGGATGCGGTGACGGGCATATTTGACATCACGGATGCCAGGGTGTACTTTTTGCCATTGACTGTGTATACGGGGATGGTGGAAGCCTTGAGCGTTGCTATAGCTGTAGAGTCGTATCCGCCACAGTCTTCAATGATACGGCGTGCTTTGGCGATGCCTTCGTCCAGTATTTCTCCTTTATATTGTTTTACCAGGGCATCGAGGCGGCGTTGTGCGGGCAGTTGTCCGCGCTCGTCGCCGTTGATTTGCTGTTCGAGCGATTGGCGCATATCTTCAAAGGAGGCAATGGGCCGTGCGCCGGTTTTGTGGATGATGTGGTATCCGTAGGAGGTGGTCACGGGACGCGAAATTTCGCCGACTTGCATGGCGAAGGATGCCGAGTCGAATGGAGCGACCATCATTCCCGAGCTATACCATCCGAGCTTGCCGCCTTGTTTGGCGCTTCCGGGGTCTTCGCTTTCGCGGCGTGCAACGTCCTCAAAGTCTACTCCGGGCTGTGTCACCACGTTGTATATCGAGTCTATCGCCACGCGTGCATGTGCGGCCTCTTCGGGAGTCTTGCCGTGCGTGAGCTTGAGAATATGCTCGGCTTCTACTTCGCCGGGATTGGGTTTGATTTCGTCTACACGTATGATGTGAAGGCCAAAGCCCGAATTGACCACCGGCGATATACCGCCAAGCGGGGTGTCGTAGGCGGCCTTTTCGAAGGGCCAGGGATAGCGACCGGGCAATACCCAACCCATACGTCCGCCACGTGTGGCACTGCCGCGGTCTATGGATGCAGCGGCGGCGTTCTCAAAGGTGGTGGCGCCTGACAGGATGGCGTTGCGTACCGAGTCGGCGTGAGCCATGGCGGCCTCGTTTGAGGTGTTGCCATCGGCGGGCGGCAGCATAATATGGCTGACATAGCGCAGCTCGCGTGCGTGGTCGTAAGCTTCGTGCAGCAGCGAGTCGTATACGGTGGAGTCTACCATACGCGACTGAGCCAGCTCGGTGGCATATCCCTCGAATTCGTTGCGGAACGAGGCCGTGGTGTCCATACCTGCGGCTACGGCGGCAGCCACTTTCAATTTGTAGTTGACAAACATATCTACATATTCGTCAAGCGTTTGGGGCTGCAATTGCTGTGAGTTGTTCTTTTTGTAGAGATACTCGAACTCGCTCAGGTGCACGGGCACCTTGTTGATAGTCATCAATACCGGATCGGAGGCGGCGGCAGCTGTTACTGCGATGGCCGTGACCGCGATTACGGCGGATAGCTGGAGTTTTTTCATTTATAGAAATTTTTGGCGTTCGGTTTTACAGCTATAATATAACGCGAAAACATGCTTTTTATTGTCCTGTGTGCGTGCAAAAGTGTATGCGGCTTTTGCCGTTGTTTCAGGCTGCTGTCGCGTCACCGTGCGGACGAGCTGTAATTGGGCGCTTCGCTGGTGATGGATACGTCGTGCGGATGGCTTTCGTTGACGCCGGCGGCGGTGATACGGGTGAAGCGAGCCTGATGCAGCGCTTCGATGTCTTTGGCTCCGCAGTAGCCCATGCCGGCGCGTAGTCCGCCAATCATCTGGTATACAACTTCGTAGAGCGAGCCCTTGTAGGGTACGCGGGCGGCTATGCCTTCGGGCACAAGTTTCTTGGCGTCCGTTTCGGAGGCTTGGAAATAGCGATCCTTGCTGCCGCGCTCCATGGCTTCGAGCGAGCCCATGCCGCGATATGCCTTGTATTTTCGGCCGTTGAAGATGATGGTGTCGCCGGGGGATTCCTCGACGCCGGCCAGCATTCCGCCCAGCATCACCGAGTTGCCGCCGGCGGCCAGGGCCTTGACGATGTCGCCGCTGTATCGTATGCCGCCGTCTGCGATCAGTGGTATGTCGTACTCTTTGAGGGCCTTGGATACGTCGTATACGGCGCTGAGCTGGGGCACTCCTACGCCGGCAATGATGCGCGTGGTGCATATCGATCCCGGGCCTATGCCGACCTTGACGCCGTCGGCGCCGTTTTCGGCCAGGAAGCGGGCGGCCTCGCCGGTGGCTATATTTCCCACGACTACGTCCACGTGGTCGCCGAAGGCGTCCTTGACCGAATGTAGGGTGTCGATGACGCCGCGACTGTGTCCGTGTGCCGTATCGATGACCAGGGCGTCCACTCCGGCATCCACCAGCGCGGAGGCGCGTTCGAGACTGTCGGCAGTGACGCCTATGCCGGCGGCCACACGCAGACGCCCCAGTGCGTCTTTGCATGCATTGGGCTTGTCTTTGGCTTTGGTGATGTCTTTATATGTCACCAGTCCGACCAAGCGTCCATCGGCGTCCACCACCGGGAGCTTCTCGATTTTATGACGGTGCAATATGCGTGCGGCAGCTTCGAGAGTCGTGCCCGGAGCCGTGGTCACGAGCCGATCGGAGGTCATTACGGCTTTTACGGGACGGCGCAAGTCGGTTTCGAAACGTAGGTCGCGATTGGTTACGATGCCTACCAGAATGCCGCCGGCATCCACTACCGGAATGCCGCCTATGTGATACTCGGCCATCAGCGCCAGAGCGTCTCCCACGGTCTTGTCCGGGGCTATGGTCACGGGGTCGTAAATCATACCGTTTTCGGCACGCTTGACCATGTGTACTTGGCGCGCCTGTTCGGCGATGCTCATATTCTTGTGGATGACGCCGATGCCGCCTTCGCGAGCAATGGCTATAGCCATAGACGCCTCGGTGACGGTGTCCATAGCGGCTGAAACCACGGGAATGTTTAGGGTGATGTTACGGGAAAAGCGGGTCAGAAGGCTGACGTCTCGCGGTAATACTTCCGAATATGCCGGTATGAGCAGCACATCGTCGAAGGTAAGACCGTCCATAAGGACGCGGTCGGCAATAAATGACATAGCGGTATCGATGCTGTGATGGTTAGTATTTATTGCCCACAAAGGTAACACTTTTCGTCCGATTGCGCAAATGGTCGGACTCGCCGCATCTCCGCCGGGAGTTCGGCTATCTATTTCTTCCAATCGTATTTTGGCGGCTCGAGGTAATAGACGCTCTCGCCGTGTTCGTCATATTGCGAATTGTGTCCTACCACCCTAACTTCATACGGCTTATCGTGGGAGTATATATCCTGAGGTAGTTCTACTTGCAATAGGTAGCAGGTGTCATTTCCGGCGCTGTTGCCTTTGTCTTTCATTGTAAGCGGTTGGACGGAGTATATTTCCAACGGTTCCCCGTCTACATATACGTCAAAGGACATATATTGTGGATCTACCGTAACGATGGAGTTCTTCTCGGCGTCAGCCTTGTCTACAAAGTTTTGATAGGCGATGACCTTTGTGACGCTCATCGGGCGCGTATAGATGAGCATTTCTTGTCTGCCGCCATATTCCAAAAATGCGGTCGTACCGTACAACTCCAGCTTGCCGTATCGAATGTTTAGCGTGATGTCACGGTCTGCGATGACGTTCCATGCCCAAAATTCGAGTTTCATGTCCTCGGGTGCCACTTGCAGCATTCGTGGATATTCGTTGATACGCATGGCGGCAATAGCGGCATATTTCCCCTTGGGGATACTGTCAAGGCTGTAATGGCCCTGAGTATCGCTTGCTGTTTCGTAGGCTTCTGTAAAATCGGGGTTATATATAAGAACTGTGCAGGAGTCAACGGGGCTGCCGTTGTAGTCAGTGACCGTACCGGAGATTTTGACCGTGTCCGTTGCAAAAGCGGCAAGCGAAAATACACAAGCGCATATAGCGCTCAAAAATGCTTTTTTCACAATGCAAATATAATTATTTGTAGCCTCTACGGCAGTTTTACGTACTCACTTTTTGGAGGGGGTGACGGTGTAGCCGATTTTGTCAAAGGCTTTGGTATAGTCTGCGGGAGTGGCCTTGCGGCTGTCGTAGACTATGGTCACTGTCTGGTCGTCGAGATTGGTGGTAATGCGCTTTGTTCCTTTGACAAAACGGATGTTTTGCTTGATGCGGTTTTCGCAGTTCGAGCAGTGCATTTGCGGATCGGTGGTCACCACCAGGGTGTCTATGGGATTGGCTTTGGCGGCCTTGGCGGGTTGCTCGGATTTGACGGCAACCGAATCGGTGGCGTTGTTTACGGCGGTGGCTGCGGTGGCAGCGAACGCTACCAGTAATGCAGTACCTAAAAGTATGGTTTTCATTTCGATATGTGTTTATGGTTGTGCTATATTCTATGATTGGATGATGGTCGTGCTCAGAATTTTTCGAGTTTGAAGCGTATGCCGATGTATGCCATTGCACCGTCGGTGGGTCCCCAAACTTGTGTGGCATCGAAGCCGGGCAACCAGGGGTTGGAAGCGCCGATGACCGGGGTGCTCATCTTGTAGTTGGTGAGATTTTCACCGCCGATATAGAGGTCAAACAGGCGAAATTCGCGAGTGATTTGGGCCTGCAGATTGAAATATGTCGGGTATTCCGAATGGTCGTACATTTCGCCTCGTCCGTTGAGCTGTCCGGTGATATCGAAGTGCCAGATGTCCATCGGAGTCTTGTACGACAGCGTCAGCAGCCCTTTGTAACGCGATGTCAGCGGGCGCAGGCGCAGTGTGCCGTTGTATGTCGTGCGTGCATCGTTGAGGCGGAAGGCGGCAGTGGCACTGAAGCCTTCGAAGAAGGGGTAGGTGGCATCTATCTGTGCCGTATGGCTGCGGCTGATGCCGTCCAGATTGCTGAAGTATACGCTATTGGGGCCCATGGCTCCATCGACATCTATGACCATCTGGTCGGAGAAACGCGTGTAGTAGTATTCGGCATTGAGTTCGAGATTCTTGCCGGCTACGGGAACGTTGAGCGAAGCGGACAGACCGTAATTCCACGCTTTTTCTTGGTTGAAGTTTTCGGCGAAATAGAATGTGCGGCCGCAGGCCAGCAGCGGCGTATTCTCGGCCAAGGCGTGTGGCGTGCGATAGCCTTTGCCCACGGCGGCACGTAGCGTCAAGACCTTGACGGGTGTATACTTGATGTGCAGTCGCGGCGTGACAAAACTGCCGTATACCGACGAGTGGTCCCAGCGTATGCCGGGCATCACGGTCCAGCGGTCGCCGTCCTTGAAGGTGTACTGGGCGTATACGCCGGCGGTGGTCTCGGCCGGGGTATGTCCCATGGTCAGGTTGGGCGAAAGCACTTCTTTGAAATAATCGTGATTGAGGCTTGCGCCGACGCTGATGTTATGCGCCGGGGTGATATCGCTCTCGAAAAGCAGTTGGGCATATCCGTTTTTCTGCGTGACGTCGTAATCGGTTGTCCCGAAGGTGTTGGACGCATCGTGCCACGAGCCATGCAACATCAGCGCCAGGCTGCTGTTGCCCGTGTCTTGGAACATATAGGCGTTTTTCCACTGGGCTTCGTAGCGGTTGGTGGTGACGCTGACGCCGTAATATGGGATGGAGGCGTCCGCGTGTCCGTGACGGCTCATGCCGCTTGTGCGCTCGTCGCGCAGTATGCGCACGCTCAATTGCGATATCCAGCTGTCCGAGACGTATGCCCAGCGGTCCATGGCGTTGTACTGACGTATGCGCGGCATATCCATGAAGCCGTCGCCGTTGCCGTCGTGTTCGCGCTGGCGATTCTCGAAGTGCAGCAACAGGGAGGTGGACAGCTTGTCATTGAGGTGGATGCTGCCATCGACATTGGCTTCGAACTTCAGCTGCGAGTCAAAATACGCATTGGCGCGCACGCCGTCCGTACCCTGCGGTTTGAGGAATTCGATGTTAATCTGTCCGGTGATGCTCTCGTATCCGTTTTTGACACTTGCCGCACCCTTTGATACCTGTATGGACTGCATCCACGGCCCGGGCACATAGCCGAGGCTGTACGGTATGGAGGCGCCGCGCAGGTTGGGAATGTTCTCGGTAAGCATTTGGACGTAAGTCCCGCTCAAGCCCAACAGCTTGATTTGCTTGGCGCCGGTGGCGGCGTCCGAGTAGCTGACATCCACCGAGGGATTGGAAATGAAGGACTCGCTGAGGTTGCAGCACGCGGCACGGCGCAGCTGCCCCAAGCCGATAATGTCCGTATTGGTGGTGCGTACGCGCGACTTGACGCCCTGTCCGGCGCTGACGACAACGCCGCGCAGCGTGGTCACGCTGTCCGTGTCGGCGACTTCGGACGCAGATGCGCCGCCGTACGCCGTCGCTGTCGCTGCGATACTTATAATAATCCTATTCAACTTCATAATCCTATGTAGGGGACAGGCTTGTACACCGACCGTCCCCGTTTACAAGCGCAAAGTTATGCAAAAAGCGCAATACCGCCAATACTCATTAATCGGTATGTCGGCATGCGGCGCGGCGATGTCGCCGGGTGGCCAAAGCCCGCAGCAACGGCCACCGCAGCAGCCACAACACACGACGATGACGCCGACTATGCAGAGGCGTGCGGCGCGCCAGATGCGTAATTTCGCGCAGCGGCTTGTAGTCTTGCGGCAACCATATTCCGCGACCTATCAGGAATATATGCATCAGTCCCAACCCCCAGCGCACCAGAGCGGTTCGCGGCATCGTGGGGACGGCGCTGACGGCTTCCCAGACGCGGGCTATGCCTTCGGGCGTCACCTCGGACATGGAAGATAGCGTCCCGGAGCGGTGACGGTATTCATAGGCGATGACATCTGGAAGCAAAACCACCATGCCCGTAGCTGACGAAGTCAGCAAGAGTTGCAGCATAGCATCCTCGGCATTGGTGATCGATGGATGCGTGTCCCATTCGATACGGTCGAAGAGGCTTCGCCTGACCATCATACCGTGCGTAAAGTTCGGAATATCATTGTCCAACATCCGCTCCAACGCCTCGGTCGGCGTCAGCCTCACCGCCGCCGAAGACGACATATCGCCGCCCGCCGAGGCTTTGGCCGGAAGCTCGGCCGTGACATGTGCAGCATTCATGTACAAAGTAGGCTCATCAGCCTCTCCGGTATACTTGGCGACATTAGCCACGACCATATCGACATCCTCCGAAAGAAATGCCGCCATCTGCGACAACGACAGCCGCGGAAGCGTATCATCGGCATCGACAATCATCACCCAATCAAATTGTTCGGGCAAGGCCGCAATAGCCGCCGCACGTGCCGCCGCCTGTCCACCGTGAGGCAGTTCCAACAGCCGTACCCGTCCGTCCGCCGCCGCATAGCGCCGCACAATTGCCGCCGTATCATCCGTGCTCCCGTCATCCGCCACGACGACACACACATCCACCGCGTATGCGTCCGCTGCCGCGTCCACGTTTGCCGCCGCCTGCACGCTGTCGAGAGTGCGTGCCAGTGTCGCCGCCGCGTTATACGCCGCGACAACAATCCCTATGCCGTTGCCTTTCTTCGTCTGCTTCACCCTGCAAAGTTACCGCTTTTTTGCGTCAGCCGAAAATTCCGATTAGTCATTCGCGCGATTCGGCCAAGGTGTCACTCATCAAGCACCCCTTTCTCTTTCATATAATCGGTAAGATCCTCCATAAGGTAGCGAGAGCCGAAAGTATGCAGCACGTCGTATGACGGCACAATGTAGCCATAAAGAATGCCCGACTCCTTGAGCCGACGGTATACCTCGCGCTGGCTCATATTCAGCACTTGCGCGAGTTTGCCGATACAGTATGTCACAAACTCAAGAGTCTTTGTATCCATTCTGTGCGTTTTTGAAGTCTTTACTTAACGTCTTATACACAGGACGCTGTCGCTGCATTACACACACAAAGTTATACGATTTTTTCGAGATTTCAAAAAAACAGACTCCGTCACGGCAACGGTAGATGCAGAGTTGGGTGGCAAGTACGAAATCGGGAAATAATTTCGGGACACCAGCAAAAACCTGTGTGAGAAAAATTCAATGAAAGGATAAATTTCTTGAAGAATTTCTCGTCTTCCTTAACTCTTAATTGGTGGCGCGGCCTTTCCCCGTCACGAGTACCATGCCATCGTTTACGGCTTTGGCGAGCATCCGCTTTATGGTAGCGTCGCTCATCTCGAGGCCCATGCCGGCCTTTATCTCAGCCTTTGCACTGTCAGGATGATTGTGTAGATATGGGAGTATTTCTACTCCTGCTGTCATGATAGTTTGATTTTACGGCTCAAATTCATCTATATTTCAGGCACGAATTTGGGGTGCCTTCCATGCCTTACATCTCAAGGATCGGTTCAAGCCTTGTGAAACTTCGCTATTGTAGTAAAATACGGCGTTGTGACGCCCTTGCCTTTGCGCTCGAGTTGGTAGGCATAGGGGTCGATGCCGGGGATGGGCGCTAAGTCCGCTATCTCGAAGGCGAGATAGTAATCGCCCGATGGTCGGAAGCCCATGGCTTCGAGGGCGGTCTTTGGGAAAAATTTCGGACCTTCGCCTTTGAGCCGAACAAGGAGACGGTCATCGCCGTGGTGCAACAGAAGATACTTGGTTCTCTCGAAGCCTGATACGAGATTGATAGAGCCTTTGCCGAGGGCTGCCGGGACGTAATAGAGCCGATGTTGTTTGATGACTTCGAGTTGCTCGGTCTTGTAATAGCCTACGAGGACGAGGTCTTCGCCCGCGGGTGTGAAATTTGAATTATAGTGCAGCCCTTTTTGCGGCACGGCATCGCGGATGTGGTCGATGGCGTGAGGCATTGTCAGCACCTTGTTCAAAAATTCGTAGAGCAATGTCCCCTCGTTTGAGGGGTCGGAGGCATCGGGCAACAGCGGGAAAGCGCCGATATTGACGGTCTCGATGCTCTTGTAGAAGAACCGGTTGCGGACACTGTCGTTGTCGCCACGTCCGGGGAAGAGGATGTAGCCGCCGATAATTTCTTTGGCGGTGTTGCTGTACTTATCCGAGTCGTAGTAGATTGCATCGCGGTAACGGTGCATCTGGTTTATGGCGTCTGCCGGTGGGGTGTCCGCGCCCCCGGCTTCGTTCCATTCCTCACGGTCTTCTCGGTTCAGCCGGTTGTCATCGAGCAGTCGATATTTGGCATCGAATAGATAGGTGAGTTCGAAGCCGTTCGGCTTAATCGGTTTGATGATCGAGAGAACAATGTCCGGGCGGTTTTCGGTGGTGGCGGTGTGGACCTCGCCGGTGCGGCGGCTGTAGGTGTGCTGGTAGTGCAGACGCACTTTCGAGCCGTCCTTGCTGTTGTAGTAGACAGTATGTTCTTGATTGTTGTCCTCGAAAGGCTTGAGCATAGGCATGGGCTCCTCGGTGATTTCTTCGCGGTTGACGAAATGCAGGTCGAGGATGTCGGCAACCATACGGCGCATTTTGAGGAAACACCACAGCTCATAAAGCTCCCAAATCGGGCGTACCCCGATGGCGTTGGCGCCTTCAAAAAGTTCGATACCTTTTTGAAGCAGCAGCCAGTGGCGGTAGACCTGGGCATAGCCGGTGCGCTTTTGTAAGACCATACTCTCGGAATGTAGCGGCTGGCCGCGCAAGTTTCGGAATAGCGAGGAGTGGGACAGACGGCGTAGCGAGGTGGCGTAGCCATCGAGCTCGGCAAGTTCGGAGTCCGCAACCTTGTCGGCTTCCTTGGCCTTGGCGTTCTTGGCCTTGATAGTGGCGATGATAGAGCCGAGGCGCTTGGCTATGCGGTCGAGGGTGAACTTGACAAACCGGTTTTCGCGAGTGTTGTGCGTATGGATTATTTCCTCGTGACGGAAATAGGCGCGGTCAAGTGTCTGTTCCGACTCGCATTCGGCGTAATCTTCCTCCATAGCCGGGGTCCATCGCTTGATGCGGTCGGCGCGGTCGTGATATATGGTGCGTGTCTGCCGCAGGTGTGGCCGGTTGACGATGTAAGTGACGGCACGTACGTAGTCGGCTACGATATTGCGGAAGATGGAGAGCCATACCACGTCATTGTCCGATCGGCCTCCGCGTTGAAGGTTTTGCAGCGTAAGTGTCAGGTATTGGAATACAATCTCGTTGTATTGGGCGTTGATCTCGGCGAGTATATGGTTGTAGTCGTCTTTGGTGTCGAGCTTGGGCGAGACTACGCGAAAAGTGAAAGTGTCGGTACACTCGGGCTTGCCGATGGGCCGGTATTTGAAGGTCAGATTGAATATGCCCGGTTCGTTGACAAAAGACAGCGGCGCGGACAGCAGCCACTCGGTTTTCTCCTTGTTTATGGGCAGGGCGGTGAACAGCTCGGACACCTCCTTGAGCTTATGCAGCACCCGCGGCTCGGAGACGATGTTTTTCAGGTGGATGCTGACGTTATAGGTCGCCGTTTCATAGAAGACAGGGGGCTGTCCGTTCCATTCGCTGCCGCCGACTTCGCCGACCGGCAGGAGCGTATTGTCCGGCGGCATAGCGAGCGTCAGAGTGCCTCGAAGTGTTGAGCGATAGTCGCAATATGTGGATGCATTCTCTCCCACGCGGCTGCGAAAACGCCGCCAACAGTTGGCCATATCGGCGGCAGTACCGGCATTGACGGCGATGCTGCCGTCTTCGCTTACAAAGGAGAGTACGTCCATATCGGAATAGAATCTTATACTTACGGCCAGAATGATGCAAAATGCGACTGGTCGAGACGGGATTTCATCTCGGCTATCTTCTTGGACGCTTCGGGATAAGCGGTGCAGAATGAGGCAAGGCGCTCCAGCGGCTTCTCCAAAAGTTCCTCATCGCCCTCGATGCGCGGCAGCACTTTCATCATCAGAATTTGGTCGCAGGATAGGTCAAGGAGTTTTTCCCAATCGGCATCGTTGTCCTCGCGCCACAACTGGTAGAAGTATAGGAGAAGCTCGTTTTGAACGCGGTAGGCAACCTTGAACGGCGTGCCGTCGAGTGTGGTGTTGAGCTCGCCGAGAAATCGTGCGACTTCGCTTTTCAACCGGTCTGTCTTCTCTGCATCGGCGGCAGCGAGCGTGTCCACCACGTCCGAAGCCTTGACCTCTGTTGATAGGTAAAGAGACGCCGATGTCGGATTATCTCGATAGACTAACTGCGACGCATTGTTGTAGAAGTCCATAAACGGGTTGCCTTCCGGCAAGTTCATCTCGATGGTCATTGCGCGGTCTATCACCTTGCGCGAAAATTGGTGCGTGGTTTCGTCCATATTGACCGTGCCGATGACTACTACATTCTGCGGAATGCGCAGTCCCTCACGCTTGAAGGTTTCATAGATTTCTGACTCCTTGCCGTAATGAGTCGAAGGGTCAGATGTCCCTATCGCGCCATCATAGACCTCTTTCTCCTCATCATCGATAAAGAACAGTTGCCCGAACAAGCTTTGATATTTCTTGAAAATGTCTGCTTTTACAAGCGGCTCGGAAACAATCCGATTTCCAACTTTGGTACGGCTTTCGAGGACGCTGAGGAACTCGGCGAAGTATTGCTCCACCGGGGCGAGGTTCATCTCGTCAAGGCACACGAAGAACGGCACTTCGGGATAGAGCATCGCCTTGGCCAAGAACTTGACGAAAGGCGTAAGCACGAAATGCGCCCCGCCGATCTTGCTTTCATAGCCGAGCAGTTCCGTGGAATCGTGCCAGTTCGGCTTCACTTCGACAAGGCAATAGTTGCCAGGCGAGGTCTCATCTGTGCGAAGCGTCCCATTTGGACAGGAATCAAACGCCATTTGCTTTACAATGCGGCTCTTCCCCGTCCCCGAAATCCCGGCAAGCAACAGAAACGGCTTCGTCCGCATGGCAACCCTTATGTCCGTATATAATTTGTCGTTATCAACTGCTCCATTCTTGAGGAGAATTGGCGCCTTATAGAAGTGGATGCCAAACTTACTATCCCTAATTGCCCGGTAAATGCCCAAAGCCTTGCTTAATTCATTTCTATAGTTCTCTGAAATTCCTGCATTGATGACAATTTGACCAAGCCTTTTTACGGCATCGGAATCTATAATCTTGCCAAATTTCAATCCAAAAAGGAATACGCCAGTAACGCCCTCAGCGTCATACATCTTTTTGAGTATTGCAGACAATTCCTCCGCAGTATAATGCTCTTTCAGCGAATTGACGATAGCGACATTTTCCTCATTTGAATGGCTGGAGAAAATTTGATTCCTATGTGGCTTTGGAAAATCTGATGAGGATAATGAGGTGGGGGTATTCACCAAGTCTCCATTAGCAATATTCTCAACAATATCTCTATCAAGTTGCAGAGCATCAATTAAAGGAGATGAGTAACGCTTCAACAGATTAGTGGTTATCGAAGAAAACTTATTATTGCCGTCTATTTCGTCAAATCTAACCAACCAAATAGCAAATGCACTTCTCAAAATTGGTGTATGCAGATATACTCTCAGGTTCGGGAGCATTTCAACTTTTTCTATCAGATGCCCACCTCTGACCACAAAGAGAGGATTATTGCCTCGTTTCGGGAATGCAAAATCTTTATTGGAGTTCTCCAGAGAATTTCTAACAACATTTACAGAGAAGAAGTTACTGCCAACTGCATAATCTTGATTATCCTTTATTGCGTTGAAGAAATTTGCTGTATAAAATTCTTTATTCACTGATACAACATTCCCGACAAAAGAGATGAACGCGTCCCGGTCTTCCTTATTGGAGGTGTCGCAATCTCGATTATACTTTTGGGTAAATTCATCAAGCGCAAAGATGTAACGAAGTGCGCTTGTAGCCTGTGTGGCACCCTGCGCTGACGGATCATTAGTCAGCTGAGAAAGTTCTTTATAAGCTCGTAAAATGACGGCTTTTGAGAAATACCCCATATAGTTATTAGCTTAAATGATTTATTAATGCCTTAGCTACGACCCAGCCAAGAATAGGTGGCACAGCATTCCCAATGACTTTATAGCGCGACTGCAAAGGAATAGAGGAAAAAGAGTAGTTATCGGGGAAAGACTGTATACGAGCAATTTCTCGAACAGAATAACGGCGGTTATAAATTGGATGTGTTATGCCGCAATTTTCGGGCTGAGCGGAAGCCGTGATCGTTCCGTTTATTTCTCCGTAAGCGAAACGACGGAAAAATTTTGGAGAATGGTATTTTTTCGGGTCATCGAAAATTCGTTTGAAGCGAGGAGAAAGTTTGTCATATGGAATATTTTTCCAAGAGCGGCCTTCAAAAGCAGATTGTGGCAAATCAGATATTTTGAAATCAGTTGCAAATATCTCATTGAGTGATTCTCCGTGGTCGCAAGGACCGATTAGTTCAACGGTATTTTGTGTCGTACTGCTATAAGCCCACACTTCATTTTCCGTGGCTGTGGCGACATCGGAGAGAATTGAGCCAAGAAGTAGAGGCTCTTGTGTTCCTTGATTTACAGATGGTATGTTGAGAGATTTTACAATATTATCGAGTTCGGCAAAGTCAAAAGCTCCAAGCTCTTTTGAAATGCCAACAATTAAGAACCTGTATCTCATTTGAGGCACACCGTAGTTTGACGCACAAACCAATTTGGATGAAACGAAATATCCCAGTTTCTCCATTCGACTTTGGATTTCCTTAGGCACTGGGGTTCCGTCTAGCATATGACAAGACATAATACCCCGGACATTTTCAAAGACGAAAGCCTTAGGACGATTGCCTTTTTTTACTTTGTTTTTGAGAATGCGCTCGCATTCTTCAAAAAGGGTGCCTCTTCCATTGTCGTCATTTACCCCTTTCCGGTTTCCTGCATTTGAGAAAGGCTGACAAGGAAAACCCGCCAAAAGAATATCAAAGTCGGGAATCTCAGACGCATCTATATTTCGGATGTCTTCAAGGCGGCATAAAGTGCCGTCAGAAATTAGTAGCGGGTTAGAGTTGTAGCAAGTTGCTGCGTCTTTGTCAAAATCATTGGCAAAAACGATATTAGTATCAAGGCGAGGGAATTCTCTCCCATAAAAAGAAAAGCCGCCTGTGAACCCAAGGTCAAGACCGCCACAGCCTGAAAACAGAGAAGCTATCCTGAGATGCTGCATATCAAAACAAGGAACTTCTGTATAGGCAGACAGGCGACCGAACCTTTGCTAATACACAGAAACACCTTAATTATGTGATAATGTAATTATCTACATTGAGCGGTCTTTGTCTGCGCTTGAAAGCGATTAGGTGCAAAGGTAGTCATTATTTTCGAGAGTAGAGTTAGGAAATCTGATGTATTTCGGTGTGTTTTGGTGCGTTTTGGAGTATGGCAGGATTGTATTGCGTAATATTCAGGAATTTACACGGGGCAGCTATCGGCGGACGATGCGGCAGTAGGTAATATGGCTTAATGTGCTGTATTCCGGGATATTACCATCATACTGCACAGACGCTATGTATGGCGCCCCTACCGGGTCGGCATTTTGACACACCACCGGGTCGACATCTTGACGCGCCGGCGGTACACAATAGAGTGTATCAGGATTGTATTGAGTGGGAGGGGGCGAGCGGATGACGATGGAAAGGTTGCACGCCGTGGGCGATTATGCCGAGTTATGACCGGGCTACGGAGCCGGTGCGGCAGGGACGCTGCGTCATCAGCGGTTGTCGGGGAAGACTATGCCGGGGCGTGGGTGGGGGTCTCTATTCCAAAAAACCGGCCATTTGCCCGCTTTTTTGGAATAGAGACTGCAAAAAGCAGATGTATCAGGCTTGTACGGGCTGCATCGCTGCACCCCCCCCAAAAAAAGGTGTACCGCCCGGGTGGAAAAAGGCATCCGAACAGAGACCAAAAGACTGCGTAAGAGGACAAAAACGGGCAAAATTCGGGATTTGAGGCCAAAAACCGCGCTTTTTGGCATAAAATTATTTGGTATTGTGGGAATTGTTGTATATTTGCAGCGTAAAAACGATAACCCCTAACCCTCAAAACATCATTACAATGAAAGAAATTATCGAAAAAGTAGCAGCTGCTTACGCAGTATTTGCAAAAGATTCCGCTCTTCAGGCCGAACAAGGAAACAAAGCTGCCGGCGCACGCGCTCGCAAGGCTTCGCTCGAAATCGAGAAGGCTATGAAGGAATTCCGTAAAGCATCCATCGAAGCTGCCAAGAAATAATCTGTTTTTTTTCAGTAGACAGCAAAGACATCTATTATAATGGGACGCAGCCCACGGCGGCAGCGTCCCATTATCTTTTTCTCGGGGGGGTGGCTGTTATGGTTAATATGGCTGTAATGGCTATAACAGCTACTATAGCTATAATAGGAACTGTATCGATCACTTAGGCGGAGGCATAGCCGCCGACCTATCGTATATTGACGGAAAACGCCGACGATTGGCATGGTGTGTACGACGGTTGGCGCGGTGTGTATGTCGGTGATTGGCGCGGTGTGTGTGTCATCGGCAGCAGTGGCGGGAGATGCGCGGTTTATCTTTGCGGTATTAAACGCGCACACACCGGTGCGCCCGAGTATATCGAAAAACACACCCAACCCAAACACCTTATCTACCATGACAATGCTTATCGAAAATCCCATAAATCGGGACAAGGCTTCGGCCTTTCAAGTCGTTGAATGCCACAATCTGCGTCCGGCCGATGCGAGCGGCGAGGTGCTGTGCCCCACGGGTATTCCGCGCACACTGCTTTCGGGCGGTTGGCGTCCGTTGGCGTGCATCGACACGTCTGCGGGCAAGCGCTTGGCGCTGTGTCGCGACACCGAAATTGCCGTGGCCGGCATCACTTCAGGCACGGACACCGCCACCGTCACCACCATAGGCAATACCGCCGGGACGCCGTTGTGCGCCGTCTTCGATGACGGCGGCGACAGCCTGACGGTGATGTCCACGTCAGGGGCATACGTTGCACAATACGCCGACGGCGCATGGATGATGGCGCGTGCCGACAGCAGCGTATGGCCCGCCATCTCCATCATCGCCGAGAGCGCCGGGGACATCTCCGTGACCCTGCCCTCGCGCGTGCTGTCCCGGGAGTACTCCTCCGGAATGCCCTTGGCCGCCACCGACCGCAAGGCCCTGGCCGCGGACATAGGCCGCGCCTACATCGATGCCCTCGACAGCGCCAACGCCGCCGGGACGTCCATAGCCCCGTGCCTTGCTCGATGCCGCCTCCTCGACGACGAGGGCAACACCCTGTACACGACCCCGCCCGTGCTTCTGGCCGCCGACGTGGCCGACCCCTTCACAGCCGCCATATCGTACGATTGTGCCGACAGCAAGACACTTGCGGCCAAGACCTTGACAGTGCGCAGCTTCCGTCCACGCGTAACCGTCGGTGCCGGTGCCGATGCCCTCCGGGCACGCCGTGCGGCACGCCTGGTGCTCGAGATGACCGCGCCTATGCCGCCGATAGACCCCTCCGGGGTGGATGTGCGAGCATCGTTCGGGCGCACGCCCGGCACCGGATATGTGCGCATCAGCATTTGCGGCACCGCCGGCGTGGCTGCCACACGTCCGGCAGCCTCGCGCCGCCATGTGGCCGAGGCGCTGGCCCGATTTGACGAATGCGCACGTGCCATCGCCGCCGTCAGCCGGCCTCTGAGCCAAGGGCGCTGGAGCCGCACCTTCGATATGGGCGATGGGACGACATGCACCCCGCCTCAGGTATCGGCCGCCGCCCTGCCCGGCGGCTTCGTGGCCGAGACGTGCGCCAAGGCCGCCGGGGCAACACTTTGGGGCGGCATACACGCCGTGCGTCCCGGAGCTTACAGCCCGGTGGCTTATGCCGCCGCCCTTGCCGATAAGGCGTGGAGCGGTCGTGTGCGTGTATCCTTTGCCGACGGGCACCGCGATGTGGTATGGCGCGGCAGCGGCACCGCGGACGCGCCCGTGCGGCTGTCGCCGCTGCTGGTATATCCGCATCCGAGTGCCGTCAAAATCCAAATAGACCTCGATATCGACGGCACCCATTACCGCCACACGGCCACGATGGAAGCCTCCGGCGATGGCGCTTACGCCTTTGCCGTCGACAGCAGTATGCAGCCCGTCACGCCCGTGGCAGAGGCCGACCCGGGAGATGACGCCACGGCCGCCGGCGATGTCGTCGTCGGCGTGGTACGCGGACTTGTGGCGGCCACACGTCCGGGGACGTTGATGCCGTGCAGCACCCTGACCCTTCCGGCGGATATACGCACACTGGCGACGGCACCATCCTCCGGCGGCGCTTGGGACTATGGCCGCAGTCGCTTCTACTGCGGCAGCGGAGACGGCATACGTATGGTTACCGTCGGAGTCGAGGCCAAGTCCATGTCCGCCACCCTCATCAGCAATTCGATACCCGTCGGTGCGCGAAGTATGTGCGCCGCCGATGATGCGGTATACGTCCTGTGTCATGGTCATATCGACGTCCTGCGCGGCACCCGCGTCGAGACCATCACCACCGATATACCCCTCGGCGGCTCGGAGCTGCTGTGGCTGCCGCAAAGGCGCGAATTGGCCGTTTTTGCCGCCGACCAAGACACATATATCTACAGCAGCCGCCACAACCGGGCGCGCTACAGCGTGGACAATCCCGGTGTCATCGCGACACTCGGCGCCACCGATTGTGCCCTGGCAACCACCTCCGAAGGCCGCATACTGGACTACGACAATACGGTAGCGCCGACCGGCAATACGGCAGTGCGCTGGAACGCACGCACTCCCATGGGCCCGCGCTCCATCCTGCGCACCTTGACATGGAATATCGATGCCGCCGATGTGGACGGCGACCTCACGGCCGAGCGTATGTACCTGTCGCCTCGTCATCTGTGTGTCAGCCGCACAAGCTACACCGGGGCCATGCGCACACCCCTGACCGTGGTCACCGCGGCACGCCGCATTACCTCGCTATGGCTGGGCATAGATGCCGGCGTCAGCGCCGATGCACGCATAGCCGCACCGACATACACCGTCATCAAACAATGAAATACGTACGCCTTACACTACAATGGAAAACACCGATTACAAAGCAATACTGGCCGAAGACCTATCGCGGCGACAACTGCGGCAGCAGGCCGAGGACTTCGACCCCGTGATCGGTCGCGGCAGCAGCGGCAGACGCAAACGCGTGGTGGCACCTGCCGGCGCCATAGACAGCCGCGCCCGCCACGCATACGTCCCCTGCGAGATGGATATTTCCGCCGTCAAGGCCAATGCCGAGGCGTGGGTCGAAGCGCGCTGCCGCTGCGACTTCGAATTCTGGTGCGCACGCTGCGTCACCATACGGCACAAGACCACCGGGATGCTCGAGCCCTTCATACTCAACCGCCCTCAGCGGCGCGTGGCCGCCATCCTCGAAGGCGACCGGCGCGCCGGCCGGCCGCTGCGTATGATTTTGCTCAAAGCCCGTCAATGGGGCGGCAGCACCCTGGTGCAGATATATATGGCCTGGATACAGATATGCCTCCGCCGAGGATGGAACTCGCTGATAGCGGCGCACGTCAAGGACACCTCCAAGCTCATCCTGGGAATGTACAGCCTCCTGGCCGAGCATTACCCCGAGAAATTGTGGCACGAGGACAAGCCCCTGCGCTTCCTGCCCTACGAGCGCAGCGCCAACACCCGGCGCATAGCGGGACGCGACTGCTACGTGGTGGTCACCAGCGCCGAGAAGCCCGATGCCATGCGCGGCAGCGACATCAAGATGGCCCACCTTTCCGAGATGGCCTATTGGCCCGACACGACCAAGCGGTCGCCCGTGGCGCTGATGTGCTCGGTATGCGGCACCATACCCATCGAGCCGCTGACGCTTGTGGTAGTTGAATCCACGGCCAACGGCACGGGCAATTACTTCTACCACGAATGGCACCGCTGCGCCGGAGGCCGCGGCGACAAACGTGCCGTCTTTGTGCCGTGGTACGAAATCGGCATCTACCGCGACCGGCGGCCCTTGGACACCGAGGCACAGGTGGCCGAATTGTGGGAGTCGCTGACCGATGAGGAGCGCGCGCTGTGGCTCACGCCACAGGGTGATGACGGCATCCGACTGTGCCTCGACCAAGTGGCTTGGTATCACGCCAAAGCACTCGAGATACAAGATGCCCGAGCGCTCAAAGCCGAGTATCCGACTACGGCCGAAGAAGCCTTTCGCAACACCGGCGCCAATGTCTTTGACGTGAGATGGACCGAGCGTCTACGGCGGCGCTGCCGACCGGCGCTGCGCACCTGCACCGTCGATTGGCGTTCCGGGCTGTGGAGCGATGACAGCCGCGGAGCCCTACGTCTATGGGAAGAGCCCGCAGCCGGACACATGTACGTAGCCGCAGTCGATGTGGGCGGGCGCAGTCCGGGGGCCGACTTCTCGGTGGTGACCGTGCTGCGACACACCGAAACTGGAGCACGCGTGTGCGCCCGATGGCGCGGACATATCGACCATGACCGATTGGCATCCATCGCCATGCACCTGGCCAAGGCCTACAATTACGCCCTACTGGTAGTTGAGAGCAATACACTGGAAAGCAGCGACAGCTTCCCCGTGCTCGAGCGTCTGGCACGTGACTACCCCGTGTTGTATCGGCGTCGGGCTGTCGGCACCATAGACGATGCACCCGGGCGGCGCGTCGGGTTTCACACCAACCGCAACACCAAGCCGCTGCTGATAGACGCACTTGTAGCAGCCGTGCGCGACGGCACCCTTGACGAGCCGGACACCGAAGCCGTGAACGAGTTGGCGTCATATATGCGGCGCGACGATGGCAGCTATGGGGCAGTGCGCGGCCGCCATGACGACATCCTGATGACCGATGCACTGGCACTATATGTCCTCGAAAGCGAGAGCGGCGACACCATAGACGATGCCGCCGCCGAGGACTTGCATAAAATGATGAGGCGACGCGACTACTTGTGATCGGGTGCCGAAGCAAACTGCGGCTCGGCGCCGAACCACAAGTCTATATACAGCTTTACGCGTGCCAGCGTTTCGCGCAGCGTATTGCGGATGATGTTGCCGCGCTCCGAGCTGTGTGCCGCATTATATCCCACGGCATACAGGCCGTAATGATCGGCCTGCCAAATGGCACGCCGGTTATGGTATTCCTGCGAAATAAGCAGCACCGAGTCAAGGCCGTAGACGCGTCGCGCCTTGGCCACGGAATATAATGTGCGCGTGCCCTCGTAGTCGAGTATGATGTGTGTCGAATCCACACCGGCGGCTATGAGGGCGCGTTGCATCCGGCGCGGTTCATCGCATCCGTAGCGCACGGCGTTGCCCCGGTCATCACGGCGATAGTCGCCGCCGGAGGCTATGATATACTGCACCTTTCCCGCATGATATAGCTCGGCAGCGGCCTTGATGCGGGTGTCAAAATTGATATTATGCGTACCGCGCGGCGTCACCGGCGAGGTGCCGAGCAACAACCCGTAGCGCATAGCCGGCACTTGGCCGACGTCATCATAGACTCGCCCCGAGGCATTAGTGTCCACCGCCACCCAGCACGCGCCCACGGTCAGCAGCACAGCCGCTACGGCAATGCCGATGTATACGAATATACGTTTAATCTTATGAGACATCATCGAAGACATGAAATAAAACTTTAGCGTATTAACAGACTAAGGGCGGGCCAAAAATGGCTGTCCTTTATTTTAGGACAAAAATAGTGTTTTCTGTCCTAAAATAAAGGATACGTCAGACTATTATTCTCCGAGTATGCTGTCGTACAGTCCCTTGAAAGCCTTGGCAAAACAGAAGTGGTCGCACTTGTGTACAGCCATGCAAAAGCCAAGTATCAGGAGATATTCACTCATCTGCTTCGGATATTACAGAAAATTAAACTACTGCATTTAAGATTATTATCGCAAACAAAACGATTCGAGGAAGAGTTCGTGTCATAGATGACACCGACACTGTCAGATGTGGCAGACGCGAGACCGTACCCTCCGATACAAGCCTATAATTGCGCCATATATCATATATAGTACGTCTAACAGACGATGTATTCCTTCTTTATACACCATAAAGCAGCCAAAAGAAACTGATCAAAACAAATTTTTTTTTACCGGCCGATGTGTCAGACGGTCACTATCGCGTTTGGCACATTATTTGTGTTACCATATAGCGTATCAGACAATGATACACAGATAAAACAGAAAAAACAATTAAAAAACACATACGATTATGAAAAAGATGCTTTATGTAGCTGCTGTATTTGCAGCAATGAGTCTCGCCGCTTGCGGCAATGGTAAAAGCGAAAATGCTAACGATAGCACGGCAACCGATAGCACAGCTGCTGTAGAAGCCGCTCCCGAAGTAGCCGAAACGACTACCGTAGAAAACGTCGAAGTAGCTACCACCGCTGCCGAAGAAGAAACCTCCAACAAGGCTTCCGAAGCCATCAACGATGCCGCCGAAAAAGTTCAGAAAGCTTCCAAGGACGTTAAGGCTGTCAAGAACGCTGCCGAGAACCTGAAGAACGCTGCTGAATCCTTTGGCAAATAATGTCAACAAGCACACACGCATAAGCGCCGCCTGCCGGAACACGTTGGTAGACGGCGTTTTTTTTGTATATATGTACCCGGAAGGGCACGGCTCAGACGATGCAATGATGACATTCTGACACATTGCACGATGGATTTTTGCCCGATAGGAAATATTCTTAACTAATTTTTCACTGCCGACACGGAAAAAGTTTGTATATTTGCCGTGCAAAAGCGACAGCAGCGGCCATAGACGGCAGCGCCGAGCATATAGGTCTGACGACCACATATATACACAAGCACAAACATATTACCCAATATAAAACTTACAATTATGTCAAAAGTAACAGTCATCGGCGCCGGTAATGTAGGTGCCACATGTGCCAACGTACTTGTAACCAACCAGGTAGCCGACGAGGTCGTACTCCTCGACATCAAAGAGGGCGTAGCCGAAGGCAAAGCCATGGATATCATGCAGACAGCCAGCATCCTGGGTCTCAACACCCGTCTGCGCGGCGTCACCAACGACTACACCGCCACCGAAGGCTCCGACATGGTAGTCATCACCAGCGGTATTCCCCGCAAACCCGGTATGACCCGCGAAGAACTCATCGGTGTCAACGCCAAGATTGTAAAGTCCGTAATGGACAACGTGCTCAAGCACTCGCCCGAAGCAGTCATCCTGTGCATCTCCAACCCGATGGACACCATGACCTACCTGATCCACAAAACCAGCGGTCTGCCCAAAAACCGCATCATCGGTATGGGCGGCGCACTCGACAGCGCTCGCTTCCGTTTCAACTTGGCCAATGCACTCAACGCCAACCCCAACGAAGTTGAAGGTATGGTTATCGGCGGCCACGGCGATACCACAATGATCCCGCTGACCCGCTATGCAGCATACCGCGGCGTTCCCGCCTCGACTCTGCTGGCCAAGGAAGAACTTGAGAAAGTCGCTGCCGACACCATGGTAGGCGGTGCAACTCTGACCAAACTGCTCGGAACTTCGGCATGGTACGCTCCCGGTGCAGCCGGAGCAAGCGTAGTCGCTGCAGTCCTCCACGACCAGAAGCGCATCATCACCTGCTCGGCTCTGCTCGAAGGCGAATACGGCGAGAAAGACCTCTGCATCGGCGTGCCCTGTCTGCTGGGCCGCAACGGTATTGAGAAAATAGTTGACCTCAACCTCAACGACGAAGAAAAAGCCCTCTTTGCCAAGAGCGCTGCTGCCGTACACCACACCAACGAGGCCCTCAAAGAAGCTCTCGCTTGATAGTACGACGCTCCAAAAAACACACATAAACGCTCACGGCGACTGCCACGCACCCGCGTACACAGGGCGCGGCAGTCGCCGCCGTTTTTCTTAAAAAAGGCCAAGAGCATAAGACGCCGCAGACATTAAGGATCTCTAAAGTCTCTAAAGTCTTTAAAGTCCTTAAGGTCTTTAAGATCCTTAAAATTTCTAAGGGCTAACCCCTTCAAAAAAAATAATTTTTTCCTAAAAAAGCACCCGAGATTATGAAGAAAATATTTGTAGCACTGACGATGTGCGCCGTCCTCGCATCCTGCGGCAATAAGCAAGACAGCAACGCAAAAAGCGACAACGACACCATCGCCGCCGAAAAAGCCGAAGCCGAAGACGTCAGCACCGAAGCCGTACAAGAAGCCGAGGACGATGACCCTCTGACACCCGAAATGACAGTCGAGCAGCCCTTACTTATCGACTTCAACGCCACCTGGTGCGGCCCGTGCCAAAAATTCAAGCCCGTATTCCACGCCGCAGCCGAGAAATACGGCGACCGTGCAGACTTTGTCAGCGTAGATGCCGACGCATGTCCCACCATCATGACCGCCTTCGGCGTCACCTCGCTTCCGACACTTATCGTCATCCTTCCCGACGGGACATCCAATACATACGTCGGTCTCAACGAGTTCATGTCCACAGAAGAGTCCTTTGACGAATACATCGAAAGCCTTCTGTAGAGTTTTCGAACAGCCATCGTGAAGTGCAACCGATAAGCCCCCGAATTATGAGCAAGATTTCCGAGCAATTCATGGCCAAACTGGCGCGTATGGGCATCACCCGGCTCAACGCCATCCAATGCGCCGTGGCCGAAGTCGATGCACACGTGCAGCGTCTGATGCTGTTGGCACCTACGGGCAGCGGCAAGACCGTGGCCTACGCCATCGCACTGCTGCGCGGTATGCGTCCGGCCGCGCCCGGTCAGGCCCCCACGGCACTGGTACTGGCGCCGTCGCGCGAATTGGCTCAGCAAATCTACGATGTGATACGCCCATTGGCCACGCCGGAATTTAAGACCGTGGTGGTATGCGGCGGTCGCTCGGCCGATTCGGAAGTGCCGTCACTGACTTCCGCCACTCCACCGGATATAGTCATAGCCACTCCCGGCCGGCTGCTGGACCATATCGCACGCGGCACCATAGTTCCGCGCCACATACGCCGCGTGGTCATAGACGAATACGACAAGCTGCTGGCACTGGGCTTCGAGCGCCAAATGGGCGACATCATGCGTCGTATAGGATCGTGCTCGGAGTTGCTGATGCTAACCTCGGCCACCGAGCCGCCGGCGCTGCCGGCATTTATCGCCGACCGCGGCACCCCCAAGATCATCCGAGCCGAGGACGATGCGACACCTTTGCGCTCCCGACTGACCATAATGGACGTCGTATCGCCCGAGCGCGACAAGTTGGATACCTTGGCCGTATTGGTGCGCGAATTGCTGGCTGAGGGACAGACAGCCATGGTATTTGTCAACCATCGCGATGCCGCCGAACGCGTCGTCTCGGGCCTGGGACGCCGCGGCGTCACCGCCGTACTGTACCACGGAGGCTTGGAGCAGCGTCAACGCGAAATAGCCGTGGCAGCTTTTGCCTCACATGCAGCCAATGTGATGGTATCCACCGATTTGGGCGCTCGCGGTCTTGACATCCCGGACGTGGGCGCCGTCATCCATTATCATTTGCCGGTAGATGAAGCAGCTTACACCCACCGCAACGGACGCACGGCACGCGCCGGCGCCGACGGTACGGCATACGTCATCCTCGGCCCTTCGGAAAATATGCCGCCCTATATCGATACGGACCATACGCACTACCCTGCCGAGCCGAACAACGCCGCCATACGCGAGCCGTACAAGCTGATGTACATTGACGGCGGACGACGACGCAAGATCTCGCGCGGCGACATACTGGGCTTTGCCGTCAAGGACGCCGGCATCCCGGGCGACAAGGTGGGGCACATCACCATAGCCCCGGACTACGCGCTGGTGGCCGTAGCCGCCGAATACGCCACAACACTATCTCAGGCCGCACGTGCCCGCCGCCTCAAAGGCCAAAAAGTACGCATCACCCCCATATAACCGCGTGATGGACAACCGCCGGAACATTAAATTACGCCTCACATTATAGCCACATCCACCAATACACTCTATGTCCGAATTCACCGTGCAATACCTCGGCTGCGGCTCAGCCACCCCGTCGCTGCGACACATGCCGTCCTGCCAGATAGTCGATTACCGCAACAGCCTGATGATGATTGACTGCGGCGAGGGAGCCCAACTGACTATGCGGCGTATGCGCATACACTTTGCACGGCTGAGGCACGTCTTTGTGTCACACCTGCACGGCGACCACTTCCTGGGCCTGCCGGGACTGTTATCCACCTTATCGCTCCAAGACAAAGGGGGCGATGTACACATACACATCTTCAAACAAGGCGAAGAATTGCTGCGCCACTTCATGCGCGTGACCACGGGCGAGCCCACATTTGACATCATTTACGACAGACTATACGATGACGCACCGCACATCATACTCGACACCAAGGCTTTGACCGTAACTTCATTTCCGCTGCATCATCGTGTGCCCTGTGTCGGTTTTCGCTTTGACGAGAAGCCCAAGCCGCGACACCTGCGCGGCGATATGGCGGCTTACCTGAATATACCCATATGCGACATCCCGGCCATCAAAGACGGCGCCGACTGGACCACGCCGGACGGACGCGTAATCGAAAATGAGCGGCTGACCCTGCCGCCATCGCCATCGTACTCGTATGCATACTGCTCGGACACAACTTATCACCGGGACACGGCAGAAGCCGTGCGCGGCGTTGATGTATTGTACCATGAGTCGACATACGCAGATGACAAGACAGACCGCGCTCGACTGCACGGACATAGCACAGCCCGGCAAGCCGCAATGGTGGCACGCGATGCAGGAGCAAAGTGCTTGGTACTGGGGCATTACTCCAAGTCTTACCTCAATGAGGACACGCTGCTGGCCGAAGCGCGCGAGATTTTTCCGAATACCATAGCAGCCACGGAAGGTATGTCCATAGACATCGAAGATATACCCCAATCACAAGACGCGCAAGTATGACCGATGAGTACTACATGAATATGGCGCTGTTTCAGGCGTATGAGGCAGCCGACCAAGGCGAGGTGCCCATAGGAGCCGTCATCGTCGGTGCCGACGGCAGCATCCTTGCCGCCGAACACAACCGTACCGAAGCGCTGCACGACGTCACGGCACATGCCGAGATGCTCGCCATAGGCGCCGCGTCCTCGGCCATAGGTGCCAAATACCTGACCGATTGCACACTATACGTCACTGTCGAGCCGTGTCCGATGTGTGCCGCCGCCATCGGATGGGCACAGATACGACGTATTGTCATCGGCACCGCCGACCCCAAACGCGGATACACTACTATGTATGCACGCTCGCCTTTTCACCCGCGAGCCGTAGTCCTGCAAGGCATCCTTGCGGACGAATGTGCCGCCGTAATTACGGACTTTTTCCACCGCCGTCGCTGACCGGATTCGGCCTGCAAGACCTTTATTGCGCATTTAGCTTCTCATTTTTTTGTTTTCGAACCCTATATCAGCGCGTCTTATCGCACCGTTACATCTCGGACAGGCTAATTTTGAAGCGCAATCCGGCAGACATCGACTCCGAAGTTCAGTCTCGGATAGCACATATCAAACGTCATCAGTCTATATCAAACATTACCAGTCAATCATTATGGAAGACAAATCACAATTTTTTAAGATTGGAGAGCCGCCCGAGCCGCCGAAGAAGTTTGCTACTACGTCACGGCTGCGATGCTACCTAAATAGGCGGGGGAGGAAGTTGACGAGGTATTTGCGCCACCTGACTTTATCACTCAAAAAAAGCCCGATGCTATTTTGTTTTAATAGTCAATGA
>ERZ808240.798-NODE-798-length-40559-cov-38.498494_pt1 | contig 40559 bp, 29 predicted proteins | sample MGYA00521084_ERZ808240 | MGnify/ENA primary metagenome ERZ808240 (study PRJEB31516, sample SAMN03275571) | gut metagenome | biome: mammalia-associated habitat; material: feces | host: Papio cynocephalus | place: Kenya | collected 2012-08-06 ... | reverse complement strand
GAAATCCAAACGATTCACAAGCAATAACAGTGCTTATCAACTGCTTATATAATGTGCAAAAGGATTATGTTGATGACGGTTGCACCTTACAAAATTGCTATAAATACACAGATAGCAGCAATAAATATATATTCAACCTCACCAAAGAGGAGCTGCTAAAAAACAACTATCTTGGTAATGATGGAACGGTAGTCGGATGTTATGGAGGAAAGAATCCATACACGCTCAGTTTAAGTAGCAAAGATGTAACCAACAAGTTCCATCTCGACAGAGACAAGAAGCAAATTCAATTTAACATCAAAGTTTCAGACCAACAATAAAACGACAAGATTATGAAAAAGATAATATTTATGATAGCTTGCTGCCTAATAGCAACAGCACAAAGCGTTCTTGCCCAAAATAACTATACAGGCAAGGTTTTCTTGCAGCACGATGGTAATATTACCGCTACTTTTAACGGTGATGAGGTAGATAAGGCTATTGAAGCTGCCGTTGATGGGGACATTCTCTATCTTAGCAAAGGACTTTTTAAAAATAATTTCACCATCAATAAATCTATCAGTCTCATCGGTAGTGGTGCAGAAGCTGGTCAAGATTCTCAAAAATCAACTTATATAGAATGGAATGGTAGTGCTCCAGAAATCGGTGCAGAAGGCGACCAAGTGCTATCTTCCGTAACGGTCGAAGGTCTTTTTTCTGGTTGCGGATTATACGTACAAGGTAAAATAAACAATCTTAACGTCAAAAAATGCTATTTTTACAACACGTTAAGCATAGGAGGTAGTTATACGAAAAAAGTTGTCGTAGATAGATGCCGTATTGAAAATATTTCGACAGATGGAAGTATAGAAGATGCAACCATCAAGAACAGCAAAATTAATTACGCCTACGGTCAAGGAGGCCAAACTAACTCCTCTTGCAAGTTCATCAATTGCAACATACGAAGAGTAAATACCAACACCAAGGCGATGTTTGTCAACTCCATCATCAACGAGGTAGGAAACGGAACCTCTGAGTATCTTGGCGACAACGCCATTTTGGTCAACACTTTGTATCACAATATGAATGGTTACGACCCAATGGAGAAGACATCGCAGCAAGATTGCTGGTCAACCACGGAAACCTTGATTAGTAACAACAACAGCGACATGGATTGCACTATGACCGCTGACCAGCTTAAATCTGCCGGCTACCTTGGAGTAGATGGTACCGTAGTAGGCATTGAGGGTGGAGTAAACCCATATTCCCTTACCATCCACGCCCCAGTCATTAACTCCAAGAGTGCCAACGTGGACCTCAACAACAAGAAGGTGACCATCAATGTAAACGTAACAGCAAACTAATCTCTTCCACGGCTTATGTATAAACGTTTATTATATATATTTACGCTAGCCCTTGCACTGACAAGCTCCACGCTGCCAGCGCAAGCTGCTCCCGACATCAACATAGACGAAGATGTTGTCGAGGAACCAGCCAAGGCTACCGCCTATCGCTACTGGATAGACGACAATACAAACAAGACAGTAGCGAGCTTTAACGGCGAAGACATAGAGAGCAACATCGATGTATCTAACCTCACCATCGGTGTACACACTTATCATATCCAGCTGAGAGACCAATATGGCAGATGGGGAATCACCAAGGACATTCCTTTCTATGCTGGCTACCAAAGTACAGAAGTAAAAGAGGAAGATGCAGAATCGCCAGTGGAGAAAATCGTCTATTGGTTTGACGATGACTATGACAACAAGGTGACACTGCCTTACACCCAGGCAGACATATCCTTCGAGAAAGACATCACCAATGAGGCTGGTGGCTCACATACCTACTCTGTCATTGCCTTTAACTCCCAGAATCGAGCAGCTTCCGCAACAGGAACTTACTATCTGCCAACGACATCGGAAGATGACAGCGGCGAGACAGAAGTAACCACCATCGTGGCTTACCAATACTGGGTGGATGACGACAAGGCAAACGCCAAGACCTTGGCTTACACCTCTGGCGACATCAGCCAAGCAATAGACTACACCCAACTGGCAGAAGGAGCGCACACGCTCAATTTCCGCATGAAGAACAACGAAGGCATTTGGAGCCAGAAATACCAGTATGCTTTCTACACACCTACCACTAACAGTACGGAAGAGGCTGAGACCTCGCAACCTATCACGGGCTATCGCTATGGCGTGAACGGCAAGAGCACCACCATCGACCTTACAGAGGTAGATAACGTGCCTACACTATCCGTGGATATTGCGTTCCCTACCGCACAGGAGTTTGCCAAGGTGGAAGACTATGAGTTTACCACAGACAATGCATCCCGAGAAGTAAAGGTAAAGAGAAACGGCGACCTAACCTACTACATCCAGTTTAAGAACAAGCTGGGACAATGGGGCGAGCCTGTCTTCCTAGATTCCTTGGCTTCCGACTCCACCATCCGTACCGCCAAGGAACTTACCTTGCAGCGCACGCTGGGTATCCGCAAGCTGGGCAAGGGCGACTACGACATCGCCAAATTCACCATCGACAACAATAATGGCTACTACTTCGGTGCATCGTCTAGCTGTAGCGTGATGCTCTATCAGGACAACCAGCGTCTGAGCACCTTCACCCCTGAGCAGATGCTCAACAACAAGAGCACCCTGCTGGCACCTGGCACTTACTTCGCCATCATCTACAACCAAGACGAGGACGGAAGCATCCGACTTACGGGCAGCAACAACTGGGTGAGCACGCCTACATTTAGCTACGACTCTAGCCACCAGTTGAGCATCAGCAGCGAGACGGCAGGAGCCACCATCCACTATACCTTGGACGGAACCATGCCTACCGCCGAAAGCGAAATCTACACAGGTCCGCTAGCGATGACCCAGAACACCCGAGTAAAGGCACTGGCTTGCGCCGACGGAATGAGCGACTCCTTCATAGAGAGCTACCTCGTGGGCGACTTCGACCCTCTGACTTGCGCTGAGCCTCAAGCCACCTACGACGGAAGAAAGGTAACACTCACCACATCGAGCAAGAACGCCGACATCTACTATACACTGGACGGCAGCGACCCTACAACTAGCTCGCAGCTCTACAACATAGACGCAGGCATCGCCGTAAACGAGGCTGGAACCATCAAGGCATTCGCCACCATGGATCTGATGAACGACTCGCCAGTAACCACATACAACGTGCCTTCTTACTACGACGGTAACGACCGAGTGAGCGTAAAGACCGCAGGTAGCCTCGCCACCGCGTTCGAATGGTGCGACGGCAAGCCTCAGCGAGACACGCTGAACGTAACAGGAAACATCAACGCCGCCGACTTCGCCACCCTGGCAAGGATGAGCAACCTGAAACTGCTCGACATGAATGCAGCCACCGTAGAAGGCAACACCATCGCCGACCAAGCTCTGGCGGGCATGAACATTGCATCGGCTAGTTTGCCAGCCACACTCACCACCTGTGGTGGAGAAATATTCGCCAACTGCCCTAAACTGGCTGCCGTGATGTGGAACTCTAACTCTGCAATACCTGCCAATACGCTCGACGGCATCAACAACCCGAACCTGCTGCTGTATGTCAACGCCAAGAGTGCCGCACCTGCCGGAATCAACAATGTCATCGCCAGTGGCGTGGCAGAGAACGTGGTGCTCGCCGCTCCTACCGACGGAAGCGAAGGCAACTTCTTCTGTCCACAGGCGTTCACCGCCCAGAAGATCAGCTATACTCGCAACTTCAACCAGGAGACCGAGGTGGGCGTTTGCCAAGGTTGGGAGACTCTCTCCCTACCATTCGACGTGCAGACCATCACCCACGAAACCAATGGCACCATCGCTCCATTCGCCAAGGGCGACAACACAGCCAAACCATTCTGGCTCTACGAGCTTTCGCCAGAGGCTGGTTTCCAAGCTGCATCAAGCATCAAGGCATATACACCTTATATTATAAGCATGCCTAACTCGCAAGCTTATTCTGATGAGTACATCTTGGGCGGCAAGGTGACCTTCACCGCTTCGAACGTGAGAGTGGCTGCCACCACAGCAGCCAGCAGCAAGAACAGCAACCGTGAATTTGCGACAAGCTTTGAGCAAGTACCTGCTCAAGACGGCATCTACGCCCTCAACGTAGGCACAGAATACCAAGGCTATCGCCCTGGCAGCATCTTCGCCGAGAACTTCATGGTAGTAAAACCTTTCGAGGCTTACCTCACCACAGCCGAGGCGGCTCAGGCATTCAGCTTGAAGTTTGGCGGTGGCACCACGGGCATCGAGAACATCCCTGTAAAGGAAATCAACGGCGTGAAGGCGTGGGCTAATGGCTCTACCCTCTACATCCAGAGCGACAAGGCTCGCAAGGTACAGGTATTCAGTACCATGGGCATACTGATGAAGACGATAGAGACAGAGGCTGGCGAAACCGCCACTGTCACAGACCTGCCAGCAGGTATCTACATCGTAAACAACAAGAAGGTGGCTGTGAAATAACGCCATCTATCAGATCATCATAAACGGCGATGCGCTCCAAAGAGTGCATCGCCGTTTTTTACATAAAGCAATCAAAGTTCGGTAGGAAAAGTGTAAGATTCCCTCGAAAGTTCGGTAGGAAAAATGTATGTTTTAACAAAAAGTTCGGTAGGAAAAATGTGATTTTGCAGCGGAAATATTTAAATATCAGAAGTTTATGTACAAAAACATCATAACACTACTAATTATGGCATACGCTTCTCCATGTCAGACTATAGGGAGCAAAGCTGGATGACTAACGTGCCTCTTTATGCTGCATCTATATACTTTTAACACAACAATTACGAGAATAGACCAATTTGAACCGTTTTGAACCTTGTTATTTCGAAAAATATTCGTAATTTTGCAGCATCATTGCAATGATTGTAAAGTATTAATACAGAAAACCGAACGAAATATGAAAAAGATGGTATTAATGATGGTGGCAGCCTTGGCACTATCCGCCAACTGCACCACGGCTCAAGCACAAAGCCAAGAGTCTCAGTATAGCCAGATGCTGGCAAAACAGCTCAAGAAGGAATACAAGAACAAGCTGAAAGAGCTGAAAAAGGAAAAGTGGCAGATTTATGGTTCTTCCAAGACACTGGAAGTTGCCTTGCTCACCCACTACGACAAACTGGAGAAGGGGGGAGAAGACGCACACGAGGTAATTGGAACCGCCACCAAGTTTAAGTCGAAGAACATCGGTCACCAAACTGCCATCAACAATGCCTGCAATATCTATGCTCGCCAAGCAGGAAGCCATGTGAAGGGAAGAGTGGTAAGCGACATGGGTGCCAACAGCGACAGCATTGTAGGTGAGTTCGACCATTTCTACGGAGCCTACCAGTCGCTCGTGGAAAAAGAAATCAAGGGCGAAATGCAGGAGAGCTTCAGCCTCATCAGACCTTACAAGGATGGAACTTACGAAATGCAGACCTTCTTCATCGTAAACGAGGCTGCTGCAAGCAAGGCTCGCTTGCGCGCCTTCGAAATAGCTGCCAAGGAGTCGGCAGTGGCACAAAAGTATGCCTCCCAAGTAGGCAAATTCATCAAGGAAGGATTCGACGCACAATAAAAGAGCAAACAGCAAAAAACAGAAATCGATACATAAACAAACGATTACAAACGACAGATTACAGATTCTAAGCAAAGACAAAACTTATGCACAAAACGATTTGGATGCTCCTGATGCTCCTCCTCCCACTCGCCAGCGTGGCACAGACTGCGGAGGAAAGAGCCGAGCAAATGAAAGCGAACGCTGACTACATCTGCGGCGAGGGATGGGGAGAAACTTATAACTCTGCCGACCAAGCTGCCCTAGCAGACCTCATCAGCAAAATATCTCTCAACATTTCCAACTCCTTCGAAATCAAGGAAGAGGAGTTTAACACAAACAGCAACTTTGACTCCAAGACTGCGGTTACATCGGTGATGAACAGCTATGCACAAGCCACACTCACCAATACCAACAACCTCGTCATCAGCAACACGCCACAAACCCATGTGCTGAGATACATCAAGAGAAGCGAGGTGAACAAAATCTTCGACGAACGCAAGGAAAAGGTGTTCGACTATGTGCGCTCTGCCATGCGTGCCGAGGAAAAGGCAAAGATAGACGATGCACTGAGAAACTACTACTGGGCTTTCGCCATGGTAAGAAGCTTGCAATATCCTAACAGTGTGAAGATGACCATCGACGGGGTGCAGCGTCTGCTCGTAACTTGGATTCCACAGCAGATAGAGGAAATACTGGGTAACATCTCCACTAAGGTGGCTAGCAAAGATGGAAACGACATCAACCTTTTCATCAAGTACAAGGGAGAACCCGTGGCAAGCCTAGATTACACCTACTTCGACGGACAAACCTGGAGCAACCTCTATAGCGCCAAGGACGGTATGGGAATCGTGGAGCTGAGACCGGGAGTGGATATCAACAGCCTACAGTTGAAATACGAGTATGAGTACGCCGACCAATGCCAAATAGACAAGGAATTGGAAAGCGTGATGCACCTCTTCAAGGGCACGCCCTTCAAGAACGCCACCACATACATCAACAACCTCGACAAGAAGACCGCTGTATCCAGCGAAGCCAAGAAAGACTTCGAAAAATCGGTGAAGACGGAATCGGCAGCCAACCTCGCAGACTTAGGAAAGGTGGAAGACGAGAAGACTCTCGCCGACATCATGGGCAAGGTGGTGAACGCCATCAAGACACAAAACTACGACAGTGCCAACGAATACTTCTCGGAGGACGGACTGGAGATGTACAAGAAATTGCTCAATTATGGCAAGGCGAGACTCTTGGGCGACCCACAGTTCTCTTTCTACAAGATGGGCAAGCGAGTGGTGTGCCGTAGCATCCCGATGGCATTCTCCTTCCAGAACAACAAGCGCAAGTTTGTGGAAGACGTGACATTCACCTTCGACGAGAACAAGAAGATAGAATGCGTGGCTTTCGGACTAGGTAGCCAGGCGAAGACCGACATCTTCAACAAGGGTGTGGGCGCATGGAGTGACTATGCAAAGATGGTCATCGCCACTTTCCTGGAGAACTACAAGACGGCATTCGCCCTGAAACGACTCGACTATCTGGAGAGCGTGTTCGACGACAACGCCACCATCATCACGGGTCACATCATCAAGAAAGCGCCCAAGGTGGCCATCGAGGGAGAAAGCTACATCGCCAACAACAACAAGCTCATCAAATACACACGCCAAACCAAGAGCGAGTATATGAGAAAGCTGAAGATGTGCTTCCAAAGCAATCAATTCATCAACATCCGATTCGCCGACAACGACGTGGTAAAGATGGGAGCCGGCGGCGAGACCTACGGCATCCAAATCAAGCAAGACTACTACTCCACCAACTACGGCGACCACGGTTACCTCTTCCTAATGGTGGATTTCAACGACCCAGAGAACCCATCCATCAAGGTGAGAACCTGGCAGCCAGACCGCAACCCAAACATCAACTCGAACCTTCCTCGTTCGAACAGAGACTGGGGTATCATCGGTCCAGGAAACTTCTAAATAAAAATAAGAGCTTATGAACAGAACATATCCTATGCTCGGCATGCTTTTGCTGCTCGGACTGCACGCCACACCTAGTTATTCACAGAACGACGACTTCGTGAAGCAGTTCCAACAGGCTAGACAAGGAATGCTGGACGAATACAACAAGTTTCGCAACACTGTACTTACCGACTACGATAAGTATATGCAAGGCGTGTGGAAAGAATACAAGAAATTCAAGGGGGACGTGCGCTCGCAAGTGCCCAAGCCGAAGACACCACCAGCATACACCCAGCCTAAGCAGCCAGAGAAGCCAGTGACCGTGAAGCCAAAGATGCCTGTCAGCCCAATCGTCATCCCTGAAGGCGGATTCGGCAATCTCGTAAAAAGACCAGACCTGGGACAAGTTCCGGCTCTGCCTACTGACCCATTGGCAAAGGTTCCTACCGTTCCGACAACTCCGGAAACGCCAGCTGTGCCCGAAACACCCAAGAAGCCCAACGACCCTAAGGCACCTACAGTGCGCCCTGACATAGAGCCGGTGAACAAGCCCAAACTGCCTGAGGTAAAGCCCGACATTCCAGACATCGAATACACAGGCTCGGGCATCGAGATACCGCTGATGCCAGCCGTGGCTGCCATCCCTGTAATGCCTGCCTTGCCAAACATCGCACACGTCAACGTGCCTGCCAGCAAGCAAAGCATCGACGTAAACTTCTACGGCGAGCCACTGCAGATGCAGAAGGCTACCCAACTCGCCTCGATGAGCATCAGCACGACCGACGATGTAGCCAACTACTGGAAACTCCTCAAGAAATCAGACCTCAAGGATGTTACCCAGGCTTTCGCCACCGAATCCAGAAAAATGGGACTCAGCGACTGGGGCTCAGCTATGCTCGTGGAGAAATACATCCAAGAAGCAATGCCGAAGGCTAGCCAGAACGAGCGAATCATTGCCGCACAATATGTACTTGCCAACTGTGGTTACAATGTTCGACTCGCCCTATGCGGCAAGTCGGTGGTGATGCTTGTGCCTTACGCCGAGCACGTATTCGAGAAATCTTATCTCAACATCGACGGAAAACGCTACTACATCTACCCAAACGTAGAAGACGATGGCAGTTTCCGCTCCTGCGAATTGCCTAAAGGCGCAGAACTAGGAAAAGACATGGAGCTACGCTTCACAGGTAAATTATCCATCGGAGACGAGACCAAGCCTTTCAGCTATAACGCTGCCGGAATCACCCTGCAAGGAGAAGTGCCTACGGGCTACATGGGGTTGCTAGATGAATACCCTATCATCGACATTCCTACCGTAGCCTCATCCGTCGTAGATAAAAAACTGCGCGACAACGTGGTGGAACAAATCAAAGCACAAGTACAAGGATTGAGCGAGCAGGATGCAGCCAACCGTATCTTGCATTTCATACAGAAAGGATTTCCATACGCCACCGACGACGAACAGTTTAAGCGCGAGAAATACTTCTATTTCGAGGAAAGCCTGTATTATCCCAAGAACGACTGCGAGGATCGCGCCATCTTCTACGCTTATCTCGTGCATGAAATTCTGGGACTCGACGTACACCTCATCCAGTTCCCTGGTCACGAGTGTACAGCTGTGGCATTCCACGAGCCTGTGGAGAACGGAACGTCCTACCAATACAAAGGACAAACCTACTACATCTGCGACCCAACCTATATTGGCGCAAGAATCGGCAAGTGTATGCCACAATATGCCAAGGAATCACCACAGATAGAAGTTTGGTACTAAATCAAATACATCATACACTAAGAAGCCATTGGTTGTCCTTTCAGGAAACAGCCAATGGCTTCTTTGCGTATGTTTCTATTCATATTCCAGGATATGCTCAAACCTGCTCCAGGGAGAATGGCGATACGTATCGCCGCTCCCCTTGGGCACATACAAGACGATTCGCCGGAATGCCGATGCCTCGAAGACATCCTTCAATTCTGCCTTCCAGATGTCATTGCCTATATAGGGTGGCGTAGAACTACGGAAACAGATGCTCTGCAGCTGGGGGCTATCGGTCACCATCCCTTTCATCACATGGAACTGAGTGTCGGGAAACACCAATTTCTTGAGGTTCGGTTGATGGGCAAAAGCCTCTTTCTCTATCTCGTCCACCTTATAAGTCATTCCCTGATAGTTAACTGTCTTGGGTATCTCAATGCACGAATCACGAGAGTTGGCTGCCTTGACAGATACAACTCCGCCTCCCCAGGAAGTGTAGGCTAGGTTTCCCACCTCAAATTCTGCCACCACATCATATCCTGTAGCAGGCTGAAAGACCTTATTATATTTAAAGGCTCCCAAAGAACCTACCACCAGCAGACATAGGGCAAGCCAAAGCACGAGCAATGCGCGATGCAAGCGATGGACTCTCTGTCGAAGGGCGGCTATGTTAGGATACCGCTCTGCCAACGGTCCGAAACAATGCTTAAGAGCCATACGATAAGACAAGTTGAGCTGCATCTTGTCTAAGATGACACCTACGCTGTATATGTCATTACGTACATCCGTAACTCCTCCTACCTTTTGTTCGGGCGAAGCGTATCCATCCGTCCCCGCAGGCTCCTTCAAGACAGCATAGCTATCGGCATCAGACAATCCGAAGTCTATCAGTTTCAAGACTCCCCCACTACGGGTAACCATCATATTGGAAGGCTTCAGGTCGCGATGCACCACCTGCTTGTCGTGGACAAACTCAAGAGCCCTCAGCAATTGGTCTGCCACATGCACACGATCCGACTTGGAATGAGGCAGCTTGAGCCACTCTTCCAGGGTCACCCCGTCGATCCACTCCATCACCAGACACTCACCATATCCGTCCACTTCCTCAATGCCCGCCACCTCGACGACACCCGGATGCTGGATATGGCACAAAATATCGAATTCCTTATGCAACAAGTTTCGATACACCTCATCATTGCGCACAGCAGGGGCTAGCGCCTTCAACATCCACCATTTGCCATCACGCTTGGCACGAACGAGGACATTGAAGCCACTACTAGACACTTCCGTCATTTCGCAGAACTGAGCGGAAGTCGTATCAGATGGGGGATAATAGAAACCCGAAACTTGCTCCATACGTGCAAAGATACAACATTTTTGACAAACAAGAGCTATATTTTCATCTTTTTAACACGTTTTTAGGCAAGAATGGACGATAACTCATCAAAAAGTAGTATCTTTGCAGCCGAAATTGCAATTTTATAAATAATTAATGAAGATTCTAGTAACGGGTGCGTCGGGATTCATCGGCAGCTACATCGTAGAGGAAGCCTTGCGACAAGGCATGGAAACCTGGGCGGCTGTACGCCCCACCAGCAGCAAGAAGTATCTGCAAGACGAGCGCATCCATTTTATCAATCTCAATCTTTCGTCGCAGGAAGAGTTGGAGAAAGAACTCGCCCCGCACGAGTTCGACTATATCGTGCATGCAGCTGGCGCCACCAAGTGCCTGCATGCAGAGGACTTTTACAGGGTGAACACAGAGGGAACCAAGAACCTCGTGAATGCCATCGTGCATCTCCAGATGCCTATCAAGCGATTTGTATTCGTCAGCTCGCTTAGCATCTTCGGGGCCATCCGTGAGGAACAGCCTTACCAGGAAATCTCGGAACACGACACCCCGAAGCCAAACACAGCTTACGGCAAGAGCAAGTTGGAGGCCGAACGTTATCTCGACAGCATCGGCAACAATTTCCCGTACATCATTCTTCGTCCTACGGGCGTATATGGCCCTAGGGAAAAAGACTACTTCCTCATGGCAAAGAGCATTAAGCAGCACGTGGATTTCGCCGTGGGGTATAAAAGACAGGACATCACCTTCGTATATGTGCAGGATGTGGTACAGGCTGTGTTCCTCGCCCTCGACCATGGGATGAACGGCAGGAAGTATTTCCTCAGCGACGGGGAGGTGTATCAGTCGGAAGCATTCAGCGACCTGATTCACACAGAATTGGGAAATCCTTGGATGCTGCGCATCAAGGCTCCCATCTGGGTGTTACGCATCGTTACTTTCTTTGGAGAGTATATCGGAAGGATAACGGGAAAAATGTCGGCTCTCAACAACGACAAGTACAACATCCTGAAGCAACGCAACTGGCGATGCGACATCGAGCCAGCCATGGACGAGCTGGGCTACCATCCTCACTACCCATTGGAAAGAGGCGTAAAACTCGCCATCAAGTGGTACAAGGAAAACGGATGGCTATAAATAGTGTTTAGTGTATAATGTGTTTAATGGCATTGGAACTACAACTAAACACTAAACATGAAACATTAAACATTAAAATGATTAAAGATTATTTCAAGATAGACAAGAACCCCAAGAAAGGACTCTTGCCACTGGAATGGGTGGTATTGGGCTATATGGCGATAACCCTCATCACGATGCTCTTCACCTACACCAAGGTGGTGAACCCCGAGTCGATGCTTTGGGGGCGACTAAGGGTACTCGCAATGACCATCGCTCTTTGGGGTGTATATCGCATGATACCCTGCCGAGTGACCAAGATGATACGCATCATGGCACAAATCGCCCTGCTTGCCTGGTGGTACCCAGATACTTATGAAATCAACCGAATGTTCCCCAACCTCGACCATGTGTTCGCAGGATGGGAACAAGAGCTCTTCGGATGCCAACCCGCCTTGCTCTTCGCCAAGGCGATGCCATGGGCGGTGGTGAGCGAACTAATGTCGATGGGCTATTTTATGTACTACCCGATGATAGCGGCTGTGGTGCTCTTCTATTTCTTCTGTAGATACTACGAGGCGGAGAGAGCGTGCTTCGTGATGCTCACCAGCTTCTTCATCTACTACCTCATCTTCATCTATGTGCCCGTGGTGGGACCAACATTCTACTACGATGCCGTGGGAGTGGATGAAATAGCCAAGGGTATCTTCCCTGCTATGGGCGACTACTTCAATAGCCATACCGACTGTTTACCGACACCGGGATATACCGATGGAATCTTCTATCAACTCGTAGAGGATGCCAAGGAAGCGGGCGAACGACCTACCGCAGCCTTCCCGAGTTCGCACGTAGGAGTAAGCACCATCTGTATGCTCCTGGCCTGGCACTCAGGCAACAGGAAGTTGCTCTTCGTGATGTTGCCTTTCTATGTGTTCCTGTGTATGGCTACGGTCTATATCCAGGCACACTACTTGATAGATGCCTTGGCAGGATTCGTATCGGCAGTGGTCATCTATTTCGCCTTGATGGCGGTATCGAAGGGAATGATGGAAAGCAAAAGCTCTTCATCAAGACTTCGGTTCAATTAGAACCCGAGAATTCATCTTGATTTTCAAGACTCAATTTGATTTTCAAGACTCAATTAAAATTTCAAAATTCAATTTGATTTTCAGAACTCAATTAGAAATCAGACATTTACAAATAAACAAAACATTAAGAAAAAGTAGAATTCATCTAGAACAATGAAGAAACTATTTATCGAAACTTACGGCTGCCAGATGAACGTGGCAGACAGCGAAGTGGTAGCCAGCGTCATGCAGATGGCTGGCTACGAGATTTGTGAGAAGGAAGAAGAGGCGGATGCCATCTTCCTCAACACCTGTAGCATTCGAGAGAATGCGGAGAACAAGATTTACCATCGCCTGGACACCCTCCATGCCGAGCAGAAGAAGGGCAGAAAGGTAATCCTCGGTGTATTGGGCTGCATGGCGGAGCGTGTGAAGGACGACCTCATCCAGAACCACTATGCCAACTTGGTTTGCGGACCAGACAGTTACCTCAACTTGCCAGACATGATCGCACAGTGCGAGATTGGCACCAACGCCATCAACATCGAGCTCTCGAAGACCGAGACTTACCGCGACATCGTGCCTCAGCGCATCGGCGGCAACCGAGTGAGCGGTTTCGTGAGCATCATGCGTGGCTGCAACAACTTCTGCCACTACTGCATCGTACCTTATACTCGTGGACGTGAGCGCAGCCGTGACGCAGAGAGCATCCTCAGAGAGGTACGCGACCTGCACGACCGTGGTTTCAAGGAGGTTACCCTCCTGGGACAGAACGTGAACAGCTATGGTCTCTCCCCATCGGGCAAGCGTGAGGAAGGCAGCATTTCCTTCGCCCAGTTGCTGAGAATGGTAGCCGAGGCAGTGCCAGACATGCGTGTGCGCTTCACCACCTCCAACCCAGAGGACATGACCGAGGACATCCTGCACGCCATCGCCGACGAGCCAAACCTCTGCAACCACATCCATTTCCCGGCACAGAGCGGAAGCAACAAGATATTGAAGCTGATGAACCGCAAATATACCCGCGAGGAGTACTTGGATAAGATTGCCGCCATCAAGCGCATCATCCCTGGCTGCGGAATCACCACCGACATCTTCGTAGGTTATCACGATGAGACCGAGGAAGACCATCAAGAAACTCTCTCCTTGGTGAAGGAAGTAGGTTTCGACAGCGCCTTCATGTTCAAGTACTCAGAGCGTCCTGGCACTTACGCAGCCAAGCACCTGCCAGACAACGTATCGGAAGAGACCAAGATAGCCCGACTCAACGAACTCATCAAGCTCCAGACCGAGGTGAGCGCCGAGCAGAACAAGAAGGACGAGGGTAAGGTATTCACCATCCTCATCGAGAACTTCAGCAAGCGAAGCCGTGAGCAGATGATGGGCCGCACCGAACAGAACAAGGCGGTGGTCATCGACAAGGGCAACCACCACATCGGAGAGTTCGTGAAGGTTCGCATCACAGGCTCCACCTCAGCCACCCTCTTCGGCGAGGAAGTGAAAGAAGACTAAGTCTTCTCACAACCAAAAGATTAGATTCAATTAAACAACCCATAAAAAGACAACTTTACCTCATCAAAAATGGGTAAAAGTTGTCTTTTTAGCAAAACAAAGCGAAAAAAGAAGAGAAATCTTTTGTAGTTTTCGCTAAAAACACTAAATTTGCACCTATGAAGGAATTCTTGCAAATATTACGTCGATTTGTCCCTCCCTACAAGAAGTATTTGGGACTATCTATCCTGTTCAATATCCTCAGTGCGATATTGAACATTTTCTCGTTTGCAGCCTTGATACCAATCCTGCAAATCCTCTTCCAGGTAGATGGCGGCATCCGTGCCAACGACTATATGCATTGGGACGGAAGTCTAGGAACCATCAAGGAGGTGGTAACCAACAACCTTTACTACTACATCCAGGAATTTATCGTGGCACATAGTGCATCACTGGCTCTGTTGGTAATCGGTTTGTTCCTCGCCTTTATGACTTTCCTGAAGACGGCAGCCTACTTCCTCTCATCGGCAACCATCATCCCTATCCGAACAGGCATCGTACGTGATATTCGCAACCAACTCTATCAGAAGATAACCTCCCTCTCGCTGGGTTTCTTCAGCGAGGAGCGCAAAGGCGACATCATCGCCCGCATGAGTGGTGATGTACAGGAAGTGGAGAACAGCATCATGTCGTCGCTCGACATGCTCTTCAAGAACCCTATCTTGATTATCGCCTACTTTACCGCCCTCGTCGTCATCAGTTGGCAACTCACCCTCTTCACCATCCTCTTCGTGCCAGGCTTCGGATGGTTCATGGGATTCGTAGGAAGAAAGCTCAAAGCACAAAGCACTGAGGCTCAAAGCCTTTGGAGCGACACCATGAGCATGGTGGAGGAAACACTGGGAGGCTTGCGCATCATCAAGGCATTCTGTGCCGAGGAAAAGATGAATAAAGCTTTCGCCAAGGTGAACGGACAATATCGAGACCATATCATGCGCGTGAACATCCGCCAGCAGATGGCTCACCCGATGAGTGAGTTTTTGGGCACCATCCTCATTGTCATCGTACTATGGTTTGGTGGCATCTTGGTATTGGACTATGGCCGCATCGATGGTCCTACCATCATCTTCTACCTGGTGATGCTCTACAGCATCATCAACCCTCTGAAGGAATTCTCCAAGGCTAGCTACAATATCCCTAAGGGTCTTGCCTCCATGGATCGTATCGACAAGATTCTCCAGGCCGAGGTGGAAATCAAGGACAAGGATAATCCAGAGCATATCACGAGCTTCGAGCACCAGATAGAGTTCCGCCACGTTTCCTTCGCCTATACCGACCACAGAAACAACGAGTTGGTATATGTGTTGAAGGACATCAACTTGGTGATTCCGAAGGGAAAGACCGTGGCTTTGGTTGGACAGAGCGGTAGTGGAAAGAGCACGATGGTAGATTTGATTCCTCGTTACTACGACGTACAGGAGGGAGAAGTCCTCATCGACGGCATCAATGTGAAGGATCTCGCCGTACACGACCTGCGCCAGTTGATGGGCAACGTGAACCAGGAGGCCATCCTCTTCAATGCCAGCTTCAAGGACAACATACGTTTTGGCAAGACCGATGCCACCGACGCCGAGATTGCCAACGCCGCCAAGATAGCCAACGCCTACGATTTCATCATGCACTCGGAGCATGGCTTCGACACCAATATCGGCGACCGTGGCGGTCGCTTGTCAGGTGGTCAGCGCCAGCGTGTGAGCATCGCCCGTGCCATCCTCAAGAATCCTCCTATCCTCATCCTCGACGAGGCGACATCCGCCCTCGACACCGAGAGCGAGCGCTTGGTACAGGATGCGTTGGAGAAACTGATGAAGACCCGCACCACTGTGGCTGTAGCCCACCGCCTGAGCACCATCAAGAATGCCGACGAGATATGCGTGCTGCATGAGGGAAGAATCGTGGAGCGAGGCACCCACGATGAGTTGATAGCCAAGAACGGCTATTATCGCAAGTTGCACGATATGCAGCAAGTGTAAGATTTTGGGAGACCTAGGATAAAGATAAATATGAAGAAAATATTATATGGCAGTGTGTTCTGCGTCTGGTATTTGATGTCCCTCCTACCGCTGAGAGTGCTCTACATTCTCAGCGACGGCTTGTATTATCTGATATATTATGTCGTGAAGTATCGCCGTCCCCTGGTTAGGAAGCATCTCTTCGACAGCTTCCCAGAGAAGAACGAGGATGAACGCATACAGATAGAAAAGGACTTTTATGCTTGGTTCTGCGACTACATCGTGGAAACCATCAAGCTCTTCACCATGAGCAAGAAGCAAGTGATGAAGCGCATGCAGTTCTCGGGGGTAGAGCAAATCAAGGAATCTTGCCGAAAGGGACAGTCTTGCGCCGTCTATCTGGGGCATTATTGCAACTGGGAGTGGGTGACTTCCCTGCCACTGTGGGCTGGTGAAGACATTACCTTCGGACAGATTTATCATGTGCTGGAAAACCCTGCATTCGATACCCTCTTCCTTCGTCTGCGCAACCGTTTGGGAGCCATCAGCATTCCGATGGCAGAGACTCTGCGAAAAATTGTAAAGATGCGCCAAGAAGGAAAGCAAATCGTCATTGGATTCATCGCCGACCAAGTGCCTTTTTGGAACAACATCCACTACTGGACCGACTTCCTCCATCATGACACCCCTGTACTCACCGGCACAGAGAAAATCGCCAGGAAAGCCAACTTTGCTGTCTATTATCTAGATATGCAGCGAGTGAAGCGCGGCTACTACAAGGGAGAAATCAAACTCCTGACCGACAAGCCTACGGAGTGCGAGGAATTTGAAATCACCGAGAAGTACTTCCGTGAGCTAGAGAAGACCATCCAGCGCCAACCAGCTTACTGGCTTTGGACCCACAACCGCTGGAAGCGTACCAGAGAGCAGTGGTTGAAAATTATCGACCCTGTCACCCATAAGATGAGACAAGACTTGCAATAAATCATAAATAATACGAATCATTTACACTTAAAAAAGAGATAACAACATTCTGTGTTTAATATAGAGGAAAGGTTAGAATAATATATGGTATTTAGAATTAAGAACATAACTTCATTTTTGAAAGGACTTCTATGGTCTTCCTTGATTGTCATTGCAACTTTGGCTCTATTCCGCACGATATTTATAATGCAAAATGTGCCTATGGATGTCATGTCTTCACAACCATCTGCCCTTCTCAAGGCTTTATACAATGCCTTACGCTTTGATTTACAAGTAGCGGCCTATTGTGCCTTGCTACCAACTGTCGTTATGCTCATTCTCCCTTTTATCGGATCCACTTGTTGGCAAAAAGGTCTCAAGAGTTTCTGTACCTGGTATTACATGGTAGTGATAATCCTACTATCACTGCTATCTAGCATAGACTTAGGCTACTTTGCCAACTTCAACAGCCACATCTCCATCACCTTCTTCGACTTTTTCGATGAAGAACCACTCAGCCTCATCCAGACTATTTGGGATGACTATCCTGTAATTTGGATTGCCTTAGGGCTTTTTGTGTTGGGGTTCTTGGCAAAGAGACTCGCCAATAAAGCATATACACAGGAAAAGACTCCCCACACCAACGCCAAAAAGCTAAGTTTAGAAGTATTGGCATACAGCGCCATTCTTGTCCTTTGCCTCCGTGGTTCTGTCGGTCCATATCCCCTGCAAGTGGAAGACCTCATCGTTTCTACCGATGAGCACATCAACGACTTGATTCCGAATGCTCCTTATATGCTAAAGAAGGCATTCAAGGAAAAGTCAATGGCTTTCGAGACAAAACCAACAGAAGAGTTGCTTCGCGAGTACAAATTCCAAAATTTGCAAGAGGCTATCAATACTTTTACAGATTCAAAGGTAAAACTATCAACCGATACAATAGCAACCTTGCGCCAGGTCCTATTCGCACACGCCAACGCCCCAGTACAGCGACAGCCCAATGTCTTAATATTGTGCTGTGAGAGTTGGAGCAATTATCTCATGCACTTAGGGGCCATCATGCAGTGCGGTATGCAAAAGCACATGGCAGAGGATATTGTGTTCGACAATTACCAATCTGTACGCAATGGAACGATAGCCACCATAGAGAACATTACTGTTTCGACACCATTCCAACGAGTCTTCCGCTCAGGCTATCGCCTACATTGTCTGCCGTCATCCATCGCATTACCATTTGTAAACAGTGGTTACACCTGCGAATTTCTATCAGGCATGGACTTAGGATGGGAAAACTGCGGACAAGCGTTGACCAACCAAAAGTTTACCAAACTGACAGGCAAGTATGAACTCTTGAAGGAAAATCCAAGAGCTGAATACAACGGCATTGGCGTATATGACGAATACATGCTCCAGGCTATCTTGCAACGTTTGAACCAAAAAGCGAAACATCCACAGATGATCATGGGGATGACAACCACCAATCACCCTCCATTGGAAATACCGAGCCACGCAAAGTTGCCCGAACTCCCGAAAGGATTCTGCAGCAAGCAATGCTTCAACAAAGTGGGAGATGATGTCGTGGCAAAATACTTGAGAGCTTACCAATACTTCAACTCATGCCTGGCGAATTTCTTGGATGAGTTCAAAAAGTCTGAAGCTGCCAAGAATACAATCTTGGTCATCACAGGAGACCACAATGTGCGAGCCATCCTCAACTACAACGTGATAGGCAAGAGATGGCAAAACTCCGTGCCGCTCTATATCTATCTGCCACCTTCTCTTCGAGAAAAGGATTATCCTCTCCATTCTCAGAAGTGGGGATGCCATTATGACTTAGTGGCAACGATAGCGCCATTCGCCTTCAAAAATACAGACTATATGAAGTTGGGCAACAATCTTCTGGATATCAACTCGCCTGTAAAACAGTCATACAGTTACAACGAAGACCAAGTAAGGGCACAAGAGGCCTTTCTGCCAACAGCCAAGCGAAAGGCGGCAGCTCGTGAGCTATTACTCCGCCTCTACTTCCAAAAGGTATTCAATGAAATAGACAACAAAAAGATAAAATAAGAAATTAATCATGATATTCGCAACCGACAAGGGACGCATGTGCAACAACATCTTGCAGTATGGTCATGTTTACGCTTGGGCACGTGAGCATGGCAGGAAGAGCATATCCATGCGTTTCTGCTACAAGTACCAATACTTCAAGATTTGCCATACACGAGGTCACAACTTCCTCAGCTACCTATTTGCCAAATATGCGGCAAAGTGGGGGCTGATACCAACTGTTGACTTCAAAGACATTGCCGAAGAAGCCATACAAAGAGATGCAGCACTCGTTGCTAAACACAAGCATGTGCTAATAAAAGGATGGTGCGTTCGCTTCTATAACCTTTTTGTCAAATATAAAGCAGAGATTATAGACCTGTTTTACTTTGATGCGCCTATTATTGAGAAAGCTAAGAGTTTCATGGGCGAAAAGGAAGAGGATGAGATAAGACTTGGCGTACATATCCGCCGAGGTGACTATAAGACTTGGCACAACGGCAAGTATTACTTCGAAGATGATACTTATCAAGACTACATATTGCAGTTTCGCGCTCTTTTTCCAAAGAAAAAGCTCACTGTATATATATGCAGCAACGACCCGTCTCTGGACAAAGAATCATATCGGGAAAACCTCAAGGATATTCAGGTGTGTTTTCCACAGGGTGGACAAGAGGATGACCTCTGCCTGTTGTCGGAATGCGACTATCTGATAGGAGCACCTAGCACATTCTCACTAGTAGCTGCTATGTATCATGACTTACCTCTATATTGGATTGAACAGAAAAATGGCTCCCTATCACTTTCATCATTCGATAAATTCAACCAATTGTTCCGTAACATAAGATAAAACTATTTGATATATTATGCCAAAAGTAAGTATCATTGTACCCAACTACAATTATAGGAAATATCTTCCTCAAAGGCTACAGTCTATATTTGAACAGACTTTTACTGACTATGAAGTCATCCTACTTGATGACTGCTCTACAGACGATAGTGCTCAATACTTGCAACAATTTGCATCGCATCCAAAAGTGAGCCACCTCATCTTAAGCGAAACGAATTCTGGAAACCCTTTTATACAATGGGAGAAAGGCTTAGCATTGACACAAGGAGAATACATTTGGATTGCAGAAAGTGATGACTATTGCGAGAATACATTACTCCAAAATGCCGTAAAAATACTAGATGAGAATCCTCGACTCTCATTCACACATTGTGGCTCCATCTTGGTCGACCAAGATGGCAAAGAACTATCTCTAAATTATGATTCCTGGGAAATAGGGAAAGATGAAAACAAGGTATGCACCTACTCTTCTTGCCGATACTTAAAAGATTTCATGTTCTATCATAATGACACTTACAACGCCAGTATGACCGTTTTCCGCAAAAGCAAATATCAACTCATAGATAAAGACTTTACTACAATGAAATACTGTGGGGACTGGTTTTTCTGGATAAAAATGGCAGAAAAAGGAGATGTAGCCATTTTGCACGAACGCCTTAATCGCTTCAGACGACACAGACAAAGCGTTACTGTCCAAATAGACAGAAAGGAAAAACAGTTAGTCGAAAAACTAACCATTTTTACCTATTTATGGAAGAAACAAATTTTCTGTGGTTTCCAGCTCGGTTTATCAAAAGGATACGTATATAAGGAAATCTTCAGAACAAACATGGATACAGACAGAAAGAAACAAATACTTGCCAACATACGTAAATATGGGGTGACCAAAAAATATTATTATCTAGAACGTATTACCAAAACTTTCTGCCAAATATTTCATATTAAACTAAAACAATAAAACAACGATGAATAGAATAAAAGTTAGTATACTTGTATCTACATACAACTGGCCAGAGGCCTTGGAGTTCTCACTAAGAAGCATGTTTGCACAGACTGTCTTACCCGACGAAATCGTTATTGCAGACGATGGTTCCACTCAAGAGACCAAAGAATTGATAGACCGTTTAAGAAAAGAAACAAACATACCTATCAAGCATGTATGGCATGAGGATAAGGGGTTCAGAAGAACTATCATTCTCAACAAGGCTATTGCCCAGGTATCGAGCGACTATATCCTCCAAGTAGATGGAGATGTAATTCTGTCTCCACACTTTGTAAGCGACCACTTAGAACTTGCAGAGAAGAATTACTTTGTATGCGGTAGCAGAATCAAGCTATCGTCTGAGGTCACACAAAAGCTGATGACAACCAAGAACTTTAAACTTAACATTTGGAATATGCCAGCAAGCTTTATGCTTAACAGTTTTCGCTCCAAGTTCTTACGCCATTACATGGCATTAAGATATGCCAAGAAGATAGACCATCTGCGTGGTTGCAACATGGCTTTTTGGAAAGAAGACCTTATCAAGGTAAATGGCTACAACGAAGACCTTATACAATGGGGGCACGAGGATGGCGAACTTGCCTTCCGCCTACATTTCGCTGGTGTCAAGAAAAAAGCACTGAAGATGGGTGGTGCAGTCTATCACCTTTACCACCAAGAAGCTTCCAAAGGCAATGAGCAACGCCACTTGGTAGAACTAGAAAAAGTCAAAAAAGAACATCTCTCATGGTGTAACAATGGCATTAACAAATACTTATAGGATTATTGCTTCTCGTCTTTTCTGATATATCCCGCTAGGCTAACCATCAAGAAAACCTAGCGGGAACTTTGATTTTATTTACCCATAGCTTGTGCTATAACCTCCAAAAGTATTGCTACTTTATCGGTTTCGGTATCTATCTTCCAATATTTTGCTCACTGCCACAAACTGGTAGATGCCTTCGTAGCAAGCACAGACAAAACCTTCCAAACCATCTCGAAAACCACCTTTTTGAATATATGCCCTAAAGAACCTTACAAAAGGGCGATAAAACAGAGCTGCTACTCCATAATGGCGGTTACGCTTTTTCTCTATCTCGTTCTCCGTATATTGGTTAATCTTAGCTACTCTACATGCAATAGAATCATCGGCTAAATGAATAAAAGCCAAACTTTCATCTGTCTTCGGCAACTTTTCAATTCTTCCCTGAATGATAGGGTCTGCATGAATGATAGAGGGCCAAACTGTTCCTTCCTTTATAAAGAATCGAAGTTGATAATCAGGATAGAAGCAGTGCATAAAACGTCCCATAAATTTACTCTTACGAGGAATATATACCCCACTCGGAGCATCATCTCGTCTGGTCAAAGCATAAAGATAATCTTTCAATTGAGTAGTTACCAATTCATCTGCATCCACCACCAAAACCCATTTATTGAAAGCTGCATCTATGGCTGTTTGCCTTGCTGGCTCGCAAATCTGATAGTTTCCTCGTGGGAACATTACTATCTTGCACCCATAGCGCTCGGCTATCTCACGGGTATCATCCGTGCTCTCCATGTCGCAGATGACTATCTCGTCAAAGTCCTTGACGGTATCCAAGACCCTTGCCAAATGCTTAGAAGCATTGTAGGTATTGATTACTACTGATATCTTATTATTTTTGTTCATATCTATTTTTTCTTTTGTATCACCTAATTTTACGCTCTTGCCAAGCCTTGTTCTAACTTCTGCTAAGCCTATTCAAAATCTTGCGTCAAGTTATTCCATTTTTTGCCTCACCAGAGCAATATATTGCCCCAAGGAGGGCAACTTATTGCCCTCTCGGGAGCAATCTAAGCGCAACGCAAGGCATCTTTCGTAACAACACAAATAAAGAAAAGTACTACACACTACACCAATTCTTCATAAACAGCTGTTACACAGAGAGTTTTATGGGTGTACTGTCAATCCGCACACTACACCCACACTACACCACATTACACCACCCACCCCAAAAAGGTGAAGTGGGGTGTAGTGTGGGTGCAGTGCCTTCCACGACACTACACCCATCCATTTCTCTATAACATAGAGAGTTATGCGAATTTGGTGTAATGTGAAGTAGAAATCAGAGTATCCCTTCATAACACTCCACAGACAACGTTTCTAGGTAAGATATATACAGTCTAAACCAGCACCATATCCTTTCGCTCCTCGAAATCGGAGATAACATCGATGATGGCTCCAGAAATCTCTGGAGAAACATAAGAGAAATCTTTCTTCTGGCGAATAGCCTTGAGGAAGGAGAGAAGCATATAGCGCAATCCCTCGCCATCCAACTGATAGAAATATCGCTTGTTGTTCTGTGGATTCTCATACCTCACCTCAAAATAGTCTGTCTTCCACCATGGAGCTGGCACATAGATATAGCCCTTGGTGCCGGAGATGACCAGGGAGCCTTCCGACTTCACGCCCTGCCCCACCTTCAGCGAAGCCACAGCGTGTGGATAAACAAAGGAAATCTTGGTGAATGCATCATATTTTTTCTCCTCGTCCAGGAAATGAGTGGCAATCTGTTTGGATGCGTAATCCGTGCCCAGCAACTGGAAAATAGGCAATAGTGCCGTAGGTCCCCAGGCACAGATACTGTTCCATTCGTAGAGATTCTTCTGGGCATCTTGGGTAGGATCGAAGTCTATGAGACTGGTGCAAGTGGCATCCACCGACATGATGTCGCCGATGATTCCCCCCTTTGCCAAAAGCAAGAGGCGATAGTAGGCTACGGAATAAGCCGTCTTGATGGAATCCATCAAGACCAACTGCTTTTGCCGAGCTATCTTGAGAAGTTCTTGCCATTGGTTCGCATCCATGGTGATGGGCGACTCGCACAACACATGTTTGCCTTGTTCCAATGCCTCCTTAATCTGTACATAATGCAACGATGGTGCGGAAATGACATAGAGCGCATCGCTGTCTGCCAACAACTCTTGATAAGAGCCCACCTGATTTTCCTGCTCCCGCAACGTTTTAGACAGATAAGAATCGTTTAAGGTGAAGACCTTGCCTGCCTTCAGTCCGTTCACATACTGCGACTCACGCTCTATCTTGTTGAGGATAGGCGACTCGCCCACCAAGCCAAGGCGCACCACTTGCTGCTCACTTCGTATCTCGGTGCTAGACACGCCACTGGTGCGGTCTAGATATACCACCTTGCAATAGGCCTTGAGATAATCGAATTTTCCCTTCCAATCCGAGCCCACGGTAAAGATGTCAACATTCAGACGCTTGATGTCGTCTATCTTTTGTCCCTCATATTCCTCGATGATGATTTCGTCAGCAAGTCCAGTGGCGCGAACAGCCTCGACACGTTCCATCAGCGACTGCTGCACATTGATTTTGCCACGCTCACGGTCGAAGGTATCGGAAGTCACGCCCACGATAAGGTAGTCTCCCAAAGCTTTCGCACGCTCCAGAAGACGGATGTGACCATAGTGCAAGAGGTCGTAAGTGCCGTATGTGATGACTTTTATCATATTGTTCTTATGTTATAACAATCCTTTAGCTTGCAAATCCTTCAAGGCATTCACCAAGACGGTGTTATCCTCTGGCGTCAAGTTGCCAAGATGTCCCACTCGGAACACTTTCTCCGCCATATCTCCACCGTTAGGACATACCCAGATGCCATACTCATCCTTCAGCTTGAGGAAGATGTCGTAAGCCGAAGCATGGAGAGGATGGAGCGGAGTGACAGCATTCGACATCGACTTGGAAACGATGGTGAAAGGCAAGTCCTGGATTTTGCTGCGGAAGTCTTCGGCTATCATCTTCATTCGGCGATTTTCGCTCTCCACGCCTCCATTGCGCTCTATCTCACGCAAACGAGCATTGATTTGCAGCAAGATACCTACGGCAGGAGTAAATGGTGTCTGCCCACGCTCGCCATTCTTCAAGGCATCCTTCAGGTCGAAGTACATCGACTTCACCGTGTTTGCCTCCACACGTTTCTGAGCCTCAGCGTCGAGCACGATGACAGAGATGCCCGGAGGACAAGCCAATGCCTTCTGCGAACCCGTAATCATCACATTCACGCCAAAGGCTTGCATATCAAATGGGTCGGCAAGGAAAGAGCTGATGGAATCGACCGCCAGGAAGATATGGTTGCGATGGCAGAATTCGCTAATCATCTGGATGTCGTATAGCACACCCGTGGATGTCTCATGCAAGTTGACCAAAAAGCCTGTATAACCCTGGCCTTCGTATGGCTTAAGGTCGTCGGCTGTCAGCGGATTCCCCATCTCAAGCTTAATTTCTGTATGAGGAATGCCGTGTATCTCACAAAGCTGCACAAAGCGATGGCCAAAGCTACCACCATTCACCACCAACACCTTGTCGGCGGGTGTAAAACAGTTCATCACCACTGCCTCCATCGAGGCGGTACCCGAACCCGTGATAAAGACCACACGAGCATCATCAGCAGCCTTGGCAAACTGCTTCATCAATCGCTCGTTCTCCTTCATCGTAGCAGAAAACTCCGCTGTTCTGAAATATGGAACCTGCTCAGCACCGATGGCTCTCACCTCGTCACTTGCCATGACAGGACCAACCGTAAAATTCAGCATAACCCTAAATATCTTAATCGTTACTTGATCGTTACTTGTTTCTCTTTATCTTACCAAATGTCTTGATACTTGTATATTTGCGCCACAAATTGAGGTGCCTTCTCTCAGGCACGCCATGGCGGCGTATATAATCCTCTGCGCCCGCTATCATGCGCTCGCATACCTTGCCATCCAGATAAGGATCGTAATTATCTACTATCCACTGGCGCTTGGCTATCGCCTCTGGGTCGTGCAGCGCATGGTCGTAGGCAGGAATCAACTGGTCTGCCTCCGTGATGTTCTCCCAATAGATATCCTTGGAGATGGTGCCCAAAGTGACAACAGGGCGGGAAAGCAACAAGAATTCATAGATGGTGGAGGAGGTGTCGCTGATGAGTACATCCGACATCAGCTGGTACTTGGTTACATTCTCCCCCTTGTCGATGAAGACCACATCCTCCTTGTCCTTGGCCCATTTGCGATATTCATCTACCCAATCCTGACGGGTGAGCGGATGAAACTTCATCAACACCAACGCATTGCGTTCCTCTGCCAACTTGCCTAGCTGTTCCTTGAGATAAGGAAGCGAAGTGAGCTTGGGCGAGAAAGTTGGCGCATAGAGAACGATGGTCTGCTTGCCACTCTCCTTGAGCAGTTGCTCTCGCTCTGCATCATACTTATGCAGGTTTGCCTTGATCCAATCTTGCTTAGGCCATCCTGTCTCCAGCACCTCGAAATCACCATATTTCTTCGACAATGCCTGGAAATGGGAGGTGAAATAAGGACCCTGGGTGAAGTAAGTGTCGAAGTATCTGCGGATAATCCAATGGTCTTTCTTCTCTGCCGCATAGCCATGGAACACTTGTATCTTGACTCCAGGCAGATAGTATGGCACGATGTTGCCTGGCACATAGATGGCCTCTGGCGAGAAGTCATAGACTTCCTGGATAGAACCCGTCCACTTCACCTGGTCGGCATAAGGGAACTTGTCTATCTTAGGCTGATGGATGTACCATAGCACCTCGTGTGGCAAATGGTTGCTAGCCACATATTCTTGTATCGGATTCAGTATGTCGATGGCATACTTGTTCTCGCAAAATAGAACTATTCTCATTTATCTTTCCTTTATTTCTGTTTACTTTTTCTTGCCCTCGTTGGCAATAACCAGCCTATTCTGGGTCATTCGCTCCATATACGACTGAATGATAGCTTTCACCTCTCGCTCCATCGCCTGGCGAACCTTCGGCTCCTTGTCGGCGATGTTGTGTTCCAGCAACAAATCGGTGCGGAAGCGATACATAGCCTTGGTCTTCTGGCCATCCCATTGCAAGAGATAATCTCCCTTTACATATTGATAGAAGCCATTGTTATAGTTCACAGCCCATGTATCCTTGGCAGGAGTGTTAAGCAAGTCTATGCCAAAGCCGATGTACTTTTGGTCGTATCCCAGATAGCTCAACACCGTAGGCATAATATCTATCTGCTGGGCGATGGCATCCCGCATGCCTGGCTTAAACTCGCCGCTCGGGTCGAAGAAGATGATAGGCGAGCAGAAACCGCCCAAATCCGTCTGATAGTACTTGTGGTCACTCAAGTTGGTATGGTCGGAGGTTATCACGAAGAGCGTATTCTTGTACCACGGCATCGTCTTAGCCTTGGCGAAGAACTTTCTCAAGGCATTGTCGGTATAGCGGATACATTTGTGTATCACGATACCTTCCTCCGGGAATATCTTCTTATATTTATCGGGTATCACGTAAGGATGATGAGAAGAGGCGGTGAAGAGCGCTGTCATAAACGGTTGCTTCATCTCACCCATCTTGGTGGCATAGAACTGCATGAATGGTTCATCCCAAATCGCCCAAGTACCATCGAAATCCTTATCACCCCCAAAACGCTTATCTGCGTTATACTCCGTACGACCGAAATAATCGGTGAACCCAGTGGTACGGGCAAAGGCCTGGAAACCCATCGAACCATTCTCCGCTCCATGGAAAAAGGCGGAATAATAGCCCTTCTTTTTCAGCTCTCCAGCCAGTCCGCTCACATTGTTCATGGAAGCAGGAGTCAAGAAGAATGGCTCCACAAACATAGGGATGCTCGACAAGATGCTAGGCATTCCGTCGATGCTCTTCCTGCCATTGCAGTAAGAATAGAGATAAGTAGCACTATGCTGCATCAGGGAATCTACGAATGGGGTATATCCCTTGTACTTGCCATGCTCTAGCCACTTGTTGAATCCGCCAATATATTCTCGCCCAAAGCTCTCGATGATAATGACTACCACATTTTTCTTCCTCTTCACCAATGTGTCGCTTGGAGTATGGATAGGCGAATAAATCGCATCCAATTGAGAATCCGTATAATAATTCGGCACAACGAAAATAGGCTTGCCGGCAGTTCGAATGATGGAGAAAGGAGTATTGAGCACGATGGCTGCCTCCAAAGGTCTATCCACATACTGATTGGCATTGCTTATCGTGATAGGACGCACCGCGGTCGTAAAGCCGCCACGCATACCTGCCACACACAGAGGTACAAACACCAAGAGGCAGAGCAAATGGGCTACATAGTATCTGAGCATCGGCTTCGGTTGATAAGGGCGGCGGATAGCTTCTGGCTGCTCCCCTCTAGGCATGCGATACAATCGGAACAAAGCATACATCAACAAGATGCCTATCAACACCAAATACCAATGGCGCAACACTTCTACGCCAAAGATACCGCCCAGATTGTTCTCGTTTCGAAACTCTGAGAACACGGTCACGGTGGTGCGACGAGTGGTATATTGGAAGTACACACAATCTACCAAGTTGGCCACTATGCAAACACTATTGACTACAACAAATATCCACTTTGCTATTTTCTGATACAGTTTCGTTTCCTTATAATGAATAGGGAAAAGCATCAAGAGAGCATAAAGTGCATTCGTGTAAAGTATTGCGGATGTGTCGAAGAACCATGCTCCATGAAGTATTTCACCAAAAGCACTCCATGACATTGTCTCGGAAAACATCCCCCAATTGACCGCCAAGAAAACCAAGCGACAAATGGCATAAACCACATAAACCAACACCATATTGACAACAAAGCATAATGGCGTAGTCAATAAACCTCTGTTTCGTCTCACCTTATCTTATTATTTATATTTTTACTAATTATTTATACAATACTTATTTATAGCCCATCTATTTTTATAGGCCATCTATAACAAAGGGCAAAATTAACTAAATTCCTTGTAACTAACAAATCTTTTCTCTTTTTTTATCATTACAGCTTCCATTTCACTTGTATTTCCATATCGGTCTGCGAAGAATGGGATATTTCTTGTAGCCCAGAGGAGATATGGTTGCGGTCGAAATAATCGGTGGTGCCCAGTTTGGCTATCAAGAGCAGATGCTTGCCTATCTCCGATCGAGCCACTAGCGCATATCGGATGCCCTCGCCATAATAACTGCCAAAACTCATCTGATAAAGCAAACCAGGCTCGTAGGCATAGATGCGGCTGTCGTAGTCGTGCGTATGGAAATAGCCGCAAACGCCCGAAAGCTTCAACCACTGCCATCGCCATCCCAAGTTCTCGTTTACCAGATAGCCTCTGCTCGGGTTACTTTCCTCGTAATCCATATCCTCATCGCTTCCCGCTCCATTTCTTTTTTCCTTACTTACCGTATAATCCACACTTGTCTTGGAACTCCAGTTTTCCCGAGTCACGGTGGCGTAAAGACGAAACCGCTCCGTTATCATCCCGGCCCTCTCCTTATAGCGCACCCTGGCACCTATCGTACATGATTTTGCAGGCTGAAAAAGAATGCTAACCAAATTGTCCCAACTCTGCGTACTCTCCTGGGTATGATACTTGGGCCAGACGAAATAGGCGAAGTCGCTATAGGCAGCGACACTCCATCGGCTGGCAGGAGTCCACGTAAAGCCAAGATACACTCCGTTTTCATCCTGCACACTGCTGCCCTCTGAGAAGCTGTTGCTGAAGAGCGAGTAATATCGGGCGGAATAGAAACGCTGCAAAGCCATCAGCGAAAAATGGTCGGTGAAAAGATAAGAGACAGAGTTGAGGGTAGCGATGGCATTGCAACTACCTGTAGCCGTCTCGCCCGCAATGGTCCAACGATGGGACGTGTAACCATAATCTACGCTTGCATTCCAAAACTCATACCCCTGGGGATAGAACCGCTTGTAAAGTTCCGTCTTGTTGGGAGTCAACGGATGTGAGAAAGAAGTAAAAAAGCCAGTCGCTCCTACATGCCAGCCATTGCTTCGATAACTAATGTTGCCGCCCACCAAGGTATTGGAGGCGACATCTTGCTTCTGTATTTCCTTGATGGTACGGTGCAAACCGGTCTTGAGGATAGTCTTGATGCCTCCCGCTCCAGACAAAGTAGCATCTATCTTTCTATAAGAGAAGAAACCTGTCAGGTCGAGTCCCTTGGCAAGCGTATAAGTAGCAGCTACTCCTTGCAGATAATTAGCAGAGGAACGAGAAGAATGTACCTTGATTACATTTGATGACCTGCCCATAGAGGAAAGTACAGATAACTTGCCAAAACTAAAATCATTGTTGAGTATCAACCCCAATCCTTCATGCAAACGGTATCGTCCGAGGGTGATATTCTTCCATCGTCCCAGCTTCCTGACTTGCAGATAAAAAGAATAGAAATCGTAGCCTAAATTGTTTTTCCCTGCTCCAAAAGGCTCGCCAGCATCCTGTGCTCCCACGAATCCCAGCTTCACATAATCGCCATACCTATACTGATAGCGCACATTGTGCTTGTACCGATAACCCATGTATCCATCGTTACTCTTCCCATCTTCACCCATTACATCTCCCTTTCGCTCGTAAAAGGGTACTTTCAGCATTCCCATCACCTCATGCTTGCCATATTTGGCCATATTACGCAGAGTAGGAAAACCTTGTTTCTGCTGAACATCAGCCACATAGAAGAAGTATCCCATCAACTGGCGCTGATACCAGGTGATGCTAGGAATCAGCGCCAGTTCTCCCATCGTCTTCAAGCCTCCATAGCGATAATTGTAATACAAAATGTCCTCTACTTGCGAGGTTGTGAGGAAGGGCAATCTCTCCAAATCTTCGCGAGAAGCTGCATTCAAGTTCATCGGGTGTTGGGATAGTTCCTCCAGGTCTTCCTCGTAGTCTTCCCAAGCTGTATTTTCGAAATCCTCCATTTCGGATAGTTCAGAGAGAAGTTGCTGCCAAGGTGGAGAAGCAGGAGAACTTCCCAAGGAAGAGGGAGAACTTCCCAAGGAGGAAGGAGAACTTTCCGAAGAGAGAGAAGAAGGAGACTGAGCGAACATAAAAGGGGCAAAGAATATCACGAAACCACCTACGAGAAGCAGTTTCTGCAAAAGGGCTGTTATGAGATGATGGCAATACTGCATCCCCTTGGATATTGGTTTATTAAATTTCGCCAAAGATACTGCTAAATTCTGAAAAAGAAGAAGAAAAGAGAGAAAAACTTTCGCTAAGTGGGAAATTATCTGTAATTTTGCGGCGTATTTAAGTAACGAAGAGGCTTACACCTCTTTATATATTAGATATAGAAAACTGATTTATAAGATATAAAAGACCTATTTTATAGATATAGGAGATAAATTTTAAGATATAGGAGACCAAATGAAACAGAAAATATTCTTCTTGCTGACGATGCTGTTCTGCATCTCTTTGCAAAGTATGGCACAAACGGATGGTGACCACCCTGAGGATAGGGAGGTTGATATGGATGCGCCGACCTTCGAGCCTATGGTGAAAGTGGGAAAAGTCTTGCTAGACAAAGACAGCATACAATACGTACAGGTAAACAACGTGTATGTTTATCCACAACCTGTGTTCAAAAACGCCAAGGAACGCATGGCTTACAACCGGCTGGTATATAACATCAAGAAGGTCTTGCCTATTGCCAAGGAGGTGAGAAAGATTATCATTGAGACGGGCGACTATCTGGAAACGCTCCCTAACAAAAAGGCGAAGGATGCCCACATGAAACTAGTAGAGAAAGACATCAAACAGGAATACACGCCAAGAATGAAGAAGCTTACCTACGCCCAAGGCAAGCTCTGCATCAAGCTGGTGTATCGTGAGTGCAACTCTTCTTCCTATCACTTGATACAAGCCTTCCTCGGTCCTATCCGTGCTGGCTTTTACCAGGCTTTCGCCTCGCTCTTCGGTGCCAGCCTGAATAAGAAATACGACCCTAATGGTGTGGATAGGCTCACAGAGAGAGTGGTGAGACAAGTAGAATCAGGACAGATATAATCTATATTCAAAAGTTCTGAACTTATATTCAAAAGTTCTGAACATAGGTTCAAAAGCTTTAAACATAAAACATCACTAAAGATGAAAAGAAATGCCCCTAGAGAAAAAAGTAGTATTCTCTAGGAGCATTTCTTTTTTATTCTTCCGTATAAAGTACTTGAATCAACGTCTGCCCCACTGCCTTCATCACATTCTTGTCGAGATGAGCCATATCATCGCTCACAGTATGCCAAGTAGGACCGAAACTACTCTGCTGGCAGTCGGGATAGTAGGCGATGATGTCGATGGTAGGAATCTTAGCTTTTTGATTCACAGGGATATGATCGTCGGTTATCATACCGCCATCGCTCTTAGGGAAGAAACTTCCGAAACCAGCCTGGCGAGCCGCAGCCCAAACCTTCTTCACGATGCCACTGGCATATTGCATAGACATGCCCTCTCGATAAAACTTGGCTCCTTGACCACCCACCATATCGAGCAGAATGCCATAGCGAGGATTGTAATCAGCAGGCTTGTTCTCGCTCCAATACTGAGCACCAAGAGCCCAGCTATTGCCATCATCCTGTGCATCAGACCACTGAGGAACACCCCAGTCCTCGGCATCGAAACATACGAAATCCACACCAATGTTTGGGTTCATCTTCTTGTCTGCCTGCAACTGACGAGCTACCTCTAGCATCACGGCAACACCGCTAGCTCCATCGTTGGCAGCCATCACAGGCTTGTGCCAATTGGTGCTATCAGGGTCATTGTCCGCCCAAGGGCGACTATCCCAATGGGCACAAAGCATGATTCGTGTCTGTGCCTTGGGATTGTAACGAGCTATGATATTGGTATTCTTCAATACTGTACCATCATAACCCTTGAGGTCTGCCTTCTGGGTCTCTACCTCGCACCCCATCTGCTTGAACTTACTCACAATCCATTCACCACACTTGTCGTGCGCCTCGCTATTCATCGTGCGAGGTCCGAAATCACATTGCGCCGCACAATAAGCCATGGCAGAATCGGCATTAAAGGCAGGGCCTACAGGATTCAGCTTCTCCGCCTCCTCCACTTCCTCTGTCTCTGGCGAACTTGCATTGCTGGCATTCTTATAGCTGATAGTACCAGCCACCAAACCGGCGGCAACCACCAAACCCAATATCATCTTCATTTTCTTCGTCATAACATTAATGTTTAAAGTTTTGCACCTGTGTCATCACTCTGAGCCAGTTGCCTCCCCATATCTTGGCGATGTCTTGCTCGCTATACTTACGGCGCAGCAACTGCAAGGTAAAGTTGATAAGCTCGGAAGAATCGGCAAGACCTCGAATACCGCCATCTCCATCGAAGTCGGTACCAAGGCCTACGTGGTCGATGCCCATCACCTCGATGGCATGTTCCAAATGAGCGATGGCATCCATGATGTCAGCCTCTCCCTCCTTGCGCAGGAATCCATGATAGAGCGTGGTATGAGCCACACCGCCACGAGCAGCAAGAGCTCTCATCTGGTCGTCGGTCAAGTTGCGTGGCACATCACAGAGCGCACGACTGCTGCTATGACTGCACACGATAGGTGTCTGGCTTATCTCCAGTGCATCATAAAAACTTTTCTCATTCGCATGGCTCAAATCCACCATTATGCCATAGCGATTCATCTCCTGTATAACCTTAGCACCAAAACTGCTCACGCCATTGTGGGTGTTGCAGCCTCGGGCACTGTCGCAGATGTCGTTGTCGCCATTATGACAGAGGGTAATATACACAATGCCTCGCTGGGCGAAGTGCTTTACATTCGAAAGGTCGTGCTCCAAGGCCAGCCCATTCTCTATGCCGAGCATGATGCTCTTTCTACCCTTGCGCTTGTCGCTGTAAAGATCGGTAGGAGTACGGGCGATGCTGAGATACTGGCGGTTCTTGCTCACTATCTCTTCTATCTTGTCGAAGATGAGGTCGGCATACTGCGTAGGTCCATTAACCTCGAAAGCCACCTTGCTACTGAAGCTCTCGCCTATCTTAGGCTGCGGCAGGTAAGCCACCATGGTTGTGGCATCCTGGTGTCCATCGGTCATCTTGTGCAAATCCACGAGAATGCGAGGGTCACGATGGTCGAACTTCACACCCTGCGGGAAGAACATCGGAGTGTCGCAATGGGTATCGAGCGTAAGGATTCGCTTGTGCAACTGCTTGGCAGCATAGAAATTGCCAGCCTGGTGCACCAACCATTGGAAAATCTTCAAGCCCTCCTCGCCAAGCCACTCTGGATGCCACTGCACACCGAGTATCTGCTTGTACTCGTTGCTCTCTATCGCCTCGATGATGCCATCGGTGGATTTGGCAACGATGCGCATGTGCTTGCCCGGCTCGCTCACAGCTTGATGGTGGAACGAGTTGACGAGGATTTTCTCCTGATTGTATATATTATATAAGGTGGAATCCTTCTTGATTTCTACACTATGGGTAGGCTCCGAACGGTCGGCATCCTGACTATGCTTCACCATCTGCTTGATGTCTTGATACACTTTTCCACCCAAAGCTATCGCCAAGGTCTGTATGCCTCGGCAAATGCCAAGCATCGGAATCTGGCGATTGAAAGCCAAGCGAGTGAGCATCAGCTCTGCCGCATCGCGTTCTTGATTGATGTTGTGAAGACGTGGCGAAGGTTCTTCGCCAAACCACAAGGGATTATGGTCGCCGCCACCCGACAAGATCAATCCGTCGAGATGTTCCAAGGTGTTGACGATGACGGTGCTGTCGGCTACGGGAGGGATAATGACAGGCGTTCCACCAGCCGCTATCACCTGCTTGTAATAACGATCACGAAGCGTAGCGTCAATATCCTCGTAATTGGCAGTGATGCCAATCACGGGCTGACGTTTCGCTTCGGGAAAAGAAGAGTACGCATCCTTGAGATGCGACTCCAATTCAAATGTCTCCATTTGTAAATTTCTTCTATAAAAAGTACTTATTCTGAGAAAAGTATTTGTGGGGGGCTAAGCCCCACTATCCGATACTATTCATCCTCCAAGAGAACAGGAATCTCTCGCTTGATGCTCTGCTCCAATGAGATGAGCGTCTCTGTGGAAACAACGCCAGGAATCGCCTGAAGCTTATTGTTTAGCAAGTCCATGAGCTGCTCGTTGTCACGGGCATAGAGCTTGATAAGCATGGTGTAGGAACCTGTAGTGAAGTGGCATTCCACGATTTCTGGAATATTCTGAAGGCGCTCCACCACCTTCTTATACATGTTGCCACGCTCCAAATTGAGTCCTACGTATGTACAGGTGGAATAACCCAGGCTCTTAGGATTTACGTCGAAACCGCTACCTGTGATGAATCCATCCTCCATCAGGTGCTGTACACGCTGATGGATGGCTGCACGAGACACGCCACACTCTGCGGCTACGTCTTTGAAAGGAATACGGGCGTTCTTTGAGAGAATGCCAAGAATCTTTCTGTCAAGATTGTCTATTTTCTCCATTTCTGTTTGTTTTATATTGTTGCTATTTTTAAGGTACTCTGTTATACCAGATAGCAAAATTAATAAAAACAATCGGAACTAACAACAAAATGCACGAATATTTTGCAATATCCGTGCATTTTGTTGCTTTTTATACTGATTTTAACTTAAATCTCAGCCCTTTTGCTACTTTTTCTTCTTTGTGGTAGCCTTCTTGACTGTTGCTTTAGAAGAAGCCTTGGCTGCGGACTTCTGGTTAGAACCTACTGCCACATTCTCCTTCAATTCGCCTGCTGGCTCAGCAGGTTTCGCCTCTGGCTTCACGATGCTAACCAATTCCAAGTCGAACACCAGGGTAGAGTAAGGAGGAATCTGTCCTGCCTGACGCTCGCCGTAAGCCAACTCGTAAGGGATGTAAAGTTCCCACTTGCTGCCCACAGGCATAGTGGTGAGAGCCTCTGTCCAACCCTTGATCAAGCTGCCGGCACGGAACTTATCGGTCTTGGCGCCACCATGCTTGGAAGTGGCATCAAACACAGTACCATCGATGAGACGACCCTCATAGATTACCTCAACCTCATCAGAAGCCTGAGGTATTTCGCCCTCGCCAGCCTTGATGACCTTATACTGCAATCCACTAGGCAACACCTTCACGCCTGGCTTTTTGGCATTCTCGGCAAGGAACTTCTCACCGGCACCAGCCAAAGCTTCCTTCTTATACTCGCCAGCCTTCTTCTCGGTGAAGAGAGTGGTATCATTGGCAAGCGCTGCCACAAATCCACGGCTGAACATATTAGCATCGATGGAATCCTTGGTGCTCTTCAATTCCTCGCGTGTGCCAGGAAGAATGCGCTGGTGTACCATCTGCGCAATCTGCATACCTACGATATAGGCTGTGCCCTGAGGGGTATTTGCCTTGTCGATAGCCTCCTCATAACCACGGATGAAATCTGCCATGTAAGCAGTATCTACCTGATAACTCTGCTGGATGAATGGAATCAAACCACGTGTAGCATACACACCAGCCGCATAACTCAAAGAGTCGCCCTCTGTAGCCAATGCCACAGGAGTAACCTTCTTCACATTCTTTTTCTTGTTGTTTGCAGCACTCGCTGTAAACAAAGAAGCACTCGCCACGAGGACGAGTGCTGTCATTAATATTTTCTTCATATTACTTAAAAGTCCTCATATTACTTAAAAGTCCTCTTCTTACCTAAAAGTCCTCTTACTTATCTAGAATAGAGCTTGAGGTCTTTTACAATATAGTTGCTCGATAGGATTACTTGCCACCTACAGATACCAACTCAATCTTGAAGATCAATACAGAGAATGGCTTGATCTGACCCTGCTCGCGATCACCATAAGCCAACTGCTGAGGAATGTAAACCTCCCAAACAGAACCTGCAGGCATGTGAACCAAAGCCTCGGTCCAACCCTTGATAACCTGGTTGGCACGCAAATCTACAGCCTGACCACGCTTGTAAGAAGAATCGAACACCTTGCCGTCGATGGTCTTACCCTCGTAGTTAACCTTTACCATAGAGGTATCCTTTGGCATAGGACCGTTACCCTCCTTGATGACCTTGTACTGAACGCCTGAAGGAAGAGTTACCACTCCTGGCTTCTTCTTGTTGGCAGCGAGGAACTTCTCACCAGCCACCTTGTTAGGACCATATTCCTTCTCCATGTTCTTAGCCTTGATGGCCATCATCTTGGTCTGTGCAATCTGGGCAGCCTGCTCTACAGTCATCAAGCCCTTCTTGCCTGTGGTACCAGTGATGAAACCAGCCATGAAATTCTTCAAAGAGATAGTCTTGGTTGAGTCTTCGCCGAACACCTCGTGGTTGATGCCCTTCACCATCTGGTTAGAAATCTGCTGACCAATCTGGATACCAGCATAGTAAGCAGCCTTCTTCTTGTCGTCACCAGCATTGGCACCGTCGTTAAGACCCTTGATAAAATCATCCATATAAGCGGTATCCACGCCCATGCGCTCTACCATAAACTCCTTCAAACCCTGGGTCTGAGACATACCCATGGCATAGCTCATGGTGTCAACATCATTCTTGAGGTCTGCCTTAGGAGTAGAATTGCCACAAGCTACGAAAGTAGCGGCAACACAAGCCACAAGGGCTCCGAAAAATAACTTTTTCATTTTTTTCTATTATGTTTTTATTTTTGTCCTTTTTTGTTTGGAAGTCATAGAAGCCAAGAGACTTCTACTATTTGATTCTTACTTCACAGCCACAAGCTCTACATCGAAAATCAATGCTGAGAATGGAGGAATGGATGCACCTGCGCCACGCTCGCCATAACCCAACTGGTAAGGGATGAAGAAACGATACTTGGCACCCTCGGTCATCAACTGAAGACCCTCTGTCCAACCAGCGATAACCTGGTTCAATGGGAATGTAGCTGTCTGACCACGATCGTAAGAGCTATCAAACTTGGTGCCGTCGATGAGTGTACCCTCGTAGTGGCACTCCACCTGGTCGGTAGCCTTAGGAGCCTTTCCGTTGCCCTCACGCAAAACCTGATACTGCAAACCGCTCTTAGTAGTGATGATGCCTTCCTTCTTGGCGTTCTCAGCGAGGAACTTCTCGCCAGCCTCCTTGGCAACCTTACCCTTCTCGGCAGCTGCAGCCTGCGCCTTAGCCTCCTGCTCTGCGAAGAAATTCTGTACCAACTCCTGAGCTTCCTGCTCGTCGAGCTGAAGTTTGCCAGCAATGGCATCCTTAACAGCCTGTGCAAAATCGTCGATGTTCAAACTCTCTGCACCCATTGACGCCAACTGGCGACCGATGCCAATGCCTAAAGCATAACTTACTTTATCCATAAATTTATCTTATAACTTTGTATTAATATTCTTTATTTTGTCCTTATTGTACTTAAAACGAGTGCAAAGATAACATTTTTCTCGCTGAAAACGATGCTATTTGAAGAAAAATTAGTAAATTTGTGCATTCTTAATAGTAAGAATCACAAAATATTATCAATTAAAACGTGATAAGATGAAGAAACTCGTATTTTTAACAGGTGCAGGCATGTCGGTGGAAAGTGGATTCAAGACTTTCCGCGGTAACGATGGCTTGTGGGAAAACTATCCAGTAGAGCAGATAGCTACCCACGAGGGATGGGAAAAAGACCCTACCCTAGTGACTAACTTTTATAATATGTTGCGCCATAAGCTTTATGCTGCTCAACCTAACGAGGGACATAAGCTTATCAAGGAATTGGAAAAGAACTTCGAGGTGACTGTCATCACGCAGAATGTGGACAACCTTCACGAAAAGGCGGGCTCATCCCATGTCATCCACCTGCATGGCGAACTCTCCAAGGTATGTTCTTCTCGCGATCCATACGACTATCGCTACGTGAAGGAACTGCCAGAGGATGATTGCGAGGTGGAGCCTGGAACCAAGGCTGGCGACGGAAGTCTGCTACGCCCATTCATCGTCTTCTTCGGCGAGAGCGTTCCGATGATAGAGCCTGCTGCAGCGGCTGTGCAGAATGCCGACATCTTCGTCATCATCGGCACATCGCTCAACGTATATCCAGCCGCAGGTTTGATTTCCTACACCAAGCCTCACATTCCTATCTATCTGATAGACCCAGGAGCCGTGAACGCCAATGGATATTACAAGATAGAACACATCATGAAGGGAGCTTCTGAAGGCATGAAGGAACTGAAGGAAAAGCTATTATCTTAACTTCTTCAACTCCTAAACTCCTTTAACTCCTCAAATTACGTAAATAAGAAATAACTATGGGAAAAGGTAAAAAAGGTGGCAAGAGAATGAATAAGGCGCAGCTCTCAGAGATGCTCCAGGAGTTCTTTGCCGAGAGGCCAGGCGAGACGCTCAGCTTCAAAGAGATATTCCGTTCCCTCCATCTCACCACGCATCCGCTCAAGATGCTGGCCATCGACATCATGGAGGAAATGGCATGGGATGATTACCTTGCTAAGGTAAGTGATAATTCTTATCGCCTGAACCAAAGCGTTCAGGTGATGGAAGGTAAGTTTGTCCGCAAGGCGAACGGTAAGAACTCGGTCATCCCTGACGACAGTGAGACGCCAATATTCGTCTCAGAACGCAATTCGATGGGAGCTCTCAATGGCGACCGGGTGGAATTCACCTTCCTGGCAAGACGCAAAAACCACATCAAGGAGGCGCAAGTCAACAAGATTTTGGAACGCGCCAAGGATACCTTCGTGGGACGACTCAAGGTTGATAAGGATTTGGCTTACCTCGTAACACCTAGCGATGTCTTCGCCCACAATATCATCATACCAAGAAGAAAAGTGAAGGGCGGCAAGACCGACGACAAGGCGGTGGTACGTATCATCGAATGGCCTGACGGAGAAAACAAGAGCCCTATCGGCGAAGTAGTGGATATCCTCGGTCAGAAGGGTGACAATGATGTGGAGATGAACTCTATCCTCGCCCAGTATGGCTTGCCATACAAGTATCCGAAGAACGTGGAGGATGCCGCCAACAAGATTACGGGCGAAATCACCGAACAAGACTACAAGGAGCGCGAGGACTTCCGCAAGGTGTTCACCTGCACCATCGACCCGAAGGATGCCAAGGACTTCGACGATGCCCTCAGTATCCAACAACTTGAGAATGGCAACTGGCAGGTAGGTGTCCATATCGCCGATGTCTCCCACTACGTAACCGAGGGAAGCATCATCGACAAAGAGGCTGTGAAGCGTGCCACTTCCGTCTACCTCGTGGACCGCACCATTCCGATGTTGCCAGAGCGTCTATGTAACTTCATTTGCTCTCTCCGTCCAAACGAAGAAAAACTTGCCTACAGCGTCATCTTCGAGCTGGATAACAATGCCGAGGTCAAGAACTATCGCATCGTACACACCGTCATCGAGAGCGACCGCCGCTATAAATATGAAGAGGTACAGGAATTGCTCGAAGCCAACGGAGTGGTGGATGGCACAGGAGAACCTGCTCCAGCAGAAACCAAGGAGCATCCATACCAAGGTGAGAATGCCCTCCAACTCATCACCCTCGACCGACTCGCCAAGAAACTACGTGCAGCAAGATTCAAGAATGGCTCCGTGAAGTTCGACCGTGAGGAATTGCACTTCGATG